>Ga0224501_10000342_pt1 | contig 39885 bp, 33 predicted proteins | sample SF_Oct11_sed_USG_4_FD_169105 | JGI IMG/M metagenome (GOLD analysis project Ga0224501, IMG submission 169105) | Sediment microbial communities from San Francisco Bay, California, United States - SF_Oct11_sed_USGS_8_1 | ecosystem: Environmental > Aquatic > Marine > Sediment | place: USA... | reverse complement strand
AGAATATATTGTTAGAAGTAAAACAGGCAACGCCTTTAGGGTTAATTATAAATGAACTGATTACAAATTCTTTTAAATACGCGTTTCCCGACAGAAAAAAAGGCGAAATAAAAATTGAATTGAAAAACAAAAATAATGAAATTGAGGTCGTTTATAAAGATAACGGCATAGGTATGCCAGAAGATTTCAACTGGGAAAATAACAAAACTCTCGGATTGCATCTGGTAAAAATATTAACAACCGGACAGCTTGTCGGCTCTCTTGAAATAATAGAGCAACCGGGCGCTTGTTTTGTGATAAGGTTTAAAAGGAAAATCGAATTTTAGATACTTATGAGAAACGCTAAAATATTAATCGTCGAAGACGAGTTTATTATAGCCGAGAGAATGAAAATGACTCTTGAGAAAAATGGATATATTATACTTGATTGTGTTCCATACGCAGAAGAGGCGGTCGAAAAAGCCAAAGAGCTTCTTCCTGATATCATTTTAATGGATATTAAACTAGAAGGAGAAATGAACGGCGTTGAAGCCGCAAATGTCATAATTTCCCGGTTTGGTATACCCGTTATTTTTTTATCTGCATATCTGGAGTATGCCTATCTCGAAAAAGTAAATCTAAAACAACCATACGGATATCTCGCAAAACCGGTTAAAGATAACGATTTATTGATAACCATTGAAATGGCGTTATACGGCAGAAAAGTTGAATCTCGGCGCAAACAGCTTGAAAAAAAATTAGAGAAAGCTAAAAAGCGTCTGCAAAAAGAAATCGTCAAAAGAAAGAGTAAAGAGGCTGAGCAAAGGCTTATTCTAAATGTTCCTGATGCGCTTGTTTTGTTCACTAAACAGGATAATACAATTATTTATACAGGTATCGGATGGAAGAGCCTTTTCGGGTATACTCCTGATGAAATGATTGGCAAATCTTTTTATCAGTTTATACATCCTGAAGATACGCCTGAGTTAGACAATGAAAAAAAAATAATTTATCAAAATGAATTTCAACAATATTTTAAAAATAGATACAGACGAAAAAACGGAACTTATGTTTCATTATCATGGAGGGCAAATTATGATCATGAAACCGGCTATAGCTGTCTAATCGCCGAAGGCGTAACAGATTATAATGCGGTAGAAAAAGATAGAGGTTATGCTCTTGAAGGTATGTTGAATTATTCTCCCCAAAACGGATCAGACGCAATTTCAAGCATGAGTTCTTTGAGGTACTGCTCTGAAAAGAAGGGACAGTTTGCGCCGAAAAATATATTGAGCCGAAATAAAAAAACATTATTGAAAAGTGAAAGCGAGCAAAAAAGTCGAGGTAAATTATGAAAAAAGCCAGCATAATAATTGTTGAAGATGAAGTGATCATCTCTGAAAAAATAAAAAATACTCTTGTAAATTCAGAATATGAAGTTACGGCTCTTTCAAGAGACGCTGAAGACGCGGTAAAGAAAACAGAAGAAATAAAACCCGATATTGTATTGATGGATATTAAATTAGAAGGCGATATGACCGGTATTGAAGCCGCTGAAATTATCACATCGCGCTTTAATATTCCTATAATCTTTGTTACGGCTCACGCTGAAGAAAAATATCTGCAAAAAGCTAAACTTGTTCACCCGTACGGATTTCTAATTAAGCCCGTTCAGGAACGAGAGCTTCTCATAACGGTTGAAATGGCCCTTCATACCGCGAAGGTTGACAGTGAAAGAAGAAAAGTAGAAATGCAGTTAAAAGAAGAAGAAAAAAAATTACGCATGGCCAAAGAGCAGGCAGAAGTCGCCAACAGGGCCAAAAGCGAATTTTTAGCCAATATGAGTCATGAACTCAGAACGCCCTTAAACGGTATCATCGGGTTTACCCAGGTTATTGAAAGCCAGATATTTGATAATTTAAATGAAGAACAAAAAGACTACTTTAAAATTATAAAAGATTGCGGCGCGCACCTTCTGGCAATGGTAAATGATATTCTTGACCTTTCAAAAATTGAGGTACAGAAGATAAAACTTGATTTCAAGCCATTTGACTTTGGTAAAATGCTCGAGAGAACACCTTCGGTTATTCAAAAAATCGCTTTTGAAAAAGAAATTAAAACAGTCGTAAATATCGAATCTGATCTTGGTTATATGAAAGGAGACGAAGCAAGATTAAAACAGGTGCTATACAACCTTCTTTCAAACGCGGTAAAATTTACCGAACCAGGCCGAAAAATAGGTATAGACGCTGTCGCAGAAGACGAAAAAATAGTTATTACAATATGGGATGAAGGGGTTGGAATTCCTGAAAATTGTCTTGAAAAAGTTTTTGAGCCTTTTGAACAGGTAAAAGACGGCAAAACCGCCAATGAAGGAGGAACCGGACTTGGGCTGGCAATATCAAGACGGTTAATTGAATTGCATCATGGTACGCTGACAGTCGCAAGCCAAATTGGGAAAGGAAGTCAATTTAAGATAACGCTGCCGGGAAGAATCAGTATTAATGAACAAACGGTAGAAATTAATACTTTTATTCATAAAAACCAGCTAATGAGTTTTGCAAAAGAAGCGGCAATTTTGGTGACTGAAGATAATAAAATAAACAGAGATTTAATAAAAGCAATCTTGTGTAGCTTTCATGTTGACTTTGCCCAAAGCGGCGAAGAAGCGGTGACGATGGCGTCGAATAAAGATTATGATTTGATACTTATGGATATTCAACTGGCAGAAATGGACGGTATCAGGGCCATGCAGGAAATTAGAAATTTTAATAGAAAGAAAATTCCGATTATCGCGCTTACCGCATATGCCATGAACGGAGACAGAGAAAAATATCTTAATCTGGGCTTTGACGAATATATATCCAAACCAATAGATATGGCGCAATTACATCAAGCTATTGCAAGTCAGCTTATGTGAAGCCTTAAATCAAAAACCGTAATCGCCAAATTCAATGTTTACAATTTTGCCGCGCAGAAACGTAATCATGCGAATAAATTTATTGGAACCTAAGTTATAAATCCACTGTTCAAATTCGTCTTCATAGCCTACGCAGCGCCAGACAAACTCATACTCTTCTTGAATAGATTCAATTTCAGATTCTTTAATGAACGATTCTGTTTTAAATGTTGCTTTCTTCTCTGTCTTTTTATCTTTTGATTTTTGATTTTCTAAAGTCAAATTTTTATGAGAATGATTTTCTTTCTTAAATTCTTTTAAGGCTTCAAAGTAAGATTCGGCGTCTGTATACTGCGTTACAATCTTTTCAACGAGACGCTTTTTTCGCGTTTTCTGTTTTAAATATTTACTGTGAATTATTGTATATTTTGAGTATTTCAAGATATCGGCAGGCTCTCCGCATTTTTTGCGCACTTCAATCATTAAGTCGCCTTGCCCCAATAAAGCGCCGTCGCAGCGTATCGCTTCAGACGGATGAACTGGCCGCATAAAAAATAAAAGTAAAAAAGATATTAAACTTAAAAATGGTTTTGTAAAATGATGACGCGACCTTTTTAATATCATAAGAAACTTTATATTTGAAACTGCTTTAAGGGTAAAGTATTTTTTTAATTCGCGTTTCTCTGTGGCCTTTCTTCTCTTTTTTTTGTATAATATAAAAAATTATGCAAAACAGACAATATGACTTTGACTTTGCCGTAATCGGCTCGGGGTTCGGCGGCAGCGTATCGGCCATGCGTCTTGCCCAGAAAGGCTATTCTGTTCTCGTTATCGAATCGGGCAAAAGATATGAGTCAAAAGACTTCCCCAAAACAAATTTATCGTTTCGAAAGCATTTCTATATGCCCAAACTTTTCGCTTACGGCATTCAAAGAATGAATATATTTAACGACTTTCTTGCCTTAAGCGGCGCCGGGGTAGGGGGCGGCAGTCTCGGTTATGCATGCGCGTCTTATGTTCCTCCTGATGTTTTTTTTCAAAATAAACTGATAAAAAAAATGGGGGGTAAAAGTAAGTTTATGCCCTTTTTTGAACTCGCTAAAAAAATGCTGGGCATTGCCGAAAACACTCACATGACAGAGCAAGATGCTCTGCTTTATGAAACCGCCAAAGAATTTAAAAAAGATAAAACATTTCAAAAAACGCAGGCGGCTGTTTATTTCGGGCCCGAAGACAAGTCAAGAGATCCGTACTTTTCAGGCGAGGGGCCAAAAAGAGAAGGCTGCAATTTTTGCGGCGGATGTATGGTCGGCTGCCGGTTTAACGCAAAAAATACGCTTGATAAAAACTACCTTTATTTTGCCGAAAAATTCGGCGCGAAAATAATGCCCGAAAGCAAGGTCATAAGCGTAAAGCCGCTTTCAGAAAACGGCTCTGAAGGTTATGAAATTAAAACAATTTCGACAACGGGTTTTCTTTTCAAGAAAAAGAAAAAAATAAATGTTCAATCGGTCGTTTTCTCGGCGGGAGTTTTGGGCAATCTTCAGCTTCTGTTGAAAATGAAAGAAAAGAAAAAGCTGCCTTTATTATCAGACGCTCTTGGTCAAAATGTGCGCACCAACAGCGAGGTTCTTTTGGGCGTAAAATCGAAAAATAAAAACGCCGATTACAGTAAAGGAATTGCCGTAACATCGAGCGTTTATCCCGATAAATATACCCATATTGAGCCGGTTCGGTATTCAAAAGGTTCAGACGCCATGGGTTTTACGGCTGTTTCGCTTCTCGTAGACGGCGGCGGTAAAATACCGAGAGCCTTAAAGTTTTTCGCAAAAATTATAAGAAACCCTTTTTTATTTTTGCGGGTTATAAACCCGATTGGTTTCGCGAAAAAATGTATTATTCTTCTGGTGATGCAGACGCGCGACAATAAAACGCGAATCAGACGCAAAAGAAGACTAATCTGGCCCTTTTACAAAACCTTAAGCGATTCATATAGGGGCAAAGATAAAACGCCGGCGTATATTCCCATTGCCAATGAGTTTGCCCGAAAGATGGCAGCAAAAATGAACGGCATTCCCATTAATGCCATAAACGAGGTTCTGTTTAATATGCCGGTAACCGCGCATGTTCTCGGCGGATGTATCATGGGAGAAACCGAACGCGAAGGCGTCATTGATTTTCAAAACCGCGTTTTTGGCTATCAAAATATGTATATTATAGACGGTTCGACAATTCCCGCCAATTTGGGCGTAAACCCCAGTCTTTCAATAACGGCCTTTGCCGAACGCGCCATGTCGTTTGTTCCCGCGAAGAAAAAATTTCGTCATCTGAAGGTTGAAAAGAAATGGAAGGTCGAGAAGCTGATAAACAGGGGCCGATAATTAAGAGTTATTTTTTAAGAATATTTTTATAAAACTATGAAAATTTTTATAAAGAAAACCAATAATTTCTTGACGCTTTAATTTAATGTCAGGAAGTTGTCAGTCGTAAAAAAATCCTAAAAAGATGGCCGAGACTAAAAAAAATGTATAGCCTTATTTTTGGATATAAAAAACATTAATCGAAGGAGACGATAATGAGCACAAAAAAAATGTTAGTATTGGCTTTTACAGTCGCTTTTGGCGCGCTATTTATGTTTGCGCCTACAAAGAACGTCGAAGCCTCAAAAGATTTAAAAAAACATCACGAAAAAACATTGAAAAAAAAGCAGAAGTGTGACGATTGCCATCACAAAATCGACGATAAAAAGAAGAAAAAACTTACCGGCGAATTTGCGAAAATGGACGACAAAAAGCTTAAAAAGCAGAAAAAATGCACAGGCTGCCATCCTGAAGGAAAAGACGAAATCGATAAATTTGACAAACTTCCCAAAGAGCTAAAATTAGTTCATGAGAAGTGTAAAAAATGTCACGACAAGCCCGAGTACAATAAAGACAAAGCTAAAGCAGAAGAAAGAAGAAAAAATCTTACAAAGCATCTTAAGAAAAAAAGCGGATGCAGACTTTGTCATAAAGGCGAAGGCGCCGCTGCCGATGGCGACGACGGCGACGACGACGATAAATAATAATTAAAGCGTTAATTTTCTTTAATTAAATTAGTCGAAAAAGCCGTCTGTAATGGGCGGCTTTTTTTTTAGGATATTATCGAATAATAAAAAAGAATAGTTCATTGACTTTTATAAACGAAAAAATAAGGCTGCGTAATAATATATTTTTAATAACGCTACTCTCTTTTTACGCCTGCGTTTATGGTCGATTTTTTCATTTCGATGACGACGAAATAAAGAGAGAATGGGCAGAAATCTTAGAAAAAAACAAAGAGAACGTGCCCGATGATTTTCCGTGGGAATCTCCCCAGAAAAGAATATTTCAAAAAAAACTATTTACTGTTTACCTGTTTTCTGCCGGTTTCGCACAGGGCGAAGCGGTTTATATCGAAATAATTCCAAAAACTCCCGTTGAAAATATAGAACCCGAATTTCATAACCGAGAAATCATATTATCTGAAGCTTCGTGGGGATATAACGGATTATTTGCCATCCATCCCGAACATAAACCGGGAAAATCTCAATTGAAAATAAGCTATGAAAAAGAGGGTAATTTAAAAGAAACAAGCGTCGCCTTTAAGGTTCATGATACAGAGTTTCCTGTTTCTAAAACAATGATAAAATTGGGCCGGTTTTCAGACGTAAACGAACTAAGAAAACCTGAAATTCAAGATTTTATAAAAAAATGCAGAAAAAAAAATAAAATTGCCCTGTCTGACTCGACAGATAGTATGATAGACGGCGAATTTTCTTATCCGGCCCAAGATTACTGGATTACTTCTGCATTCTGGAAAAAACGCATACGATATCGATATGATAAGACCAGAGATAACGAGGTAACCCCCAAAGTAAGAAATCATAAAGGGCTTGATATTGGCGGATTTCCCGGCGATCCCATATACGCTTTGGCCGACGGCAGAGTCGTTCTCGCCGAGAAATTGTACTATGAAGGCAAATATACCGTAATCGATCACGGTAATGAAATATTTTCAGGCTATCTTCATCAAAAAAATATTTTAGTCGAAAAAGGCGACGAAATTGAAGCGGGCGAAAAAATCGGAGAAATAGGTCTCACGGGCGCTTCTACCGGAGCTCATTTGCATGTTTTTTTAAGAATTAATGGAGTATACGCAGATCCGTTAAGTCTTTTGCCCTTACCGTACAGAGATTAAAAAATAGTTAAATTCCTTTTTGAAAAAAGTCTGGACAATGCCAGAAAATATCTTAGATTGACCGTCGTAAAATTAAGATTTCAAAAAATAAACAAATATATTGAGAAATCAAAAAAAAAGATGAGGTATTAAAAATGGAAAAACTACGAAAAGCGTTACAGCATTTCTTAGAGCCGATAACGCGAAATATGATTGGTCTTATTGGCGTTATTGTAACAACCGTTATGGGCGTTGTTACGTTATTTCTTTCTCTATTGCAATTTGCCGGGGTTTTTGAAAATCCCTATGCGGGCGTTATTATCTTTGCGGCGTTACCGCCTGTTTTTATCGGCGGTTTGCTTCTTATCGCGTTAGGATACTATATTGATCATCGCGAAAAAGTAAAAGGGGGTCAGTTACCTCACAAGTGGCCCGTTTTTGATTTTAATAAGCCTGAAAACAGAATAAGAACTATTTTTATTGTTACGTTAACCGTGGTTAACGCTCTTATTGTGGGCCTAGGCGCCAGCGGCGGCATGAATTATATGAACTCGCCAAAGTTTTGCGGTCAGGTATGTCATACCGTAATGTCGCCTGAATATACCGCTTTCCAGAACTCGCCCCACTCAAAAGTAAGATGCGTTGACTGTCATGTGGGCGGGGGTTTAGAATGGTGGGTAAAATCGAAGATATCAGGTTTAAGACAGGTGATAGGCGTTATGACCGGTTCTTACGCGAAACCGGTACCGTCTCCTGTGCATAATCTTCGACCTGCGCAGGGTACATGCGAAGAGTGTCACTGGCCCGATAAATTTATCGGCGATAGAAGACGAATTTTTACAAAACATAATAATGATGAAGAAAGCACTCCGAATTATTCTGTATTATATCTAAAGGTCGGCGGCCAGAAGGGCGGTCCTGACGGTAAATACGAAGGCATTCACTGGCATGTTAATAAAAACGCAAAAGTAGAGTTTAAAGCGTTAGACGACAGACGAGCCAAAATCGGCTGGGTGAAGGTAACAAAAAAAGACGGAAAAGTTGTTGAATATTTTACTGAAGAATATACCAAAACAGCCAATAAAGAAACTCTTGAAGCAAAAGAAATGGACTGTCTTGACTGTCATAACAGACCAACTCATGAATTTTATCTTCCTGAAAAAGCTTTGAACTTGGCTTTGTCTGACGGCAGACTTGACAGAAAACTGCCTTTTCTATATCGTGAAAGTTTAAGAGTGTTGAAAAAAGAGTATGCAGAAGAGCAAATTGACGTTGAAATTCCAAAGCAAATAAAAGCATACTATTCAAAGGAACATCCTGAAATTGCCAAGCAAGAAGTTGAATTGATTAATAAAACAGCCGATCAACTGGTAAAAATTTACCGCAGAAATAACTGGCCCAAAATGGAGCTTAGATGGGGATTTCATAAGTCGCATATCGGACATAATGACGTACCGGGTTGCGGCAGATGCCATAACGCAGATATGCTTACGAAAGACGGTAAAGGTCTAAGCGACGTTGAAGGCGATTGCGAGAACTGTCATGACGTCTTGGTTGAAGAAGAAGAAGATCTATGCGCCGTTAAGAAGGTTCTGCATCCGGGCAGCGAACCTGAAGAGTGCGAAGAGTAATCAAACTCTAAAAAATATATAGGGGTTGTGTAATAAGCGGTATTTCGATACATTTTCCGCCGTTCATCGAGTGAAAAATGCCGAAAATAAGGCATTTTTCGTATCGTAAGCAAAGCTTGCCGAAGGCTGATGAGGCGGAAAACACTCAATAACCGACCAGCCCCTGTATCATTTCTAAACTCTTGTTTTTATCATAAAAGACTGATTATATCAGTTGTTTTTTAGAAATTCACTAAATTAAACTTACATTCAATTAATTTTTTATAAAAAAATAATATTTTTTTTATTGACTGCCTTTTTAAGAAGAAATAAGGTGTATTAAGTCAAAATGCTGAAAGCATCTCATAACCAATTAAAATTAATTGCCAAAAATTCTTTATTTTTACTTATTTTTACGGGTTTTGTCCAGTTTGAATTTTTGTATTCTTATAACGAAGAAAATTGCCTTGAATGTCATGAAAAAGAAGTTGAGATAATATCAAATTCAATTCACAGCGATGAAGCCTGCAGCTCATGCCATGGCGTAATTTATTCCACAGATGACGAAGAAAATCCTCATCCTGAAGGTGTACCGCAGATGATGTGTAGCCGCGAGTGTCATGAAGAAACAATTCTTGAGTATAAGAAAGGCAGTCATGCCATGGAATCAACATTGTTGACAGGTAAAGAAAAAACCTGTTATGACTGTCATGGCTCACATGAAATTATTGAGGCCCTGGATTCAAAATCAAAAATAACGGTTGAAATTAAAAAGAATCTTTCAAGATCGGTTCACGCAGACTTAGAATGCGAAGATTGTCATGAAACTTTTGAGTCAAGTAAAAACCGTCCGATGCCGGTATGCGATAGCTGTCATGATGAAGTAGCTGAAGTGTATGCAAATAGCGTACACGGCAATGCTGAAGAAGATAGAGACATGGCGCTTTGTTATGACTGTCATGGGTCGCATTTGATATTAAGGTCAGACAATATCGAATCGAAGGTTTTTAGAACTACGCTGCCTGTAACATGCGCCAAGTGTCACGCGAAAAAAGAAATTACAAAATTTCACGGCATTGATCAGCCTGAAGCCGTCGCTCTTTTTGAAGATAGTATGCACGGGCGGGCTCTTTTTACCTTAGGTCTAAAAGACGCCCCTTCGTGTAATGACTGTCATGGCGTTCATGACATACAAAATCATAATCATCGACAATCGCCTATACATCATAATAATATACCGGTTACATGCGGCAAGTGCCATGAAGGTATACAGCAGACCTTTGACCAGAGTATACACGGTATTTTATTGACAGAAGGCGATCCCGAGGTGCCGGTTTGTACAACATGCCATTCTGCGCATGATATAGATGTGACCAAAAATGTTATTGAATTTAAGAGAAAAAGCGACGATATTTGCGGTAACTGTCATTTTGACAGACTTGAAAAATACCGCGAAACATATCACGGCAAATCAATTGCCCTTGGTTACTCGAAAGTTGCGGCCTGTTTTGACTGTCATGGCAAACATGATATTTTTGCTTCTATTGACTGGCGCTCCAAACTTTTCAGGGGCGTAACACCTAGAGGCAAAGAAAAAAATAAGCGCCTTGAAACATGCAGAGAATGTCATTCAGAGGCCAATAATAGTTTTACCGATTACTATTCTCACGCAGATCATACAGACAAAAAAAATTATCCCGTATTATACTATACTTTTATTTTTATGACATTTTTAACTATAGGCGTTTTCGGGTTTTTTGGAGTTCACTCGGGTATGTGGTTTTTTCGTACTATGCACTTTTTGATAAAAGATCCTAAGAAATTTATGGAAGAAAGAAGACTAATCAAAGAAGATAAAGAAATATTTGTCAGATTTAAGCCAATTGACAGATTTATTCATGCATTGATAATTATAAGTTTTCTGGCTCTTGTTTTAACCGGAATGCCTTTGAAATTTTATGAGGCAGAATGGGCAAAATATCTGTTTGCCATAATGGGAGGCAGCGAATCTGCGGGCTCTATACACAGAGGGGCGGCGATTATTACAATATTTTATTTTATTTTGCATGTGCTTACAATGATTTTCAGGCTATTTGACGGATTAAGAAAGAAAAACAGGCATGGTAAATCGATATTTAAGGCGTTTACCGACATAATGTTCGGTCCCGATTCGCCAATACCTCATAAGCGCGATATAGAAGATTTTGTCGCTCATCAAAAATATTTCTTTGGTAAAGGGCCCAGACCCCAGTTTGATTTCTGGACATACTGGGAGAAATTTGATTACTGGGCCGTATTCTGGGGAGTTTTTATGATTGGAGTTTCGGGATTGGTCATGTGGTTTCCTGAATATTCGTCACAATATTTACCCGGTTGGGCAATTAATGTTGCCCTGGTTATTCACAGCGACGAAGCTCTCTTGGCCGCAGGATTTATTTTTACCTTTCATTTTTTTAATGTGCATCTTAGACCTGAAAAGTTTCCCATTGATTCGGTTATTTTTTCAGGAAGAATTACAAAAGCAGAGTTAGAGCATGAAAGAGGACGTTACTTAAAGAGAATGCAAGATGAAAATCGAATGGAAGAAATACGCCATAAAGATGAATGGGAAAGCTGGAAAAAGGTGGTGCATCCGCTTGGATATATGGCCTTTAGCATTGGTATTTTACTTGTAATTTTGATTTATTGGGCCATGAGCCAGAGAATTTTTGGATAGATTATAGAAAATGAAGAGTTTTTATTACATATTTGTGTTATTTTTTATTTTTAACTGTAATCAGGCAGATACAGAATTGTTTGAAGCCATTAAAAAAGGGAATATAAAGAAATTAAAAGAATTAAATAAAGAAAAAATTAATTTAGAAGAGGTTAACAAATATAATAGAACTCCTCTTCTGACGGCAGTTTATTACAGACAAGACAAAATTGTAAAATATCTTCTGGAAAAAAATATTAATATACACGTAAAAGATAAGAAAGGCGATAACGCTCTTATTTTAGCTATTAAAAACGCCGATGTCGAAATTATAAAAATGATATTAAAAGCGGGGGTTGATATTTTTGATGAAAACAATAAAGGCTATAATTCAATTCAGGCAGCTTCGGCGATGGGCAATCAATATATATTAAATCTGATAAGCCCAGAATATGTAAAACTTATTGAAGCGATTAAAAAAAATAATGTCTCTCTTGCTGACGAGGCGATTAATTCAAAATTTAATATAAACATAAAAAATGAAAGAGGGAAAACTCCTTTAATGCTGGCCGCTTCATTGGGACGGTTAGATATAATGAGAAAACTTATCAACTCGAAAGCTTTGCTGAATGAAAAAGACAATAGAGACAGAACAGCGTTGATTTTAGCGGTTATGGCGGGTAAAAAAGAAGCGGTTAAGCTATTGCTTGAATCAGAAGCCGATATCAATATTATCAGTAAGAGACGAAATACCGCATTAATTGAAGCTGTAAACAGAGGTTCTGTTGGTATAGTAAAGATTTTAATAGATAAAAAGGCAGATAAAAATATCAAAGGCGAGAACAATTTAACGGCGGTAGAACTGGCGGAAAAAAATGGCTTTTATGAAATTTTAGAGATTCTAGAAGGAATGTCTTATCAGAAAATATTAGAAGCGTCAAGGGCGGGTAAATTAGAAATATTACAAGACGCAATCTCTACAGGTTGCTGCTTAAATCCGCGTACAACAAAAATGAGTACGGCTCTTATTGTTGCCGTTGAATATGAACAGATAGACATTGTTAAGTTGTTATTAAAAGGCGGCGCAGATATTAATGCTACAGATAAAAACGGAAAAACAGCTTTGATTGCGGCAGTTCAAAAAGAAAACCGAGAAATAGTTAAGATTCTTTTAGATTCAGAAATAAATATCGATGCGGCCGATAGAAACGACAAATCTGCGCTTACTTATGCCATCGAAAAAGATAATTTAGACATTGTGAAAGAATTAATAAAGAATAAAGCAAATATTAATCATAAAGATAATGAAGGCAAAACGCCCTTATATCTCGCATCAAAAAAAGGAAATAACGAAATAGTAACTTTGTTAATAAAAGAAAAAGCAATAATTGATGAAAAAGAAAGTATTTTTGGCAGAACGCCCATTCTTATAGCCGTAAAAGAAGAACACATAGAAGTTGTTAAAAATCTTATTCTATCAAAAGCAAATATCATGATTGCAGATGAGATAGGGGTTACTCCTCTTATGGAAGCCGCTCGATTAGGTAATCTGGAAGTCGCAGAATTATTACTTGAGAAAGAGGCTGAAGTCAACGCTTTAGACAGCTTAAATCGAACGCCTATGTTTTTTGCCCAAAAAGGCGGTCATGTAGAAATAATAAAAAAACTGAAAGAATATGGCGCAAGATAAAACTGCCTTTAAAAATATTTTAATAATTTTATAAAATATATAAAAAAATTAGACAAATCATCTTTTAGAATATATTATATTATTATTGTTTCAAACGTTGCATCTTATAGTTAAAAAGTTCTGATAATACAAATTGTTTACTCAAAGATTATAAAACTCATATATTATATGAGATTAACATAATCTTTGGATGAATAATATGCCAAAATTCAAGCCAATCTTATTGAAACAATCAAAGAAAAGTATCTTAATGTAAATAAAATGATAAAAAGTTATAAACTGATTATATATTTATTCTTATTTGTTAATCCCATTGTTATTTCAAATGCTCAAAGCAATAAGATGTCCGATTCTGAATGTTTTGAGTGTCATGAGGTGACAGTGGCAAAAAAGTCGGCTCATTCAAAAGTAAGATGTCAAAAATGTCACAATGATATTAAATCTGATGACCATGAAAGCGCAAAGCCCGTAAAATGCATGCGTTGCCATGAGGCCGCGCGTCAGTTTGTTTCAAGCGACCATGGCAGGGCAGTTTCTAAGTATACCGGTAAGAAAGGGTTTCCTGTCTGTAAAATATGTCATGAACAAAACGCTCATAAGATATACTCTAAAGATCACAAAAAATCTACGGTACACCGTACCAAAATAGAAAAGACATGCGGTTCCTGTCATGAAAAAAAAGAAGTGATGAGCAAATTTGTTTTGAAACCAAAGCCGCTTGAATCATACGATAAAACTATTCATGGCAAGGCATTTTCTGAGGGAAATTTAGACGCGGCAACCTGTACAGATTGTCACGGATCACATGAAAATCAAAGACGTTCTCACCATGAATCTCTCATTGCGGTACAAAATATTTCAAAAACTTGCGGAAAATGTCATAAAGACGAAAGAGTTGCCTATGAAAAAAGCACGCACGGAATTTCAGCCGCTAAAGGAATTCGCGAGGTGCCGCTATGCATAACTTGTCACGGGGAACATGATATTCAATCGGCCGAAACCATCGGAGGTAAAGGCGAGCTTTGCAAAGAAGACATTGTTAACGGAAAAAGAAGTATAGACGATAAGCTTTCGATTAAAGAAAAGCGCTGTCTTGAAGAAAAAAACGTAGAAAATGCAAAAGAACTCGATAAAACCGGCATCGCGATAAGCCAAGAGAAGAAAAAAAGGACTCCTAAAAAAAGTATTACAAACCTGTGCGGAGAATGTCACGCGACTGAACGCATTGCCAGAAAATTTAACTTCCCGATGGATCGCTTAAGCTCTTATCGAAGCAGTTATCACGGTACTATGGATAAACTTGGCGATAAACAAGTGGCAGATTGCGCCTCTTGTCATGGATATCATCTTATTTTACCGGCAGATCATAAAGATTCTACCATTCACGAAAGTAATTTACCGAAAACCTGCGGCGAGTGTCATGAAGGCGCGGGCGCTACAATATCTGTAGGCAATGTTCACATGAATCCGACCCATGTAGAGGGGGGGGTTGTCTATTGGGTTAGAAATATATGGCTTTGGCTCATTATATGTACCCTAAGTTTTATGTTTTTACATAATGTATTAGATTATGGCAAAAAATTGAAAATTCATTATATCGAAAACAAAGCAAAAGCTGTTCATCAGAGATTAAATGTTTTTGAACGAATACAGCATTTTATGCTGGCTTTTAGTTTTATTGGTCTGGCATGGACGGGCTTTGCCTTTGTTTATCCCGATTCTATTCTTGCCTATCCTTTTTCATTATTTGCCAATGGTCTTGAAATAAGGTGGTGGGGTCACCGGATTTTTGCCTTAATTCTCGTAATTACCTCAATAATGCACGCTATTTACGCAATTTTTACCAGAAAAGGACGTAAAGAAATTCCCGGAATGCTCCCTAGATATAAAGACCTTAAAGATATGATAGGTCTGGTTTCATACAATCTCGGATTCAGAAAAGAGCGCCCAAAAATGGGAAGACATAATTATATCGATAAAATGGAATATCTTGCCGTTATCTGGGGTACGGTTTTAATGATTATAACCGGAGGAATTTTAACTTTTGACGACTTTTCTGTAAAATATTTATCAATGGTTGCCATCAACATATCGACGGTAATTCATTTATACGAGGCCATACTCGCGACGCTTGCGATTATAATATGGCACCTTTACTGGGTAGTTTATGACCCGGCTGAATATCCTATGAGGTTTTCATGGCTTACGGGTAAAATTACAAAAAAAACAAAAGAGAATATGCATGCTGAAGATTCAGAAAATGAAAAAGATTCTAAAAAAGATCTAAGGAGTAACAAATGAAAAACAAAAGAAAAAAATTATTGCTTTTGTGAATAGGCTGCTTATTTGTATCTTAAATGCCGATAGTTTCACTGCTTATGTTTATATTGTTTGTTACAATCATACTTACAAGCGCCTACTATTATCTTAAAAAAAGATTTGTAAATAAATTTGATTTTTCGCCGCGTATAAAAAAGGTAATTGATTTTTTAATTATTTTTATTTTTGCGTCGGCGATACTTTCGCTGCCTGTTCGTTTATATGCGGGGGCCGCCTTTGATTTTTTTGTCTGGTTTTCTTATGTTAACCTGGGGTTAATTAGCTTTATTTTTACTTTTACGGTATTGCGCGATATTATCATGGGCATTCATCGTTTATTTATAAGATTGCGAACTTTAACTTATAAAAAAATGCATAAGGCAGATGTTTTAACGGTTGAAAATAAAAACAAATCAGAAATTTCAAAAGATAATATTAACCGAAAAATCTTTTTTCATCGCGCCATGAATTTCTCCATTTTAGGCTTGAGTGGCGCAGGCTTTGCGACAGGATACTCGGGAAGTAAAATTCGATATAAAATAAATAATGTAGATGTCTTTATAGAGAATCTTCATGAATCGTATGAGAACATAAAAATTTGTCATGTATCAGATTTGCATATTGGCCCTATGCTTAAAAAAGATTTTACCGAGAACCTGGTCAGCGCGATCAATAAACAAAACGCCGATATTGTGGCGATAACAGGAGATTTAGTCGACGGAAGCGTATCTGAACTTAAGGAGCACACGCGGCCATTGTCAAAAATAAAATCCAAATACGGAAATTTCTTTTGTACGGGAAATCATGAGTACTATTCGGGGGTTAACGAGTGGGTCGATGAAATAAGAAACTTAGGTTTCAATGTTTTGTTAAATGAAAATAACGTTTTAATTAATGGTACGCAAAGACTCATAATAGCTGGCGTTACCGATATCAATGCCGAAAGACATGATAAAGAACATAAAACCGACCCTGAAAAAGCCGCATCGGGCGTTAAAAAAAACGATATTTCTATTCTATTGGCGCACCAGCCGCGAAGCATATTTAAGGCTTCTGAGCATAACTTTACTTTGCAGTTAACCGGCCATACGCACGGGGGGCAGTTTTTTCCGTGGACATTTGTGGCGGGCCTTGTGCATCCGTATTTGAAAGGTCTGCATAAGCATAAAAATACCCACATTTTTGTAACACAAGGGGCCGGTTACTGGGGGCCGCCGGTTCGACTTGGCAGCGAATTTGAAGTGGCTGTTTTAAAACTTCGTCGGGCCTAAAATACTTATTTTTTTTATAGATTGGTTTCTTCGTGAACTTCACGTCTTTCGAGGTTAATTATTTTGTTTTTTTATATGCACGCAATAAAAGAAAGAATTTTTGGCACATCTTAAAATATGTTTGAAAAAGTACATCCGCGATTAAAAGATCTGTTTTTGGTTATGATCTCTTCTATATGCATAACTTTCTCTTTTGCGCCCTTTGAAATATGGCCGTTAGGGTTTCTTGCGCTTTTGCCTGTTTTTTATTTAATAGATTCGAAAAATATTGAGAAAAAAATATTCAAAGAATCGATAATACTTGGTCTTTCTTTTGCCGTTGTACTTGATACGATGGCCTATTACTGGATTATTCATACAATCACCGTTTTTGGACATTTATCTTACCCTTTTGCTTTTTTGATATTTTTATTATATGCCGCGGGAACAAGCGTAAGATTTATTCTTTTTTTTATTATGGTTTTTTACTGGAACCGCTGGAAAGATAAAACAAGCGGCGATAAAATTTTGTTAAAAAATCCATATGTATCTCTTACCGGTTTTTGGGTAATCTCAGAATTTTTAGGCTGGCAGCTTTTCCCGTGGTATGGCGGAAATATTGTATCGGGCAATCACTGGTTTATTCAAACGGCAGACATCTGGGGCATCAGAGGAGTTTCAATCGCGTGGTTTATAATTTCTTTCGGTATTTATCGTATAATTATATTGTGCCAGAGAAAATATCGTCAAAAAGAAAAAATTAAAATCATCGGGATTATTTTTTCAGATAAGAGTTTATTATTTTCTATAATTTTGTTTTTCTTTGCGCATATATACGGTATATTTGCAGACTGGCGCTGGACCAAAAAAGAAAATACTTATGAAGCGAAAAATATTGCTGTAATTCAGGGAAACACTCCTCTTGCCTTTGAAAATACTCGTAACATTCGCGCAGAGCTGAATAGAATTATTCGCGAGATGGTAAACCAAACATTAAGTTTGGCCAATGAAGCCAAAAATAAAGATATAAATATCGATTTACTTGTTTGGCCCGAAAGCGCCGTGCCGTTTTTACAATATAAACGCGATAAATACCTTCAAAGCGAAATTCAAAGGCTTCAAAACGAACTTCCGGTTGAATTTATTTTTAGCGATATAGATTCGCGTAAAACAAAAGAAAGAGGCGTTGAGACATTTAGCAATGTCTGGTTATTGTCTGAAGACGGTGACCCTATTGAAAGTTATCAAAAAATATACCTGCTTCCTTTCGGAGAATATATGCCCTTAGGAGATGTATTTCCATTTTTAAAAGACGAATTTAGAGAAGTTTCAAATTTTAACAGGGGTTACAGGCATACTTTGCTGCCTTCAAAAATCGGCAATTTACTTCCCCTTGTATGCTATGAAGTAGTGCCTCCCGAATTTACATTAGATTTTTATAGAAATACAAAAAAGAAAGCGAATATTATAATAAATTTAACCAATGATAAATGGTTCGGCGAAACGATTGAAAGCTATCAGCATATGGAACTAGGTAGAATACGCGCCATTGAACTGAGAATTCCTATTATTCGATCGACAAACTCGGGCATATCGGCTTATATTGATACAGTTGGTAACATCAATGACCCTACGGATATTTTTACGCGTGAGAATCGACTTTATAATGTAAAAATTCCCCAAAATAACGCAACCTTATTCAGTTTTTGGGGAAATATTCCGGTATATTTATTTATTTTCTTCTTTTGTGCGCTTTGGGTTTTGCAGGGGTTGAGGGTTTATAATTATCGAAATACCAGGTAATATTTTGAATGCCCGATAAATTCTTTAGAATTGATTTTTCAACGCATATTTTAATCATTTTTTGTTTTATCGGGTCGATTTCTTTCCAGATTAGATGATCGAGATTTATTATCAGATTTATATTTTTTACCCAGATATCTTTAATTAATTTTTTTTCTTTTATAAGTCTGGCGGCTTGAATTTTTTTATCTTTGGGGCCGAGTATAAGTTCATGAATTATATGCTCCGCATTTTTTTTGATTCCTTTTTGGTATTCGTCGGGAATATTTACCTGATATACTTTTTGATTTAAAGATATAATTTCGTCTTCAATTTCTCTTTGAATAACTTTTTTATTCCGCGCATTTTCAGATAAATTAAATAGTTCATGTTTTACTTTGGGAAAGTATAAGGTAAGCTCTTCTCTTTCATCTTGATGCGGTTTCTCTAAGAATTTGAACGGATTTAATAATTGAAAGGGGTTTATCGAAGACAGCGAGAAAAAAGACACAAAATCAAGAGCTACAATAACTGCAAAAACCCTTAAAAGAAAAATTTTATCTGGGTTTCTTGCTTTGGTAAAAAAAAGTTTTAATGTCTTCATCTTGTTCGCTTAAAGACGCGGTCTTTGCGATATAAAACGTTTTATGCCTAAAATAATGCCTTTTGACATGCTTTTTTGAAAAATATCGCTGTTTAATACGGCTGATTCGTTTTTATTGCTTAAGTATCCCATTTCTATTAAAATGGCCGGCATTAAAACCCCGCGTAAAACTACAAAATCGGCCTTTTTAACCCCGCGGCTTTTAACTAATTTATTTAGATTAGACATTAATGAAGAGTTTATTGCTCTGGCAAGCGTTTTGCTTTCAGATTGAATTTGAGAGTTTAAAAGCAGAGATTGCAGTTTTTCAACGTATTTTGGCTCGTTTTTCTCGTCATTTTCTCTAATCATTACCTCTCTTTCGTTATTATTTCCCGAATTTTGCGCCAGATAGTACACTTCGTATCCGTTAATTTTCTTTGACAGAGTTGCGTTGCAGTGTATGCTTATGAAAATACCAAAATTATTTTCGCCCAGCCTTTTATTGGCTATATTCGCCCTGGTTTCAAGGTTTACAAAGGTATCATTATACCTTGTTATATAAATGTCAATTTCAGGAAATGCTTTTTTTAATTGTAGGTATAAAAATCGGCTTGCTTTTAATGTTATATTTTTTTCTACAAGAGTTTTCTGATTTGCGAAAGCTCCGGGATCGTATCCGCCGTGCCCCGGGTCTATGACAATAAAATCAAGAGTTTGTTTGGCTCGAAAATCTGATTTTTCTTGATTTTGCGTCTGAAAAGTGTCTGAAGTTTGTATATTTATTTTATCGGTATTGAATTTATACCTTATCTTAAGATCCAATTCAGAAAATAATTCTTCGGCCAGTTCAAGCGGTATAAGTACGGTATCTTCATGGTAAATCGGAGAGCTTTTTAAAGGATGAGACATCCCCGAGCCCGTGTAGAAGCTTTTTCCGATTTCAACGCGAACCCAGTTGTTTTTGTAAGATAATTTGCCCGTTAAAGATAAGGCGTCCCATTCATATTTTATTCCGTTCACCGTTTTCAAAAAATCGTTTATTTTGACATATTTAACTCCTTTTACTAGCTGTACGGGCATTGAAAATAGAGAGCCAGATAAGGCCGCAAAAATTAAGATAAGTTTAAGGCTGCGTATCAAAAAAACAGGCATTTCTTTAATAATCATCGGCAGTTTTTTGAAAATCGGCAATGATTGAATAGATAGTCTTTTAAAGAGAAAAATTATCAAGAGATATATCGTCTTTCGGTTTTATTTTCTTTTTTTTTTAAAAAAATTTTTTAATAACTCTGAAGAATCATGCATAAAATCGCGGTAAAAATATACTTCAGGATAGTGATTGTAATTTTTCATTTTTAATAAATATCTTAAAGCCGGAAGTCTGGCCTCTTCGGCAAGAAAAAAAACAGAGCTTATGCGGGCCAGTATAATTGCTCCGGCGCACATTGTACAGGGTTCAAGGGTGGTAAATAGATGACAATCAATGAGCCTTTCGTTTTTTAATTTTTTTGCGGCCGCTTTAATGGCAAGAATCTCGGCATGGGCCGTGGGGTCGCGTTTCTCAATGATTCGGTTTCTGTTTCGTGCAATGATCTGATTATTGTATAAAATTACCGAACCGACGGGAACTTCGTCGGCGTCATAGGCTTTTAAAGCCTGATTAAAGGCTGCGTGAAAGGCTTTTTTTTTAACGTTTTCTGAAATCTCAGTCGTGAACAATTTCTGTTCCTATGCCCTGATCTGTAAATATTTCTATCATAATTGAATGTTCTATTCTGCCGTCTATAAAATGAACCTTGTTAACGCCGTTTTTTAGAGCGTCTAGCGCCATTTCAATTTTCAGCTTCATGCCGCCGGTTAAAATATTATCGTCAATAAGTTTTTTTATTTCAGATTCGGTTACATGAGATAGTTTAGCGTCAGGGTCGTTTGGCTTAAGATATATTCCGTTAACATCTGAAATAAAAATGATTTTTCTGGCATGCAGGGTTTTGGCGGCTTCAACTGCAACAAGATCGGCGTTAATATTCAGATATTTATTTTCGGCGTCAAGCCCGATAGAAGATATGACGGGTAATTTATTTGTATCAATTTTTTCGGCGCGAATTCTTGTGACCCGCCCTATACGATTATCGGGAAAAGCGGGATCAATAAGCTCGCCTTCGGTTATGCTTCCGTCAGAATATGAGGCGGGTTCGATATTGAAGTTTTTCAGGTTTTCGCAAATTTCTAAGTTAAGTTCAGCAAAAACTTCGGCGGCCGTTTCGGCCGCTTCATGAGATGTTTTTCTTAATCCGTTTTCAAAAATAACGGGTAGATTTTTCTCTTTCATTCTTTGACTTAATTTTTTGCCGCCCCCGTGAACTATCACAATCTTAATGCCATGGCGAACCATTTCAGCGATATCTTCAAGAAAATAAGGCATCATATGCGGCGATTCTAAAGCGGCCCCGCCGTATTTAATTACGAAAAGCTTATCTTGAAATATACCAAGATATTTTTTGCCCTGTTCCGTTGAAAAAAATTCAGCTGCCCGCATAGTCTCTAATCAATTTCGGCAAATAGAGTTCCGCTTTCAAGAAGCAGGTTAACAATATTTTTGGCGCCTTGTTCTGAGAGGTTAGACCATTCGGCGCCGATTATGGTTTTTGAATCGTCTTTTTTGCTCCATCTTATGGCGAAGTTTTCTGAGATACTAAAGCCGCTTGTTTTAAAGTTTATTTTGCCCGATTTGATGTTTTGAAAATATTCGGGAAAATTTACCAGCTGTGTTTGAAATCCGCCTTTGCTTAAGTTTTGAATTACGCATTCATAATTATTTTCGTTAATGATAATCGCGGCTTTATGGCTTAAATCATATCGAAAATCTTTTCTTTTAGATTGGTTTGAATACGCTTTATTTTTTATTTCGCCGATAATGCCGCTTATATTGTCTAAAAAAACAGGCGTTTGAATGAAACCTGAAATATTCGCGGCGTTAATTTCGCTTTTAGAATTATTTTCAGATAAAAAAATGAATATTTCGATATCGCCGCGGTGTTTTTCGAGCTTAAAATCATAATAAAGTTTTTCGTCTATAAAAATTATATTATAATCATTTAGATTTATGTTTTTGATATGATCAAAAGAATTTAATTCAAGTCTTTCGCGCTCAAACGCAAATTTTGTTAAATTTTCAGTTTCTTTTGAATTTGTAATGATTGCCGTTTTATTCATAATTTAAATTATTCTTATGTTTAAGAGAAGATTTATTATATTTTTTTCTCCTATTTCAGATAGATTTTCCCATTCGCCGCCTATGACGATATCTTCGTTGTTTTTGTTTTTCCAGCGGACTTTAAAATTTTCATAGATATCGTTCTCTTCTGTTTTCAGTTTTATTAATGCTGATTCTAAGTTATGAAAATCTTCGGGCGTTTGCGAAAGCGAAGTTTTAAACCCGCCCTTGCTTATATCTTCTATGATGCAGTTATAATCTTTGTTATTAAGCCAAAGATTGGCGTTTTTATTTATTTCATACCTGAACTCTTTTCTGCCTGAAGATTTAATAATATATTTTTGTTTAATTTCCTGAATAATATTTGAGATATTTTCGGCTGACGCGGGAAGATGAAGAAAGCCGGTTATGTTTGGCGCCGTGAAGCTGTTTTGAACCGTTTTATTTAATATAAGCACTATAATTTCGCTGTTAACGGCGTTTGTTAAAAAATCAGAATCTTGATACAGGTTCTCGTCGGCTAAAACCAACTGGTAATAATTTAAAGACGTAAGATTGTCGACGGTTAACGTATCTAAAGTAAGACCTTCTTGCCTAAAAAGAAATTTTAACAAATTTTCCGTATCTTTTGAAGATGTAAGAATGCCGGTTTTTAGCATAAAAGCAGACTTCATTTATTTTTTAAGACGTCAATTAATTTTAAATAGACTTGATCGCAAGTTTCAAACAGTCAAAAAGTCCTTAAATGGATACAATGGATAAACCAATTAGAAAAGACGTAAAACTTTATTCGATTAAAGACAGAAAAAATAAAGTTTCTATAAAAGACTTTGCCAGATGGAACGATAAAAATGCTACTATAGCCGAATTTGTAGATTCATGGCCCAAAATATTGAAAACTCAAGAATTGAAAATCTTAGCCGAAAAAACCGCAGAAGCGATAAAAAATAAAAAACTGGTGTCTGTAGGCATGGGGGCCCATGTCGTCAAAACGGGAATTACGCCGCTTATTATTGAAGCTATCAGCCGCGGATGGATTCGCCATATCGCCTTAAACGGCGCCGGACCCATACATGATTTTGAACTGGCCTATCAGGGAGAAACATCCGAAGATGTCGCTTCGGGGCTTGACGACGGAACTTTCGGAATGATTCGCGAAACGGGAGACTTTTTCGCGGAGGCGTTTGAAAAATATAAAGAAATGGGCTACGGATATGCGGCAGGGCGGCTGATTGACGAGAAAAATTTAAAATATAAAGAGCACTCGCTGCTGAAAAAAGCATATGAATATAAAACGCCCGTTACGGTTCATGCGGCAATCGGCACCGATATTATATATCAAAATCCCAAGATTAAAGGCGACGAAGTGGGTCTTGCCTCGTTAAGAGATTTTGATAAATTCGCTAATTTACTGCCAGAACTAGATAAAGGAGGAGTATTTCTTAACTTTGGCTCTGCCGTAATAATTCCCGAGGTATTTCTTAAGGCTCTGACCGTTGCAAGAAACGTTACTCAAAAACCCTACGATTTTTTTACCGCCAATTTTGATATGCAAAAACAATATCGTACAGAATATAACATACTCAGCCGCCCCGTAAAAAAAGGCAACGGTTTTCATTTCACGGGTCACCATGAAATTATGTTGCCTCTTTTTTTTGCGATGTTATGCGAAAAACTTGAATGATTATCTTGAATGATTATATAAAACGGCGGTTTGACGCCGCCGTTTTATAAAGTCTATTTATATTCTGATACTTTTTTAATGTCGCCTACCGGAACTTTTACGGTGCCGTCTACGGTCTTTATATGCATTTCGCCGCCGACTTGTTTGAATCCGCCGATATATTTTTTTCCGCTTTTAGTGTTGATTACAGAAAGTTTTTTAAATTCTTTTCTAAGATCGTCTAAAGTTATCTTTCTGATGTTCAGATTTTTCTTTTCAACTTCCGGTTCTATCGGTTTTTTACTCTCTTGATACGCTTCGCCTAGTATCTGGTTTTCGACTTCTTGCGTAATATTTTGTTCAGTCGCTTTTCCAATTTCATTTGTATCTTTTAATTTTATAACTGAAACCATTGCGATTTTATTCAATGAACTCAGTTCTTTTTTTTCTTCATCGACAAGGCTCTCTTTTTTTTCAATTCCTTTAGCGGTTGCGGCGATTTTTTCTCCTTCTTCAAGAATAATTTCTTGAGACGCTTCTTCTTGAACAACGGCTTTCATAGAAGTTTTGCTTACCGCGACCTTGCCTTTTAATAGCTTGATATCGGTTTTTTTGTCTTCATGTACCTCTACCGAAAACGAAGTGCCCCTGACGCCCGCAACAGCGGTTGGCGTTTTTATGGAATATTTGCCTCTATTGGGCGCTATTTTGCTGAAAGTAGAACCGCTTTCTTGGGTAAGTTCTATGATGGATAATCCGTCTTCGCCTTTGATTAATTTGCCGACGTCAAGTTTTGTTTTACTTTTAAGAGTTATCAATCCGCTATTTTCAAACTGTATTACGGCCCCTGACTTTTCATTAGTAACTATGGTGTCGGCTTCGCCTACAATGTTGCCTACTTTTGCGGGCTGATCATTATGCAGTACCGTGCCTTTAACAAATGTAAATACCCCTTGTTGCGGAATCTTGGGTTTTTCTGAACAGGATATCACAAAAACAATCGCCGCTAGAATTGTAAATATCAACTTTTTTATTTTAATCATAATATCTCCCGATAATTAAGCATTTTGTTTACCATAAATATAAATGGAAGTAATTTTGCAACAAAATTATTGCGTCAAAATACTCTTTGTCGATAATTAAAATAGCAAAAAGGTTTGATTTTATTTTAATAATATGCAGCAATTTTATGATCATATTTCAAAAAGTAATTTTTTAGCGGGTCCGGCGGGATCTAAAATTATTTATTTTTTTAATCGTTATTGTGGTAAAATTTTCTCGAAAAATAATTTCAAAATTATTAAACAAGCGCTCGTTTGATATGGCGAAAAAACATGAATGGCAGAAAATAGCGTGATACTTAATGAATAAAGAAAGATATCTGCAAAAATCATTTTTAGAAAGTTGCCTGCTTTACACTTGACACTGCCTATAATTTTTATTTCAAGTCCGTTAGATGAAAAAGAAAAATAATCGGGCCGCAAAATATCTGAAATTATTTCAATTGACGGTCATTATTTGCTTTCTGGGAATGGGACAAATCTATTCGCAGGCTGAAAAATATTTTGGCAAAAAAATTAAAAAAATAGAATTTCAGGGGAACAAAAATACGTCTAAAAGCGATTTGTTCGATATCATACAAATGAAAGTCGGCATGATTCTTACGGCAGAGATTGTTAATAACGATATTAAAAATATATTTTCTAAAGGCTCTTTTTCAAGCGCAAGTATTGAGGGCGCAGAATATGAAGGCGGCGCAGCCGTTACTTTTATTTTAGAAGAGCTGCCTATTGTTGAAGAAATTGAATTTAAGGGTATGGAAGAACTTACAGAACAGGAAATTATAGAAACGCTGCCGTTAAAAAAAGACGAGGTTTTTACCGAAAAAAAAGTTTTAGACTCTGTTCAAATTCTTATTAGGCAATATCGCGAAAAAGGATATTTTAACGCAGCGATTAAAATAAAGAAGGCCGAGCCTGACCCCAAAAAAAATATAGTGAAAGTGGTTTTTATTATCGACGAAGGAGAAGAAATTAAAATCGATAAAATAACCATATCTGGCGCCAAGGTTTTTGAGCCTGACGACATTAAAGGCGCCATGGAGCTTGAAGAAGAAGGATGGATTTCAGACGGTACGTTTACCAAAGAAAAATTAGACACAGACAGGAAAAATATTTTAACCTTCTATCGTCAGAACGGTTATTTAGACGTTTTAGTCGAAGACGCGAAATGGGAGATTTTGTGGAAAAATCCTCAGGAAAAAAACGAAAGGGTTATACATATTCAAATAAACATAAAAGAGGGCGAACAGTCTTTTTTTAACGGTTATGATATCGAGTGGAACAGCGATTTTGTTAACCGTGAAACAAATAAGCCGGTTTACAATAAAGAGAAGTTATATTATTATATGGAATTTACCAACAGCGATATCGGAGACGTCTTTGACGATGAAAAATATAACCGCGACAAGGGAATTATTAATTTTGAATATTCTCAATTAGGCTATATTTATGCGCGCGTTCAGGCTTTTCAAGAAGCAATCATATTGACCGAAGAAAAACTTAAAGAGGCAGAAAACCTTCCGCTGCAGAAAAAATATAAAGAAAATAATATTGATTACTATAATATAGAAAGGTTAAGAGCTCTTTTAAGAGAAGAGCCTCAGAAAAAAGGCAAAAAGTTTATTCATACGCGGTTTAATATCTCAGAAGGAAGCAAAGGCTATGTTGAAGAAATTCTCGTAAAAGGGAACACAAAAACTATGGATAAAGTTATAAGAAGAGAGCTTCTTATAAAAGAAGGAGAATTGTTTAACGTAGCCAAAGTACAGCGTTCCAGAGAAGAAATTTATAACTTAGGCTTCTTCAAAGAAGTAGGCATAGACTACAGACCGGGCTCAAAAGAAGGAAACATGAATCTTATCTTTGAAGTTCAAGAGCAACCCACGGGTATGATAAGTCTTGGCGGCGGTTACGGAACTATGACGGGTTTTTCAATTAACGCCGATATTTCAGAAAACAATTTAAACGGAACGGGCCAGAGAATATCGGGAAAAATTATATTCGGGCCAAAGCAAACGTCTTTAGGCGCTTCATGGACAGAACCATGGCTTTTCGATAAGCCGTGGTCGCTGACCTTGGGAACAAATTATATGCGTACTTTGGTGCCGGCGGCTTCTCTTGATATAAGCGGGAAACTTGTCGAAGAGCCATACTATGAAGAAGACGCTTTTGAAATAGGGGCGGGCCTGGGGCATGAAATGTTTGCGAATTGGATTCATTATCACAGAATTGGCACGGTATTTTCAATGGCGTCAAACCCTTCTGGGCTTGTTGACGACAGCATATACTTATTAATTTCTCAGGGCTGGCAAAGAAAAAATACTCTGACAAACGGAATATCTTACGACAACAGAGACAATGTCTTTAACTCGACAAAGGGGCTTAAGGCGAATGTTTCGATGGATATTGTAGGAAAATACCTGGGGGGGCACGACCATTATAATCGATATGAAGCTTCAACTCAATATTACTGGTGGCCGTTTGATTTTACTTTCTTTAATTTAATCAGAAAAAGCATTCTCAGAAGATGGCGTTTTGTCTTTGAACACAGGTTTTCTGGCGCATTTACGCAGCAGACCCAGCCGGTTTATTCAGAACAAAAGAAATATGAGAATCTTTTTGTCGAGTCAAAAGATAAACTTTTTATCGGCGGTTATGAATCATTGAGAGGATGGGATTATCGCGATCCGGTTCATCCCGAAACATGGTCGGGGGGCGGAAGCCATCGCCTTTTGTTCGGCTCTGAATTTAGAATTCCTATCGAGCCCAGCCTTGTATGGTTTGTGTTGTTTTTTGACGCGGGAGCCTTGTTTCAAAATATGGACGAGTATGTCATTGACGAAACGACTTCAGATTCAAGAATCGAAAATCTGAAAATATCACAGATTAACAAAAAGACTCTTAGTATGAGTTATTTTAGATACAGCTGGGGCATGGGAATCAGGCTTCAGATACCCATTATGCCTATTCGATTATATTGGGCAAGAAAGCTTATTTGGAACAGCGAGGCCGGCTGGTTTAGAAATCACCCCGAAGATAAAGAATTTCACTTTGTATTTGGTATAGGCGATAAAAGATTTTAATATTTGTCTTTTAATTATTTAATAAGAAAATAATGTCTATAAAAGCAAAAAATAAAAAAGAAAATCAAAAAATAAAATCAGCTTCGCCAAAAAACGCTAAAGCAAAGAAAAACAGTAATCAACTTCAGAAAGAACCTGAAAGCATAATTGAAAATGAAGAGAAATTAAGCGTTCTTAAAATTGATAATATTCAAAAACGATACGGTAAGCGTCTGGTTGTGCAGGGGGTTTCGTTTCAAATAAAGCAGGGCGAAATTGTCGGATTGCTTGGCCCTAACGGGGCGGGCAAGACGACTTCTTTTTATATGACCATTGGGCTTGTAAAACCTACCTCGGGAAAAATATTTTTAGACGATACCGAAATAACCGATTATCCTATGTATAAAAGAGCCCGCATGGGCATAGGTTATTTGGCGCAAGAGCCTTCAATCTTTAGAAAATTGAGCGTGAGAAAAAATATAGAGGCCATTTTTGAAATTAGAAAACTTCCGTTTGAAGAAATTCAAACGCAGACAGACAGTCTTTTAGAAGAGCTTGAAATAACTCATGTTCAGCATCAATTGGGTCTAACCCTCTCGGGAGGAGAAAGAAGAAGAGCTGAAATTGCCAGGGCATTGGCTTCAGACCCTAAATTTATTTTGTTAGACGAACCGTTTGCGGGCGTTGATCCTATTGCCGTGAAAGAAATACAAAAAATAATCATGCATTTAAAACGAAAGAATTTGGGTATTTTAATTACCGATCATAACGTAAGAGAAACTCTTGATATAACAGAAAGAGCATATATAGTCTTTCAGGGAAAAATTTTAATTGAAGGCGTAGCCGAAAAACTGATTAAAGATAAAAAAGCAAAAAAAATATATCTCGGAGAAGATTTTAAAATGTAATTATTTTACGATGCCGAAAGCTCAGTTAAAAACAAAGGTTCGACTCAAACTATCTCCGCAAAGCAGAAAGAGATTGAATATATTGGCTCTTTCTAACGCAAATCTCAGACGCGAATTAAACAAGCATTTACAAGAAAACCCGTTTTTAGAAGAAAAAAATAGCGATTTTTCTTTAGGCGCAGAAAGGGTATCTTATAAAAACAATATACGGTCTTTTGCGCAAAAAGATTTTTCAAAAGACTCTACGGCTCAAATTATAGAAAATATCGCCGATACGAAAAAAACTCTGCGCGAATATTTAAAAGATCAGCTTAAACTTATGATAAATTCTTCAAGACTTTATGAACTGGCCGCAAGAATAGTATCAACCCTTGACGAAAAGGGATTTGCCTGCGCTTCTCACGAAAAAACGGCAAAAGAAGGCGGTTTCTCAAGGGCCGAATTAGGCTCTGTTATAGAGTACTTGAAGCAATTAGATTTATTAGGGGCGGGGGCAGAAAATATCTGGCAAAGTCTTAAATGGCAGGCGCAGAAAAAATATCCCGACGATATCTTGCTTTACGATATAATTTCATTGCTTGAAAAAATATCGGTTGATTTTTCGGACGATTTAAATAAACTTTCAAAAACAATTGCGCATCTTTTGCATCTTGAAGAAATATTTGTATCTGAAAAGTTGAAAATCATATCAAAATTAAATATCTATCCGGCCGTAAATTTTACGGAAAACGAAAAAAACGCTTACATTGTTCCCGATATTATTTTTAGTCATAATAAAAAAAAAATTACCTCGAATATTGATTCAAATATTTTGACGCAGACCCAGTTAAATAGCGGGTTATACCGTCAATTTATACAAGCCGAGAAAAATGCTATTTGGGAAGAAAAATACAAAGAAGTACAAGATTTCTTAGCCGATGTCGAATATCGAAGCGAAAAACTTGCTTCTCTCGCGTCGTTTTTAATTAAAAAAGAGCCTTTTTTTTTTGAAAACGGAATCAAAGGCATTGCTCCGTTAAACTTAAAAGAAGCGGCCGTTCATTTAAAGATACATATTTCAACGGTATCAAGGCTGTTAAAAGATAAATATTTTCAATGTTCTTTCGGCATATATCCGCTTAAACTGTTTTTTTCAAACAAGATTAAAACAAGCATGGGCGAGGCGAAAAATATTTATAATTTAAAAGACGCTATTGATGAAATTATAAAAATAGAAGATAAAAAAAATCCTTATTCTGACGAAAAAATAGCGGTTTTGCTCGAGAAAAAAGGATATGACTTAAAGCGAAGAACCGTGGCTAAATATAGAAAATTACTACACATCCCATCTACAAAAAAAAGAAAGGCTTAATAGTTGCAGAGAAACCGATTTTTTATTAGTTTTTAGTTAAGGGGTTTTAATTATGAGTGTATCGTTTTATTTTAAAAATCTGGAGCCTACAGAAGGCATCAAAGAGCATACAAGCGAAAAGCTTGAAAAAGTCAGAGAAAGATTTCATCATGTCGAGGGCATTGATGTACGTTTTTCTCTTGAGCGTCAAAATCAAATTTGCGAAATTACGGTAAGAGCCGATTCAACTGTATTTCATGTCGAGAAAAGCGAAAAAGACCTTTATGCGGCAATTGATCTTGCGCTTGATACGTTAAGTACGCAGGTTGATAAATATCATAAAAAGATTGATTCAAGAACGTTAAATTCAGACGAAGAGGCGGCTCAAATACTGCCTTCTTTTCAAACGGCGGCGCATTCAGAAGAAACGGTTATTAATATTTATGACGCTCCCGTAAAGCCTATGGATGATTTTGAAGCGGCGCTTCAAATGCAGCTTCATAAATACAGGTTCTTGATGTATCATGAAGCAGATAAGAAAAAGTATTCGCTTTGTTTTTTGCGTCCCGACGGCAATTACTCTATCATTAAGCCCACTGAAACATTGGGGCAGTATGAAGAAAATATTTTCAAGTTTAAGAACAATAAACTTGAAAAATTATCGGTTTCGTTATATCCGCTTTCGCTTTTTACGATTCCCGAGGCGGTTGAACAAATACGAGAGAGTAATCATGAATATTTGGCTTTTGTCAACGAAGAGTCGAGACGTATGAATGTATTATTTTACGCTAAAAGCGGACAACTGGGATTAAAAAGACCCGTTATTTAATTTGCCGGTTATTTAACATTTCTTAAAAAAGCGGCAGGTTTCTGTCAAGAAGCAGGTTTCACATCTTGGATTCTGGGCCTTGCAAAATTTTCTGCCGTGAAAAATTAAGAGCAAAGACATCGGGTTCCAGATTTTTTTGGGCCATATTTGCATTAAATCGGCTTCTATTTTATCGGGATTTTTATTGCTTGTATAACCAAGCCTGAAACTTAAGCGTTTAACGTGAGTATCGACCACAATTCCGCAGATTTTATTAAATCCCGATGACATAATGACGTTTGCGCTTTTTCGTCCGATTCCCGGCAGTTTTAATAAGGCTTCAAAATTATCGGGAATTTTTCCCTCGTAGTTTTTTTCTAAAATACGCGCTAAAGCGATAATATGCATGGTCTTCATTTTATAGAAACCGGCTGAATATATTATTTTTTCAACTTCTTCTTGAGAGGCGCGGGCAAAATCGCCAATATTTTTATAGCGCGAAAATAATTTTGGCGTAATTTGATTTACCCTCGCGTCTGTGCATTGGGCCGATAAGATTACCGCGATGGCAAGCTGTTCAATATTCTTATGACGAAGCGGAGTTATAGGGCTACCGTAATGATTAAGCAGCGCTTTATAGTGCTCTGTTGATAACTTTGATAAATTCATGTCTTTTACTTAAATAGGATCATGATTTATTTTATCTTATTTTGTAAAACTTCTTTTCAAGATAAAGACTTTTATAATATTGGGCGCATTGTAATTTTGTTCCTCTAAAAGAGATTATACGATAAAGACGGCTATTTCTTATTAATTTATGACAGTTCCTTATAAAAAGAAAATCAAAAAAAAATCGTCAATAAAAAGAAGAATGGTTTTTTATTTTTCTTTAGTGGCCATTGCAAATATCTTTGTCGCTACAGAATTTCTATATGAGATGAAAAGCGACAAGTATCGCAACGAGGTAAAAAGCGAAGTCTTAAAAATAAAAGACGGTCAAAAGCCGGTTGAATACGCGTATAAGCTTTTTGACGACTTGGCTATAAAATTCTTAATCATGGTGGGCATTTTGATTTTAGTGGCCGCCGTCATATTGTTTTTATTTGTAACGCAAATTGCTTCTCCTATGCAGTATATGATAAACAGAGCCCGAAAAATTGCCGAAGGCGATTTAAGTCTTACAATTGAAATAAAAACGTCAGACGAATTATCTTCTCTTGGTAATCTAATTAACGATTTGACCGCGAATTTACAGGAAATTATCGCTCAAATTGAACAAATTCATATTTCAACTTCAGAGTCTCTTGAAGAAATGGATAAAAAACTGCGCTTTATACCCGAAATCAGGGCTCATTTTGAAGAACAAATAAGAAGGCTAAACGACGCATTTTCTCAGCTTGAGCTATTGAAAGAGTCTTTTACGTTATTTCAGGTTCAACAGTTGACCGATAAAGAAAAAGAGAAGCGTTCATTGGGAGAACTCTTAATGGACGATTATATTATAACTCAGGAGCAGCTTGAAAAAGCTCTTGAAATTCAAGAAGAAAAGGGCGGTTTTTTGGGCGGCATTCTTGTTACAGAAGGATATCTCGATCAAAAAACATTATCTTCATATATTAAAAAACACGAAGAAAATTCTCAAGGCGTATAATGATTCCTTATTTACTTGAATATTGGCCAATTGCCCCTATCGCGATTTTCATTGCCGCGTTTGCATCTCTTATGGGAATAGGCGGGGGAATTCTTTGGGCGCCGTATTTAATACTGGTTGAAAAGTTAGAGCCTAAAGACGCCATCATGATATCTTTTATGATTCAAACCGTGGGTATGGGTTCGGCCACGTACAGCTATTTGAAAAAGAAGATGCTCTACTGGAAGATAGCGAAGGGTATGATGTTTCCGCTTTTGATTGGTCTTGCCATAGGAGCGTTCTTAAGCCAGAGGGTTCTTCATGGCAACTATATTGAAGGGCTTTTAGGTGGCCTGACGATTACAATATCGCTGTTATTTGGCTTTCAGACCGAAAAATATGACGTAATCTTAAACGAAGATAAAAAAACAAAAGCTCCTTTATGGCTTAAGTCAGAAGGTACAATCTTCGGATTTATCTCGGGCTTTTTATCGATTGGTTCGGGAGATTTTATCATCCCTTTGCTTAGAGGGAAGTTAAAAATTCCCATGTCTGGCGCCATAGCCACCGCTTTATTCTTAAATTTCTTTGTCGCGTTCATGGGCGGGATGGTTCATTTTGGTTTAAGCGGAGCTTTGAAAATCGAATTAATTTATATTCTTGCTTTTGCCTCTTTCGGGGTATTATTAGGCGGGCAGCTAGGGCCAATCTTATCGCAACGTTTAGACGAGGGCCGCTTAAAAGAGTTATTTATCTTTGTATTATTGCTGATAGGTCTTCATTTAATATATAAGGTGTTATGATATCCGAGAAAATATGGGTTTTATTGGCCGATAAAAAAGAAGTTCCCGATTATAACGAACTTAAAAAAAAAATAAATTGCTATCTTACCGGCATAGGTCTTTTTGAATCGTACTATAACTTTTTATCTTTGATAAAAAACGGCGAAAAAAAACCCCAGAAAGTTATTTTACTCGGCACGGCCGGTTCTGTAAAGAAAGAAGATATATTTTCATTATGTATTTCAAATGAGTTTGGGCTTTTACCGTCTTCTTCGGTTGATGTTCCTGAGTTTATCAGACAAAGATATAAGACAAAAGCCGCTCTTGAAAATAAAAAGCTATCTAAGAAATATTCTTACAAAAATCCTTTAATTTTAAGCAGTTTTGGCGTTTCCGTCAAAGACGAGAAAAAACATTTAGAATATTTCTGGGAAAATATGGAGGCCGCCTCAATTTCATATGTTTGCCTGAAAGAAAAAATTCCTTTTTCGGCTTTTTTATGTTGTACAAATAAAATAGGCCCAAACGGCAGAACTCAGTGGAAACAAAATTATAAAAAAGCGGGCGAATTGCTGGTTGGGGCTTTAGATAATCTTGTCTTATAAAATAGAAACAAATAACCGCACAGAGCGCACGGTTTGACTTCGCTCGCCGCGGGCAGAGAACACAAAGAATTTCTATTGGCTCTTAAATATCTTTTGATACCGTAAATAAATTTCGTTTTGCCTTCTTTCTGCGCTTCTTAGCCTGAATTTTTCAGAAAAAGAATTTTCAAAAAGAGCGATTCGGTTATTTTCAACGCCGCCGTAAATAAAGGGCGCCATTGTTAAATATATTTCGTCAACTAAATTTTCAAGCAAAAAGAAGCCGTTTAGCCTGCCGCCCCCTTCGAGAAGTATATTTTTATAATTTCTTTCGCTAAGCGAGTTGATAATATCGTTTGAGTTTTCAAAAGAATATATTTTCCATTTGCTTTTAATCTTTTCAGATTTTTCTGACTCGGGTAAAAAAGAAAAATCGTTTTCGTCTTTTTTATTGCCTTTTTTTATCCAGAACTCTCCAGCCTGATGAGGCGCAGAAAATACGTTTAAATTTTCAGAAATTTTTTCTGAGGCATTTCGCATGACAATCAGGGGCATGGGGTTTTTCTTTTCTCGCGAAGCATGGGCGTATAAATTGGCATTGTCTGTCATAATAGTTTTTCTTGAAACAATCACGCAGTCGGCCCATTTGCGAAGTTTTAGCATTCTTCGCTTATCTTCTGCGCTTGTTGTCTGCCATTTTCCGCCGGGTTGCACCGTATAGCCGTTTAAAGACTGCGCCATATTGAGTTTTACGGTAGTTCTTTTCTTTGACCGGCTCATTTTATGCAATAAATTATTAAAGCTTCATATAGAAAAGTTTTTTTAAAATAGAGCTCTATTGTTTTCCTGTTTATCTGCGATAATGACGGCGGTATGGCGAAACGCTTTGAATCTGGAACATTGTAAATTTGACGATTATTCAAAAAAGAAAGGTAAATTAGGCGAAATAACGGTGACGTTAAATTATACGCCGTAAAAATATAAAAAATTTCCTTTGATTTTATGCTTGACGCATCTTATCAAAAAAAACACATGTATAATCATGACTCCCGAAGAAAGCCGTCGGTTTCCCAGAGCAGAAGCTCCGCTAAAAATCTATTATTCGAGCGAATTTGAGCCTAATGAACAGGCGGTAGGCGCCGAAGATCTCAGCGCCAGCGGCATATCATTTCAAACGGGTCATTCTTATTCAAGAGAAGATATTCTTAAACTAAGGCTTGAACTTTTAGAAATGAAGAAAACCATACACGCCGAGGGGCGGGTTATTAGAAGTTTTGAAAAAGAAGATAAAATCATAACCGCTGTAGAGCTTTTTAACATAGACTATGAAGATTTTATACTTATATTAGATTATTCGCTTGCTTTCTATAAGCAATAGATAATCGTATATTATATTTGACACGTTGAGATTTTATTTTTTTTAGTTATCTTATTAATAATATATACTATATTCAATTAATTAATTATTAACTTTAGAGGAGAATATTATGAATTTGAAAGAAAAAATAAGACTAGGCGCATTATTTATAATGATGTTTAGTTTATTATTTTGCGGCTCTACGCAAGAAGTAAAAGAACCTGAAAAAGAGCCGGAACCACAGGCAGCCACGAAAGATGTAAGCGGTGAAGTTGCCGAAATGAATAAGAAATTAAAACAACTTTCTGTACTGGGGTTTGGCTATAAGGGCTCAAATATTGGTTCTGATAACTATGGTGAATGGGTAAAAAAATCGGTTCCCGTTTTTAAAGATCTTTTACAGAAGCTGCCGCCGGGTTATATACTGCAAATAACCGGCCATACCGACGCGAAAGGGCCCGAAGAACCGCAGGGTAAAAAAGAGGGAAATATAGCTCTTTCTGAAAAAAGGGCCAGGTATATCTATGATGCCCTGAAAAAATACGGAATTGACGACCCGGCAATAAAATATAAAGGAGCAGGCTCAGCTGAATTGAAAAATAAAAACGCTCCGAATGCGGCAGAAAACAGGCGGGTAACTTTTATGATTGTACCTGATTTATAAAAATATTAATACAGGGGGGCATGTCAAAATATTCCGGTCTCTTTTATTCTGCAAAAAAATGGGAGTCTAAGAGACGAAGAAAGGTATGATTGGTTGACCCCCTGGTTATTTTATTTATTATTTAGCCGCGCCTTGTAAAAGGTTAACGCTAAAACTTAAGAAAAAACATTAAATGTAGAAATAAATACGCCGCAAGAAGCGAAGAAGATAAATAGAGTTTGCCTTGACACAAAAAACAAAGAATATATGGGTTACGCTTTTTTTTATTTCTTCTGTTTTTCTCATTATATTTTCAATTACGTTTAAGATTGATCCTCCTAAAGATTTATTTGAATTTCTAAAAAATGAAGATATTCTTTTAGAAGAACCCGAGATCAGTATAAGATTGTTCCCTTTACCGCACGCTCATATTGACGATATCGAGTTTGAGATTAAAGGCTCGACAAATTTTCAATTTCAGGAAATTAGTTTAAATCTCGATATTCTTGATTTATTATTGAGAAAAAAACAAAAAATTTCAAGTATTGAAATTGAAAAATTTAAATTGCGGGTTCTTGATGAAGACGATATAGAAACCGGTATAGACGAAAGATACGCCACGGTTGAAAAGATTATGGCCGAAATTCATAAGTTTATAACGTTAATTCCGAATCAATTTAATCTTACAAAATGGCTTGAAGTTGAAAATTTTGATCTTTATGTAGACTCTGTTTCAAAAGAAGAACCTATTCTTACGGCAAAAGATTTTATATTAAAGAAAACAAGAAAAGAAAAGCCCTATATTAAAATAAGCGCCAAGGGCTATATGGGAAAATGGCTAGAGTCAAAGGTATTTATTGACGTTTTTAAAAATCAGGAAACTGAACAAAACTGGCTGAAACAAACAGATATTCGTATAGAGTCTCATGTAACTCTCGATAAAATCATAGAGTCTTTCACGACGATGGGCCTGCATCTTTCGGGAGAAGGCAAGGTAAAAAACATTATTTCTATGACTTTTCCTTTAGAACGCCTGTCTCATTCTCATCAGATTACGCTTGATAAGTTTTTATTTTTAAATATTAAAGATTATAATTTATCGTATGTAAATATAAAGCCTAAGATTCCTTTAGAGATCAGAGCTGGAGGTACGGCGAATATAGATATTTTATCGTTGCAGCAATTTAACATGACTTATGATAATAGGCTTTTTACTTCGTATGTCGACTGGAAATATGAAGATTTTCTTTTTAAGCAAATCTATAATCCCGGAACAACTATACCCTGGAAAATAATATCGAATAGTTTCGGGAACTTCATTCCCGAAAAAGCCGCAAATTATCTTAACTCTATGACCGGAACCGTTTACCCTGTGTCGGTAGCCTATAACCCGTGGCAGGGGCGCTTTGGCCTTGAGTTTTTCATGAACCTTAACTTGCCGATGTCTATGCAAAACGATAAAAGAACGCCTGAAACAGAGAGAGAATTTATGTCTGCGCAGGGTTTTTTTAAGGGAAATAACGCCTTATTTGAATCGCGCGAAGTTTATCTTGAATCAAAAATATTTAATTTTCTGATTCATGACGCAAAATTAAATTTTGCCGATAACTCGCGATTAACAGGAGATTTAGAAGGCGAACTTTATTTATCAAAAATGTTCGATAACGCAAAAGGTTCGATGTATATTCAAAGCCGTCTGAATTGTTCTATCGCAAAAAACGACTGCGAAAGAGAAAAATTTACCATAGAAGGGGCAAATTTAGAAATTCCTAAGACCAGCGCCCTGCAAGTTTACCAATATATAAACGTAAATTTGATATCTTCTATTCAAAAAGCGTTTTCGGCCAGCAATACGATAAAGGTGCATAGCGCCATGGGAAGAGGCTATCTTAAAGGCAATAAAATTTATATACAAGAGGGCTATCTTCGTTCAGAATTAGGAGAATTTAAAATTTCGGGATATTACAATCCCCTTGAAGGAAACGGCGATATAAATGTAGGGGTTTTACCGTTTCATGTAGAACAGGTTTTAGATCCCATACCCTTATTGGGAAAATACATAAAAAGCGGCTTATCTTACGCCGGCGTCTCTCTAAAGGTCAAAGTTAGAAACAATAAAATTAGTCTTGAGAATATTTCGGTAGAAAAAATTCAAAATAATTCGTAAAATACATACAAGGGCTCAATGATAGACAGTCTTAAAAAGGCGCTTTTTGAAATTAAACGGAAAAGTTTTAGAAACGCGGTAAAAATAATTGTTTTCATACGCGAAGCCGTTATTTTTACTCTGCTTATTGCGTCTTTATCTTTGTCGGCGGCCTCTTTATGGATATCTAGAGAATTTGAATCGGCCACGGCTGAACAAATTATTTTTCACCTATTAATGCCTATAAACGGCGCGGAGGAAGGCGTTATTAAAAATTTTTTAATAAATTGCGCGATTGTTCCTTTTTTTATCGCGGCTCTTTTCTATTTTCTGGGCCATGATTTTTCAAAGAAAAAAATCTTACAGGAACAATCAGGAAAACAAAGATTTTCAACAGCGAAGATATGGTTCGCTTTTAGAAAACCTTTTATTCAATTTCGATATTTTTTATCGGTTGCCATCGCGGTCTGTTCTTTTACCTTTATTTATTTTCATTCGGGGTTGAATAAACTGGCGGCTCATGTCTATAATGAAAAAGAATTTTCAAGTTTTTATGAAGATAATTACGTCTTTTTAAATAAGAATCAAAATATTTTTCGGCAAGATAAACGAAATTTAATTGTACTTTATATTGAATCTTTAGAGAGCAGTTTTGCTTCTATAGAAGAAGGCGGAATCTTTGAAACCGGCTTGATTCCCGAAATAACGCAGATGGCTCAAGCGAATATAAATTTTAGCCATAACAATAAAATAGGGGGATATAAACAACTAAAGGGCACAAACTGGACAGTGGCGGGATTAATCGCGACGATGTGCGGGGTTCCGCTTAGAATTCCTTTTGCTGAAAACTCGTATGATAGGTATAAGTATTTTTTACCCGGGGCGGTTTGTTTAACCGATATACTGGCGGCGAACAATTATAATATTTCTTTTTTAATGGGAAGTCAAAAAAACTTTGCCGGCGTCGATATTTTTTTAGAGACTCACGCGAATATATCGGCAAAAGATCTGAATTATTTTAGAGATTCGGGAAAAATAAAAAAAGATTACCACAGGGGCAAGTGGGGCGTCGAAGATAGCAAGTTATATGATTTAGCCAAAGAAGAGCTTTTAAATTTGAGCGCGCAAGAAGAGCCGTTTGCTCTTTTTATGATGACCATTGATACGCATATGTCAGATGAATTTTTAGATCAAAGAATTTGCGAAAAAAATAACGAAAGAGAGCGTAAATATATCGACGTAATGCGATGCGCAAGTCTTCAGTTAAATCGCTTTACAAAATGGATATCGCGCCAGAAATTTTTTAAGAACACAGCCGTCGTCGTATTAGGCGATCATTTATCGATGAATAAAAAAATATTTCCCAAAGGGAAGGGCAGAAAAGTTTTTAATTTGTTTATAAATTCAAAATGGAGGCCAAAGAAAATAAAAAATCGATACTTTAGTCATTTTGATATGTTCCCTACAATTTTAGCCGCGCTTGGCGCCCGCCTCGATAATAAAGGGGCCGCGCTTGGCCGCTCTCTTTTTCATGACGAAAAAACTCTTTTAGAAAAGACATCAGCAAAAGAGGTGAATGAGAATATCATGAGACGTTCTAAAATATACGATTGTTTTTTGTTTAAGAAGAACGACTCATGCAGGCCGCCCATAAAAGCGGGGCGAAGTTGATTTTTTTTTCGTCGAA
>Ga0224501_10000341_pt1 | contig 39905 bp, 37 predicted proteins | sample SF_Oct11_sed_USG_4_FD_169105 | JGI IMG/M metagenome (GOLD analysis project Ga0224501, IMG submission 169105) | Sediment microbial communities from San Francisco Bay, California, United States - SF_Oct11_sed_USGS_8_1 | ecosystem: Environmental > Aquatic > Marine > Sediment | place: USA... | reverse complement strand
TATTATCATAGCTGTTGTCGCCACTTTCTGGTTCGGTCTAAGGTTTGCTCTAAGGACAGATTACCCCTTGCTGGCAGTTGCTTCCGGAAGCATGGAAGATACATTGTTTAGGGGCGATCTCATTATGGTTCAAGGAGGACTGAACTTCACCGAACTTAACGCTGCATTTGAGGAGGCTCAACCCCCAGGCGAAATTGTTGTTTTCTATGATCCTCGATATGGTCGAACTCCCGTCTATCTACCTGTAGCTGGAACAGATACGCGTCTCATTGTACATCGCGCAATAAGCAAAGTTAAGAATAACGGCACATGGTATTTCCAGACAAAAGGAGACCGCAACGTTAGTCCAGACAGCTGGTCAGGACCAGAAACTTGGGAGGGTAGAATATCCGAAAACCTTTTGGTCGGCAAAGTTGTCGGAAAAGTGCCATGGCTTGGTCATATCCCATTGTTTATGCACGAGAATCGTATTTCAGCAACAATAGTTATTATCCTTTTGTTCGTTGTATTAATTGTAGTGGACTTTGTTTTCCCTAGAAAGAGGAAAGAGAAACAGAAGGTCGATAAAGAAAGCTGTTGAATTCTTCTAAGCAAGAAATGTGCGCCGATGACCCATTAGAATTTTGTCGACTCATTCACTATTCGGCAGTCCAGTGTTCTTGCTTTCCTGCTTATGTTGAGAGATATTTCAAGAGCAGAGTTTCTCTGCTATTTGTTGAGTCTGCCACTGTGTATTCCGCTTTGAACCTGTGGAGACCTCATCGCAGTTCCTCTGGAAAAATAGCCTCACTTATAAAGACATAGGTTTTATAAGACGCTGTATTATAAGTGAAAAAAGCTTTGTATCGGGTGTTGAGATGCCAAGAAGCAAGGCTTCTGTTAAGATAGAAAACGTAGTCGCGTCTGCAAGTTTGAATCAGAGGGTCGACTTGAACGCTATTGTGAAGGGCTACCCAGGAGTGGAGTATCGTCCAGAGCAGTTTCCAGGCCTGGTTTTCCGTCTAAAAAGACCTAAGACCGCCACTCTGATCTTCAATTCTGGAAAGATGGTTTGCACAGGTGCCAAATCGGAGAAGGAGGCACGGAGGGCTGTAAGAAAGGTCGTCAAGGAGTTAAAGAAGAGTGGCATAATCATTATTGGCAAGCCCGAGCTGAAGATTCAGAACATCGTCGCCTCAGCGACTTTGTGGGGGAATATCGATTTGGAGAGGGCGACCTACGAACTTGGGAAGACTATGTACGAGCCCGAGCAGTTTCCAGGCTTGATTTACAGGATGGATAAGCCCAAGGTCGTTATTCTGTTGTTTGCCAGCGGGAAACTGGTTTGCACTGGTGCCAAGCATGAGGATGATGTTTTTGAGGCTGTTGAGAAGCTTCATAAAATGCTTGAGGATCAGGATCTGATTTTCTACGAGGAATGATTAAAAGCATCGCTAGACACGAAATATTTCGAACCCGGATCTAATCCGCTGCAAAAAGTGTGGAGAGACAATGGCGGATCCTAAGAAAAGGGCGTCAAGGTTAGAAAGAACCCACGAAAGTCTTCTCCGCTATGCTTAAATGAGTCTCATGAAAATCTTGTAATCACTCGAAGAGGAGCTATCATGGTTGATATATGGCTTCCATACGGAAAAACCGAGGTCTGTGCAAGAATTCCCACAAGAAACTACCTTGGCGCCATAGAGCCCAAGGAGAAGCCTAGTGTTTCAGATGCGCGAGCAGAGGTCGAGAGAGCCCTAGGAGAGCCTATTGGAACCAGAAGACTAAGCGAAATCGTGGAACCAGGCAGGACAGCGGCCATCGTGGTTGATGACGCAACCAGAGCAACACCGAGTTATCTAATGGTTCCTCCACTGTTGGACAAGCTTACCAAGGCTGGAGTGAGAGAAAAGGACATAACAGTCGTTTTTGCCTGTGGCAACCATCGTGCAGTGAGGGCAGATGAGATGGAGAAACTTGTGGGAGAAGAAACTCTAGGAAGAGTTGAAGCGGTAAGTCATGATTGTACGTCCGAAGACAATATCTATCTTGGCAAAACTAGCTTCGGGACAGAGGTTTATGTGAATAAGATTTTCGCCGAGGCTGATGTGCGAATTCTGACCGGAGATGTGGGCTTGCATTACTATGCAGGATATGGTGGCGGCAGAAAGAGCGTCCTACCGGGCGTTTCAGGGGCAGAGACTATTCAGCACAATCACGCCATGCTCCTTGACGAAAAAGCAAGAACAGGCATCCTAGAGGGAAATCCAGTTCATGAGGACATGCTCGAGGCGGCCAAGCTGGCTAAGATCGATTTCATCTTGAATATTGTCGTAAACAGTAGGCGAGAGCTCGTCAGGGCTTTTGCAGGAGACTTGGAGCAGGCCTTTTATGGGGGAGTTAAGCTCGTCGATGAGATGTATAAGGTGCCCATTGAACGAAGGGCTGATATCGTCGTTACGAGTCCAGGTGGGCATCCACTTGACATTGATCTTTATCAGGCTTATAAGGCGGTACATAGCGCTTTGGAGGCTGTGAAGCGAGGTGGCGTTGTAGTTTTGGTGGCTGAGTGCCCGGAGGGGCATGGAGACGAGGTTTTTTACGAGTGGATGACAAAATTCAAGAGTCTTAAACAGATGGAGAAGGAGATAAAGAGACGCTTCCGTGTTGGAGGGCATAAGGCATATTATTTGACGAAAGCCCTGAAGAAGTCTAAGATCTTTCTTGTCTCAGTTATGCCGGATTATTATGCTCTAAACGTGTTCAGACTGAAGACTACTAAGGCTGTGAATGACGCGTTGATAGGGACCTTCGATATCGTTGGGAAGAAGGCCAAGGTCTGGGCAATGCCCTATGGAAATCTTACTCTGCCAGTTATGAAAAGTTAGAAGAGACTTTGCGGGGACTAGCATGCAGACCGCTTTTACCATACGACGCTTTGAACCAGCCGATCTGAAGCGGGTTATGGAGATCAATAGAATTTGTCTGCCGGAGAACTACTCTTCTGGCTTTTTTGTGAGTATTTTTGAAAGGTTTCCTGAGACTTTTGTAGTGGCGGAAGACGGTGACATCTTGGGTTATGCCATGTGCAGAGTTGAGCACAGGTTTGGCTACAGATTGTTCGGTGGGACTAAAAGGGGCCATCTGATCTCCATCGCGGTCCTGCCCGATTTCAGGCGTAGAGGCATTGCTTCCGCCTTGATGAGAGATGTTATGAAAAGCTTGGTTGGTTATAGTTGTGGAGATCTCTTCTTGGAGGTCAGGGTAAGCAATGTTGGTGCGGTTAGGCTTTACAAAAAGCTGGGCTTCACGGTTGAACGCAAAATAAGACACTACTATGCCGACGGTGAAGATGCCTACGTGATGAGCAAGAAATTGCCTTTCAAGGGCTAGCTCTGACTCTTCTCAAGCAAAAGACCCGGTTTTGTGAATATCTTGTTTTCACTGTCTATATGGCAGCGTGCATGAATTTGAGATTCTAACATCTAGTTCATAAGATATTTTTTCAGCTGTTCTGTGTAACCTGAATATGATACTGGGATCCAACACAGGGATTACTTTGAGTAGAATGGATGACGGACTGAAAGTTTCTAATGTCGATGAAATCTCAAATTACATTAGAAGTTTAGAAGTTGGCAATCATGGTATTTTCTTCTATGGGAAACCGCATGAGAAACGTGAAGTTCTCTTTGACTTTCTGCAAGCCGGGTTCGAAAAGGGTGAAGGAACTGTCTACGTCGTGCGCGCCCGCATCGAGAACAACAACTAAAAACGACAACAGCCTCTTTTCTCATGGTGCAACCGTTTGGCGAGATGCCAAATCTGTCATGAGCGATCACCTGCTATCTCAGATAAGCTAGGCATCTGCTTACAGTGTATTCGAAAGAAACCTGAGAAAGCGATTGAAGTGACAGAGAGAGTCCACACTGAGAGCAGAGAGAGATTTGACCTACCTCCAAGACCGCCGAAGGATACAGACGGATTGCCCTGCGGCATGTGCGCCAATGACTGCAGAATCCCAGAGGGTGGAAAGGGCTTTTGTGGTTTAGTCTTTAATCTAGGCGGTCGGCTTGTTAGGAGAGGAGGAACCGCAAAAGCTGGTATCTTAGAATGGTATTACGATCCGCTTCCAACAAACTGTGTGGCATGGTGGTTCTGTCCAGGATGCACTGGTGCTGGATATCCCAGATATGCCTACAAGTCTACAGCAGAAACGGGCTATTCAAACCTAGCTGTCTTCTACGGAGCCTGTAGTCTGGACTGCCTCTACTGCCAGAACTGGCATTACAAGAACCTCACAGCCAAGCTTCGACCAGTCGTAAGTGCTGAGAGCCTAGCCGCCAAGGCAGATGCTCACGTCTCATGCATATGCTATTTTGGAGGCGACCCTTCAGTGCAGATGCCCCATGCCTTAAAAGCAAGCCAGCTTGCACTCCAGAAGGCGAGAGAAGAAAAGCGCATCCTAAGAATCTGCTGGGAGACAAATGGAAACTGGAAAAGACAGTTTGCACTCGAGGCAGCTAAGCTCGCCTTGGAAAGTGGCGGAGTAATAAAGTTTGACCTAAAGACTTGGAATCCAGACCTTAGCCGGGCTCTAAGCGGGGTCTCCAATGCTCACACGCTAGAGAACTTCAGAATGATAGGCGAGAAATATTTTAGACAGCGAACAGAACTGCCCATCCTCACTGCAAGTACTCTTCTTGTTCCTGGATACATAGATGCTGAAGAAGTTGATAGTCTAGCAAGGTTCATGGCGGATATAGACCCACGAATCCCCTATACACTGCTTGCCTTCTATCCAAACTATATACTAACAGATCTGTCCACAACGAGCCGTGACTTGGCCTACAGCTGTCGTGACGCAGCCAAGAAACATCTCAAAAATGTCAGAATAGGAAATATACACCTACTTTCCTAGACATACAACTACTTTTTGTTAGGTTTGCCTAAGTCTATCTACTTGCGCTTCCGAAACAGCTTCTTGTCATCCATGTCGGTGATGTATTCAAAGCCGGCTTCTATGAGTTCTTTGGCTTGATCTAAAGTTTTGGCAATCCTACAAGTGAACTCTTCTGCCTCTTCGAACTTCGCCAGCTGAGTGTAAACCATTGTGCTCTCTATGTTCCTGTGTCCCAACAGTTGTTTCACGTGTAAGATGTCCTTCGTCTTGTGGTATTCCATTGTGGCCTTCCAATGACGTAGCGTGTGAAAGGTTATTTGTCCAAGTCTAGGGTTCTGCAACTTTCGTGCTAACCGTCTCTTCTGTTTAGTGAAGTTCCATCTATGTCCGTTGAGGCCTGTATCCCCAAAGACTTTCTCCGGCACCTTTGGAAGTGCGTTGAGCATGGCTAAGAGTCGGCTAGAAACCCTGAATATTCTAGGATCTCCACCCTTCTCCGATCTACACCGTACTACTCGCTTTTCCTCGTCGATGTCAATCCATCTAAGCTTCCAGGCTTCCCCTATTCTCATCCCGGTTTCTTTCAACAGTTGAAGTGAGGCGGCCACCTTCTTGCCGCATCCTGAGATCAGGGCGTCAAGCTCTTTCTCTAATGGGATGAAGGGTAGCTGCCTGAGTCGCTTGTAGTTGGGAAGATCCCATTTTATGTCTAGCATTTGGGCGAATTTGTCGTAGGCGTTGACTATGGTTAGTTTGTAGCCTTGGCTCCAGTTTTCATGAGCTGCGATTACTTCTTTAACTTGTTCAGGATCCCGTAGGACGGCTCCTTCGTTGACCAGCTGTTTGAGAAGGCGAGTCCTCGTTTTGACCGTTGACTCTGCATAGCCCTGTTTTTTGAGATACCACAGGTATTCGATGATTCTACCCTTGATGTCTGCTTTCGTTGTGGCTCCCGCAGCCCGCTTCTTTCGGGTCCGCTGACGGCTCAAGTTTTTCATCTCTTTGTCTGAGACGCATACTTGGCTGTTACAATTATAGGGAAGAAAAGCCCTTAAATGATTCCTTCTGGAGTGAAGGAGTTTAAGGACCTGGCCAGGGATCTCGACCTTTACCCAGGTTGGTATAGTCTCGCTAAATCTTCTTCCACAGCTTCTGCATACATAGCGTTGGATCGGGAGCTCCTCGGTTTCGGTTTTGACGTAGCGGAAGCCGTCTTTCCATGTTTTCTCTGAACCACATTCAGGGCACTCTATGGGGGGCTGTGCGGGCGGAGGGCAAGACTCCGACTTCCTATTGTCTCTTGAACCCGCTTTTTGCCAAGTATGCTGTTCTGTGGAAGCAGCCATTCCCCAATCTCAACTCCTTTCATGTTTTTGAAGGGACCACTCGGACGCCTGAGGGCATAGGGGCTCTGAACAGACCTGCTCCACTGTTTTTTCCGATATCCTCTTAAGAGGAAATGGGTAGCACGAGCATAGCCCCTCTTTTCAGCACGATCAACTTACCTCTTTCTCGCATTCTTCCAAGGCTAGGTTAGCCAAGTCAACAACGCACTTGCAATAGGGTGACCTAATACCACATGAGCAGCGGAAACGCATCCTTATGATTCTGCAGAATTCTTCCTGTACTCTATTCAACATTAATCGCCAGTCCGATGGCACGCGCAACTATTTCGAAAAACCATGAAAAGTGATTAGACACTAAATTCTTGAAAATACGATAGATACGCTGTAAATTCTCATTCTGAAACTTCTGAGCCATAATTAGGTCATCCAGCTTCTTTCCGAGCATAAACAGCATCTGGACGACGTTATATGATGTGACGCCTCCCTTGAGGAGTACATAGATCGATTCGATAGAATCAGGTCTCACCTGGACCTCGGAACGCAAACCTTCGCGTCGATTATAGATCCTCTCGAGAGAACCCAAAAAACTACGTGCTGTAAGAGAACTGAGACCATCCAAACGGAGGCCCTGCAAATCGTCATTCAACTCACAGACAGTAACGTTCATATCCTTTGTGGAGCATTCCAGCCCCAGCTCCTCTTTTACCACAGCGCGGAATCTCTCAATAGCAAGAACGCAACTTGTGAAATTCATGCCTCTATCCGAACTCAGGATCCCAGTCACAATCCCCCGCTTACTTCCAAATATAACCTGAACCTTTACATCGCCAAACACCTCAACACGCTTAGGAAACCCTCGCGGCACTGAAACCCCGGACATCCTCAATCTCAGATTATGAACCCTGGGAGCCTCTAACGCTCCCACCCCGTAGGTGGGATTGTTACAATACACTCCATAGAAAGGCTGTCGAAGAACTCCTTCTCGCAATAATTCACGAAGATAAACCCGCACTGTTGATCGATTTAAGCCTGTTTTCTTAGAGATTTCCCTAGGAAATAATGGACGGTCAGCGCTAGCAATCGTTTGAATGATAAGTCCCTTCTTTGTTTGCGGTGGAGAATCCCCAATGGATGTTATAACAGGAGTTTTCTCAACAACACGCGTTATCCTCTCTAGCCGCCTCTTAGTGGTTTGAGGTTTGGTGACCTGCAGTTTCCTTGTGTTTTGGTTGCTGGACTTCCTAGGCTTCATTGTTAAGGTCATCGCGAAGGCGTTGGATCTCCTCACTCATTCCTCAAACTCCTTTTCTTTCAGCCAAGGCCAAAACTGTGGTTCTACATACTTCTCTAGAAACTCAAGTAGGTCATCTTCGCTGATTTCAGCCCGTGGATCTACTAGAATGAGTCGGTTGGCTGCCAATGTTGATTCTTTGCCCTTCGCGATCTTGGCCGGTAGAACTAACGCGCGGCTGTACTGACCGTGTTTAATATTTGCTCTTCGATCCTTCAAACCCATCTTTTCATTCACCCTTTAGGTCTTTTTCTCGAAAGACTTATTGTTTTCATAAACATAGAGTTTCTAGAAAATAATTTTCAAAAGTCGGTTGTAACATGCCTAGAAAAAGCGAGAGGAAGAACTGGGGAGCCACGAGGCGAGGGAAAAACATCAAGAAACTTCTGGAGATCATCAGAGAGAATCCAGGAATAACCGTTAGTGAAATCGTTCCTGATGATCATTCATCGGAAAGGAAGTTTGGAGTTACCTCAAGAAGCATCCACAATTGGTTGGAGTTGCTGGAAACCTTAGGACTCGTCTACAAGGAGGGATACAAACGGAAGGGATACGAATGGTATCCGTCAGAATCCAAGAGACCCACCTTCGGAACCAAGGAATATGAACTTGCTGTGGAACACGCCAGGCTGCTGGTTCATGGCAGGTCCGAACAAGGATTGCCTGGAGTGGCCACATATCCAATCCATACTCTATTGCAGTTGCTTGTCACACGAAGTGATGATCACAAAGAGTTTCTTAATCATCTAAAAACCGGTCCGAGCTATCATGAGCTGTACGCAAAGTTGGAGGATTATCGCAAAGTCTTGAAGAAAAGGGGAAAACTGATCAAACAGAGATATAGTGATGGTCTTGGTGCGGATCCTCCTGACGCAGATGATGTAGAGATAAACTTCACTATACCTACATCAAAATGGATTGCTGAGGGTATGGGAGATCACCTGCAACCTCAAATGACCAGCAAGAATTTAGAAGAGATTGATGGCGAACGCGTTGCTCTTTTCAAGGAAATAGCGGGAGAACTCGCCGACATATTCCGCCAAGTCGATACAGGTCCGAATCCTCTTGACGGTTACTGTGATTCCTGTCCACATTTAAGAGCAACGATCAAAAACAGTGGAAAAGGCAATCTCTGGTGTTTAGACCATAAATCTCTTAACCTTCACCAGCCTATAAGCATGCCCGGTTCGCAACAAGTATCAGAGATGGGCTAATAGGAAAAAGGCACGGTTACGCGCAGGTTGTCTCCCGAGGTCTCCATCCCGCTCTCTGAGAGAAATGCACGCGCAGCATACTGCTGAAGCGACTTGATAGCACTTTCAAATCGGTTCTTCTTAACCAACAAGCTAGGTGAAGCCCGAATATGACAAATGCAGACACAATGCCGTAAGTCATGTATTCTATCGCCAGCATTCGCGTGTACGGTGACAATCCTCCTCGGAGATACGAGATCGCCCAGTCAAGAAATACATAACTCGGTATTCCCGACAGAATGCATAAGACTACACCAAATTTCGTGGATGGTATTCGATGTCTTTGTGTGTGCCCTAAGTCTTCAGAAGTAGAATGCGAACAAGGGCATGCGTGCAGCTCCAAACCTTTCTCTTACAGGTGAAATATTTTGCGCGTTACATTACATAATGGAAAAAGAAGCCCGAATCGCGGTTTTTTCGTCTGAGAACCATGACTAAATTTAACTTAATTATATATGGGTGAATACGCTATTTCTTCATTCAGTCTTTCTTTATTTCTCTTTCAACAACCAGAAAGTTAAGTTTACACCAGAGACGGAGGCCCGGGCACAGAAAAAGGTTGGATACTAGTCTCTTTTTGAAATGCTGAAACTTTTGTCCAGAAAATCATTCTATTTGCTTCTGTAACAGAACTTTTCATGATTATGGGATAGCGTTTCTAGTTATTTTGCCTAGGCTGACAATCTCGAAAATGACAATCAAGTTACTATATTTCATCGGAAACTTCGCTTACGATGAAAAACTTCTTCTTCAACGCACAAAGTTCACATGTTTAAACATAAAAGATCTAACATCATCATCTACATGCATAGAGAGGTCAGACAGAATTTCCTACAAAAAATCAGGAAGAAACTACCTTTTAAAGAGACTTGTTGTGGCCAATAGGGGTCCCAAGGCTTAACAGATCCCTTCTTTGCCACATCCAAAAATCGTACTCACATCAGGCAGTTACATTTGACCTTTCGATAGTCTAATCCATAATTCTGTTTCAACCTTCTCCAAATCTCCAACGTGTCTTTGCACACGCCGACTTCTATATCCTCATAGCCTTTCTCTTGAAGGTAATCCATGATGTTTGCATAGAGTCTGAAGCGAGTTTCCGCTGGGGGCTTTCTACCCCAGCTGCTCTCTTGAGACAGATATCTGATCCAGCTCTTGTCTACTGCCCGGGCCATGGTAGAGACTAATCCTCTCAAGCTGCCGAGAGTTATTCTACTCGGTGTTAGAGCATTAAGCAGGTCTTCCGTCAGAATCTGATAGTGCCTCTCGCACTCTCTAATCGCCACCATCGGATCAATTCTTATCCGAACCTCATATCCCGCCTCAGAGACCTTTCTCGCAGCTTCGATTCGGTCCTTAGGATGTGGCGCCAGTTTCTCCCACCGCTCTGCAACAGGATAAGCATTGAGACTCCAGCTTAGAACAGCGTTTTTCTGCCATTCATTCTCCAAGAAGTTCTTGACGTTAGTTCCTTTGCTCAGGAATAAGATCTTATGTTTTGTGCCTGTGAAGTAGTCCATCAGAAATCTGCTCAATGGCTTGCCATAGACCATATTGGTTTCAGAAGCAAGGCTGTCTGCTAACTCGCCAATGTTCAGAACTGTGGGTGGGATCTGTCCCATAGCTGAAGCTTGGACGAAGGTCCTGATTGCTCGCTCAACCTGATGCTTCCTCTTGACTCGGACAGGTATTCTCCCGTTGGCTTGTTGAAAGAATCTGAATGTTCCTTTGAGGTAACAATAGGCACAGTTGTAAGGACAACCGTAGGTTACGGCCAATTCATGGAAGTGTGGACATATTACATCGCTGTCCCTTTTAGGGTAAGGTGTCTTGTTGAACAGCCGGATGACGCGACCGTCTCCGACTTGCTTCAAGAGTCGCCTTTTTGTGCCGTCTAATGTCTGGTATTTGATGAACACAGTTTTCAATGCTTTGCCCTCTGCGCGTGCGCATCAGCTTAGTGTTGCTTCGCTCGCGACTCTCTGGCGCTTTTGCAGCCTTTGACGTGAGTCGCCTTTTGCCATGATTCTTTGAATGGACCCGCTCCACAGTAGTCGCAGAAATACCGCTTCCCCCCAGATTCTGCCCCAGCTTTCTCCTTGATCTCTTCAGGTGCTTCCTCACATCTCTCCGGCTTCCTGCTCAGTCCTGAAGGTCCATACTTCTGGCGACGTGTCTCCCAAGCCTTACAAGCTGCAGCACTCGTATCTGACCTCTGCTTTTCAGCCATACACTTCACCTCCTTCTTCATCTCATATCTCCACATAGGCAATTGTCATAGAATACCCTAAAGATTTCCTCTAAATTCACATTAATGCTTTGCAAATGCTTCGCTATCCAAAATATTACGATATTGTGCCTATTTCCCGAAAATAAGATTGATTTGATATGACTACAGGTCCCTTTTCTCCTGCCATAGCATCTTCTTCGCCAGCCTATTCGCTTCCGCCCACAGCTTCCTCAACACCACCTCTTCAAACCATTTCCGACCATACAAGAACTCCAGATACTCCCGCATCTTCTTATCGATCTTGACAGCGCCACCCTTTCGGCTTCGCCCTCTCTTCTCAACCAAGAACCCTTTTCGATATGCTTTTCGATATGCCTTTCGATACGCCCTCTTAAGCTGCTCAACAATTATCTCTCGTTCTTCTTCCGACGCCCCACTTTCCGCGCCAGCCTTCTTTCCATATTTCTTCCTTCTTGTTTGCCAAGCCTTTTTAGCAGCCAAACTCATTTTGCTGACTCTAGCTACCTTCTTTTCGCCATTCCTCTTCATTTTCTGCCTCACTACGCTATAATGTGCCTGTGGTGGACACCTAAAATGCTGTGAGGGGGTCCTTCAACCGAATGATCAAAAGAATGATGCTTCAACATAGGGTCCCTAAATTTCTGGCGCGTAATGATACAATGATGATTTTCAGCAGTTCTATGTAAAGCCAGTGATACTAGAAACAAGCTTCCTTACTGTGTCTACAAACTCCTCCCTATCTTGTGTTGGGACCAGACCTATGAAACCAATTGTGGGAGTGAGATGCGCGATGAAATCTCCTGGATAGATTATGTAGGCTTTTTTAACTATTCTTTTGTCTTCCCTATCACGAATTGTTTCCACGTAGTGACTCATATCCTTTAACGGAGTGTCAGGGGGCTTTTCTTCTGCTATTCGATATTTAGGATCAAATATTACTATTTCAGGTACCGGTTTTCCATCCTTGAAGATTTCAACCACAATGTCCGGTGTTTTCTTGCCATACTTCGAACCGTACTCCTTGAAATCAACTGGATAATCTCTTTGATAATATAGTTTGGCAACTAAATCCTTTCTCCTTAACTGTAACAACGGTTCATTCTTTCTAAGTCGAAAATCAAAACGTGTATTTTTGACATCATAACTGAATCTTTCAGATGCCTCTATCAAGTGTTGTTCTTCCAATTCGAATCCCATCTTCTTGAGAACCTTGCACAATTCCAGAAAAACCCAGATCTCATAGATATCCCAAGCCTGCCTTATCGGCATGTAAAAGTAATCTGAATGAACCTCAACCACAGAATTCTTCCTGAAATCTTGATATAGCTCGTAGAAGATTTTGTATCTGGGTTCTTTCTGCAGGACCATTGAAGTTTTCAAGAGCTTGATTCGGGCAACATCCTCAATAAAATCTTCATTCCACATATTCAACGCAATTCTTCTGTATTCTCTGCATCTTAGAGCGATTTCCTTCCACTTTTCAATTCGTTTGTCAAGAGTCCTGAATATGTCCTGATTTTCTTCAGCAAGTCTTTCTTCTTTCTCGGCTACTTTCTCTATGAAATTCAATTTGTTGATGATTAGCCCCAAAAAATGCTTGAGCAAGCGATTCTCATATACATCATGGGTTTGTACGTTTTCAAACACTAGCACCTTTTTAGGTATAATTCCCCGAAACTTCTTCTGGATAGGAAGCATAATCTTATCGGCTTTCTGGAATTCCACTATATCGTCAAAATAGTCCGTTTCATAGATTTCTGTCAATTTGGTCTGCTTTCTAAGACCCCGATTGGGATCTTTGCGGATTCTTCTAAATATCGCTCGAAATCTTCTGAAGTTTCTCTCAAAGAAGGAAAAGAATTCAATAGGGATTTTTGGTTGCGTTTTAAATGCCATTTTTATATACTCCACACTCCGACCAAAAGTGGAGAAAATCAAGTTGTAGACTTCTTCTTTTATATCTTCCAACATAGTCTCGTAGTCTTTTTGAGTGATTTTCACGGGTCTGACTCTTATTTTTTGGGTAATCACATCTCCATCAATGACCAGCTTCAGGTTGTAGATTCCAATATTCCTGAATTTGTATTTTCTCTTTGAGATGAAGCAATAGCTTGGTTCTTCCTTTTTCCACAAACGATGAATAGGAATTCTCTTCTCATTCACGAATATCTGGACTTGCATCTCGTCGAGTGGATCGACCACCAGCGCATATTCCTGAAGCTCATCAACTTCGACCAGTTGGGTCAGATCCTTTTCGGAATCGTCCATTCTGAACTTGAAGTTCTTACGTGCCATTTATCGCCTTTGACCCCAGATATTAGTCATAGAAGGATGTGAATCCATATGAGCTCAGTTTCGCCAACATATTTGCGACTTTTCTTGTTGACGATGTATATGCTGTGCCGGCCAGGTACTTGTTAAATTCTTCAAGGCTCCCTCTTAGCCGTGCATTATCGTCACCACCTAGCTTTGGAAGGATCTTTTGCTTAATCTGAAGATCTAAAGCTCTACTTAGGTCCATTCCTGATTTCTCTATGTAGTTCAATATTTCGTTACACACTCTGTACCCGAAATGCATGTTATACTTCCTCAGAATATCATGAACCTCTTTTATGACCTTGAATGCCTCTTCGTGTATTCTTCTTCCAATCCTAAGCTGTATCTCTCTCCATTTTTCTAGATCAACCACATCGAGATCTACGGTGTTAGCTCTATCCAATACCTTAGGGCTAAACTCCTTTGTTGTCTCATCGATATTTACCGTTCCAGTAATGAAAAAATTCGGAGGTATGCGTAGGCTAGCAGGTATTAGACGCTCATCTTCGGCTTCAACTTTCTTTCCATGGAGACTTATAGCTTTAGTATCGGTCTCCATAGCACTCAGAAAATCTGCAAGATAATATTCCACATGAGCAAGATTCATTTCATCAAGACATACAAAGTATCTCTTAGTGCACTGGCTAGTGTCTGCACACTCGCCATTTGAATTTAGTGCGCAATTTTCACAATCCTCTATTGCTCTCAGAAGGAATCTTAGAAAGTCCGTTGAATGATATTTCTCCATGAAAGGATTGAAATACCCTAATAGCGGCTTCTTGTCGTTCCAATTTGGCTGAACCGAGATTTTCTTATAATAGGGATTGCCTTTGTCAACCTGATGGAAACCGTTTGCATATAGCTCAGTAAGCCTTGTCTTGCCTATTCCAGTTATCCCGGTTAGAATCACAAAAGGTTTTGTTTCCAGACTTGTGTGATAATTCCTAATAGTTTCTTCGGGGTAGAAGAAACCTTTTGTTTCTATATATGAGACTATTTGGTCAATTGATGAAGGCTCCTCGGCTCGACCAATCCACTTTGGTAGCTCTGTAAGAACTATATCCATTTCCTGAGGTTCTAAGCCACACCTGTTCTTCAATTCGTTGACAAGGCTGTTAAAACGCATGTAGCGATCTCTGAATACCCCCTGAAAGCCACGTTCGTTGGGAAACGCCGCTTCAATACCTTTAGCGGTCCGTTCTACAAAAATGTTGTACTTATTCCTATCCTTCAAATAAAGTGTGGAAGATACAAACCCGTCTCCTATTCCTTTTAAATCAGCAGTCAAAACGTCCACTTCTTCTAGATTCTCTTTGCCAAAAATCTCCAGGAAAAATCGATTCAACGCGCTCTCCTCGTTGTCGACTATAAGCCTTTGATTTCTACCCCAAAGCATTAGACCAAACCTTTGCCTAATGATTTCTCCTTGCCAAAGATCTGTATCAAGCAGCTCTATTATTCGCCCGATTTGATTTCTATTCAGCTTGCCCAGATCGTTGGTTAGTATTTCTATGGCTTCATCTTCATTGGCCTTCCTCTTTTCTATCCGCTCTTTTGGTATGTATTTCTCTTGGATCAACGCAACTAGCCCTTCGATCAGACTTTCATGTATGGTCGCCTCGTCTTGGATTGTCATAAAATCAGCTTCTGTTATCTTCATGATTCCGGCTTGACTAAATGGTTTGCTCAGCTTGCTGGCAACCTCTGATAATTTTATAGGTTCACTAAACTTCTTGTAGTCTTTTACCTCGGCATAGAAATAGTTCACTTCGTCTTCGGTATAGGTAGTAATCTTCCCTATGGAACCTGACGCATAAAACATCCCCTTTTCAAGATACACAAATCCAGCGTTATTCTCGGCATTTCTCAGTTGCAGTGAACCAGGTATTCCTTCTTTGAAATGGTATCTCCTTTCAGGTTCATCTTTGTACTCGCCCCCGCCAGTTCTCAGAACGAAGTAGTTCATGGCAGGCTTCTGGATTCGTTCTAGAAGGGCTTCTGCAGCCTCATCTGATATCGTTTTTCCTATAGTCGGTAGATTGGGATAGTTGCCGAATCCAATACCCAAATTGGGCAAGTCGATTGTAATGTCTAGATCGCAAGTTTCCAGTTCAGCCAAAGCCATGCATAGGATTTGGCTCTGTTCTGTCAGAGCAGATTGGCCAGTCATTTGAGCTGAGACTTCTGCTATTCTGCTCAGCGTTTCATAACCTAGATTGGTTGAGTATTTGTTCCATGCTTCTTGGAGAGAAATCTTTTCGATGTTTTTGATGATTGATTTACCCTTGATCTTTCTGGTGCCAGTTATCCTATGAAAGAGCATTACTCCTGGTTTCAAGGACTTCGAAGGGATTCTACCGCTTTTGTTCCAAAACACTATTTCTTCTTTGTTTCGTGCGTTTTCTATGAATCGCTTAAACCATTCTGGGTGCGTATTGATTATATATCCAGACATTAAATCACTTCCTTTTCTGTACAATATGGCAGTTTTCTCCTTTTAAGGAGCCCTATTAGTGGCATACATGCAATCTCAAGGGATTGTAGCAAATTGTTGCGCTGGCTGCAGGAAGCAATTTCTTTATTTCGTCCACCTTTGAGCGACATACTAAGATCGATCTGAATGGTGATCATTGAGCTCTATTCTTGGCCCGTATCAGCCTGTTGATAGCTTCTATTTCGTGTAGAATTGAGGTATGGAAGTTCTCTAGGAACTCCTCTGTAATGTTTTCGTACCCAAGAATATCAAATAATGCTTTGTCTATGGTTTTCCTCACATTGTTTTTCTCACTCAATTGTTCGGTGATACTTGGCAACGAAATGTTCTTGATTTCGTCGAAAATCTTCAGGAGTCTTTTTCGTTCTTCTTTGGTTATTTTTTTGGGATTTAGAACCGACAAATTGTTCAACATATAACTATGGAGTGTCATCCACGGACCTTCACAGGCCACTCCTATGTACAAAAGCTGAAGAATGCTCAGTGAGCTGTTTAACCATAATGCGATAATTTTTGCATCTTCTCTCTCCACATCGAGAAGGCTCCAGAAGTTGATCCCTACAACAGGTTCTTCTGAATAGAACGCAATTGCACAAGTGCCCGGTGATGAGAGAAATAGTCTTCTTGACAGAAGTAAATGGGCCTTTCTTCTTTCAAATTTCCTTTTCCAAGACCCGACAATTTTTTTGTCAAGAGTTTCCAATTCCTTTGAGGACAAAGGATATCTGGCCATTTCTTTGATTTTGTCAAACCACGCCAAAATCAAGTGGTCTGAATTCTCGCTTACGTCAATAGTATCAACATATGAATGTCTTCTAAGTGCCCTCGCCAAACAGTCAGCGGGGACTTGCACTCTATGTCTAAGTTTCCTGTGTCGGGCAACTATCGACCCGTGCTCAATTCTATGCAGAAACCAATGGTCATTTCTTCTTTTGAGTCTCTTTACGTCATTTAAAATGAATCCATGAAAACTCCGAAATTTGAAATGCTCCAAGTCGCTTCTCTCTGTTTTAGAGATAGAAGATAAGAAGGTCAATCTGTCAGAAGAAAGCGCTTCTTGCAAGAGATCCGCAAGTTTCAGGTTGCTGAGGGAAATAAATCTGTGCCAATCCGTTATATCTTCAGTGAATTTTGAATATGGATGAATTTTGATAACGATTTCATCATCCTCATAGTCCTGCTCGACGGTTCTAATTCTATTTGCAACTTCTCGGGCCTTAAACGTTCTGTCAGGCAGTTTCTTCAGTACACATACTTTAGTTACAGCTGTGGGTGGCGGTCTCATTCTTTTTCCAACTAAAAGAACCTCTCTAAAAAGAACGCTTTCGGAAAAGGCAAGTCTTTGCCATGTGGCGATTATGTACTTGATGTGATATTTTTCAGACCATAACTTTCTGATTCCAGTAGTTGACCTTGCATGTAAGGCTGTTGCCGGCAAAACCAAGGCCATCGTGCCGTTTTCTTCTAAAAAGCGGTCAGATAGCAATATGAAATAGCCGTAGTACCCCATCTGACCATGGAGCTGCTCCGGGTAATCCTTGAATCTGTCATTCAGTGTCACTTTGTACTGTTTAGGCATTCTTTCTTGTCGTGTAAATGGAGGGTTCATCATTACAACGTCATAGTTTTCAAGTTGAATTTCTTCAGCGGTCTCACCGGTTAAGCTTACGACACCTTTGCCTCGGGGTTTTGCCTCCATAAATCCTTCGAGGCTCGCTTGGCCTTTCATAACGAATTCTAAAGCCGCAATTGATGGTATACGTTGGTCTGGTTCAAGTTCTGTTGAATCCCATATCGCTACATTGACTCTGTTGGTGAAATATTCTGGAGACTGTAGGGAGAGGTGACAAGCGGCAACATTTGCAGCGAAGGGCATAATGTCTATGCCCAATAACTGCTGCTCTGCAAACCTACGATGATCCTCCGCAGTGAACTCTCTTTCATTTTCCAAAAGATGGCGTTTTCTTCTGTAAGCAGCAACTAACAAACCTCCACTTCCGACAGCAAGGTCAGCTACCTTGGCATCATACGTATCAACAGAGAGCCAAGCTAAGAGTTCGGCTGCTAACACGTTTGTATAGAAAGCTGCAACATTTTTCCTTACGTTCAATGGAACCAAATCGTGGAAAATTGTACCAAGCAAGTCTCCTCCTACCTTTTCTGGCCCTAACCCTTTGATGACGTTGATTACCGCCCTGATCTGGTCTGTGAAACCTGTGAATATTCTCGACGCCACATCGTAAGAGAAAATCGTTTTGTAGTTCACGTTTAAAACGGTCTTGAAATAATCATTTAGGTCCGCTGGTCGTCTAATGTGATCTGCATCAATTTCAGGAAATTTGTCAGGCATTCGCCTGGAGAGGACCTGATAGAAAAGCAGCTGGTTGATGAGTAGGTAGGCCGACGCAAGTCTTAGACTTTCGAGAGGGTATCTTTGCTCCTCATATTGAAGTATGTTTTTGAAAACCTGCTCTCCGCCGAAAATGTCCTCAAGTTCTTTTCCGGAGAGGTATTTTAACGTGACTGTTATGTAAGTAGCCGAGTCTCTCAAAGCCTTAATAATATAGTCTGTACTCGGCTCCACATAATCTGGCGGGGCAAGGACATGTTCAGCCAGTATCTTAGCTATTTCCGACAGAGTGCCTTTGTACACAGTGAAGCTTTTTCTCGTATCCTTGGGCGGAAACATTGCGACAGCTTTAAACTCTACTTCATGAGCCAACTTCATCAAAACATCAGAATGCATCGGTTTGGAGAGTTCTTCTGGATAGAGAATCGCAAAACCGCCCTTAATCCCGAGAACATCATACCACTTGAGATAATCATTTTGAACCTTGGCAATGGCATTAATCAAATCCCCTTCTTTGAACTTAGCCTCAATAGGATAGGCACCAGAGTTAACACACCAAACATCAGGTTTCCTAATACCGCCAGGTGTGGAGATGGTGGGAAAGGTTTCAGTCTTAACCTGATATTTCTCAAGTTCGTTAGCCAAGAGATTCGTCACGGTATCTTCAGTGGGTTTTGGAATCATTGAGATTCAACCAGACTTGTAGAATGAAACGTTCACCCAATTAGATAACATCAATGTCTTAAATAATTCTTGTCTTACGAAAGATGCTCAATTCGTTTTAGGATCTCTTTTCATCGTTTCAGATTGGATCGTCGATGCGCGCTCACTCGAAAAGCGATTTATGTACTACTCTTTCAGATTGCCGTGCATGCATGTTCTGGTCTTGAAGAAGAAGAGCGAAAATACAAAAAGCTCACGAGCGACAATATTGCCATATGAATGAATTTGTCGGAGATGGAAGCGTGCTCATGTCTAGGAGGATAGAGACAAGGTGAAACTTGATGACATTGTTAAGAACAAATTGAAGGAAATCGTAGCGAATCATTGTGTCCAAGGTGGATCCATGACAGCACCGTTTGTTGGGGAGCGAAGCGGTTATACGATCAGCATGGACGATGAGGCTCTGCGACTGCTTTCTGAAACAATAAGAAAGATTATGACGTTTCGTCCGAAAATCAAAGAAAAATTCACTGATAATTATTTGCAAGACAGACTCATTGATATCATTTTTTCATGTCATATTGCTCCGCCATCTGACTTGGACATAAAACTTCAGCAAGAAACTCGGAGACTTCTTAGAAGGTTACATAGGACGATTGAATCGTGGGTCTTTCTGATCCCCATAGTCAATCTTAAAATGATCGGCCTGAAGAAGATATCAATCGGTGAAGTAGATTTCTATGACCTAAACCCAAAAACTTTCAAGTATTTGGAATTAGAGTTTGGGACCAAAATGGGTCATGAGAAAACACTGGCCAAGAGACGTTCTGTACTCACAAGAGACAATATCCACGTAATATCTGTGACCAAGGCTACTGCTGGGGAAACGGAAAAGGCCAAGAATTTGGCGCTCTACAAAGTAGATTCAAGTCTAAATGTTCTGCGTCTATATAACTTTGTGAACGATGTCGGAATTCAGAGGGGCTTCTCTACATCATTCAGTCGTGAAAACATCTATTTCCAGAATCTAAGGACAGGAACGATTGGTGCGACTCATGGAGGACTACCACCGCCTTCATTCTTCCCGTTCTCAATTACGAAATCAGCATTGAAACAAATGAGAAGATTTCAATTCCGGAATTTTTCCAAATTGTTACGAGGAAAATGGCCGACGAAGCTAGCTGAAAAATTGGCCATGGCAATTCATTGGTACGGTCTGGCAGTCAAAGACAAATATGGAGTTGACAAGATTATCAAGCTTACCGTTGCGCTAGAGTCTCTCCTTCTCAGACGGGAAGATAGATTGAAGAAGCAATTACTCGCAGAAAGGGCTGCCTTCATCCTCGGCAAAGATGGGAAATCAAGGAAAGAAATATTTGAAATTGTTGAGGAATTGTACACGTTGAGAAGCGATATTGTTCATGAAGGAAAACACGATATCTCGGAAGAAGACACCCTTAGGCTACTAGAGCTCGTTCGAATATTGATTCATGCCATGATGAAAATTTCCTTAAGAGTAACCTCTTTGAAAGATATAGATAAACGAATCAAAGAAATCAAGTTTGGTAGCCACATTCGGGGAGTCTGACCGCTCACGGTCTGCGCGAGGGTGCGCACAAGAGATCGACGAAATGAGAAGCTTCGAATTGATGTTGATCATCAATCTTCGACATCAGCAGATTAAAATGCATGTGTCCGAAAGGAGTAGTGGTGTTTAACTTGCCTAAGGTTCAAAGAGAGTGCTCTGTGCTTGAGGCGCACGTTAAGCCTTACATTGATGCGTCCAACACTGATACTTGGAAGCATGTTTTAAGAGTCCTCTACTTGAATGGTTCGGTTCTTCGAGCCCATGAGGATTTCAAAGTCCCTTGCCTGATTAGTCAAATAGGGTCCGTCAAGAAAGTGGAAAAAAGCATGGATCTACTATCTGGTAAATCCAAAACGAGATTAGTGCCTCTCGTGATGAATGCTGCTAGAATGTTCCTTCCGAAACTGCTACAGTCCATATCTCAGCTTGGCGTGTCGGAAAGATCCGATGCCACCCAATTGGACACTGCAAGTGCAAAAGCGGTCATTAGCGTTTTTTCTGAACTTGACAGACAAAAACGAACGTTAATGGGAATGATAATTGACGGTGCCTTCACAGTAGCTGATCTTGCTGCAATCTGGTTCTTTAAAGGACTAGCTGATCTGAGAGGCAATCACATCTTGTCTGGCATTAGTGAAGATGACTATGAGAACATGATAGATGGATTAAGAAGATTAGATGTTCTTGAGCCAAAACTTCAAGTTAGCCTATGCCCCGAGTGTATGAATTATGAGCTTACCATTTCGAGACACCCTTCACTTAAGGATAAGTGTCCTAGGTGCGGGACTGTCTTATCCAGCCAGACTTTGTATATGTTCAAAGGAGAACTAGGAAATCTAAAATCTGAAAACAGCGACATGCCTCTGTTTGTTTCGTCCTATTTAAAATTCAGATTGTATTCATCCATACTTACAGAAAATCCGGAGATTTATCCAAAGGCTGAGACTACTCATTCAATCGATGGTGATGGGGAAAAGGAGACATCAAGAGTGGAAATAGATGTTTATATCCCAAGTTTCGGTATTGGAATAGAATGCAAAATTCTTGAGACGCCTCTTGCCCCAATGACAACCGAAAGGGCAAATGGGATCGTTGGAGACTTGATGAAACAATTAAGAAAATACATCAAAGCAGGAATATCTGAATTCTTTTTGGTGACGAATGTGCCGGACAAGAATTTGGGAAAAGTCCAGGAGGCCTTAGAAATCTCTGTGAGCAATGCAGCGCTCCCACTGAAGAATTTAAAGGTTATTCCAGGTGATGTTGACGCGCTTTTGAACTTTCTTAACGAACTGGCTGATCGCATTGGCACGAAAATCTCGCAGGACTATATGAAAAGATTTGAAAAGAAATTGCCTGAACCCATTACAATCCAAGAGACAGAAGCCGTTAAGAATTCAAACCCGAAGACAGACAAAGCAGCCGCAAACTAGTGCGCAACTGGATACTCGCATTTGGGTGACTACTCGCGCTAACGAAACGGATAACAATCATATGCAGCGCGCCTTCGTAACCCGATTCAAATATGATAAAAAGAGGGGAGTTTGCGGGAGATATCGCCACAGTTGTTAGAATAGGAAATATCCATCTACTTTCGTAGAATTCTATCTACTTTTCTTTTTATGAAGATTGTACACACCATAATCGCTTTTCGAAAGAAATAATATCTTTGTCACCTTAACTACTGTTGGAAGGTTGTCCTATGCCCGCTAATCTCCCAGCAGAGGCTAGACACAAATGGAGAGAAGCCTCTGAGACGAGGAAACCTGAAGACAAAATCAGGAAACTCCGAGAATTCTTGAGTCTCGTCCCCAAACACAAGGGCACAGAAAACCTGCGAGCTCAAGTCAAGAGGAAAGTCGCCACGCTTCGAAGGGAGATTGCTGAGAAGAAACATAGGAAAGTCGGAGTAGGCGGGCCAAAATTCTTCGTCGAGAAAGAAGGAGACGCTCAAATCGTGATTTTGGGACCCACCAACGTAGGACGTAGCAGCCTTCTCTCACTTTTGACCAACGCTAAGGTGGAAATCTCGAACTATCCATACACCACCAAGGAGCCAACGCCAGGCATGTTCCAGCATCAAGACTTACAGTTTCAGATGGTAGAGACGCCCGCTTTGATGGAAGGCTCTGCGGATGGAGGAGCGTGGGGGCTTCAGACCTTAACCGCAGCGAGAAACGCTGATGGTCTCCTTCTTATGATCGACTTGTCCGGAGATCCTGTTGGGCAATTCCATCTGATTTCACAAGAGTTGGAGAAGGCAAAGATTCTCACACGAAAACCGAAAGCTAGGGTTGAAATCGAAAGGAAGTACATGGGCGCTGGGTTGAAAATAGTCGTGTTAGGACGCCTAATTGACTGCACCTTAAAGGATGTGAAGCAGCTTCTCAAGAGCTACGGAATACGCGACGCCACAGTTAAGATCCAAGGCGAAGCCACAATAGACGATGTTGAAGACGCCATTTTCGAGGGTACAGTTTATCGACCAGCCATAATCATAGCCAATAAAGCGAATATTCGAAATGCTGCGAAAAAGGTTGAACAACTGAAGGACCTTGTTGAAGGAGAGACTAGAATTCTTCTAGTGTCTTGCAAAGGCAAATCTGGGCTGGAGAAAATTGGTTCCGAAATATTTGAGATGCTTGACATAATTCGGGTTTACACCAAAGAACCCATTGAAAGATTTCCATCAAAGAAACCCTTCACCCTCAGAAAAGGTTCCACCATCTTGGATCTGGCAAAACGGATCCACAGCGACTTCTACAAGCAGTTTTCCTACGCAAAAGTATGGTCAAAGCGGCTGCGCTTCAGTCCACAAAAGGTCGGAAGAACTTTCACCCTCAAAGACGGCGACACTGTTGAGATCTATATGAAATAGATGTCAGTGAAACGAAATAGAACAGCGGTCTTATCATTGTTTACCTTTGTTCTGAACTGGAATGGTGAGAGGAGATGGCACGAGACTGGAGATCCCTTTTGAAGGTGGATCCCACGGATTGGCTGCCGGAGCGTGAAAATCCCTCTGTCCGCCACTTCGCTCTTAGAGACATTCTAGACTGTTCGGATAAGGACCCAGAAATCGTGGAGGCAAGAGCAGCTATCAGGCGTTACAAAAAGGTTTCAAAGATATTCAGAAAGCAGAAGCCTGGGGGATATTGGGAATCCGCTGAGCACCCTTATCATCCCAAGTACAAAAGCACATACTGGCAGATCATAATTCTGGGTCTCTTGGGGCTCGACAAGGGCGACGAGCGAGTTAGAAGAGCAAGCGGATACATCTTCCAGTTTCAACTTGAGGATGGCGGATTCACCACCTTCAGGGAGGAAGGTGCAAAGAGGAAGTACCAGTGGGTGAAGAAGAGACTGTTGGAGAAGGAGAGGGAAAATCCTCCCTTTGAGGCTTGGGCGCAGGAGAAGATTCGGGAATATGAGATGTCTTGTCTAACTGGAAACGTCGCCGCAGCCTTGATCAGGCTTGGATATGCCAGCGATGGCAGAGTGAGGAGGGCGTTGAAATGGCTTGCGGAGGTACAGAACGCGGATGGGAAGTGGATTCTGGAGAGTACACCGTCTGGCAGGATGCAGACAAACCCGGAACAAAAAGGGAAACCCAGTAAATGGGTTACGCTGAACGCCCTCAGAGTCATAAAAAGATTGTACAAAGACAGAGTGTAACATGAACGATCTTCTTCTGATGACTACTGGTTTTCAAGAGAAAGCTTTTCGACTTGTTTAAGCACATACTCCCGGATTTCGCTGGGCTTCGGGAGTTTTCCCGCTATTCTTCCAGCCTTCACTAAAGGCTTCAGCATTGGCTCAGTTTCGCTCTTACATCTTGGACATTCTGGCTGAGGAGACGTGAAGGGCAGAACCGTGTCTATGAGACATTTTGGACATCGCCAAACCTGCTTCTTGCCACCAAGCTTGCCTCTCTTGGCCGACAGCTTCCCCTCAAGCTCAACGATGTCCATGGCGAAATTGATTGTAGGCGCGTTGCTAACAGCAGTTCCAACACCGAATGCCTCGGCTCCTGCTTCACTGAGAAGTCTTACGCTATTCTCGTTCAGCCCTCCAGAAACGAGAATCTTGACATGTTGATAACCTCTGATGTCGAGTTCCCATCGCACCTCTCGAACGATTTCAGCGAAGTCGCCTTTTCTGGATCCAGGCGTGTCAAGTCTCACGCCGTCTAGGCGATCTTTCAGGGCGTCAACGGCCATTATAGTCTCCATTTTCTCGTCAAAATAAGTATCTACTAGGACTATTCTGGGAACCTCCAGCGGCATGACCTCGTCAAACGCCTTCCATGCCTTCACCTGATCCTCGAATACTATGATGAGCGCGTGGGGCATTGTCCCAGTAGGCTTGATTCCAACAGCCTCAGCTCCCTTTAAACTTGAAACACCGTCAAAGCCACCGACATACGCGGCGCGGTCCAGCATCGGGCACAGAGTCGGGTGCATGCGGCGTATCCCGAAAGCAACAACCGATTTTTCTCCTGCAACCTTCTTAATCCTCGCGGCTCTTGTCGTCGCTCCTGAAGCTTGGCAAATCAATCCAAGCATTGGGGTTTCGAGGACACAAAATTCTCCGTAAGGTCCCTCGATGAACATGACGGGCTCTCGAATGCCGTACTGATCATTGTGGTAGAAGACGCTTCCCTCGGGCATAGCGTAAACGTCAACCTGGCATCCCTCAAACAAGCGAGCCACCTCCTCAATTCCACATAAGACTCCCCAAGGCCACTTTCTAGGAAGCCTACCTGAGGTGACTTCAGCCACCGCCTGCAATTTTTCCAATCCTTTGGCTTCAAGGATTTCTTTGGTTCTCGTAAAGTAGATGTCCGTGGTTTCTCCTTTCTTTATCTCTTCGTCCGTGGCGTAGTGGAAAAGACGCATCTTTTAGGGCTCTCCTAGATTACTTAGTTTTCATAGGAACATGAGTATTAGCGTTTCACATTCATAAATTGTTTCCAAGGATTGAACCTCAGCTTGCTGAACTTTTCAAAGAGCTTTCCGCATGAAGAGATTTAGAGCCCTCATCCTCTAGTCATGTCAATCTTAGAGAGGCATATATAAATGGAAATGTATCATGCTCTTGGTACGATGACAAGATTTAAAAACCATGCTCGAAGACCCCTATGTTTTGAGGATGAGGAGATCATACATTCATGGAACGGCAAGGTCCGGCGATAATCGGCGTTGGTAGAACAAGGTTTGGTGAGCATTACGAGATAGCACCGGAGAAACTCGTTGAAGAAGCCTGGCTAAGGGCCTCGGAATCAGCTGGGATAGAACGGAAGGATCTAGAAGCAGGATACTTTTCGGACTACTTCCTTCAACTCACGAACAAGATAGGCATCGAAGAAGGGTTCTTATCTGAGCTCTCCGAACTGCACATACCTATGGAAAAGATGAGGTCATTTAGCTCCGCCCTCCTCAACGCATGTAATGCCGTTCAGTCAGGAAGGTACAGCTTCGTTCTCGTGGGTGGAGTGGAGAAGATGACTGATCGCTGGGACAAGATCAGAGACGATCTCATGCTTCTCGAGGATCCCTGGAGCTACTATGCAGGATGTACTCCTGAAGCAAACCACGAACTCATGCTCCGAGAGTACCTCAAAAGGTACAAGATTTCTGGAAAATCGCTTGAGACTTTCAACATAGCTCTTGCTCAGATCGCTGCAAAGAATCATTACCATGCAACTAAAAACGAATACGCCCAATTTCAGAAAGAGGTAGCCGTTGAAACAGTGCTCGAAAAAAGACTTCAAACATCCAAGCCCCTAGGACTCTACGACTTTGCCCCGATCTCAGATGGAGCCGCAGCCTTGATCTTGGCAAGTCATGAAATCGCCAGAGAATACACGGATACCCCAGTCTACGTAGCAGGCTCCTCCTCAGCCACAGACTACATAACCTTCCCTTCACGTGAGGATAGAACAGGATTCGTCGCAAGCACAGCGGCGATAGAAAGCGCGCTTAAAATGGCCGATTTAGATATAAACCAAATAGAAATAGCTGAGCTTTATGATCAATCCACGTTGTTAGAGATGACATCCCTGGAAGACTTGGGGTTTTCTAAGAGGGGGCGAGCATGGCTTGACATAAGTAACAGCTGTAGGGATTACGAGGGCTTCTATCAAATCGATGGAAAGAAGCTTTTTGTGAACACCAACGGAGGGCTCAAGGCAGACGGAAATCCGCTAGGAGCAACGGGTGGAGCCCAGATCTTCGAGATCGTAAGACAACTCAGAGGAGAGGCTGGGGACAGACAGGTGAAAGCAGACGGAGACCTACGGTTTGGCTGCGCTCTGGAACTTGAAGGTTTCGGAACGAAGGCGTACATCCACGTTCTGGGGAGAGATTGACATGACCAGCGAACCAATCGAAAGAAGGGTCTCGTACATCGGCGATAGACTCAGAGGCAGTCGGTGTATCGTCTGTGGTAGAGAATACTTCAAAACAAAAGACTACTGCGGGAAGTGTGGAAGGAAAAGCTTTGGCAAGATGGAGGAAGTCGATTTCTTTTATGAGAAGGGGAAACTGGAAGTCTGCACGTTAATCAAAGAGCCAACAAATAAATTCACTAAGCTAGGACCCTTCATCTACGGTATTATCTCCTTCCATGATGGAAAGGTGAGAGTTCCCGGTAGACTGACCGATCTCATCCTGAGGAACAAGAAGATAGAACTATCCAGCTTTGAAGAGAGAGAAGTTATTCCTAGGTTTAGGAGAAGACACGCCGTAGGACATAGCGACATCATACCAACAATCTCCCTAGCCTTCACGTTTGCAGATGAGTACTATCCACATCAGGAATATGACATAGTCAAACCCAAAAAGGAGTATGATACGCCAGGAATCGTGGGATACGGAGTATACGTGCCCAAATTCAGGATTAAAGAAGGAGCTCTGGAGAGATCTATACCTTTTATGGACGAAGATTCCATCACCGCGGCGGTTGAGGCTGGGAAGACGGCGTTAGTTCACTCAGGCGTTGATTCTTCCCTTGTCGGAAAGGTCTACGTCGGCTCAGAATCTAACCCCTACGCGGTCAAGCCTATAGCTTCCAAGGTGGCTCAGGTGCTGAAGCTCGGTGAGGAGGAGAAGCCGGATGGTCTGCAGGGTGTGGATGCCGTGGACACAGAGTTTGCCTGCAAGGCCGCCACAAGCATGTTCAAGGATGCATCTTCACTTGTGTATTATCCCGGCGCCAACACATCCTACGCGATGGTGATAGGCACTGACAATTCTCAGGCCGCACCAAGAGATGAACCTGGTGGAGAGCTAGATCTATTCGTTGGTTATGGCGGTTCCGCCTTCATCTTCGGTATGCGTGACGTCATCGCTGAGATTGAGGGATGGTACTCCTGCACATCAGACACACCAGACTTTTGGAGAAGGGACCTTGAATCTTACCCTAGACATGGCGGTCGATTCACTGGCGAACCGGCTTACTTCAAGCATACAACTAAGGCGTGCAGAAAGCTTATGGAAAGGTTGAATCTTCAGCCAGAGGATATCAGCTACTTCGTTTCTCATCAACCAAACATAAGATTCCCCGTCAAAGTGGCTAAGGAACTTGGATTCAGAGAGGAGCAGTACACGGCAGGGTTGCAGGTTGCCAAGTTCGGTAACACTTACTCTGGTGCTTCACCTATTGGATTGGCGGCTATTCTGGATAACGCGAAGCCTAATGAGAGGATTGTTGTTGTGAGTTACGGCTCTGGAGCAGGTAGTGATGCATATTCTCTTGTGACCACTAGCCAGATAGAGGAGAAGAGGCGGCGGCAGAAGTTTACCATAAGGCATCAGGTCGAAAATGAGTGCATAGAATATGTGGATTACGACACCTACAGGAGACTTAAGCTGGGACTTTAGAAGCCGTTATTAAGAGCACTTGAGTACTGCATCCTTATTGTGGGAGGAAACTCAGCGAAAATTGTTCGCGCACGACGTTCTCAAAACCCTCTATTCGCCGATAAAGGCATTCGAAGAGATCGTTAAAAAACCAGATCTAAAAGGACCTCTCCTTGTTCTAATGCTGATCTTGATCATTACAGCTGGGCTCCAATACACCAGCTCTTCAAAGATTTTTGATGAAGAGCCGATGACTGACAGAGATGAATGGACAGAATCAACTGCGGGGATACCACATTGGGCTTCCAATGGAGAACTAACAAGAGACGCGGATGCGTTTGTCGACAGCTACATCAGCAACTATAGCATCGCATCTTCTGTTGCTAATAATACATACATCTGGATGAGGTTGACAGAGGTGGGACCATTCAATTGCTCGCGAAACGCGGAGTACGAAAGGTTGTCGTTTTGGATCAAATGGAAATATCCAAATGAAACATTAGCACCACCTAACGCAACTTTGAAGTTACTTTCGGACAATAGCAGTGATTGTTTCAAGTTAGACTTTGGGAAATGGTTATCGAATTCAAGTAATGAATGGAAAATCGTTAAGGTTGATCTTGGCCCAGATAGTGAAGGGTGGGAACGGGTCGGTTCTCCGGACTGGGAAAAAATAACCAGATTAGAATTCAAATTGGTTTGGTCAGTTCCTGCAAATCTGACAATGAAAATTGACGATCTATACTTCGCAAAGTTTGTTTCGCTGACGAAATATTTCTTTACTGGATGGTTTGATTCATTGGCTATGTCTGCCTTCAGCTTTTTCATTCAGTGGGGCGTGTTTGGCGGTGTCCTATTGTTAGTTGTTAAACTATTTGGCGAAAGAGTAGGCTCTTGGAAAGCATTATTGGTCGTGGTTGGATATCTCTTTTCGGTTAGAATAGTCTATCTCTTGGTTACAGCGGTGTTGATACCAATTCTTCCTGAAGTACGTTTTGAAAACTTGGCCCAAATGTGGTACTCCACCTTGCCATATCAGACGATACTCTATTTCGGCTTTGTTTCAGAAGTATGGATGGCAGCGCTATGTGCGATCGCAGTGCGTAACTTCTACGCCTTTACATGGAAAAAGGCGATAAGTATTGCCGTATTTGCGAGCCTCCTCAACTTCACTCTGAGACCCTTAATACCGATCTAACTGCGTTCTAGTTTAAGCCTTAAGAGACGCGCCATTCAGATCGCGCGTAATCATTCTTTTTTTTAGCAAAGGTTATATATCACGTTTGATATCAAATGCGATATCGCGGGTGATATTACGTTTGGGCGTCGCGGTGAGATAAGAGCACGGCTACATAGGATTATCAAGAAGTTCCGTCAGAAGGGAGCCATCAGCCCTGGTAAGGCCATGAGTGTTGAGGAATTAGGACTTCCATCAAGGTTCAAGGATTTAATGGAAGGGCGTCTAGGGCGGTTAGGCGTCTTCGTAGAGGTCGATGGCGAGTACTACCTATCAGAGGAAAGGTTGAGAGAGGTCGAGGAACTGTTCAAGCATCCACCACTACTTTCACCACCGCTACCTCCATTTCGGCATATGATCAGACATACCGCAAGCGTTCCCAAAGGCTTTCTTAGATACTGTGTGCTTAGGCTCCTGAAAGAGAAACCTATGTCTGGATCGGAGATAATGGATGAGATGGAAAAAGAAACCAACGGACACTGGAAACCAAGCCCTGGCTCAGTCTATCCTCTTCTAGCATGGCTCCGAGACAACGGCTACACAAAAGAAATACCGACGGAAGAAAGCGTAGTTAAGCGTTACATGCTCACAGAGAAGGGCGAGAGGTTTCTTGAGGAGCAGACCAAATTCGGAGAAAGGCTGCGGAGAAAGTTAGAGTTTCTCGCACCTCCATTCTTCAGCGGATTCTGGCTTAGTCCTCATTCCGAGAAACTGCGTGAACTTCGAAAACCTGTTAGGCGATTTGTCAAAGCCCTTCTCAATCTTAAAAACACATTAGAAGAGAACTTGACAGGACAAGCCTTGAAAGAGGTTGGAGAGTTCTTGAACAGCACTGCTGAAAAGATGGAAGAAATAAGCAGTAAGCTTAAAGAGAAGAAAAAGGGCTGAACCACTCACAATAATAGGAGGATTGAGCAGAATTAGCATCATAGAAGTCAAAGCGTTGACCAAGGTCTTCGACAACGAGATTAGAGCAGTAGATGGTATCAGTTTCACTGTGGACGAAGGCGAAATCCTAGGGTTCCTGGGTCCTAATGGGGCTGGTAAGACAACTACCCTGAACATGCTGGCAACATTACTGCGGCCGACCAGCGGCACTGCCACTGTGAATGTTCACGACATTCTTGCAGAACCCGACGCTGTCCGCCGTAGTATAGGCTACGTGTTCCAAGACCCCACTCTGGACTTGGAATTGACTGGTCGCGAGAACTTGGACTTTCACGGGCGCCTATATAGTCTTAAGCGAGATGTGCGACGACAACGGATTGAAGAAATGTTGGAGTTGGTCCAACTCACTGATCGCGCCGATGACCTCGTAAAGACCTACAGCGGCGGCATGAAACGTCGACTGGAAATCGCCCGAGGGCTACTTCATCACCCTCAAGTCCTCTTTCTGGATGAACCTACGCTGGGTTTAGATCCCCAGACACGACGCTCCATCTGGGAACACATCCAACGCCTGAACCAAGACAAGAACATTACTATAATCCTGACCACTCACTACACGGAAGAGGCCGATTATCTCTGTGACCGCATACTAATCATCGATTTTGGCAAGATTGTGGCACTGGACACCCCAGACAATCTGAAGGCTCGCCTCGAAGGAGACATTGTTAGTTTGACCTTCAAAGACCCGGCGAAGATGGTAAAAATCCGTCCCCTCTTAGAAGAAAAGGATTGGATACGCCGCATTAGTGTGGTTGCTTCTGACAATAGCCATGCCACGATGAGTCACATGATGCAGATGATGCGAGGAATGTCTGGTAGAGTCGGCATAGGCGGAATGATGCCTGGAATGGACTCTGGCAACGTTAGAGGGGGTGGCAAGATGCCAAAACGCGTGCGGCAAATGCTGGCTCAGAGTATGGGTGGTGAGGACGACCAACGCGGTCTTGAAGGAGGTTCAAAACGCTTGAATCTATTGGTGGACGACGGTGGACATCGAATTCCCGAGATTGTCAAGCTGGCAGACGCAAGTGAGGTGGTCCTCGAGTCGGTTGAGCTACATAAGCCTACCCTTGATGATGTTTTCCTCTCAGTGACCGGGCGAAACATACGTGACGAACGGGGCAGTTTCATGGAAACCGTGCGACGCCATCGCATCATCCGAGAAGCTCGTGGGCATCGGGTCAGAGGTTGAGATAGCTAAGAAAGGTAAGGTGGAATGTGAAATGGTTCAACCATTATCTGGTCAAGCAATCTATGTCGTCCTGTTACGCGAATTGAAGCGCTACTGGCGAGCCAAGGCGCGAATCATCTCGTCGATGGCGCAGAGCTTCTTCTTCCTTGCTATCTTCGGCTTGGGACTCGGGGGTTTCATCGGCAGATTTGGAGGCATCGACTACCTATCATACTTGGCACCCGGCGTCATAGGTATGGGGCTCCTCTTTGGCTCTGTGTTTTCTGGCGTCTCTGTTATCTTTGATCGCCAATTTGGCTTCATGAAAGAGATGCTCGTCGCACCTGTTAGCCGCACTAGCATCGTTCTAGGCAAAATCTTGGGTGGCGCAGTGACTGCATCGATCCAGGGTGTGATACTGATGATAGTTGCTGGGCTTATGGGCGCCTTCACACCAACTCCAGCGCTTGTAGCGGGCGCGCTTTCAGCGGTAGGAGTCATGCTCCTCATCACTGCTGGCTTCGTCGGCCTAGGCGTCGCCATCGGTTCAGTCCTCAGCGATTTTCATGCATTTCAGTTGCTGGCTACCTTCGTGATGTGGCCTTTGTTCATGCTATCAGGCGTGTTCTTTCCCATAGAAGTAGCGCCCTTTCCGCTTCAGGTCGTGATGTTGTTTGATCCTCTCTTTTACGGGGTTGAGCTGTTGCGGTGGTGTTTGTTGGGAGCCGGAACGCCCATTCTAGGCCCCTTTGGGTGGCTGATTGCCTTGGGAGTACTAATTGGCTTCGCCGCGGTTATGGTGGGCATCGGCGCTTATCTCTTCTCACGCGCCCAGGTGTAAAGGATGGGATCTACATGACGACACCGATTGTTGAAATAAACCTCAAGAATGCCATGATCCTTCAGAGGAACAGAATGATTACGTCTGCTGGAGATGGGTATGGCATCACATATTCTTGTCTCCGGAAATGGAAGAGAATCACGCTTTGTTCAGGAGATTTTGGAGAAATTTTGGAAAAGAGTAAAAAGGGAGAAGAAATCGCTTCTGTGTTAAATGGGGCAATGACTAGGGGATCAGGTTGAGTTTGGTGATTGAGACGCAAAACTTGAAGAAGAGGTACAGGATGGGCGATGTTGATGTCTCCGCGCTCAACGGCGTAGATCTGCGAGTTGAGACTGGTGAGTTCATGAGCATTATGGGGCCGTCAGGCAGCGGGAAGACGACCCTGCTCAACCTCATCGGCGCTTTGGATAGACCGACTGAGGGAAAGGTGCGCATAAAGGGAACCGACATTTCAAAACTCAACGACGATGAGTTAGCCGAACTCAGAAACCGCGAGATAGGCTTCGTCTTTCAGTTCTTCAACTTGGTCGCCCGAATGTCTGCCTTGAAGAATGTTGAGATGCCAATGGCTTTTGCTGGTGTCTCACCAGATGAGCGAAAAAGACGGGCAACGGAGCTTCTAGAGAGCGTTGGCTTAGGTGATAGAATCGATCACAGGCCTACAGAGCTGAGCGGTGGAGAACAGCAGAGAGTTGCTATTGCTAGAGCGTTGGTTAATAATCCTTCGGTGGTGCTCTGTGATGAGCCTACTGGAAACGTAGACTCAAAGACAGGTAAAGAGGTTATGGAGATCCTTAGGAAATTGAATAGAGAACAGCAACAGACTTTCGTGATCGTTACTCATGATCCGCTAGTAGCTGAGTCCGTTGATCGCATAGCACATATGCAGGATGGCGTGATTATAAGGGAAGAAACAATCAGGTGATGAATCATGTCCAAAAAGATGAGGTCGGTAGTCTTGTCGATATGCCTTCTGACTTTGTTTATGGTCTATACGCACCCTATCAACGCGTATTATAATCCTGTGCTAGAGGTCAAAGTCTTTGGATATAACCTCACAGCTGGAGATGAGAACGAAATGCGTATTTCCATCGATAACGTCGGGCGGTCATACGCCTACGACGTTAAGGCGAGTTTGACAGTTCCTTCAACTGTTTCAGGGATATCGATTGTGAATGGATCGCATGCGGTCTTTGAGAGAATACGTGGAAGTGCTGTCTACTACCATGAAATGGAATGGATGCTTCCAGTTTTGTGGGTTTCACGTGAGTGCCCAATGGGCGCCTATTCTCTGATGCTCACGCTAGAATATACCGACAGTGAAGATAGAGCGTATGTGGACGACATGCAGATTGGTGTTGTGGTAGATGTCCTCAAGTCCATAGAAGTGGATCTTTCCGTTGATGTGGAGGATTACCATGTAAAAGTCGGCACGGAGAATGATATAAACATAACCATAACCAACGTTGGCGAGAAGGCAGTTTACGATGTTGAAGCGGTGTTAAGCTCAACCAGTTCAGGCATAGTTGTTTTGAGAGAACTATCCTATCTGTTTGACGTTGTAGAAATAAACTCTAGTGTTCACTTTACGCCGGTGCTAGGCGTGTCAAGAACTACATCCTTGGGAGCCTATTCCCTAACGCTTACATTGGAGTACAAAGATCCAGACGGCGTCTCCTATTCGGACAGTCTAATTATAGGATTGTTAGTCGATTCCGTTCAGCCAACAGAGCGTACAAGAATTGCAGTTCAAAACTTCCAGATAACTCCGACCGAAGTTTTTCCAGGCGATGAATTGACTCTGGAAATGGAACTGAAAAATTGGGGAGCAAACGCTTATGACGTTCAAGTGCAGCTGGCAATCGACTCTCAGAGTCCCTTCGTATCTCTCGATCCCACGCTTCTCTTCGTCGGAGATTTGAGCTCAAACCAAACCGCAAGGGTCATTTACAATCTCCGTATCAGTGGAGATGTGGACGCAAGTCTCTACGACCTTCAGTTGGTGATCTCCTATTATGATGTGGATGATCAACCAGATAGCCTAAGTGAAGCTATATCAATAAGCGTGCAGAGCAAAATCGAATTCCGCTTGCTCGATATTCAGCCTTCGAGTATAACAGCGGAGCCTGGAGAAATGGTGACCGTCGAGGCTGATCTGCTTCTGCTGGGAACGGAAACCGTTGATTTTGTTGAGGTCAGGATTGTCGAGAACCGTTCAATTGGTCCTTTCATATCTGTTCCGGAAAGCTACGAGTATATCGGCCGTGTAGATCCAGACAGCCCAGTCTTGTTCACCATCCAGTTCATGGTTGACCCGAATGCTACTTCTGGAGACTATACTGTTCAAATGAGAGTTGACTGTTGGGATGGATACAATCAGCAACGCCATGTCATGATTGAGCTACCTGTTGTCGTCAACGAGTTCTCAAATCAGAACCAAGAAACAAGTCTAACATTGTGGGATATGATCTGGACTGTAATCAGGATATTATTCGGTTTGCAGCCATAGGAGATGTGTGTATGAAGCTTGGGGATATAGTTTTCATGGCCGTGGACGGAATAAAGGAACGCAAGTCTAGAGTGTCCCTAAATGTGCTGGGTATTTTGATCGGAATCGCAGCCATAGTGGCGCTTCTCTCCATCACGAACGGGGTGAGCATATCCATAAGCGAGCAGTTGGAAGTTTTGGATCCCCAAACGATAACTGTTACCCCTGGAAGCTTCATGGGAATGCCTGGACAAGGTGAACGAAGTGCGAGCACAGGAGGAGCTACTCTAACTTTGAGAGACATCGACCGAATAGAGAGAATATCAGGCGTGGCTGTGGCAACTCCTGTGATAAGCAAAACGGTTGAAATCCAAATAAGTGGTTATTCAGACTATGTAACAGTTGTAGGCATGATCCCAGAAGAGTATACTCAGGCTTTCCGAACCGTTGAGGTGGAAGAGGGCAGGTTCCTACGGGGAAGCGATGGTATGTCTACGGTGTTAGGAGCTAGAGTTGCCCACCCCCAACACCTTGAAGAACCCATAGCACGCCTTGGAGATCGCGTAACGCTGGATATCATCGGACAGGAAGAAAAAGAGACAGTCACTCTTAGAGTGGCCGGTATTCTAGAGGAAATCGGAGGAGGAATGATATTTGGCTCCGCAGATACCCAGATATATGCTACCTTCACAACCGCACAACGGATTTTCCACACTGGCAACACAGTCGATCAGATTCTAATAAAAGCCGAGAGCACAGAATCCGTCGACCAGATTGTCAAAGAAGTCCAAGAGGAACTCGGTGAAGACGTGATGGTACTGTCGTCTCAGGTTATCACCGAGATGGTCGGAAGCGTAATGACCATGATGGAGGCGATACTTGGTGGAATAGCTGCAATATCCTTAGTCGTTGCGGGGATTGCAGTCATCAACACTATGACTATCTCAGTTATGGAGCGGACACGTGAGATAGGAGTTATGAAGGCGCTGGGTGCAAAGAGCAGGGATGTGTTGACGATGTTTCTCACCGAGTCCCTCTTGACGGGATTAATCGGAGGCGTGATCGGCGCAGTCTTCGGAGTCTTCCTCGGCCAGATAGCGTCGACCCTCTTGACCTTTACGATGAATGTTTCTCTGATGGCTATGCCATCACTGGAAGTAATAATAGTCGGAATAGTATTTGCGGCAATAACTGGAACCTTGTCTGGACTTTACCCCTCTAGGAAGGCATCAAAACTAGCTCCTGTGGAGGCTTTAAGATATGAATAAAACAGAAAGTCAAAAATCGAGTTTCATAAGAGACATCATAGGATGCCTAACATCTCCTCAAAGTTCGTTCAAGTCAATACTGGAGAAACCAAGCCTCATGAAGGCGACTGCCCTAATTCTCGTGATAGCCATGGTTGCGGCTTGGGCAAGCCTCAATTACACGAGTAAGCTTCCTTCACTGGAAGGGCTACTTCCTGGGCAAGGAATCCCTGTCAACCCTGAGCAACTCCGCCCAGCGCTGACAGTCATGAGTGCGGTGACAGCGTTAACTGGCATTTTTGGAACTTGGCTAGCAAGCTCAGCTCTTGTTCACGGCTTTTCGAGGGCGCTCAGAGGAAAAGGGACCTTCAAAAGCATGCTAACTCTGGCGGGATACGCCTCAATCCCACTGCTGATACAGCAGGTACTCCGCCTCGCAGACTCGTTTATGGTCAGCGAGGAAGCACTCCAACTCGCAACAAATCTTCAGATATCCGTGATTGCAGAGGCTGCTGTGGGCATCTTCACAATCTTCGGAATATGGTCAATGATTCTACTCATAATTGCAGCCCGCGAAAACTACAAAATATCAACAGCCAAGTCAACAGCTGCGACCATCTTATCATTCATTGTCTTGATCTTCATATCAGCATTCCTTCCCTTTATGTAAAAGATGGAGGCGATGCATCCATGCACGCATTGGAATACATGTGTAGTCGAGCTGAATAATATGCCATGGAAACTGATACAGATCAGGAAGTCAGGTCATGAACCTTTGAACGGTCGGCAATGCAAGATTTGTAAACGTGAACTCGTTGGTGAGAAAGCTTGGCGAAATCGGAATAAGCATCGTTCCAAATATATCTGTAGGATTTGTTTTCCCAAAATATGGGTCTAATGTGCGCGCAGGCGTTGTACGCCAAGGACCAAAATCAGGAAAAAGAATCTTCAGATATTAATCTGCGTTTTTCGCGAGATGCTTTCTTAACAGCTCCATACAACATCTGAAGCCGGCATCTACATCGCCTACTCCGTTAGCTCCCGCCGAAGTTGAATGCCCTCCACCCATGCCCTTGAGATACTCACCGAGTGGCTTGGCTATGTCTCGACCGAGATGTATCCCCGTTTTTCTATAGAAGTCACTATCAGCTCTTAGACTGATGCGAAGCGTACCCGCTCTCCTACCCGCAACGACTGCTACATGAGCCCCAAGTCTTATGAGTGCTCGGGCTGCTGAGGCCTGATACGCACCGACATGAGATAATGCAATCAGCCACTCACCGACCTTCTTCAGCTTGACTCGCTCAGCCGCTTTCAGCCGTGCCACTCTTTCAGAATGATTTGTTGGTAGAGAGAGCAAAGCCAATGTTTCCTCGGCATCTACTCCGAACTCGATGAGATCAGCCACGACTTTGAACGTGTTGGAGTCGGCCAAGATGAAGTGCCGCGTGTCGAATGCTATCCCGAGAAAGAGCGCTATCGCCTCGATTCTATCTAATTCGACTCCTGCTTCCTTGAAGAGTCGATGAATTATCTCACAGGTAGATGAAGCCTCTTCGTCGGCAACACAAATGGTCGCCAAGTGTTCCGTATCCGGATGACTCGCGTGATGGTCAATGACAATGAGGGGTGCACCAGATGCTTCAACCTGTTCGCGCCATTCGTCCAACTGCTGAATAGTGTTAGTGTCCAGTAGTACGATGGTATCTGCCTCCTTAATCTGTGGCTCAGATGTCAGGTCTACGGGCAGTGAATTGAGTAGGTGTTTAGAAAGTCTGCTTGGTCCATGGGCTGCCGCAATCTCCACAGTCAGTTTGGGGTGTAGACGTTTTAGCAATCTAGAAAACGTGAATGCGGAGCATATAGCGTCTGGATCGGCATTATGATGGCATAATAGAACCACCATCTTAGCGTTGATCTTATCTATGAGGGAATTTATTTCGTGGATTTGCATGCAATTTTCCTCAGGTGTTTTTCAATGGAGGCGAAAGCTTGCTGTGTGGCTTCGTTCGCGAGCTTTTTGACGGCGTAACCTTTCATCGTAGGCAGTGTATTAAGCTCTATGTCAACGTTTATGGTGATAGGTTTCCTTCCTTTGGTGTCAACAGTTATGTTGAGGACGGATATTTGCTTCAGAGGTATTTTTGATGCGATGTATTTTCTTGCAGCGTTCTCAGCGATCTCGCACAGCTCTTCAACCTGCTCAGGAGTAAGCCTCGGTATCCCTATCTCTTCCAAAAAGCTCTCACCTAGGAAGGTGGAGGCGAAAGTGGACGCAGATCGCGCTGCAGTTTTGTCTGCAACTCTTTCACTTGACTCCTCAGCCGTTCCTCCTGTTTGCCCAAAACGTTGATCCTCATATCCAAAAGCTCTTTTCGCTCTTCTAGGTCTGTCGTCACCGTCCCCTTCTCAGACTTCACAAGAAGGGAGCCGATAGATTTGTAAATTGTCGCTTTGTCGGTTAACTTCTCCAGCTCGTCTAAGGCCTGCTCAACTTCGGTGAGCTCCAGCTCAAGCTGTTGCTTCTGAGTCAGAACTCCCTGCAACGTCTGCTGTAATTGCTGAAGCCTAAGCAACCGCTGCTGAACCTGAGGTGGAAGCTTCGAAATCTCTTCACTCATCATCATTCCTCAGACTTCGTGTGCGACTATCTTGCTTATCATATGATATTAATTAAGTATTCTCATGTGACGCCTTTCCAGACTCTCAGTTTCGTGGCTGTTTGTTCAATAAACCTAGCAGTTTAAGAATCGACCCGGTGCCGGGTCACCTAGTCTTATATTTTAGACAGCCCTAAATTTGTTAGGGATTCGAAAGATGATGGAAGAAACTCTTTCACGAAGGTCTGAGGATTATCTGAGAGGTTTGCACGAGATTGTAGGACGGAAGGGGTACGCTCAGATAAAGGACGTCGCGAAGGTTGTGGGTGTACAGCCGTCTTCAGCTGTTGAGATGATGAAGAAGCTGGATCTTAAGGGGTTGGCTAGGTATGAGAAGTATGGCGGAGTCACCCTCACTCCCAAAGGAGAGCAGATCGCTCGAGCAGTTAGAGCGAAACATGAAACTTTCAAGAAGTTCCTCGAGATAATTCTGGTACCAGAGGACATCGCGCTAAAAGACGCCCATGTCCTTGAGCACAGACTGGACCCAAAGACGATACTACAATTCAAAAGATTCGTTGATTTCATCACAAGTGCAACAAAACATCCAAAATTCGTGAGGAGATGGATGGAACAGTTTAGAAGCTACTGCGAGAAGAAGAACCGCAAACTTAAAGGCGCCTAAACAGTTGGAGCAGAAACCATATTCCTAAACTTTTTCGGTTTAGAAGGAAATCCGAACTTCTTTAGGGTAGTCTACAAATATGCCTAACAGCACAGTAGCTGTTGGTGCCCCAAAATCTGCAGATTGAATCCTGACCTTGGTTGAGTTGAAGAATTCGAGAATGGTTCTTGGAAGAGGCATGGGAGACGGTAGAAAGAAAAGCAGAGAGGTGGAAGAATGGACTTACGTTTGTCTGATCTAAAGGATGGAGAGAGTGGCATTATAACTTCTATAAGGGCACATCGTAGAACAGGCCATGGACAACACCGAAGAGCCGCGAGAGCCTGGGGATTTAGAAAAAGGCTTGAAGACATGGGTTTAACCCCTGGCACCAAAGTAACTGCAGTGAAATC
>Ga0224501_10000340_pt1 | contig 40044 bp, 30 predicted proteins | sample SF_Oct11_sed_USG_4_FD_169105 | JGI IMG/M metagenome (GOLD analysis project Ga0224501, IMG submission 169105) | Sediment microbial communities from San Francisco Bay, California, United States - SF_Oct11_sed_USGS_8_1 | ecosystem: Environmental > Aquatic > Marine > Sediment | place: USA... | reverse complement strand
TTACTGATTCTGGTGGATTGCAGAAGGAGGCTTTTTGGCTTCACACTCTTTGTATCACTCTTCGTGAGAGGACTGAGTGGGTTGAGACTGTGGAGTTGGGTGCTAATGTGCTTGTTGGGAGTGATAAGGAAATGATTGTTGGGAAAGTTAGAGAATGCTTGGCTATGGAGGGTTTGGATATGAAGTTGAAGGGGTTGTCTAATCCTTTTGGGGATGGGAATGCTTCAGTGAAGATTGTTGGGGCTTTGAAAGAGTTCTGTTAATTGTAAATATTCTTTTTTTGGTGTTTGCTACATTGTTTGTGTCTCTCTCTAGACCCCCCTACCTATTTTTTGGTTTTTGACAAAGCTTGTTTTTGGTTGGTTTTTTGAAATTAAGCTTGGAAACGGTTTATCCCACGTACAAAAACGTATCGAAATGTACGGAAAAGGTTGTAAAAGGTGGAAAAAGGTGGAAATTGACGGGGATTTTATTGGTGAGTACGGGTTTTCATGTGATGTTGCAAATGCGCACGGGTTTCTTAACTGCAGGTTCCCCTATCTAGGGGGTGTTGAGTCGTGGTTTGGGGGTTGTTTGGTTGACCGCGTACGTATGAATGAGGAATAAAGATATTGGTTGCATGTGTTTTATAAGAGGCTGAAATATCTCAAAGTCTAGCTGTTGTCTTGGAACTGGTGAAAATGGTGGAAATGGATTCAACGCGGCTTGTTAAGGGTTCTGCCTATCTTGCTACTCAAAGTATTGTCACTACGTTAATAGGCGCTGTTGCGTTGGCTTTCACCGCTAGGATTCTGACGCAGGTGGAGATGGGGGTTGCTGTTGTTCTAACTCTCACTCTAGGGTTGGCTCAAGTGTTGACTGATCTTGGGTTCAGCGGCGGATTGACGAAGTTTGTGGCTGAATATAGAGGGAAGGGAGTGGATTACACGTTTATGTCGTTTGGGGCGGTTTTGACAAAAGTGTTGGTGGCTGGTTCTGCTGCCGTCTTGTGTTTTTTGGCGGCTCCTTGGTTGTCTGGTTTCTTGTTGAAAAGCGGAGAGTACGCCTTTCTTTTTCAGTTGATCAGCGTAAACCTTCTGACGTTTTGCTTTAGGGTTACAGTGAATAATCTTCTTTTGGGGGTGAACCGGCTAAAGGAGATGGCGGCTTTTAACGGAATATCGATGTTGATACGGCAGATGTCGGCTGTGGGTCTTTTATTGTGTGGGTTTGGGTTGGTTGGGCTTGTTATTGGCTGGTTTTTGGGGGGGTTGGCTTACGTCATTCTGGGTGCCTTAATCATAGTGAAGAATAGGTACGTTAGAATTCATCCACTTGGAGAGGTTGCTCCTTATTTAAAGACGTTAGCAAGGTTTTCATGGCCGCTTTTCGTCACTAACGTTGTTTTATTCCTTTACACATGGTTTGATCAGGCTTTATTGCTTGCCTATGTACCGTTGAGCGAGGTTGCCATCTACAGCATTGCCCTCCAAGCCTTCGGCGTACTCTCTCTTATACCCGCGGCCTTGAGCAGTACGTTATTTCCTTATTATAGTGAACAACGTGGAAAGGATGAACACCAGAAGATTGTAGCGGGCGTACATGGTTCCTCACGCTATATTGCACTGCTCTATACGCCGCTTGCCTTAGGGCTGATGGCCACTGCAAACCCTGCCATCACGCTTTTTGCTGGGCAGACTTATGCTGGTGGTGACATGATCCTTGCGATCCTGTGTCTCTTTGGGGGGCTCCACTGTTTAGTCGCTTCTTTTGGAGGCTTGCTTCTTGTTTATGATATGACTCCGACTGTTCTGTTGATAAATGTCGCTTCGGTTGTGGGTAGTGTAGTTTTGTTGCCTGTGTTGTTGCCTTCTTTTGGTGTTGTGGGTATGGCTGTTGTCAAAGGAGCTGCCATGGTCATATCCTTTGTTCTGACGGTTATTGTTCTCCGGAAGCGTATGCCAATAAGATTTGACGGAGAAGCGGTGTGGAAAAGCTGGGCTGCTGCTATTGGGATGTTTGTAGTTGTGTGGTTGATGGAGTATGTGTATTTTAGTCCGTATCTGCTACCTCTCTACGTGGTTGTGGGAGGAGTCGCCTATGCGGTTGCTTTGAGACTTTTGGGAGCTGTGAACGAGAATGATATTAGGCTCATCCGGAATCTCTTAGGGAAGAAGGCCACCGTAATAGTAAATGTTGTTGAAAAAGTTCTTGTTTAGTTGTTGCATGCATACATCGCACTAGGTCTAAGCGATTAATATATGAAGAAGGGCAGCTTAGTGGTCGTGAGAATAATGCGCAAAATTAGTTCGTCTGCGCCTGCTCTGAAGATTAAGATTAACTTTTTTTATGTTCTGGCTTTTGTGCCGCTTGTGCTAATTGGGTATCACAAATACGTTAGTGGATATAGCATCCTTGGTGTGTTGATTCCTTTCTATGGGTTTCTTCTTCTCTTCTTCAAAAAAGACAGGTTGTCTCTATTCCCTGATGCTGGGAAAGTGCAACGGTTTGTAGGTCTTGCTGCTATGTTGGCTAGTTTCTTCCTATATTTTGTGGTGATTGAGTTCTATTCTTCTGCTTTCTATGGGGCGGGAACCGCGTTTTACGCTATCTATATTCTTGGGCTGTTTCTGGTTTTCTTTAATGTTCCAGCTTTGAGGGAGTCTTTTTCTGTGCTCTTTCTTGTCGTTGTGGGGGGTTCCAGTTTCTATGTCGGCGAGTGGTTAGAATACTTTATGGAACCTTTGGTGCCGTATTTTGTGCAGATGATGGCGTTCGTTCTGATGCTGTTAGGTATTCCTGCTACAGTTCAAACTCCTACCATGATTGTGCTTGACACGTCAAGGGGTCCTGTGCCGGTGCTGTTTGAGGCTGGGTGTATAGGTATTCACAGCTTCTTGATTTTTTCTGTGATAATTGTCGTTACGATGGTGGAAGAGTTGGCGAGCGTGCGTACAAAGTTGTTGTGGTCTGTTGCGGGAGTCATATGCACGTTTTTCGTGAACATAATCCGAGTCAGCCTGATTGCAGCGGTCATCTACTATTTTGGATATGAAAGGTGGGGAGAGATACACTCCTGGATAGGCTATGCCCTGTTTCTCCTGTGGCTAGCACTCTTTTTCATCGTATTTTCTAAAAGAGAAGCCATTCGAAACAAGATTCGAGCGTTTAGGCAGAAGTTTTGATGCAGACGCATCTATTCAAACTTGAGGTTATTCCTAGAGTTTGCCCTGAGCCGATGGCGCAAGGGTTAATTTGGTGTGTTGCCTAATTTTTCGCCGCTTTTTCTCTAACAATTTCATATATTGTTTCTTTTGGGCTTTTTAACTTCTTGATTCCGAAGAAATTCTTTGTTTTTCTAATATCCACATTTAGGGTTTCCTTTTCATTTTGGCTGAAAAGGATGGGTAGTCGCTTGTCAATGATTTCTATCGTTGGAGTAACCTTTCCTTGTGTTTGTTGGGTGATTGCTTCTTTTATAATCTGGGCTAAGTCGAGTATTGTTATTGGTTTAGGATAGAATAGATTGTGGATGCCAGTGTCTGGAGGCCCAGTTGCTACGTACCCCTTGATTATTTTGTCGATGTATAGTTGGAAGACTTTGCACACGTCGTTTATGGCAACATAGAGCATTGGTCGATGCATTGTGTGTTTGTATGGTGTAATAGGTTTTCCTTGTAACCCGTTTGTGATGAAAATGTTTGCGGCTGTTTTTTCTGGCATGTTTTCTCCTAGGACTGTTCCTAAACGTATTATTCCATAGGTTTTCTCGTTGACCATACTGTTGTAGAATCTTACGATTCCTTCTTGAATCATTTTTGAGATGACGTATAGTCTTGCTCTTTCTTCAACTTTGTCTGGGCGGTAGCCGAATGATACGTCTATTGTTGTTCCATATTCTCGTTCGCCGAAGACGTGCCAGCTTCCGCACAGGATGAGCCCTGAGATTCCGTCTGTTTCCTCAACAAACTTGCATATGTTGTGGGTTCCAAGAATGTTTGCTTCATATGCCTGATTTTTCATCTGATTGATTGCTGGGATTTGAATGATGGCTGTGTGGAGAATTACTTTAGGCTTGCCTATTTTCTCTTTTATTTCATTGTAGTTGCTTATGTCGCAAGCTTTGTGCTCAACATTTTTGATGCGTTTAAGCAATGGAGGAGCAGGATTTTTGTCAAACGTGGTTACACTATAACTACTGCTTAGGTGTTTGGCGAGTGTAGAGCCGACGAATCCTGCTCCCACGATCGCTATGTCATATGACGACACTTGGGTCACTCCTTTATGCGTAAACTCGATTTTCCTTATTTTTGGGTTACTTCAGATTTTGGGGTTTGGCTCTTTTATTGTTTGTCTTATGATTCTTCATAATGGAAGATGCAGAGTTTCTCTTTCTCTTGGTAGTAGAAGATTCCTCCGGGATAAATTTGGAGGCCGTTCAGTAGAGCTTCAGACTTTGTAAGGTTATATTGCTCTGTTCCCAGTCTAGGTTTTTCTATGACGAAGTAGGCGACGGAGGCATTGTTGTGTTCCATTGCTTTGATCATGGTGGCCTCTGTGGGTTCTTTTTTCATCTCAAGGAAGAGAGAGACGCCTTTTGGGTCACTGGGGGTGAAGTAGTATGCGTCTGGGTTGTAGACGCCTACCAGCATTTCGGCGGCGTATATGAACCATTGGTCGCAGATGACTATGTATCTTTCTTCTGTTGTTTGATCGATGTAGCGGGCTGCTTCAAGCTCGTAGAGGGTAGTTTGCATGGGAGCGTAGTGGGGGTAGCCGCGATGTATGGAAACTGTGATCCAACCTGAAATTAGAACGAAGGCTGATAAATACACTATGAGTAGAAGTGACGCTGACGCGTACGTTGTCAGTTTCTTTGTATGTATGCGTGCAGAGTAGCTCTTCAATGATGGCTGCAGTTGTTTGAGTGTTTTTGATGTTTTTCTGTGCAAGAAACTGATAATAGCATGTGTGAAGAAGGCGACGAAGGGAAGTACCATGAAGTCTCTGAACATCCAGAGTCTTCCTCCAGCAAAGGGAATGTTTGTCATGAAGAGGTTCAGGATTCTGTGTTGAGCTAAGAACATTAGTAGCGTCAAGAAAAGGAATACTATGCATGTTTGGTAGGTTTTGCGCCAGTTGGCGGCGTGTTGCTTGTTGAGGCTGTATAGGATATACATTATGCTAAGGATTCCCACCAAAGGTGCTGCAAGGTATATTAATGCTGTTGTCAATTGGAATTCGACGCTTGGTCCGAGAAAGAGTAGGATTATCAACTCTGGCAAGGGTAATTCGTATATTCTCGCCAAGCTGAAATAGGTGAATATTGGGTAGAAGTATTTGAGGTATACTAACGAGAATGGCAGTAGGAGTGTGCAAAATGCGAGCACCGTTGCGAGGAAAGCTTTTGCTGTTATGGGCGAATCGTGCTTTTCAACCTCGTATTTCCTAAGAGCCAACACTAGTAGGAGAAGCGAAAAGGAAATGAGACCTGTTAGTGTATGGCCTAAGAAGGAGATAAATGAGAAGACAATCACTAGAAACAGGGTTTTCGTTTCACCTGATGATAGATACTTCAGGAAGAAGGGCACCGCTGAGACGAAAAATATGTATCCTAGACTATTGGGCACAGAGTAGGTTCCCCAGATTATAGTGGTTGGAAACAGAGACACCAACAGGCTTGAGAGTACCGAGACTTTATCGTTTGCGCCCAAAGCTTTTGCAGTCATGAAGGCGGCTATCGGAACAAAGACACCCCACAAAACCGGTACTAGCAACATGTGTATCTCGTATACATCGACGCCGAACATGCGAGCAAACATGACACTGGAGGCAGCTTGAAAGTTCAAGCCCCTGAAGATGTTATAGATACGCTCTAAAATGTTCGTGACGGGCCACGGAGGCCACCCATGTATGATCACGTTGTCGAATATGAGTCGAGTTCTTGCCAAAACTGACTGTTGTCCGCTGATATCGCCAGCGGGGAAAATGATGATAAAAAATGAGTGTGAGAGTATGGAGTGAATTATCACGAATAATAGCTTGTATTCGGTTTTTTCGTGTGAGAAGATTATGGTGAGCAGTAGGAAGGTTGTGGCAAAGTATAGAGGCATGAACATTGGGTGCAAGTATTGCCAAACGGTGTAGACCTCACCGGATCTTGCAAGAAGAAGTAGATAGAACAAAAGGGCCAACAGTAGCAAGTAGAATCCTTCTAGGACATGTAAGCGGACATTAGTTGTTCTCTTGGTGAGCAAATCTGTTTCACTACTTCAAACGGATTGTTTCAAACTTGTTCATGATCGAGGATACGGTTGCCACGATGAAGAGAGCTATAGCTGATCTAATGTCGTCTAGGTTGTAAATGATCATAGTCGCCCAGCTAACAAGGCCCAGGAGGCCGACGAGTAGCAGAGTGCCAAGCATCAATCTCAAGAATTGTTTTTCCTTCTGGAAGAAGACTTGTCCCATGAAAACCACATTGATCAGAAAATATGTTAGCGTCGATGGGACGCCAAGAATCGGAGAATGAACGATGGTTAGGTTTATGAAGATCAGAAAGATTGCCGCATAAGAAACTAACGTAGCTAGAAGATTTTTGTCGTCTATTATCGATTTTTCTATTCTGTAGAAGATCTTTTTGTTTTCCATCTTGGTTGCCCAATCTTGACTTTTGTGCGCTCTTGAAATGTAAACAATAGTAGTCTTGGCATGGTATTTATTTCATTTCCTTCTAAGATGAAACGGGGGATGGTTTTGATGAGAGCCAACATTCGTCATTTTTGCATCAAGAACATCGATCAAAAATCGGTAAAATGATCAGAGTGTTAGGCTCACGAGAAATATTGACTATATGATATATATGCGCCAGGCATGCATGCGTGAAGCTTAATGTTGAGCTTTCATTCAGAGCGCGCTAGGTCCATATCTCCTGCTAATGCCTGATCATTTAATACATCTCGCAAATATAATGGGAGAGAGCATCTTAGGGAAGAACTTTGGCCAATAGTATAAATTAACAACGGAAAAAAGCTTACTCAAGTCCTTCAGTAAGTATTCATAGTTATAGTATTTATGACCTTTACCGTGCATTTTTCGAGGACACTTCCCTTTCAACTCACAGAGAGAGTAAACATGCATGCATTAAGAGACTAACATTAAGTTTGTACGTTTTAACATCGTTTCGCCTACAATCCGCGTACAATCCCCAAAATCGATAAAACAATAGTGTCAACTATGGTGTCAAAAATCCGCTTTTGTACGAAAGTAATAGTGTCAACTTCCGAAATAGAAAAAAAACACGAATCTCCCCGATTTGAACTTCTTTTCGGATATGGGAAGGGATCAATTCGAATTTAAGGTGTTACACACGTTAACACGTTTCTTTTTTTCGACATTCCAACATGCAAAATCTTGAATGATGTTGCAGAAATGTCGGAATTCCATGAACCAAAAACCGAAACGACATTACATGTTCCAGGTCTCACCAAAATACGTGGAAAGTTCCGGAATAGTGGAACGAATCCGAAGAAAAAACATGGAAAGCATGCATGACGTTATGAACTGCTAGACAATTTTTTCACATGATATTTCAGTGTTTGGGTTTGGGCTTAACTTTTAATCCCCCCCAAATATCAACGGCAATGTTTTGGCTAGACTGGCTATGTTGGTTGTACTAGAATGGTACGCAGCCTAGGTTTGTTGACCGCCAGAATAGGAAGGGGGCTTAAATGCTCTGGCTTTTCCGTGAGAGAAAAACCAGATAGCATACGCAAATAGAAGGCTGAAAGGTGTATTCTTTCCCTTGGGGGAAAGATGCCTACGAAGTAGGCAGATAGGGGGTCGATATTAGTTATTGTCTTTCAGAAATGTTGAGGGAAGGGCAATGATCATTCCCAGGGTGTGCGTCCATGCTTTTTGGGGCCTTCAAAGTTGAAGCCTACACATGTGTTGTCTGAGAGAAAGATGGTTTTGGTTTGTGTTTTGCCTTCGCATGTGGCTATGACTGTGTATTCTCCGTATGGGAGCTGGAATTTGGTTAGTGCGAATATTGAGCGGTTCTCGTAGCCCTGAATGCAGATATAGGCGTTTGTCGGAAGACCATTCTTAGTCACATGAACTTGGAGATTGTATGAACCTCTTGCATGTGGAGTCCAATCCATCATAATCTCTTCTATGCTGGAATGTGTCGCAGTTATGGTGCAGATTTTTGTGGCTGAATCATAGTTCCATGATGTTGCTCCACTGACACTTATTGGTTGACCCATAGTACCACAGTAAACCTTGGTTGTGCTAGTTCCAGATGCTTTAGAGACGGCAAAATCTAATCTTTTTGTTTTTAATGATGCTGAAGTGATGTTTGCCCATGTTTCGGCCATAAGGATAATATCATTGGTCGAGCTTATTGTGAAGTCAGAGGCATAGAACCATCCTTCAAATATAGAATTTGTATATTCTCGGATAAGAATTTGCGTAGTTTCAAAGGCAACAGTGCCAATAATCCTAACAGTGACGAGTCCGCTTCCAGACACCTGAATGTTTAGTATACTAGTTATTCCACTAAGGTTTATTGTGACCTCCTCTGTTGATGTGGCAGTTCCATTGGTGAGGATCCCACTATAACTATAGGTTTCTCCAAGAATCTCTAAGGAAGGATTAGTTGTGTTCAGTTTTCCAGAGAAAAATGGATTGGGTTCAAAGATGTCAAGTCTTTTGGCTGTTGTGCGTTCCTCGATGCTCTTTTCAGTCATACAAGCATCAATATAGGATGTTAGGGCTCTTGGCAAAACATAGAGGAAGAATCTGACCCGATCCGCCCAATCTGGAATTTTGATACCGTAAGAGAATCTTGTCCATTCAGTAGCGGAATCAAATAGGCATCGAAGATAAGATGCTGATGCTGTCGCATTCTTGTAATGCACATACAGATAGAAAGCATCATCGACAGTATCGTTAGATATTGCATAAAACGAATTTGTCACACATGCTCCATAACCGACAGTAACATATTGCTGTTCTCCTGTTGGCGTGGTGAGATAGGATCTTGAGCCAGCAACAGATTTCCAACTATATGTTCCATCATAAGCATCCTCCGTAACCACGCTTCCCCCCGCACCAGTAATCGACCATCCCGTTTTGTCGCCTGTTTCAAAGCTGGGGTTAGTCTTATAGTTTTCATATGTGTAACCATACATTGTTAATGTGGCTGATGAAATTCCATGTTCAGAGAATTGTATCCAGTCGGTTCCGTTGCCAACAATTTTTTCGTAGGTTACGGTTGAACCGCTTTGGCTATTATAGTTGTTACGACAGAGATAGACAGCCTCTGAGTATGAAAGGGCTCGCATTTTGTAAATTTTGTCGTCACTTGAATCGAACAGCCATATGTAATCGCCTGCTCCATTCTTGAGTAGAATTGCCCCAATGGTATTTTCGATTGTTTTTAGGCGAGCCCAAGTATATCCACCGTCGGGGCTAATCACAACGCCATAGTCATGTCTTGTGCTTATTGATTGGCATTGTACATAGATTATTCCATTTTTGTAGGCGTAATTGTATCCATACGGACGGAGGTTGAATCTTCTTGCGATGTCTAAGTCTTTTGTGTCATTATTGCGGTCAAAAAGCCATAGGTCCCGACAGAGTCCGTCTGGCGTGAAAAATACACCACAATCTTCAGTTACAAGCCGTCCAGTTGGTCCTCCATGGTTTGGGATAAATGTCCATGTGACCCCCCCATCCTCACTTCGGGCTATTACATGCCCCAATGTTCCCTCCCCTTCCCAATCATCTCCAGAAGCAATAAACCATCTATCATCATACTTATCATATGTAAGGGAATGTGCATGAACCACCCACTTGCTCGACACATTTAAACCACAACCCTCAAAGATTTCGGTTACATTCTTCCACGGAGTCCAAGTGATAGCATCATCAGACTTCCAGATATGAGCATCAATGCCCCAAGGAGCAAAATATAATGTTCCATTATCAAGCTGAACCCAACTATGCTGTAAAGGACCTTTAACCCTAAAAGAAGGCACATTCGTCCAGCTTACACCATCATCTTTAGAAACATACCAAGCGTCGCCACTTTTGCCTGATGGCAAGATTATCCAACCCTGATTCGTCACAAAAATGCCCTCAGCAGGTGGCGAACCAAGAGCCCCCGCATCCAAAACTTCAGTCCATGAAGCACCATCATCAACCGAACGATACACTTTTCCTCTCCAAGGCTCCGTTGTTGTGTCATTGACTGCGATTAATGTTCCCTGTGGGGTTTCAGCGAATGCACCATAGAAAAAGGGAACAAAATTGCTGGGGAGTTGAAGCTCCGTTTTGAGTAAATCATACAAGTCAGATGTTAGGCCAGAACCATAAGCCTCAAACTTGAAAGGCAGAAAGGTCAAAGCTGTCAGAGATAGAAGAAGTGTCACAACAAACCTACGCAACCTCACAGCCTATGCCCCATCTATAACCTTACTGTCTACTCCAAAAAAGTGTTTCTCAACAAATCTACTAGAACTATCCTCCTAATATTTTTCCCATGAAGCTGGCAAACATCATAGTCCCAACGCAAATCAGCACTTTGGTCACAAAATCAAAGCTATATCCAGCCTTCAACTGAATCTCCCACATCTTTGCGCGCGCGCAACGGGAGCTGTGCAAATGTAAACACCTTTATCTTTGAGAACGCGGGCAACCTCTCTAAGGAAAAATTCTTCATTAGGAATATGTTCTGTGAAGCCCAATGCTGTAACCAGATCGAAAGTCGAGTCTAAGAAGGGCAGTCGTGGCACATGGACGTTGATACTTTTTTGGTTCTTTAGGTATTTTTTAAGAACGGATTTCTCAAATCGATTCCTGTGACATCGAATTTTAAGTCAGAAAGTAAGGCAAGTACAATTCCCTCACCGCAACCGATATCAAGAGCCTTCTTCTCTGAATAATTGTTGAGATCAGTCACAATTAAACTTGACAGAAAATCGAATCGACCATAAATAAAAAAACCTTTTGTATGTATAACATTGTAGAAAAATTCACGGAGTTTCTGAATCGGACGCCCGATCGAATTGACTGGCGCACACGCTAACAAAACGCTTTTCAAGATCTATCTAATGTTGAAGATTGTTAGAGCCGTTTTCCAGACGCCGTCAGCCCGGTCCATAACCGCATAATAAAGAAAAAGCTTGTTTTTCCTTACCAACGGACAAGGCGTATCTAGGGCTATTTCGCTTCTTATTGTCGGTATTATTTTGTTCTTCTCTGTTGGACCATTAATTAGAATGTTAGTTTGTTGTGGTTCTTGAAAATAGGGTGAGGAATCTGTGACTATCCCGATGTATTGCTTACACGGAAAGCCCATGGAGTAGGTTGAAGCAGCAGGAAATAGGCAATGTGCATCTTGAATTTTAAGATGGCCAGGGCAGAAGAGTGACTCGTTCCAGCTTCCTTTAGGTCCGTTCAGATGGTAAAGCGGGTTGCTTTCGTATCTATAGGCTTCGATGCTGGATGGTGACGTGATCTTTAACTTCAATATACCGATTTTTCTCAGCAAAAAGCGTGGACCAAATAGAAGGCGCGCGCGCCATTTATTTGAAACATTACTGTAGTAAACGATTAACTCACTTTCATTAATCTTAGTGACACGTGGTCCCAAATCAATGTCATTTCCTTCCCAGTATTTTTCCGGTCTAATCAACTCACCTATAATTCTCCATGGTCCTCTTGGATCATCGGCATAAGCTACACCGATTCTTCTGCCCTTCCATAACGATGGAATACCAGCGAGGATCATATAGAAATGATTCCCTACTCTTGTCACAGCGGGAGTGCGGGCTCCTTTGGAACAGAAAGAGGTTCTTTGGTTTTCAATGATAGGATTTAGCTCGTCAGCTTTTCTGAAGTTTATTCCATCTGTTGAGGTGGCTAGCCCTATACTAGAATGGGACCAGTGAGTGTCTTCAGCACCAGTATAGTATAAGTAGATATTGTCTGGATCATCTTCATCTACAAAAATTGTTGCGAAAGTAGCGGCACCGCTATCGAATCTTCCATAGGATACATCAAGGATTACCCCCTTATGGACTCTGTCCCCCTCCTTCACCTTGAACACTATCCAACCATCACACACGGTCTCTACTACTTTGAGTACGCATACGAGTACTTTAGAGCTAGGAGTATCTAAGTTATATAAAAATGGGTTCGGAGGTCGAATATTCTCATATTTGTCAGTGGAAGCTTAGGGAAGTGGAAGGAATGAGGAGAGAGGTCTTAAATATTTTCCTTCTATGTTGTGAAGGGTGAAAATGAGTTGAGTTTATTTGTGACGAACTCAGATAACAGTTCCTTTTATGAACGATAAGTTCTAATCTGTTCTAAACGATAATCTAGTTGATGACCAAAGTGAGAGAAATGCGCACCCAGTTTCTTGTTGAAGCATCCCAGAATTTTGCTGAGTGGCAAAGTTTTGTCGATAGTTGTGACTCTGCTAACATATTTCAGACAAGCTATTGGGCGAAGGCGTTGCGAGAGGCAGGATCAAGAAGCTTGCTCTTGATGGGCAGAGATGAAAATGATTCCATTGTTGGTGGTATGCTCGCTTCATACACGCCCTTTTCTTTTTTGGGGCTAAGTGTTATTCCAAGTATATCGGTTTTTGGCGGTCCTGTTGTGAATGATAGAACTAATACCCATCTGCTTCGAAGGATGTTCGTCCATTTAGATGAAAAAGCCAAAAAGCTGGGGATAGCGCGTTCTTTTGTACGCAGCTTTTTTCCACTGGACGACGTGTTGGTTAAACAGTTCAACTACGTCATTGAGCATGACCGATTGCCATGCACAGTGATTTTGGATCTCACGAAATCTGATGATGATCTTCTGAAGGGCATGTCAAAGAGAGGACGTTGGGGGATTCGGAAAGCTCAAAAAGAGGGAGTCAATGTTTCTGAGGCTAGAGGCCTTAAGGATTTGTCACTTTATTATGAAATCGGGGTGAACACGAGCAAAAGACTAGGTCTCCCATCAACCTCTTTTCAGAGGTTCAGGTCTCTATGGAAAGCTTTCGCTCCTGAAGAGAACATGAAAATATTCCTTGCAAGGTACCATGGTCGACCTATCGCGGGGTGTATCATACTTAGATGGGGGAAGAAGATGTGGTATTGGCATTCCTCCTCGCTGAAAGAATACTGGCGGCTCAATCCAAATCACCTGCTACAATGGCACGCGATTAAATGGGGAAAGGAAAGGGGTGTGAGACTATACGATTTTCTAGGCATTCCATGCAAAGGTAGCAGAAATCATCCAAAATATGGCCTTTATTTGTTTAAGACTCAATTTGGGGGAAGAATATTGAGGCATGGTGAATACATAAAGCATCATTCCCGTTTGAGATCTGCTCTGTTCAGGAACTTGCTACCGATCTACTCACGATTCTCCGCATTGCAGTCCGCACATGAAGTGACAGAACTATGAAGCCTAAAATCATCATACGAGAATATTCACCCGGTGACTATCAAGATATCCTGAATGCAGGATACCCTTTCAACCTCACGGACTTGAAGTCGTGGCACGGATGGAGAGGCTGGATATTGAGAATCATCTACTTCCTTGCGCGACTAGACAGAAAAGTATTCGTAGCATATTCAACGGAAGAGCAAAGAGCCATCGGAATAATAACTCTAACAAAAATCAGTAATAGAATTTGGGGCGTGTGGAATATCTTCGTATCACCCTCTCATAGAAGACGCGGAATAAGCACTCAACTCTACCAGAAAAGTTTTGAATACCTGAGGGATAGCGACGTTAAGAAGGCATTGGGTTCTGTGACAATAGACAACATTGCCTCGATAAGAGGTTTAGAGAAAACATGGGACAGGTTCATATCCCAGAAATTCTATCACTATACTGGAACCGTTCCGCCTACTCTAAGCACGAAAACAAGTGGAATCATTATCAGGGGCTTTCACCCTAGGGACCGAGAGACTCTATTCCAAATATACAATAGAGGCACATGCAAAGATTGGAAAACCTCTTTGGAAATCACTAAGAAGAATTTCTTAGACAGGTTTATCGGCAACATATATGGCAATGGGTTTTCTAAATTATTGGTTGCAAAACGAATTCTAATTGCTGAACACAACGGTAGAATCGCAGGATATGCCATTGTTGCCAGAAAACGCCTTCTCCAAAAGAAAACAGATAGTGCCACACTTTTCTTATTTCTCCCTCCACATGTCCCTTATGAAGTTGGCGCAATCTTCCTAAGAGAGACAATTCATGACTTGGCCCAAAAAGGAGTCAAAACGATTTCACTATATTCTCCCGCTCACAATAAAGACACAACTAAGCGCATTTTGACGACCCTGAACATTACTCCAACAACGCTCATGGTTCCGATTACGGAATTTGACTCTGTTCCGAATGGAGACGGCCTTTAGTCTAAATGCACTCCGATAGGGGAAATTCCGAAGAGGCAAAATCCAAGACACACAGATGACGAATTTGTGGAAAACATTGCGCACTTGACATTGTGGCCCCCTGTGCATGCAGGCATGCCCATTTCACCCCCTGATATTACATCGAAATAACCTAAATATGGAGGTTTATAATATCTTATCTTGGATGATCATGAGAAATCCCAGAAAACAAAGTATTCACATAATAACTATCATGATAGTTACTGCGGTTTTTGTTTATACGGTCTATTGGGCGTTGTCTTCATGGACTGAAGCCATCTACCTCAACCTTCATCCTCTAGTTTTGCCTTTCTACTTTGTAGCCTCCGCCCTTATGTTCCTCATCATCTTAGACGACCACGTGATATCAGGCATAGCCAGCAAAATCGGAATCGTTCTCGCGCATTCGTTCCTAACACGCATACTAGCCATGATCCTCTTTTACCCAGGAACACTAGGCGACCCATTCAATCACCTGATGATTTCCCGAACCTGGTACAACACGGGAATTCACTACTTTAACTTCTCGCCCTACACAGTACCAGAAATATCAACTGTCATAGGAAAAATCTATGTATATCAACGAGCTGCAGTTCAACATGGTCTCACAGTTGTCCTTTCAAGAATGTTCAACATAGACGTTTACTGGGTTCACCACTGCCTTGTGGGCACACTATGGAGTCTTTTCCTTCCAATAGTCGCGTTCAAGACTGCTAGGACAATTGGAGTAAGCAATCGCGTAAGTCTGCTAGCCGCTGTTTTAATGGCAAATGCACCAATTCTTATAGGCTGGAGCTTCATTGAAGTCCCAAACAGCTTGGGCTTCATATTCTTCGCCGTAACAATATACTTCAGCGCCAAACTATTAACCTCAGATGCTAAACGCAAATACGGCTTCCTAGCGTTTTCGGCCAGCATAGTATCACTGCTAAGCCACAACATGACTGGCTTCGTAGCCATATCAATGCTCTTGTTAGCCTTATCACTAACGAGATATGACGATATTAGAAAAAACGGAACCAAAAGAAAAGGTCTATTTGTGCTGCTCCTTGGGCTCGCCACATCAATCATGGTACTTCCTGCCACAACTATTGGCCTGCAAGTCGTATATCCCATAAAATCAAACCTGTCTGTATCAAAATTCCTTAACCTCGGCATCGACAAGATCATTCTCACACACTACTCCGGCTACTCATTCCTCCAAGGAATAATGTATGGAATCCCGTCATTTCTAGCCATAATCGGAATCGCCCTAAAGCAAAAAGGCTCTAAAGGAAAAATGGCAAAAATATTCCTAGCTCTAGCCTTTACCAGTCTCGTAGCACAATACAGAATCTTCCTATACTTCGTCGACCCGTCCCCATTCGGAGAACACAGACTTCTAGTTCTTTTCCCTTTTGCAATAGCACCCCTCGCAGCTATAACAATTGACCGTCTATTCGAATGGTTAACGTTGCCAACAACCACCAAATCATCGTACCACATTCGGAAGTCGGCAAGAGAAAACCCATCAAAACGAACCAACAAAAGTAATCTCACCATCCGACAAGGATTGGCAACTCTTCTCATCGGCATCAGCTTATCCGCATTTTTCGCCCAAGGGACTCTGGCAACCTGGGAGGAAATCGGGCAAAGGGTTGTGCCCATAATTTCAGTTTACTCAATGGAAGCAGCGGAACTCATACACGAAGAATATCTAAGGACAGGGGAGAGATACGTTGTCGTCAGTGACAAACACACGGAATTGGCAGGGGGGGCGCTGGTTGGAAGATACAATCCTAACGAGTATTACATGTTGTCGATGGGAACGCATCCAAACAGACAACTCTACACACAAGCTATACAGGACATATCCGTCGAACCCATGTTCATCGCGGCAAAAGTCAACAACGCAACCACCGCGTACCTAGTTACCGCCAAATGGTCAGCTCGGGTATACCTCGGCCCAAGAGCAGACTACGAAAGTATAGTTAACGACCTAAGCAAATTTTACGAAACATTCGCAGTCCTTGGCAGTGGCGACGGTCAAATCCATATTTTGCGTTTTAGAATACCTTGGGAACCCTATGAAGGCACAGGTCCAACCGTAACAGTCCTCATGGACTCTCAAGAGATCCCCCGTAACACATCCTATACATACTTGACCCGCGACAAAGTAACATACACACTAAACCTAACAGGCGCATCAACATACAACATCACAAACTGGCCGCTTGCGTGGTCCTACGAATCAATCGACCCAACTCCAACCAAAGCCTCAATCGACGCAAACACATGGATAAACTTCACAGCCTCACCAGACACATCCTACACTGTCAAGTGGATCGCTAACGAAATCTATCCAAATGTAATCTGGAAAGACGACTCCTTCTTTGAAGGAGCCGTAGGGGAAGGATGGTATTATTACTGGGCACGTTGTAACTATACCTTCAAAACTGATGGCGACATCCTAGAAGTAACATGGGAAGGAAATCCAAAAGATAACGTTATGTACGACAAACAACTTCCCCATCTAAATGGAAGCCTCTCACTCTTGGTACGAATCGCAGTGCGCGAGGGCACAACCTGCTACATTGAATTATGGGACGACAGAATCACAAGAACAAAAGTGTTCTTCAGCTACGGAATAGAGACACAAGGAGAATACCAAACAAAACTATATTCATTGCCCGAAGACTCTACCTTCAGCCGTATCAGGCTATATCTAGTGACCCCTGATGGGAGCCTATGTGCCATATACTTGGATTACGTCATGTTCATCCAAATCTAAACTAAAATTGGAGGGAAAACACGTTGGTCCTTGAAAAGCTAGATGAAACGATATCGATGGACCGAAAAGGCATTTTCACAATAATTGCGCTACTAGCAACAATCGGCATATATACAAACTCAACTAGGCTCTCATTACCCTTCTTCGGGGTCGTTCTTTCTATTACCTACTTCACAATCAACAGCGTGTTCACGGGAAATATTTTTTTCAGAGACGAAAACCCGAACTTCCGATTCGTTTTCGGCCTTCTACTATCGCTAATGCTTGTCGCTATAGGTGGAGCCACGATAATAGTTGCAAGTGCTCTAATCCCAATCAAATTCGACACCCCAACAACAACCGCTCTTTTGGCCTTAATTACTGTAACACTATCCTCCTTGAATCACACAAAAATCGCCAGAAAACTATTCAAGGACTAGAAAACCCACAATAGTTCAAGGTTCAAATATCAATTCTTCCTAAGCAATGTCACAAGTTTCAGCCCAAGCGCATTTCTATCATAGAACTTCCTCACAATTTCTACTGATCTTTTCCGCATACCTTCAAATTCACGTCGATTGGCCAAGAAGAAAGAGAACCCCTTTGCAAAACTCCTCTCACCCGGATTGCCAACGAAAAATCCCACATCATGCTCTCGAATCAGGCGTTCGATGACACTGCTAGAAGGACCAGAAGCAAGAACAGGCAGTCCGCACGACATGTACGAAAAGATTTTTGAACCATACGTTCCTTTCCATGAATCTTCACCGCCATACGCCACTATACCAACATCACATGAAGAAAGAATCTGCGCTGTTTCAGAAATGCACAGAGGCCCCATAAATCTCACATTTTCTTCCAGTCCAAGATCCTTTGTTAAATTTTTATAAGCTGAAGAATCAGTGTAACTGATGATCAACAGTTGCAGATTACCTGTTTCTGATAGAGTCTTCAATCCTTTTATGGCTTCCATTACTCGATAATAACGCGTCAAAGACCCAGCATAAACAAAGATAATTCGGTCTAGGGGCAATCCATATCTTGATCGGATTCTTTCACGTTCTTTTGTGTCACGAGGCTTGTAGACAGAAATGTCAGCTCCGTTTGGCACAATAAAGATATTCGCAGAAGCAATACCTCGCCCTTCAAGTTTCTCTTTAATATAGGAATCTACACAGATTATTTTGCATGAGCTTTTGTATATAATTAGAAAAAATCGTATCACGAATCTGCTAATTCTCTTGGGCAAGCCTATATAAGCCAATGACAGCTCAGGTGAAGAAGGGTACAAATCTCGCATATCAATTACAAGCGGGATTTTGAACATCTTCGAAAGGAAAAAACCAGCTATAGCCACTTCTCCGTAGGGAACTGACGCCAGCAACATATCTACTTTTCTTCTTAAAACTAGGAGGCCCCCCATAAAAAAGAAAAGCAAAACCATGAAGGGATTCGCAATGAGGTTACACATTGATATAAAAAACCTAGGACATCTAAAATCATAAACTGCAGGGAACTCGCTGGGCGAATCTTTTATTCTTTTTCTTGAGCAACGGCTGGCTGTGATTACTGTGACCTCGAATCCACCTCGCACCATTGCTTGAGAAAACGAGGACACTCTTTGCGATGCCGATTGTGGGCATGGATCAAAACCGTGAGTTAATATCATCGCTTTCATTACATGTCCCTTGATGAAACTTGTTTCTCAAACTTGCATCCCACTGTTTTTCTTACTTCACCTTCACTTTTGATGTCAAACAACGGAGCTTTCCTGATTTATCCCTTGGAAGTTCTTCCATTAACTCAATACTTACTTGAACATTGCCTAAAGTGTTCCTAAATGCTTTTTTTATCTGACTAATAGTTTTTGAAGAAAAATCGCTGTCTTTCACGAGTTGAACCGTGAACTCGCTTTCACGTTCTTGAACTATTCTGTAATGCGCGATTCCTAGGATAGGTTTCATTAGAAGACTCCCTATTTGAGAAGAAAACACTCTTCCATCAGCTGTCGTAACAAAATCGTCTGAACGCCCTTCGATATGTTTAATTAGTGGTAGTCCTCTTCCGCAAGGGCATATTTCATCGGTTGGGATGCAGAGATCACCGACATCATATCTAATAAGCGGCATTGCATAGTTATACAAAGAAGTATATAGAAGGCGCCCCTCCTCTCCGAAAGCTACCTGTTCATTGTCTTTAACAAATTCCATTGCTAGGGCATCTATGTCCATGTGCCAGCCGTTGTGTTCTTCACATTCCCAAGCACTACGCCCCACTTCGATACAACCAAACTGGTCATATATTTCAACACCGAAGGTTGAATTGATGAATTTGCGAGCCTTATCAGTCAAGAGCTCAGCAGTGCCAATTACCACTCGGGGTTCAATATCATTTATATTATTTTCCTGCATTTTTTTGGCTACAAGCCAGATACTTGAGAAATAACCTTCAAGGACATCAGGTTTTAATCTCCTAAGAACCTTTACATGATGCTCAGGTGGGTCAAAGAGAGAAAGATACGTTGGGGACAGCAAGCCCAACCTTTGAAACCATTGTTTTTTTTTGTGAAGCATCCTCTGAGGAGACGTTATTCCAACCCATTTGTCACGAAACCGACCCCCAGCTTCCAAAAATGAACGGACTGCAACAGCCTTCTGAAAGTCTTCAGCCTTTTCATCATAAACGACAGTTAAAGGTTCACCAGTTGAGCCGGTGGTTCGTGAGATATGACACTTGGATAAGTCTGTCTTTCTGTCAACAATAGTTTTAGCGCGAAAAGCATTTCTAATTTCAGACCTCGTAGTCACAGGAATCTTGGGTAGGTCTCGGATCGTTTTGATATCGTCTGGTTTTACTTTGGCAACCTTAAATTTTTTGTGATAAAACTCGATGTTAGAATAAGCGTGTTTGATTATTGCCTTGAGTCTTTTTTGTTGGATTTTAGTCAGTTCAGAGGTTTTCAACCACTGGTTTCTCCGTAACTCAGTCAAATGCATTATTTTTCGTAACCACATGCTTCCTCAGAACCTCCATGCTGTTTTTAACCATGCGCGCACAGTCTTTTTTAGCTTCAAAGCCTCTAGAGACATCTTCTCATACTTCCATATAATCATGTCCTAAACGCGCGCTCATATTCCCATGTAGATATTATTTCAGAGATAGGCATCTTTTTGGTCTTGGCATTCCGCAAAATGCTTTCCACCGCCTTTAAAGCGTATCTTCCAGAATTTCTAAACATGTGAAAAGGCGCATCTATCTTAGGTCTAACGACGCTTAGATCCTGTAGATGAATGACAAGAATCACAGGATTTTTTTTCCTCAGAAGAAGTTCAATCGCTGCCTTAGTATAAGTAGCTCCAATATTTCTTAAAAACCAACCTCCTACCACTGGAAAACGTACGAGAGGAAAAACCGCAAGAGGCACTTCATAAAAGTTTCTTTTCTTACATGCTTCGGAGATATCGTGTTTGCTTGGGTGATATGGATGAAGGGGAGCATTAGGAGATCCAAACCATCCGGGTATTTTTATCGATGGCACGATAGATGAATCATACGCGTATCCTATCCTTTCTAATGAGTTTATGATCGCCTCATCTATGTCGAACATAGGTGCTCTGAAGCCTTTTGGCCTCTCCCCGGTTATTTTCGCCAACAGGTCCATGTTGATTTTCTCCATCTTCTCAAAATCATTCTTCTTTATTTTCGTAAGACAACGATGACAATAACCATGGGAGGCGATCTCGTGACCAAAATTTTGGATTTCTTCAACCGTTTCCGGAGAAGACTTGGCGATTTCACCCACAACAAAAAAGGTGGAAGTTACGGCGTATTTCTCGAAAACCTTCAAAACGCTTCGAAGGGGCTGTGAAATGCTTAGATCGTGAAAACCACTATTACAATATTTGGAAAATGCTTCTCTCGCAGAACGCCATACATAGTGAGGCCATCCTTCTACATCAACCGATAGGCACATCAACATATATTCCTCATCAAGTTACCCGAGTTTCCCATAAAGATATTTCGGCATGAAAAATGCGTGCAGACATTCACGCCAGAAACCGCTAGTGCAACAAGCTTCGATAGAGATCCTCGAATTGAGATACGGCATTTTTCCATGAGAACTTCTTTTCAATAGTTTCCCTGTTAAGAGTTCCTATTTTTTTTCGCAATCCATCGTTGTCGATTAATTTCTTCACACTTGATGACAACAACATTGCGTTGCGTGCGGGAACCAAAAACCCATTTTTGCCATGTGTAATAACGTCTTTATTTCCACCTACGTTGGTGGCAATTACGGGTTTTTTCATGGCCATTGCTTCTAGAAGTGAATGTGAAAGGCCTTCTTGAAGAGAAGGAAGGACAAAAACATCGAAGGTTTCATAGTAGGGCAAAAGATCTTTTTTCCATCCCACAAAACTTGCATTTATTCCCAATGTTTGGGTAATTCTCTCTAACTCTGCTTTTTGCAAACCATCTCCGACAATTAGCAAATGTGTATTCGGAAATTCTTGTTGTAGTTCCTTCATCGCTAAGAGCAGATACTTTAAACCTTTCACAGGAACTAGTCTTCCTACATACCCTATGACGGTTGCATCGCCGAGCCCCATTTTGTCCCGTATTCTTTGAGCTCCCTCCGTGACTTTGGGCTTCTTTGGGTTGAAAAAGGAACAGTCAACACCACTTGGAATGACCACCATGTTTTCGGCTTTTGCTCCTAGTTTTAGGGGGCGATCCGCTTGACTTTTCGACAGTACAATAACTTTTTTCGCCAATCTCATAATCAAGCGAGAGATAGTGAGGTCATAGTTTTCCGCAATCAGGTCAACCAGCAAGTAGCCCGTTTTTGTGCCAATTCCATTTTCTTCATGAACATGAGGAATTCTTAACACCTTTGAAACCAGAGCTACTGAAGCTGAGGTAGTTGCCCACGCCATAACCGTGTGACAAATCTGAATATCTCGCAGTTTAATGAGCTTAGCAACCTGTCTGAATGGAAACGTCGCCGTGTAAGGTGGACTTGGAATATCGATATGTGGATTTGCTTCAAAGATATTGATGCCAGAAAAAGAGTCGTAATCATGGGATATCTGGCTTTGATAACCAACTAAGGAAGCTGGTAGATAAGACGTGATAACATTAACTCCATGCCCCCTTTTTGCCAATTCAGCTGAAAACCTAACTAGACGTGGAATCCCGTGATAATATTCGGCAGCCAATAGGATATTCATCGTGACCCGTCATCATTCCTTAGAGTTTCTTATCATGACCCGCTTTTGTGTTTAAGATTTTTTTCTTCACTTCTAAACCTTCGTGATCAGATAGTTTGCGTGGTTTTTCATAGTATTTCCACTGAAACAATCCACTCCTTGACAAAAACCTTTCTATCCTGTCATCTACTGTGCCGACGATTCTCGCAGGCACACCAACAACGATGGCTCTTGGAGGAACACTGGAAGTGACAACAGCCCCTGCACCAACCACAGCGCTTTGGCCAATAGTTACTCCAGGAAGAATTATCGCTCCAGATCCGATGTAGGCGTTTCGCTCTATGAGAACTGGACAAATGTACGCTGGGAGTCTTCCTGCAAACGCATTCCTCATACTAGAGTCGTGTGTAACGATTTTTGCACCAGCGCTTATTTGGACATTATCTTCAATACTGATGTATTCTGGAAAAGCATCCTCAAGCACAACTAGGGATCCGATAAATACGTTCTTCCCGATTTTTGCACCCCGCCCACGATGAAGAAAAGAACGTAGTGGCCAGGGCAAAAGAAATGCAAGGTCTTGAAGAACCAATGTCAACAATCTTCTTATCACAACTTTAGCTTTTCTCCACTCAACTCCGAATGCGTCACCCATTTTCCAAACATCCCCACCTCAGTGCCCAAGCATTTACTATTTATAGACAACAGCTATTTGCATTTAACAGCTTTTCTCAAGCACTTCTGAATTCTCAGCTTATCCGATTCATCCAAGCTTGGATTATGTAGAATTATGTAGTCTCTTCTCTCGCGCGTGCCGAAATTGCTAAGATGATGCTGGAAGTTGTTTTCCCCATCGTATCCTTCACCCATCAAGTTCTTGGCCAAATCACATGATATTTGCCTATGAAACGATTACTGAAGGAGAGAGAGCAGGAAACACTTGTGTATCTTACCTATTTTATTGAATAAAAATATCATAAATGTCTTGCACATCTGACTCCGTCAATAGTGGATGGTTTGGTAATGCCATGAGGGAATTGGCTAGGTTCTCGGCATGTTGATACTTCTCACTTGACAGCTTTTCTAAGAGCATTCCGATGTAATAGTAAGGCCTTGCAACACCTATCCCTTGTCTCAACAATTTATTCATAATGAGTTCTCGATTCCCCTTAATGACTCGGACGACATACCTTGTATAAGTGCTCTTTACATCAGGATCTCTTTTGGATACGCTCACCTCCTTTCCATCTATTTCGCCCAATAACGCTGTCAACTTATTCGCGTTAGCTATTCTTTTTTCGTTAAATCTATCGGCTTTCAAAAGCTGTTCTCTTATTATTGCAGCCGAGAGATTGGGCATCTTTGCTAACTTGACAGTTGGACAGAGCGTAGGCGTATCTTTTTGCATGGAAAGGCAGTTGTGCAGAATCATTCTGTCACTTTCTCCTACGCTCTCTTCAACGTAATTCTTGATCAATGCGTACATGGAAGGATGGGAAAAAACTTTCATCGCTGTAACATTTCTGACCACGTGAAGAACCCACCTCCAGCCAGGCCTAGGAAGTTGGGCACAAATTCGACCAATCCGCTCACCTAGTTCTGAGTTATTTACTGCTAGCGCTCCACCTTCTCCGCCAGTTATGCTCTTGCCAGGTCCGAAACTGAACATAGCCAGATCTCCAAAAGTACCAACTTTTTGGTTTTTGAACCTTGCTCCTAATGCTTGTGCCACATCCTCTACTAAGTAGAGCCCCAGCTTCTCTGAGATTTCTAGAATGGGATCCATGTCACATGGACGACCAAACAAATGCACCGGAACTATAACCTTCGTTTTTGGCGTTACTGCCTTTTGAATTAGTTCAGGATTTATGTTGCACGTTTCAACGTCTACGTCAACGAAGACTGGTCTCAAACCAAGTCTTAAGATTACTTCAAAAACAATAGCGCATGTGTAGGCCGGGACTATCACTTCCTCCCCAGGATTTAGGTTTAGAGCTTGAAGAGCTACGTAGAGAGCTGTTCGGCCTGTGTTGAAGGAAAAAGTCTTGTCAACGCCGAGGTAAGTGGTTAGATCACTTTCGAATCTGCTGACGTCCTTTCCCGCAATTCCCTCACCCGCAACAAGCTTGACAGAAATGGCTAGTAGCTCTTTTGAGCTCACTGGTATGGTGGCCAGTGGGATTGTCTTGTGCATTCTATTACCCCTAAAGGGCTAAGCCACTGATGATGTGCGGTCCCAAGTATCGAGAGGCAGTTACTGGAACTAAAGACCAAAATTTAGAAAGGTATACATATTTTCTTTGACTCGGATCTGGGGGCACTTTCACATCTCCGAAGAAACGTGTACAATCTTTGAGTATGGCTTCTTTCCCACCCCACCCTTTCTTGAAATGGTGTATTGCCGTGTTTCGTCGTGTTCGCCCAAAGTCCAGAACTTTGTTGCGTTCCTTTGACTCATGTTCAATTGTTTTCCAAAGAAGCAGGTTAGTCGGATTAAGGTTTCGGTGTTCAAAGTCCATTACATTGCTACTCCAATATATCGTGTTGCCCCAATGGAAAGTCATAATCCCAGCTATTGGTTTTCCTAGGTACTCGGCCAACATTATTTTCATCTTGCCTTGCTGGTGGAAGGCTTCAAAGAGATTTTGAAATAACCTACAAGTATGGGGGGGTGATCCAAGTCTCTTCTGGGCTCTTAGATAAAGTGCGTAATAAGCCCTTAGGTGTTCTACTCTTTTGGCTTCCACCACTTCTACTCCTTTCTTCATGGCCTTTCTTGTGGCGTTTCTTGTTTTCTTGTTCAGATTGCGCCAGAGCACCTCGACCGGTTCTGTCAAATCGACCCTGAAGGTCATGTATCTTTGAAAGTCACTATAGCCTAAGCCATGGAGGACGTCGAGAGTAAAACTGCTGGATAAACCCTTAATTTCTATGTACTTCGCACCAATGGACCTAGCCAGCTTGTTGCTGGCACCCAATAGCTTGCTAATCACCTGCTGCGCCGTATTGTTGTCCAACGTGGGATTCACAAGCGGCCCACCGTATTCACAGAACGGCAACGAAATCAACCGGTTACAGAAGAGTATACTCTTAACGTAGATCAATGGAAAGATGCCAGCAAGGTCTCCATCTCGCTTAGCTATGAGGTAGTATCTTTGATACCCGTAGGTATAGGATAGGACTTCCCCCCATTCCCAGAGATGGTAGAAGCTTCCGTGCGGACTTTGCTCAACCAATCCATTCCACTTAGAACCGCTTCCAGGACCGAGAACGCATACTTCAATCATTGCTTCAGCCTCGGCGAAACCTAGGCACAGATAATGTGAATGCCAACTTTTTCATAGTTTTTTTATGATGCGCATACAGTATACTAAAGGATCCTATCTTCTAACCTCTGATGACGTTGTACACTCTTTCCATCACGTATTCTGCTTCATCTTGGGTCATCTGAGTATACATCGGTAAACACACCATCCTTCTACAGACGTTCTCAGCCATAGGTAGGCTGCCCTTCCCCGTGCCTAGCAACTTCTGGTAGATAGGCTGTAAATGTAAAGGCGGCCAATAGACTTCACCCCCACACCTCACACCTCCTTTTTTAAGCTCCTCCTTGAAACCATCTCGGTCTATTCCGCCACTAAGCAGAGCTACATACTTGTAGTAGTTGGTAACGATGTTCGATGGCACTTTCAAAGGTTTAATCTCGGTTAACTGACTCAACTTGCGGTCATAATAACTAGCAAGCTTGTTTCTATTCTCAATCATCTTCGGCAACCCCTTCAGCTGCAAGAGTCCCATCGCAGCGCTTATTTCAGTCATTCTCCAGTTGTATCCCAATTCAACTATTCTGCTACTGTGGAAGCTTTCCTTCCCTTGATCTCTTAAAATCATTGCCTTTCTGGTTACATCATCACTATTTGTGGTTATCATACCTCCCTCTCCCGTGGTCATGACCTTGGTAGGGTAAAAGCTGAAGCATCCAACATCCCCTAGCGATCCGGCTGGTTGCCCGTCAATACTGCTCCCATGTGCATGGGCAGCATCCTCAATCAAAAATATGCCATGACTTTCACAAATTTCCTTGACAGATTTCAACTCCGGACAAATCATGCCCCCTACGTGAACAACTATTATTCCCTTGGTTCTCTGTGTGATGCTTTTACGCACATTTTCCGCATCGATGCACAGAGACTCGGGGTCGATGTCTGTAAGCACAGGCTTTCCTCCTGCAAAAAATACGGCGGCAGCGGTAGCCGTAAAAGTGTTAGTCGGTACTAACACCTCATCACCGTTCTTGACACAAAGACATCTAAGTGCAATCTCCAAGGCACTCGTCCCTGAACCCACAGCTACTGCATGTTTCACGCGGCATAGCTTCGCGAACTCTTCCTCAAACTTTTTTGTGTACGTCCATGAAGTCAACATGCCTGAACGCAGAATATCCTCAATATTAACCTTCAGTTGTTCGATATCGTTTGCAGGGAAATAAGGCTTCACAGGCGGTATTTTTCGTTCATTCATTCTCTCACAACCTAGTCAGAACGTATTGCGCGCGCGCTGAACCATTCAGTAATTTGTGCCAATAACTCGGATGGGACCATCGAGCAGGCTATTCGTAGCAACATGTAAACAAATTTACCTTTGATGGTAAGGGGCCACAATATTAGTATGCTTTTGTGCTTTGGAAGACACTTGACTACTCTGCATCCAGTTTTGAAACACAGGTGTAGTGATGTCTTGTTGTCAGAAAGTGCATCTCCAGTCATGAAATGAATACCTTGTTTTCGTGCTTCGTTGATCCCTTGCTCAAAAAGCCGTCCACCAATTCCTTGACCACGATATTCTTTCTCAACATAAGCAGTCACCATGTTCAACATGCCTCTTATGCCGTAAGCAGCTACAGTCTTGCCATTCATTACGCCGATAACTAGTATCTTTGCAGCCCGAAGCCAGTTAACCCACGGAGAAGGAAAATCTTGCAGCTCCATCTTCAATTGTTCTCCATTACCCACGATAAACTTCATGCAAACTTCCATTCAAATGCACACGCATTCAAACCTCGTTTTGAATTAATAAATATTCTCCCGCTACAATCCACACAACAGCCTCCTTTAGATTCTTAATCTTTCTTAGCCGAAAGAAACTCTTCGTCTTCTCTATGTCCACAGTTGCAACTTCTTTACCACTGACTTTGCAAAAGCTTGGTACCCCTTCATCAAGAACCCGCGCGCGCATTTCCGGTTTAATTTCTCCGCTGGATTGTTTTATTACAGCACCTTTCACGATGTGCGGGCGATCTTATTCCTGACTTCACCATAATCTCTAACGTCACATTGTTGGAAATCTACGTTGGTTCTTGCATCAATTGGAACAGGTCTCTTGTCAAAAAACTTTTATCTCAAACTTATCGGTGAGATGCACTGCTAACGAAGAACCGATAAACCCAATCCTCCAATAATCCCTATCCCATAGCTAGGTAGTTCAACCACCATTTTGTTTCAGAGGGCTGTAACGTGCGCACGCGATACCATATCTCAAAATCGTGTAGGGCAGACCGAATTGCTTGTACCAACTGTGCACTAAGCATTCTTATCCAACTTTCGACTTTGCATAAACATGATCTGGCGCCGATGCATCCATGCACGCCATCAAAGCCTTTAATCCCTCAAACAAAGAGACTTTAGGATGATATTTGAGGATTTTTTTGGCTAAATTAATGTTGGCACAATTATAACGGATGTCTCCCTTTCTTTCACCCATGTATACAGGGCTAAGTTCCTTATTTCCAAATAGTCGGATGACCGTGAAGGCTAGATTGTTGATATCAGTAGCTACCCCGCTCCCAATATTGATGGTTTGGCCAACGACTCCTTTGTTTGTCGCAGCAAGAAGATTCGCGTGAACAACATCCTTTACGTTGACAAAGTCTCTGTTTTGTTCCCCATCTCCATGGATTTCCGGATGCAATCCCTTTGACACTCGCCACATAAACTTTGTAATTACAGCCGCATAGGGATTAGTTGGATCTTGGCGCGGTCCATAAACATTGAAATAACGTAATACAACGGTCCCAAGGCCATAGAGTTCATGATACAGTAAGCAATATCTCTCTGCTGTCAGTTTGGTCAAAGCATAGGGGGACTTAGCATCCAAGGATGCATCCTCTGCGAGAGGTGATAAGTTTTCACCGTAAACGGATGAGGACGAAGCAAAAATCACTTTTTCAACATCAGATCGCCTAGCTGCTTCCAACAGGTTTAAAGTTCCATCAACATTAACATCGTTATAGATTTGCGGCATTTCAATCGATTCATCAACGTTAACTAACGCGGCCTCATGGAAAATTACGTTAACTTCCTCTAGACTTTCGAACAAAATCTTTTCATCTCGTATATCCCCGTAAACAAAATTGAAGTTGTCTTTTCCCATAAGGTGTTTGACGTTGTCGACTCTTCCAGTGGATAGGTTGTCTAAGGCAATGACTGGTACACCGCGACCAACTAATTCTTCCGCTATGTGACTCCCGATGAAGCCCAATCCTCCAGTAACCAAAACCTTTTTCGATCTCAAAACTGAAGTTTGCTTCGACATTAACCCTTCCTTTTCGTCTGCCTTCCTAAAATTCCTCGGAAACCGCAAAGTTTCCAAATGACACATTATGGATGGCGAAGTGAATTCTTATACAAGAGAGAACTGTCATCTGTTGGGCATCAAAAAAGATCTTAGCATAGCCTGAAGTAAATGTACAGGGAACCTCAACAACGCTTCTGGATTGTAACATTTTGTTTCTCCCCAAAACCTATCAAACATTCTCACAGGAACTTCAACAATCCTATAGTTGTTCTTAGAAGCAAGCAAAATTTCTTCAATGTCATTAACTGATTGGTGATGTAGCCTTTTAGAGGTTGCGTAGATTCTGTAGAAATATCGGATTGCTTTAAGATTCCATCCTTTGAAACCTGACGTACTGTCCATAACCAAACGACCAACTAAAATTGAGACCGCTATCGCACATAACTTCCGAGCAATTCTAATGACAAAGGGCTCATGCGATATGTATTGCCCTAGTTCCCTAGATCCTATCACAAAATCTGCCTCTCCTTTCACAAGCGGACCAGCCACTTGTTTAATGCAAAGGGGGTCATGCTGACCATCAGCATCTACCATAATCATAAAATCGTACCCATGCTTCAGCGCATAGGCACGACCAGTTTGAATAGCCGCTACCACGCCGAGATTCTTGTTGTGAGAGATAACCTTAACACCATTGGACTTTACAATTTCAGCCGTGTAGTCTTTTGAACCATCATCAATGACAACGATGTCAAAATCGTTGGAGTACATGTTTTGGATTTTTGCCAAGACTCCACCAATACTCCGCGCTTCATTGAACGAAGGTATAACTATTAGACCTCTTGCGTGCAATTCTCTCATAGGACTTTATTCACTCTCTCCCTTTTTGTTACCATAGATGCAATAGTCAAGCCTTTGCGCATTGTCCAACATACTCCACATATTTTTTTAAGCCTATTTTAAGAGATGTCTTTGGTTCCCATCCTAACAGTCTCTTCGCTTTTTCGATATTTACTACGACCCCCTTGAAGTCATTTGATCTAGAGTTATCATGCCTTACATCGATTTCTCCAAAGATTTGCCTTAGGTTATCAACAACCTGATTTATGGTCACAAACTCGTTTCCAGCTAGATTGAAGATTTCATTTTTCCCGCTTTCTTTCAGGGCTGCAACGTTTCCTTCAGCCAAATCCCCAACGTATATGAAGCATCTGCCTTGGTTTCCATTCCCGAATACCATCATGGGTTCTCTTCTCATAGCTTTCCGCACAAAGGTAGCTATAGCCATATTCGATCTCATCCCAGGTCCATATGGTATACCATATCTCAAAATCGTATAGCGCAAACCATAACTCTTGTACCAACTATATACTAGGTGTTCTTGTCCGATTTTCGACTTTGTATACACATGATCAGGCATTGGTATAGGGCTGCTTTCATCAACTTTTTCATTTGCTTGCCCGTAAACCCAAGTGGTTGAGGCGAGTAATATCCTTTCAACTTCGTTGGCGACAGCGGCTTTCAACAATTTAACGGTATAGTTTTCGTTGACATCCAAACATGTCTCAGGATAAGATACAGCCAGGTTAACATCGGCTACCGCCGCCAAATGGAATATTGCTTCAACATCCTTACATGCAAGTAGAAGGTCTTCGTCTTTCATCAAGTCTCCTTGGAACCATACGACATCCTCTCGTAAGGGTTTCATTTTGTCGAATACCCTAACGTCAAATCCGCGCTCAATCAGCTTGTCTACAAGGTGACTCCCTATGAAACCCGACCCGCCAGTCACAAGAATCAATGAATACACCCTCCTAAGTTTGCAGGCTTGTTCACTGCTTTCACGCCGAGAAACCGTGCGAAGCCCAAATCATGCTTCCATCTCAAAGCATTAGAGTTTCCCCATTTCTCGGCAATCCCACAAACCTCATCAGCGATTTCGCGGCCAATTCTCATCGCAGCCTCCAAGAAACTAGGCTCAAGAGTCTTCAAGATCTTAGCAAGAATATTTGAAACTATTCTGGCGAGAATGCGGCTTCTAACTCTCTCTACGCAACGTATGGTCAAGTCTAAGATGTTTCTCTCCACTCTTGATAAAGCCTTGAACCAAACCTTCTGCCTGACGGCTCTAACCCTAGCTTTTATTAGACTCTGCCTGGTCAGCAATTGAACCGCTTCTCCTCTCACTCTCTTCAGCAAGATTCCCGCAGCAACGGAATCTAAACCAATTGTATGTAGAAATAGGCATCTATTAAAGATTACTTCAGAATATTATAGAACTGACTTCTACATGGAAACGCGTAAAAATCTGAAAAACGATTCTGAACCACAGAGAAAAGCATGCATGAAAATCGATTGCTGCTCTAACCAACTGATCAAAGTAGAACTATTTTACATAAGAATATATCAGCAACAGAAATATTGATTATTCTATATAGACAACATTAACAATAAAGAGAATGGAGAGGATTAAATGCGCAAATACTCGGTGTTAATGGCGTTAGGTCTCATTTCAATGCTGCTAATTGGACTGAAACTCTCAGCTTCACCAACAACCGCATCAGCAATAGAAGCTGAACAAGTAAAATTCGAACCCAAACTCTTCCACCTCGACAACCCGGAACCTGTCATAGTCCACATAAAGTTTCCTAGACCATACGAAAGAAATACGACGGATGTAGATCCATCCACGGTTCGGCTGGAAGGCTCTATTATACCATTGAATACAAACACAACACGTGCCCCCCCAGAATTTATCGCTGAGTTTGACAGATACATGGTGGCCGCCATACTGTGGGGAAAAATATACCACATGGGAATAACAACACCAAAACCTTGGGTTCCCACGAAAATAGAACTGGAGATTTCCGGCAAACTCTTCGACGGAACCGACTGGCATGGCATCGGTGAAATCAAAATATTAATACCAGAAACCTAGCGGCATCAACAACTCAATAACAGACCTCTATTGCGAAAGGAAATCGTAGGCAGCGACACAATAAAGATAATATCTCCATGAATTTCTAACCTAAACAACATCCGATTGCATGCATCTGTTTTATAGAATTTAATACGATAACTTTTATATTCTCGCACCGTCAGACTATAAGGTGAGCGAATATGAGAAAGGGAACACTCATCTATTCAGTGATTCTTCTAATCATTCTGGCAAGTTTAGTAGCATTTTCGCCAGCAGGAGCAGAAACCATAATCGGCGCCGCCAAATTCGACCCAAATAACATAGATCTGTCTCTGCCGGATCCACGCGTAGTGAAAGGAACAATAAGATTTGCAAGCGATGACCCAAACAGTGTTAGAGACATCAACGCTTCTACCATATGGCTTGAAGGCTCTCTTCCCCCTGACGCCACTTACTTAATTCCAGGCGGCCTCACATGCGAGTTCGACGGAACTGGGGTCGTAAACATCTTATGGGGTAAAATCACTCACATTGGAGCACTTCCATCAAATAGGAAAGTCTACATTACAATAACGGGAAAACTCAAAGACACGGCTGGTGGAACACCCTTCTCAGCCGAAGGCTACATCAAAGTTGAAGTCCCTAATTCTCCACCGCCACCTTAGATTTGAAGTTAATCGTTCCCACGACCTCTAGTCAAATTCGACAGTAACAGTGTTATAGAAAACAGTTACTGCAAGATTAATTTTGGTGAAAAGAGGTAGATTACCGTATGAGTTGCCGACGCTTTCTCTTGACTCTGCTACTTCTGACGTTGTTACCAGCAACGCTTATGACATGGATTATTATTCCAGCCGCAGCAGATACACTTCAAGTGCCACAGCAATACTCAACAATACAAGCCGCCGTGAACGCAGCAGGAACTGGAGACATAATAGAAGTTGACAGCGGAACATATCCTGAAAACGTCATAGTAAACAAAACAGTAACCATAAAGGGCGACAGCGCCACAACTACCATCGTAGATGGCAGTGGCAAAGACATGGTCTTCAACATACAGGAATACAACGTGGAACTAAGCGACTTGACCATACGCAATGGAGGGAGCTACAGCGGCGTCACCATATACGATCCTTACGATGGATTGACAATCCGCAACACCCGAGTTACAGATAACGCGGTTGGCGTTGTCATATCCGGTTCGTACGACAGCTACATTAACGACAACACAATCGAAGACAGCGTCTTCGTCAACAACCAGATGCATAGCATCAATGTGAGGTATACAAGCAACACCATTGTTAGAGATAACCAGATATCAGGAAGTGCCTATGGTGTTACAATCTCTGACACTTTAAACAGTCAAGTTGTCAACAACACCGTATCTGACACTTCATATGGCATATACGTGCCCCTCTCAAACAACAATAACATAAGTGCAAACATTCTCTCGAGCAATTCCTGGAACATCTACCTTACATACTCAAACAGCAACATCTTAGGATACAACGCTTTATCAGGCGGCGCAGTAGGCATCCAAGTTATGCACTCAGAAGGCAACTCAGTCTTGAACAACACTGTAAGCTACAGTTCTTATGGCATCTATCTAGGATATTGTGGTACCAACACTGTAAGCGGCAACACAGCATCACTGAACGATTGGGGCTTCGAACTCTACAACTCCGCTGGAAGCACCATCATCGAAAACCTCATAAAAGAAAACACGTGGGGCGCTTGGGTAGCAGAAGACTCCGACGGAAACCGTATCTATCACAACAACTTCATCGACAACGCGAAAGGAGCCTTCCAAGACCTGACATGCTCAAACACTTGGAGAACCCCGACAACACCTTATCAAGGCAATTATTGGAGCAACTACAAAGGTGAAGACACAAATGGCGACGGAATAGGAGACACTTACTTACCATGGGAGGGCGTAGACAAGTATCCCTTGATGGCCCCTTGGGGAATTTGCCATGACGTGGCCATAATCAATGTTACACCCTCGCCCACCGAAGTATACGTAGGAGAAGTGGTCAATATCACTGTTGTTACGGAAAACCAAGGAACAGAGACAGAAACCTTCAACGTCACCACCTATTACAACACATCCTCAACCGAATGGGCAGCAATCGAAATCCAAACCGTCACCAACCTAGCTCCCAACACAAATAGGACCTTAACGTATCACTGGAACACCGCTGATGCCTCCCCTGGCATTCACCAGATAAAGGCTGAGGCCGACGTGTTGCCAGAGGAAACAGACACATCGGACAATGTCTACATCGACGGAACAGTCACGATAGAAATATCGTTGGTACACGATGTGGCTATACTCAACGTCACAGTACCCAAACCAACGGCATATGTTGGGCATGTGGTCAACATCACTGTCGTGGTCAAGAACGAGGGAGCCTATGTCGAAACCTTCAACGTCACTGCCTACTACGATGACACCGCTGTTGGGCTACAGAACGTCACAGACTTGGAGCCATGGGCAAACACAATCCTAATCTTCAGCTGGAACACCACTGGTGCTGAGACCTACATCAACTACACGATCAGAGCGGAGGCAAGCTCTGTCAGCGACGAATCTGACCTCTCAGACAACTCCTTCACCGACGGCGAAGTTCTGGTGAAGGATTTGGGCGATGTCAACGGGGATGAACGCGTCGGCCTTAAAGACGCCGTTCTACTCAGCAAGGCTTACTGCCAGACACCCAACCCAATTCCTGACGCAGACCTGAACGGCGACGAACATGTAGACCTCGCAGACGCAATAATACTCTCCAATAACTGGAGTGGCTTATAGTTTGGACATACGTGCATGGCTTTTCATTCAGAGAAAAATTAGGGATTTTTGGTTTCTGAGGGCTTGATTTGAGGAAGAAGAGCGTCACATGCATGCATGTCTATTCCGGGGTTTTGGTATTCCTTTTATCGTTTTCCCTATTTTCTTCTTTTCCACATGCAACGCGCACATCTAGGCAAAATAGCATGCAAGCAGTTGCAGATTCAGACGACATCGTTGAACCAATAATACGTCACCAAAATATGATGGACAAGGACTTCGACGGAATCCAGGACAGCTTAGAAAACAGGGTTTCTCAAGTCGCAGGAAACAAAGGCGCTGTCCTTCCGGTTGTGGTTACATTTTACAGTCCCGTTTTGAACAGAGACTTGGAATGGTTCGTGATACTGGGTGGCCGTGTAACTCACGTTTATCGTTACGTGACGTATGGGTTTGCAGGCGTTATTCCAGCGGCAAACATATCAAAGTTCGCAACTCTCGAGAAGGAAAGACTTAGCGTTATAGAATATGACGCATCCATACGCTATCATCTAGACGTTAGCACCCCACTTGTTCGAGCGAGACCGATAGTGTGGGAGACCTATGGATACACGGGATTCTCAAACGAATCTATTGCTATTATCGACACAGGAATTGACGACTCGCACCCCGATGTAGGACCATATGGAGACCTCAATTTTTCTAGAAAGATTGTGGGTTGGTATGACGCGACCGCAGATGGAGCATCGACACCACAAGATTATGGTGAACACGGCACCCACGTTGCGGGCATAGCGGCCGGAACTGGGGCGGCAAATACTCTGCAAGGAACTGGTGAGGTTGAAACTACATTCACATACATATTGCCACCCGAGAAGCCTGGACCACTGGTGTACGGTTATGTGGACTACATCGACGTTACGAGTCCAGACGTTATTACATTAAACTGCAGTTGGGGCGGCACCAACAACGTGTTGATGGTTCTCAATAGCCCAGCTGGCGAAGTTGCGCGGACGTCGGGGACAAGTCAGCCTTTGATCCTAACCTATGACACCACCGACACGTCTCATCCAACTGGACTGTACGAGGTCTTTGTGGGCAATGTAGACGGCCCGTCTGGCACTCCTTTCTCATGCTTAGAAACCTATCCGTATCAGGGTCTAAACGATGGACATAACCTCTTCACTGGGGTTGCGCCAAACTCCAGGTTGGTAGGCGTGAAAGTCTTCGACAACAGTGGGTCAGGAACTATGTCCACTGTCATGGCCGGGATGGAATGGGTCATTGAGAATCGAATGACATACAATATCACGGTTGCCAGCATGAGCGTAGGACTAGAAAATGGAGCAACTGAGACTACCCTCGACGAGAAAGCTGACACAATGGTCACGAATGGCATAGTCACGGTTGTCTCGGCTGGCAACGACTTTCCAGAATATACGATCGGGTCACCAGGAACTGCTGCTTACGTCATAACCGTAGCCGCAACCAACGACCAAGACGGCATAGCATCATATAGCAGCAATGGCGACACCGCCAAAAACGAGTACGGGTTGATCAAACCTGACGTCGCCGCTCCAGGCGGAACCTTTGATCCACAGTATGGGAACAAAATTGTGTCGGCTGACAGCAACGACGTAGATGCTGGATACACTGGCTGTGCAGATCAAAATCCGGACGATTATCAGCAGATGGCTGGAACCTCGATGTCGACGCCCCACGTCTCTGGCTTAGCCGCCTTGCTGATTCAAGCCCTTGGAGGTTGGAACTGGACCAGAGATGAAGCGTTCAAGATTAAAATGATCCTAGGCATGACAGCATTTGAGACCCAGAGCGGAGAGGGATCAAATCAGCCTCCATTGAATCGTGGAGACAAGGACAGCAGGGAGGGTTATGGACGCGTCTGCGCCGACGCCGCGATAGAAGCGGTAACCATGACCTACAACGTTGGAGACTTGGCAAACGACACGCTTGGATGCAACCCTTCAGACAAGAAAGTGTGGGCTCGAAAAGTTTCACTTCAAGCTGGCACTCTATACGAGTTCTGTCTGTCCGTTCCATCTGAGGCGGACTATGACCTCTACTTATATAATGGTGAACCTGACGGTTACGGACAGCCAACCATCCTGAGGAAGAGCGTCAACGCCTCACAAGGAGCTGAAGAGCCTATTGAGTACGCACCTAACGGTGCAGACACATATTACATTGTCGTGAAGTGGGTAAGCGGAGATGGTATGTTCAACCTACGAAGCGCAAGCACACAAGAACATGATGTAGCAGTGCTTACGGTAGAGCCATCATCCGCCAAAGCATATACTGGCGAGACGGTGAACATCACGGTTGTCGTCAAGAACGAAGGCACCTTTGTCGAAGACTTTAACGTCACTGCCTACTACAACGACACCATTGTTGGACTACAGAACGTCACCGACTTAGAGCCAACGGCAAACACAACCCTAATCTTCAGCTGGAACACCATCGGCGCTGAAACCTACATCAACTACACGATCAAGGCGGAGGTCAGCTCTGTCAGCGGCGAATCCGACCTCGCAGACAACTCCTTCACCGACGGCAAGGTTCTGGTGAAAATCTTAGCCGATATCAACGGGGATGGGCGGGTGGGCCTTAAGGACGCCGTTCTACTCTGTCAAGCCTATTGCAAGACGCCTAACCCGAATCCGGAGGCAGACCTGAACGGCGACGGGCATGTAGATCTCGCAGACGCAATAATACTCTCTACTAACTGGACTGGCCTATAGTTCTAGGCAACGGATTTAGGAGGACTCATAACCATTCATGCACGCATGACGATAAGAGCGTAGATCTCGTCGAAATGTTTCGATCCACAAATGGTTGCTAATTGAAGGCTCAAGCGTTAGCGTAACGCGGATACATGTGTTCGGCTTATCTTAACCTTGCCCCTGCGCTTCCACCAGAGGTATACGATGGCGACTGCGAGGGCCATCTCCATAGCGACTCCTAACGGAAACTCAGGTACCGGTACTTGGTTCTCGAAGTAACCGTTGTATTCGTTATGAGGAATGTCTATTGCCCACGAGTCGGTGATCTCGACGGTTGCCACCGGACCCGGCACTCCTACAGGTGGCGGTCCCATAAGTTCTAGGTCAGATTGACCTAGAGCGTCAACTGTGAAGGTAAATTTTGCCACGAGTCCGCCTCCGTCTACACCGTATGCCTCGCCAAATCCTTCCGTCAATTCGAGCTTCGCTACACCCTTACCTGCCCCTCCAGCTCCGGCGGTGTCGTTTAAGAATTTTAGCCAAACGGTGTATTCGCCCCCGGGCATTCCTCCATCATCAAAGAGGTTGCCCGTCTCGTCGATGCTGGTGGCGGTGAGCACGCTGGTCTTGTATACTAGCCAGACAGCGATGCCATAAACGTCGGTGAAACCGGCGACCTTCACTTCAACCGAGAAGCTTTTGCCCGCAGTTAGACTCGTGTCCTTGATGCTTAAAGGCCAAACGTAAATTGCCGGCGTTGGCTCCACCAAGTCTGGCGCGAATTCAAAAGGCTCGTATAGTATCCCTCCCGAAACGCTTGTTTCGATTTCACCCAAGCCCGATCCTGAACAAGTCCAAGCACCGGTTGCCGAGGTCCAGTACCAGACATGGAGACCGTTTGCACTGTCAACCATGCTGACGAATATCTTGCCGTCGCCGTTACGTCTCAACTGAATTATATACTGGTCAGTCAATTCTGCATAAGGGTCAGTCGTAATTGCCGTATCCCAAGCTGAGCCGGTCCAATGCCTTGTAGTTAATTCGTCAGAGGCAATGCCCCAAGCGACAATAGCGTCTCCCGAATGCCCAGAAACGTCTTCCCATTCTACATCGGCACATCTAGCAGTTTCAGTTCTTACGCCAGCACTGTGTTCTACCGCCGAATCCCACGCAGTTCCAGACCATCGAACCGTATTAAGGTCTGTATCATCGTCAGTTACCGCTAACATTAACTCGTCGCTGTTTGGATCAGCTTTCAAACTCAGCCACAATGGAGGATACTTAGCTCTTCCTGTGGCTACCGGTGTTAGCGCGGAGTCCCAAGAGGCTCCATTCCAAACTGTCGACCCAATTCCAGAGTCAGCACTTGTTGGTTGATAATCGACACCCCAAGCAAACATTGCTTTACCATTGCCTGCCATATATTCTACTGCTATACATTCTTCCTCAATCATTTCAGAAGCCACGTTAGCACCATCTAACAACAGTTGATCGCCCCAAGCCGATCCACTCCAGATTGCTCCACCCACATCGTAGGTATCATCAATCCATATTAATGCAATCTCATCTGAAAGCGGGTCTGAAGCAAGTCTAATCCAAACTGGGTCTCCTGTGGTAACGGTTAAGTCAAGTGTTGTTCCATCAACCGTCCAAGACGATCCATCCCAAATCCAGTATTTGACGTCGGTGAGCGAGCGGACAACTATCATACAATCGCCGCTGGACTGCTCGTATGCGACATGAAATCCTCTGCATGCCGCATCAACTAGAATCGCGGCTCCCAATGTTTTTGCCGTAGCCCACTCCACACCAAACACTGATACAGACGCAAAGACGTCTCCAGCCTCTTCGGAAGTAACAAGCATCTTCTCGTTTCTTGTTGGACTAGACTTCAAAACAGCATAGCGAATTGTCGCCCCCATCGTGGGACCTGTCTGTTCACTGACCAAACCGGTGCCATCCCATTGTCTGTATCTGGGAGTTGCAATAGCACCTTCTCCGTACACAATCGTGGCAGTATTTACGGGATCAGGACTTGCCTGAACCAAATCAACCCGGCCAACAAGAGCCAATTGTGAACTAATAAGCACGAATAAAATCAATATTAGCAGAGAAAAACATACGTACTTTAACGATTTCCTCAACTCACTCTCTCCAACCTATCTAAGCGCGTCAACGTAATTAATATTTGCCCCTCCCTAATATAAAATGTTGTGGAATAAAGTTCTAGTTGACGCTTACGCAAAAACCTAACCCTCAACTTTGCGCACGCGCCTATCAACCCCGTCGCACGCACACATGTTTTGGAGTGGGGCAGATACATTCAGCAATTCATGTCAACATTTAAAGAGTAAAAAAGAAGGGATGAATGCGCGCACGACAGTTGTAACGTCAGTGTCAGGGTTCAATAGGTTTCCTTACTTTAAAGAAGTAGTACAATATTGCTGCAGCAACAACAATTATCACTACGGCAGCCACGATGTACCATGTATAGTCTGGCGCTACCTCCCCCACGGTGACTTCCACGTCAGTGAACGTGTTGTCAGCAGTATCCGTCTCCCCCGTAACCGCAGGAACCACAGCACTTATAGTATACGTAGCTTCAGCCACACCAGTAGTATCCCACGT
>Ga0224501_10000339_pt1 | contig 40072 bp, 43 predicted proteins | sample SF_Oct11_sed_USG_4_FD_169105 | JGI IMG/M metagenome (GOLD analysis project Ga0224501, IMG submission 169105) | Sediment microbial communities from San Francisco Bay, California, United States - SF_Oct11_sed_USGS_8_1 | ecosystem: Environmental > Aquatic > Marine > Sediment | place: USA... | reverse complement strand
TCTCGAACCTGAACCGGACATCCAGAGGAGAAGAAATTTCTTCAATTGCCACACGAAGCTGCTTATTGGCCTGAGCACTGTCAGCCTCCGAGACTGACCCTTGAGTCTCTATAGTGTCGTCAATAATAGCATTTTGAACGACAACAATCTGGACGCGTTTTATTTCAGCGTTACATTCGCTGCACATCGCGGAAATACGCTCGGCATAGTGATTTTGAATCCAATCGCGCATGAAACGTGTAGGAACAGATACTTCCATCGTGCCGTGATAATAAGCCTGCAGTGTTAATGGCTTTAACCAGCTGCGAAAAACCGCCTCTCCAAATTCCTGACGCATATCCCCATGAACTTTCTCCCAAACATTCTTTATCTCAACGCTAGGCTCAAGAGGCATGTCCTCCATAGAACGTTTCGGTGACTTTACATTTTGTGTCATAGCTCCTAAGGATTCAGACATTTTTTTATACCTCTCTTTAATTATTAAATTTTTTTTAACTAATATTCTACGCAGCTTACATGGCACGCACTTGACTGTCTTAGCCAAAAACCAACCCTTGCAGAAACATACTATTTCTGCATTATTAAGGTCTAATATCTGGCGTTTTTTGAGACCTGTCCTAAAACCCAAAGTCCCCTTTAATAGGGTTTACTTAAAACAGATCATCCCCAAAATGTCTTAGCGGCTTACTCTGCGACAGCCGCAAAAAACCTTCAGCAAAACGATAATTTTGCCCTTATTTAGGTTTAAAGTAACCTTGTTTTGTCTTCGGCTGTGGAAAGAAGACTACACTAAAATTTTACTGTGATGCAATAAGAACATGCAAGGAACATGGAAAAAAAACATAAAAAAATTATTTTCATATTTCTACAGCAAAAAAGCCCCCAATTTCATAGCGGGAGCTTTTTACGTAATTTTTTCAATATGTTAAAGGACGGTCTTTTCAAACGTCGTGCTTATTTTATACCTATAAAGCCTTAACTTTTGCACTCAGGCGCGAAAGCTTTCTGGCTGCTGTATTTTTGTGCCAGATACCCTTTGCTACACCTCTGTATAGCTCTTGCTGAACGGCTGTCAGCGCCTCGCTTGCTGCCTTGGAATCAGATGCTTCTACACATTCTTCGACCTTCTTAATGAAGCTGCGAATGCGCCCACGGCGAGCACCATTGATTTCTACACGTCTCGCATTGCGTCTTACACGTTTTTTTGAAGATGCATGATTAGCCATATTTAAACCTTTTCAATCTCTTATTAGCTTTTTTTATCACAGTACTTATACATAAACAATCCACAGGAATAAAATCATAATAACTCAATTCTTATTAAATTGTCCCGACCTGATTCGAAAGTTTTACGCCCTTTCACCAGATTGCGGAGTGAGTAATACGCTCCAAACACCTTTGTTGTCAAGTGATTCATGATTTTTTTGTAAATGAAAATAACTTTTTCGAATCAAGGTTTGAAAATAATCCTACAAAGCGGGGCTAATCATGAATTTCAAAATATCCCCAACAGGTCCGTCCTTGAATTCCAGATCGAGATATTCATCTTGTCTGTAAAAACGAGTTGGGCCATCAGGGCTCCACCCCAATTGGGGCAAAGTGCCGCGATAAAATACCAAAATGTCTTCGCGGTTAATCTCTTCCATCACAGCATAGACTTCTATGATACGCCCTTCCGGTTTATCGAAGGTCAGGGTTTCGTCGGGTAATTCTCTTAAGCCTTCCATAAGAGGAAGATCGGGAATAGAGGAGAAATATTGTGTCTGATCTACAGCTTCTTGAGCGAAGCCGGCTCTATATGATGAGGGCAGTAAAATCAAACCGCCGAGAATTATATATATAAAGTGCCTGATCATTTTCATAGTCAATTATTATGCGCGTTTTGACAGGAAGGGCAATAAAAACTCGAACGGCTTGATTGTGTTATACGCCGGATTTTATCGCCGCATTGCTTATTAGCACAATCCTGCCCCTCACGGTCATAGACAGATAATGAGTTCTGAAAATACCCAAGTGATCCATCCACATGGCGATAATCTTTTAATGTCGAGCCGCCCGCCTTGATGGCTCTTTCCAGCACTGATTTAACCGCTTTGATTATCGAATCACATTCTTCTAAAGAAAGAGAAGACGATAAACGCCGCGGGTCTATCCTTGCCTCAAACAAAGCCTCACAGACATAAATATTACCTAATCCCGCGACAATGCCCTGATCAAGCAAAGCATTTTTAATCGGGACTTTCTTCTGGCTTAGCTTCTGAAATAAATCCCGCGCGCTCCAGTTATCCAGTGGCTCCGGCCCCATTTGTGAAAAAGGCAGATCTTTTTGCCAATCTTTAGACTCGCTTATATAGAGCATCCCGAATCGCCGCGGATCATTGAAAACAATTTTGCTTCCATCCCGCATTGAGAGAATCACATGGTCATGCTTGACCGGTTCGTAAGACTCATCCGGCGCATAAATCCTGATGCGGCCCGACATCCCTAAATGCAGGATAACCGTATTCTCGCCCCTAATTTCAATGATGATATATTTGCCGCGCCGCTTTATCTCTTTAACACGCTTGCCCGTGAGGCGTTTTTCCAAACCATCTGGAATTGCACGCCTAAGATCGCGCCGATTGACGGTAACATGTTCAATCACTTTACCGGAAATTGCGCCGGCCAACCCCTTGGCAACTGTTTCGACTTCGGGCAATTCAGGCACGCGGTCACTACTCCACCTTTGTCCATTTCAAAACAGGCGCTCCGGAATGATCCGCGCTCTTGAATAAAGGATGATAGGTTTTGGCAAGAAGGTCTTTTTGCAATGCCACTAAATATAGGTGAGGATCACCCTTATATGATGCAACCTGCATATCATAACTCCGCATTGTCAGAATTTTATAAACAACGCCTTCTATGGGTTTAGGTGCGCCGGCCGCCTTATCCGGAATCAGGGATAAGATAGCGCGCTGCGGGTCATGTTTGATCTGCCCTCTTGAATATTGACGATAGCGCCCTGATACGCTGTCCGTGACAATGAGCTGAAACGAATCTCCGGCTATGGTAAGCACCGCAATCCTGTTATCCCCGAATTCCATTTTCCAGCTGCCGTTTAAAGCTTCCTTTGATTGTAATGCTTGCGATTTTTGCAATTCTGGGAGCTTTTCCTTAATCTGGTTTTGAACTTTTATAAGCCCTGAAGAAGTCTGAGGGCTTTGTTTTTCTACTGTTCTTGGGTTTTTGAATTGTTTTAAATCCGCCCCCCAAATATAAGCAAGAGCCACAAGCCCGAGCGCAATGATAACACCAGCCGGAATCCACACCGCCCCTGTCTTTTTTACTTGCGCCATAAGTCTTGCCTCTTTTGTCTAATGTTTCAAAAAATCATAGCGTGTTTATGGAAGGATGTAAAAGGCAAGGATAAAAAAAGCCGGTACGTTTGCGTAAATGCACTCCGCACCGGCTTTCTTACTCGAGCAAAGCAGTGGGGACGCGGTTTGACTAAAATATGCATATTATTTACAAGAAAGTCGTTTAATGATGACCCTCGAATCGGCTCAGGTCAAGAAAAAGTAATATTTTTTCTCATTTTTGCTATAGATTATGTATGCCGTATTATGGTATATACATAATTGCTTTACAATAATCATGCTTATGTTGTATAGAGAGGCTAGTTTTCTGTGAATATGTGGGATTTAAGGATCAGGGTAATATGCCAACGATAGAACAAATACGCGCGGCACGTGCACTTATAGGATGGAGCCAGAAAGATCTGGCGGATCATGCAGACCTCTCCCAGACGGGCATTGCCAGAATTGAGAACGGAACGAACAGGCCAAACTCCAGCACAATTGCCCGTATTACATCTGCATTTGATAAAGCCGATATAGAGTTTATTGGTGAAAACGGCGTGCGGAAAAGGACAAACGAGGTACAAATCCTGCGTGGTAAAAACGCGATGAGTGATTTTCTGGATGATGTTTATGAAACAGCAGTAAGATACGGAGCAAAAAATAAACCGACGGAAGTCTTTTTATCTAATGTTGTACACCAGAACTGGATCAAGTGGATGGGTGGCGAACGATGGAAGAATCATACAGATCGTATGACTAGAGATAAAGATTTAATGGATGTTCGTATTATTGTCAAAGAAGGTGATCATAATTTTCCGACAACCGCCTATTCAAAATATAAATGGATTGAAGAAAAGTTCTTTAACGAAAAATCGTTTTATTCCTATCATGATCGTCTGGCCTTTCTGAATTTTGGAGAAGAGGAACTAACAATAAGTATTATGAAACAGCCAGATTTTGCTAAAGGATATAGGGATTTGTTTTTAATTGCTTGGAATACGTTGGCCTATGATCCGCCTCTAAAATAATAAAAGCAATTTGGGTTGAGTACAAATGAATGATGATAATTTGCTTGCTAGGATGAAAAAAATATTTTCTCCCGCACAGTTGAAGTTAGGGACAGTTGGAGGACTTAGTGATCATAATTTAAGATTGCCGTTAGAAGGCAATCTTTCACCAATTGTGGCAAGTTTACCTCCAGAATTTATTGCTACCTTAGATCCATGGAGCCAGAGATTCGCTAGAGGTCATGTGTTTGGTAATGATCCAAGTATTTGTGGCGTATATGTTACAACTAATTACAGCGGCGGAAATATTAGTACGTTAGAAATAGGATGTGGCACAGGTCGTGATGCAAAAAGCATTGTTGACCATGGCATGGGGTATATAGGCTATGATACATCCTTGATTGCGATTTTAGAAACAGGTCACGCTCTGTCTCAAAGTAAATATTATAATGGAAGCCAGCAAACTACATATGGTGATATTGTAAGCGCCAATATTCCGCAGGCATCTTATGATATAGTCTTTACTCACCGCACCTTACATTTACCCGATCCTACTAGAGAGCTTCCCATGATTCTTAATAAAATCAGGCTTGCTTTGAAAAATGATGGCAAATTTGTTGCAACATTCCGTTTGAAAGACGAAGACAATTTTGATCCTGAAACAATGATTAGACTTGATGATTACACCGCCGCATATGATCAGGAAGAAACAGGTCGTATTGGTCATATAATTCATTCTTACGATAAAGAACGTTTAGATCCGTTATTATCAAGATATTTTACTAATTTATCTTATTCATATCATGATGAAATAGAGTCTTGCGAATACCCTAATAAGAAAACTAAACTAATAATGGTTACAGGAGACCCTAAGAAGACAGATAAAGAACACAAAAATGGAACTGAAGATCCTCCCATCTTTACTTCTGAACTTAGGCATACGCAATAATCAGGAACAATAAATTATAACTATGCCTTCAACTAGATGATTATACTACAAAATATAAATATCCGAGCAGGAACAGTCACCCAACTGAAAAATTGGAAATTTTGTAACCATAATCTAAGGGCAGCAAATCAATCCAAAATCAGGAAATTTTTCTTGCTGATGAATAACAATATCCGCCAAGCCCCCTGACAGATTAGTTTGCGCTAGAATGTCGCTAATCATTTGATAATCAAATTTCTGATCCTTACAACGTTCTCCGATTTCACTGATAATTGTATCAATTGTACTTTGCTTTACTCCTCCGTCTGCCAATGTCTTTTTTAAAAGCAACATATTAGGTCTATTCAGAGAAAAAATTTCCTGTAAAGCGTCTTTAATTCCCGTCATTTTACACCGCTTCCTTCAAAACCGGATATTTTTCAATTCTGTTTTGTTCATCCATCAACAGCACGGTCGGCGCGTGTTCTTGCGCGGATTCCTTGCTCATTGCCTCATAGGCACAAATAATAACCAGATCACCTTTTTGCGCCAGCCTTGCGGCGGCGCCGTTAATTCCGATAATCCCGGAGCCTGCCTTACCGGTAATTGCGTAGGTCGTGAAGCGCTCTCCATTATTAATATTAAGCACATCAACCTGCTCATAGGGCATAATGCCGCTAGCCTCCAGCAAATCCTCGGCAACCGTGATCGAGCCTTCATAATGCAAATCACACTGCGTTACGGTGGCTCTGTGGATTTTTGCTTTTAACATTGTAACGGTCATGAGCCTGACACCTTCCGGTTATCTAATAATGTTTTTATACTCTATTATGCATAATAAAATCAACCAAAACATAAGAAGCCCCGCATTACGCAGGGCTTCGAATATATTTACAAGCTTTTGAGTGCTTCAGGTAGCGGGGAATTAAAATCCGCCCATACCACCCATGCCGCCCATACCGCCCATAGCGGCTGCACCTGCGGCAGCAGCATCGTCATTCGCGACTTCTGTGATGATTGCTTCGGTTGTAATCAACAGAGAGGCTACACTGGCAGCATCCTGAAGCGCTGTACGGACAACTTTAACAGGGTCGATAATACCGGCTTTCACCATATCGGTGTATTCGCCGTTTTGCGCATCCCAGCCTTTATTTGTGTCCTTGCCTTCCAGCAACTTACCGACAATTACACTGCCCTCATCGCCTGCATTTTTGGCAATTTGGCGAATCGGAGCCTGAATGGCGCGGCGGATAATGTCGACACCGACTGTCTGGTCGTCATTATCACCTTTAAGGCCATCAAGAGCTTTTGTCGCATAAAGAAGGGCAACACCGCCACCTGCGATAATGCCTTCTTCCACAGCAGCGCGCGTGGCATGCAGAGCATCGTCAACACGGTCTTTGCGCTCTTTCACTTCGACTTCTGTTACGCCGCCAACACGAAGAACCGCAACGCCGCCTGAAAGTTTGGCAAGACGCTCTTGCAGTTTTTCCTTATCGTAATCAGATGTTGTTTCCTCGATCTGACGACGGATTTGTGAGCAACGTGTTTCGATGTCTTTTTTCTTTCCGGCACCGTCAACGACTGTTGTGTCGTCTTTTGTGATAGCAATTTTCTTAGCAGAACCAAGCATATCGACTGTTACGTTTTCAAGCTTAATGCCCAGATCTTCGGAAACAACCTGACCACCTGTCAGAATGGCCATGTCCTCAAGCATTGCTTTACGGCGATCACCGAAACCAGGGGCTTTCACGGCAGCCACTTTCAAGCCACCGCGCAATTTGTTAACAACCAGAGTTGCCAAGGCTTCGCCTTCAACATCTTCGGCTACGATCAATAATGGACGTCCTGATTGCACAACAGCTTCAAGCACAGGAAGCATAGCCTGCAGATTTGAAAGCTTGCTTTCGTGCAATAGAATATATGGATTTTCCAGTTCGCAAACCATTTTATCTGCATCTGTGATGAAGTAAGGAGACAGGTATCCACGGTCAAATTGCATACCTTCGACAACTTCAAGTTCGTTTGCCAGAGATTTTGCTTCTTCAACTGTGATTACGCCTTCATTACCAACCTTGTCCATAGCTTCGGCAAGCATTTCACCGATTTCAGTTTCGCCATTAGCAGAGATTGTACCGATTTGTCTGATCTCTTCATTGGTTTTAACGTTTTTGCCGCGCTTTTGGATATCTTCGACAACAGCAATTACTGCCTTGTCGATACCGCGCTTAAGGTCCATAGGATTACGACCTGCAGATACAGCCTTCACACCTTCGCGGATAATAGCCTGAGCCAGAACCGTTGCAGTCGTTGTGCCATCACCTGAGTGGTCATTTGCTTTGGAAGCCACTTCACGGATCAATTGTGCGCCGATGTTTTGCTGTCTGTTTTTCAGTTCGATTTCCTTGGCAACGGAAACACCGTCTTTTGTTGTGCGCGGTGCGCCAAATGATTTTTCAATCACAACATTACGACCTTTTGGCCCCAATGTTACTTTGACTGCGTTTGCTATGATGTCTACACCTTTGAGCAGTTCATCACGTGCGTTTTCTTCAAATAATACTTCTTTTGCTGACATAATAATGTCTCCTTTAAATTAAACTTTTCAAGCGTTCCTTAAGCGGCGTCTACAACACCGATAATGTCTGATTCTTTCATTACCATCAGCTCTTCGCCGTCAATCTTGATTTCCGTTCCGGCCCATTTGGAAAAAATCACTTTGTCTCCTTTTTTCACATCAAGGGCACGTACTTCACCATTATCATTCACATAGCCAGAGCCCACAGCAACAATTACACCTTCCGATGGTTTTTCTTCTGCTGATTCAGGGATAATAATGCCGCCGGCTGTTTTTGTTTCGGGTTCTGCGCGGCGCACTAGAACGCGATCATGTAAAGGACGAAATTTCATTTCGCTTTTCTCCTTTTCTATATGTTAAACAAGCAGGCCTTTCTCCTTGCTTTTCTTAAAAGCCATTGTTAGAAAGACCCCTCCAAATACTCACAAAACGAAAGATGTTTTAGCACTCTCAATAAGTGAGTGCTAGTCTTATAAAACTCTTTGTCAGGATTATCAAGAAAATTTTCTACGAGATTTTACGCAAGCGCGAGATAAAAAATCCGTCTAAGCCACCTTGGGATTTCAGATGTGTCGGCAATATTCGTAAATCACCATTTTCATTAATCAACTCTTCATAGTCACCAATCTCTTTTGCGGTGATTTTCATACGCTCAAAGTTTGTATGATTATGCAGGAATTCCTCGATCTGTTTTTCGCCCTCTATTTTCTGTAATGAACATGTGCAATAAATAACAATTCCACCAACTTCCAAGAGCCCTGCCGCGTGCTCCAAAAGGCGCTTTTGCAGAGATACGAGACGCGTAATATCATTTTCACTCTTTAAGTAAGGTGTATCAGGATGACGACGGATTGTTCCTGTGGCTGAACACGGCGCATCGAGCAAAATATAAGGCACAGCCTTCTTTGGGCGCCAAGCGCATGCATCGGCAACTTCAATCTTTACTCTAGACTCCAATCCGATACGTTGCAGATTTTCTTCCAGTCTTTTTAATCTTTTGGCCGAGCGATCAATTGCTGTAACATGCGCTCCCATCGCGGCCAGTTGCATGGTCTTCCCACCGGGGGCTGCGCACATATCAACCACGGGCTTATCATACACATCACCAAACAATTGGGCAGGTATTGCAGCCGCTGCATCTTGTACCCACCATTGTCCTTTTTCAAAACCTTCCAGATCGCGGATATTCCCTCCGGTGATCCGTCGCAATGTTCCCGTCGATAATGTGAAAGCCTTTAAAACATTTCCCCACCAACCATGATCAGCATCACTTTTCAAAGTAATATCAAGAGGCGCCTCGGTGAGATGCGCATTCATAATTTCAGCTGTGGTTGTCAGGCCATAATCCTCTATCCAGAGTTTCATCAACCATTCCGGCGTGTTTAACCTTCCCGCGTCTTGCTTATCCAATCGGGCTTTGCCCTCGCGACCAAGTTTTCTAAGTATCGCGTTGATAAACCCTTTTTGTCTTTCCAAATTCTCTTGCTCAGCCAGCCTGACAGACGTATCAACGCTGGCGTGATCGGGCACATCCATGAAAAACATCTGGGTAACACCTAGACGCAGGATATTTCTGATTATATTGCTTTTTAGGGAATCCGGACGATCTTGAGCAAAAGCAATCAGATCATCAATCTGCCCAAGCCGTCTTATCGCGGTTGTCACCAACATCCGTACAAAAGAGCGATCAAGCACTGATAAGGCTGCAAATTCCGCGCTGCTATCAAAAACACCGTCCAGTGCCTGCTGCTTATCAATAATATTGGTAAAGATTTGCAGCGCTATTTTACGGGGATGCAGATTATCCGCTTCGGGCGGTGCGTCGTGTTGTGGCGAATTCATTTGATACCTTTGTTAATTTTATTCTAATATGAAGTATGGACACACAAAAACCAATCGAAAACAAAGGCAAGCCTTTAGAAAAGGATGTAATATCCGATACGGAAAAAGAGATTGGCGGGTTTGAAAAACGCCCTGAGCCAACACGCTTTGGCGATTGGGAGGTCAATGGACGATGCTCGGATTTTTAAAATCTTTTGTTGCCGTAGCCCTTTTAACCGGCTTTTTCCTGCCTGCGCAGGCTTTTGCCAATAAGCTTGTCTTTCTGGAAATTTATATGGCGCCTTCCTGTAAAGGTAATCAAAAATTTATAGATGATATCGGACGCATACTGAAAAAAGATCAGGATGTCATAGTGATGAATTGTAACCTGCAAACATCCAGTGAAAAAACCGGCATTAACCCATTTGAAAAAGCCTGCATTGACAGGCGTTTCCATTACGTAGATATTTTTGGACTTTTTAATGGCAATTTGACAACGAAAGCTCTTGTAAATGGAAAACTGGAAGCCAGTATTGATAATGTCGAAACAGCTATCAAAGCCAGCCGATCGCTCTACGAAATTAGTCGCCTTAATTTGGAAAAAGAAGGGAAGGTTCTACATATTTCCATTCCCGATCTTCCTGATGACCAAGTAAAGGGCGAGCTTTATTTGCATGTCTATGCACCCGATCAGGACAATACCAGTTTGATTGTTGATCCGGATGTGGAACTAACGAAAGAAATTCAGGATAAACTCAAAGATAATATAAGCGTCCCTTTTGTAACGGAAACAAGAATAAAACCTGCAAAACTTCGTGAAGTTATAGCCCAGCAACATATCGGTCCCTGGAAAAAAGGTATGCTTAATATCACTGTTCCATTAGAGCGCTTTGCATTCTACGGGCATAAGCTTGAAGATCTTGGATATGTTGTCTCTCTTCATGCGGGGGATGATTACGGTCCTGTTATGGCTGCGGGGGAAGTCAAGCCTGCGTCCGAGACTATAATGTCCGTTCCGAATCAAAAGCCTATCGAGCAAAAATCCTATCCGCCCAGTCAGGCAACGCCCCCTGCTTCGGAAAAACAAAGAGAAAGTTTATAAATCAAGATCGACAAGAAGCGGGACATGATCGCTCGGCTTCTCCCAGTCCCGTACATGAGAAAGTATATCATGCCCTGATAGATAGGGTTTAAGAGGGGGCGTTACCCAGATATGATCCAGCCTGCGTCCACGATTTGATTTCTTCCAGTCACGGTTGCGATAAGACCACCACGTATAGCATTTCTGATCATGCGGCACAAAATGGCGGCTTGCATCCACCCAATCCAGAGAGTTTTGCATTCTCGTGTGTTTTTCAACCTCTATCGGTGTGTGAGAAATAACGTTCAAAAGCTGTTTATGCGACCAGACATCATGTTCCAAGGGCGCCGTATTTAAATCTCCGACCGTAATCATAGGCTGGTCGGATGTATAATGATCGGCAAACCATTCGGCCATCTCATCTATGAAATCAAGTTTATGCCGAAATTTTTCATTGATTGTAATATCCGGCTCATCTCCACCAGCGGGAATATAGAGGTTATGAAGCTCGAATTTCGGAAACTTGACCGAGATATGGCGGCAGTCTTCTTTTCCAACCCTGTTATGAACTTTTCCAGCTTCAAAAGGTATGCGGGAAATCACGGCAACGCCGTTATATCCTTTCATCCCGTGAAAATGCTGATACTCGTACCCGGACTCTTTCAACGAATCAGCAGGAAAATGCTCATCAGGGGTTTTAGTTTCCTGAAGACATATAATATCAGGTGATGTCTGGGTAATAAGCCTTTGAAGCAGAGGAAGGCGCAAACGCACCGAATTAATATTCCATGTGATAATACGCATCAAATTAACTTCTTACCAAAAATATGATCGAGACTATGCCCAATACAACCCCGATAATCCGATTCATCGAAACAGGCTCCCCGAATAGGGCCATTCCAAATAACAATCCGCCCATAACAACACTGACATTAACGACAGGCGTCGCAAAACTAAAATCAACATTTCTGTGAAAGGCCAGCAAGTAAAATAATGTTCCTGTGGTGATAAAAATTCCGGCGAAAAATACAAACGCCCCGCAGGACACAGAGAAAGATGTTTCTGTATTTATTTTTCCATAGAGAAAAAACACAATACCGGCAAGGAGACTACCGCAGCACCATGCAAAGATTCCAGAATAAGGGTCTATTTTTCCTGATGCCAATTTCACAAAAACAGAATGCAACACATATAAAGCAGCTGTTCCAAATACGAAATAATTTGCCGGAATCATATTTCAACAATCTCCAACCCTATAACGGCCAGTCACTGACCGCCTCGGCAGGCAAACCAAGTTCTGTCATCATAGTTTTGGTTTCTTCTTCGACTTTTCCATCTTTTGCTTCGCTGACATTATTAATGGCCGCAGCGATTAAATCTTCCAATGTTTCTTTGTCTGAGTTCATTAAAGACTCATCAATTTCCACTTTTCTAACTTTGCCGTCACAGGTCATGGTAATCTTCACAAGACCGCCGCCTGCTTCACCTTGGACTTCAATATCTTTCAGTTTTTCCTGAACTTCCTGAAGTTTAAACTGCATTTCCTGAGCTTGCTTCATCATTTTTTGAAAATTCATCATGGTGTTTAATCCTTGTCTTCTTGTTCCTGAGTTTCTTTTTTATGATGTACCTTCACCAATGTTGAGTCGGGAAACATCTGCAAAATATTATGAACCAAAGGCATTTTTGCCACGTCTTCAAGCTCTTGTAAACGTTTTGCTTCACTTAATGCAAATAATGTGGGCGTCGTACCGTTTTCCGGCACAATCGAAACCATCCAGCGCTGGTTGGTGATTTTTTTCAAAGTAGTGCCTAAATCCTGTGCCAATTTCGGCATTGCACCCTCTTCGGGGCAGAACTCAAAGCGGCCATGAATTTTCTCACCGTGATTGATATGCTCCAGCTTGGCAGGTCTTACATAGCGAAGCTGCTCGGCCAGTAAAAACTCCTGATGGGCTTTGAGCAGAGCAATCATATCTTCAAGGGTTTTAAGTGTTGGCACATTTTCAGGATTTAGAACCATTTGCGGCTGGCTTTCCACATAAGCCATTTCCTGCGGTTTTGTAACCTGACCGGATGCCGTGACCATTCCCCCACCCCCGACAGGAATGCTTCCTCCTTGCGGCGGGGCGCTATTGCCGCCTGTTAAGGGCTTGGAGTCTTTTAGTTTTTTCACCAGATCGGCAGGATCAGGCAAATTCGCCGCATAAGCCAGAGAGATAATCACTATCTCGGCAGCTGCCTGCGGGTTAGGGGCTTCATTCACCTCGCCTATACCTTTTAACAGTAATTGCCATGCCTTACCCAGTGAGGGCATTGAAATCTTAGTTGCCAATACGCCAAGGCGGTCAAGCTGGTCAGGGGAAAGAGAGGTGCTAAAACCTGTGGCTTTTGGCGCGGCGCGCATACGGATCAGCAAATGCGTCAGCTCCAGCAAATCCTGTAATAAAGCCAGCGGCATACCGCCATTTTGGTAAATGCCATCCATAATCTGCAGAGCGCCCGGCATATCGCCACTAAGTGCATTTTCCAGCAAATCTATGTTCTGCGCACGGTCAGACAGGCCCAGCATATCGCGCACAAGCTCGCCTGTGATTTTCTTACCCGCCAGCGCCATAGCCTGATCCAGCAGACTAAGCCCATCACGCACCGAGCCGTCTGCGGCCCGCGCAATCATAGAGATGGCTTCGTCTTCCGCCTTAACTTTTTCGGATTTACAAATGCTCTGAAAATGATCCTGTAAAAGATCAACGCCCACACGCTTGAGGTCAAAGCGCTGACAGCGTGAAAGCACGGTAACCGGCACTTTGCGGATCTCGGTGGTGGCGAAGATAAACTTCACATGTTCGGGCGGCTCTTCCAGTGTCTTGAGCAATGCGTTAAATGCATTTTTCGAGAGCATATGCACCTCGTCAATCACATAGATCTTATAGCGGGCCTCGGTCGGGGCATAACGCACACCGTCAAGGATTTCGCGGATATCATCTACGCCTGTACGGCTTGCCGCATCCATTTCTATCACATCAGGATGGCGATCCTCGGATATGGCCTGACACAGCGTGCAGTCATCTGTGCTGCCGGTGGTCGGCCCGCTTTTCCCGTCAGGGCCGGTATAGTTCAAGGACTTGGCGATAATACGCGCCGTTGTTGTTTTCCCGACACCGCGCACACCGGTAAGCATAAAAGCATGGGCAATGCGTCCCATCTCAATGGCGTTTTTTAGGGTGCGGACCAGTGCATCCTGCCCGACAAGCTCGTCAAAATTCTGGGGACGGTATTTGCGCGCTAGGACGCGGTACGCTTCTTGTTTTTCTGCCATAATTAAGTATTACTGCGATTCCAAAGCCCGTGCAAGCCTTAGAGCATCTATGTCAGGAAAAAACAGGAAAGGAAAAGGGCTAGAGTGGAAAGCCGGACACGACCCGGAGAAATCGTTGGTGGCTGCTTCCTTTCGGACCTGACCGATTACAAGCGAGCATCCGCCCGCGCCGACTTTCCGAGTGCTTTATAGCGAAGTGATCGCCTTATGGCAAGTTTCTTTGACGATTTCAAAAAAACCGTGTAAAAACCCAAAAATCAAACAGGGTCGTTTAAAGAGTAAGGAAATAGAGTAAATGGCAGAAAACTTTGACGAACTTAAAGCAGAAGAGATTCTTGATGATATAGATACATATACAAAAGAACACATATTGGGTTTTGGGGACAAACAGATCATATCAATGGCAGAAGAGGCTTATGAACTCGCTCCGGATTCAAGAGCCGCAAAATACTATGCCAAAAGTTTAGCAGCGACAGGTCAACATCAAGAAGCCCTTAATATTTTAGAGCCTTATATAAACAATCATCCATATGAATTCGAACCGTATCACCACGCGCTGATATCCCTTGCTGAATTAGAGCGCTATAAACAGGTAGAACAATATTGCAGACAAGCTATTGACGTGGGTATTGAAGTGGGTTTTGACGCAAGATCCAATGCGATTGCTTACAGTTATCTGGGATTGTCTTTACAAGCACAAAGAAAAGTTGGTAAAGCTATTGACGCTTTGCGTACGGCCAAGAGGCATGACCAATCATATCCTGTACCTTATCTTTTTGTAGGACGCCACTTCCTAGCAAGAGGCAAGAAAGAAGAAGCTGAATTCGAATTTACTGTGGCATTTGAAAATGCAAAAAAATTAAAAATGAAAGTTATAGAGGGTATAGCAAGAAATCATATTAAAGAAATAACAGATAACCAGAAAAAGCGTCTCCTTGAACCTCCACCGTCATCACCCAATGATGGGCCGGGCTGATCGCCTTATGGCAAGTTTCTTTGACGATTTCAAAAAAACCGTGTAAAAACCCAAAAACCAAACAGGGTTGTTTAAAGAATAAGGAAAAGAGTAAATGGCAGATGACTACTATAAAGAACTTAGGGCAGAAGAGTTCCTTAGAGAGATAGATACATATAGAAAAGCGGATACCGTTAGAAAAGCGGATACCGTGGATTTTGGGGACAAGCATATCAAATCATTGGCAGAAAAGGCATATGGCCTCGCTCCGAATTCAAGAGCTGCAAAATATTATGCCAGATGTTTGGGAATGGCAGGTCAATATCAAGAAGCCTTTGATGTTTTGGAGCAGTATATAAAAAAGCATCCTGATGAATTTGAATCACGTGAACTGGCAGCATCGGCACTTTTTTGGCTAGAACAGTATGAGGAAGCGGAAAAATATTACAAAAAATCCATTGAATTGGCCGGTAGCCAACAACTTAATACAGCAAATGCTTACTGTTATCTAGGAATGTCTTTAGCAGAACAGGGAAAAGAAAAAGAAGCCTTTAAGGCTTGGGACAAGGCCAAAAGTCAGAAACCATCATATACTTCGACTTATTTTGTTAAAGCAGACTACCTGCTATCAAAAAAAATGTATGATAAAGCCTCCTCAGAAATCAATGAGGTATTAGAACTGGCCAAAAGGAAAGGATGGAGTGGTGTAGAGGATAGAGCAAACGCCCAGTTGGAAATAATCACATTAGAAAAGCTTATGTACTCACCTACTCAACACCCGCCGTCATCACCCGGTCATGGACCGGGCTGATCGGCGGGGTATCGGGAACGGACTATAGTCATTTAAGATAAGAATTGGACAAATCAATTCTCGTCATTCCCCGAATTTTACGCAGTAAAATTCTAGGGGAATCCAGATAATTATGGATTGCCTTAGAATTTTTTTTAAAAAAAATTCAGGCAATGACGATCGCTGCAAGGGAAGACAAATAAACTCTTACGCTGCGCGCATCCGGCTCATGGATAAAATCGCCTGAGCGCATAGCGTTTCGCTTGGCATGCCGGTGCGTTTGCACTGCGCTTCGAGATCGGTAAGGCGTTCCATCACCTTATCAAGACCTTGCAGCGACCAGTTATTAAGCTGTTTTTTGAAAGCGGGGGCTTGCTTGAAAAATACAGGGGGGCTGAGTTTTTTCATCGCCATATCCATATCCGCCCCATCCGCCATATGGGCTTTGGTCATATGGAGCCTGCGGAAATGGTTTTGAAGCACCCGCAGCACCGTAATAAAAGGAACCCCTTCTTCCATCATACTCGCATAGGTTTTTAGCGCCGCGTCACTATTGCCGCCCGCCACGCCGTAAACCAGATCATCGAAATTCTGTGCCCCCGCCGAGGCGCACGCAGTAACGGCATCTTCCAGTGATACTGATTTTTGATCCGGCCCGATATAGGTCATCAGCTTATCAAGCTCGCTGCGTACTTTCAGGCGATCACCGGAGATATTTTCACTCAGCCATAGAACTGTGTCAGGATCGGCGTTGAGTTTCTCCGCCGCCAGTGTTTCGCGGATAAAGCGGGTCAGATCCCGCGCATCCTCCACATAGCACGGCAGAGCCACAGCAGCCTTGTCTTTCTCACATAATGCACGCAAAGGTGAGCGCGGGCCTAGCTCACCAGCCAGGACCAGAACCAGATTATCCGGTGAGGGATCAGCCAGATAATCTTGCAGGATTTTGGTTATTTTATCGCTCGCCCCTTCTACGCGCACAAGACGATTGCCGCCCATCATGGACATGGCATTGGCTTCGTCCGAGAGCTTGGCAGGGTCTTCGAGCAAGGCGCCGGCATCTATGACCGCCGCATTAAAAGGATCATTCAAATCCTGAACGATTGTCTTGCCTATAATTGCGGCTCGCTCTTTTATCAGGCCATGATCCGGCCCGTAAATAAGGATAACACGCGCTTGCCTATTTGGATTTTTAACAAACGGCTCTATATCACGGAATTGCAGCTTCATAAGACAAGGTTAAGTGAGTCGGTATAGGAGCGCAAGAAATTTCACCCGCATCACGCCGCACAGTTTAAGTTGCCTGTTTTTGTACTCATCCGATCTTCGAAAATCATGGAGGCCGAGAGATTCGGATTATCAAAAATCGCCGGATCATAGGATTTCTGAAAATTTAAGACTTCTTCATATGTCGGGAACATAAGGCAGTTCACTTTTGAATCCGTGCACCCTGTACGGCAAATTGTGATCGCAGGCAATAGTTCGCCTCGCATATCATGACGCTCAGCCATGTTTTCGAGCAAATCGGCAAAAATTTTGGCAAAGTCGCTCATACGCCCATTACCATAGGCGATATCGAAAAACGCACCATTATGATTCTCAGCGGCGCTATAAGCATCTTTCACCAATTTATAGGTATAGGGCAAATCTGTTTTTTGATCAAAGCCGTAAGCCTTAAGTAGTCCATCAACGGAATGCGCAAAATCAGGATCAAAAGCCAAGGCTGTCGTTATCAGATACGCTGTTTGATGCTGATGATTTCCAACGCCGAACATACGCGCTTCATAACGGTGCGCATAAACATCTCCCGATTCATCTGTCAGCGCTGCGATTTTGACATCAGGCCACATAATGCTCTGGGCCAAAAAGTAATTACTGCCCGTATTCAGACCTTTTTTCTTCAGCGATTCAAAAGTGACGCTCCAATCGCCAGACGGCACACGCGTAAGAACGCCTTTGCGATCATAAAACATGAAAAGCGGATTATTCATTACATGATGAATATGATTGGCAATAAACTCCTCACCGCTTTGAGCTGTATACACATAGGGCGGTATACCCCCTCGATTTTCCCGAAGCCCGTTACGGCGCAGGAACATTCCCTGATGCCCGCTAAAAAATTTGCCTTCCATAAAGCCAGAGCTATTCCCCGTTAGCAGGAATAAAAACGGGGCAAGCGTATAGAGCCTACGGATATTTTCCAGCATATGATCTTCATTTCCGGGGCTTACAGAAACCTGCATGGATTTACATACGGCGAAATACCGCACACATTCATACATATCCGCGCGATAGGGCGCATACATGATCTTATAGCGTTCAATATCCACAATACGCGAAAGCAGCTCATCTGCTGTTTTATCCGGAAATTCCTGAAAATATGATCGCTTGAGACCTAGCTCTCCAGCCTTTTGACTTAAGATATTGATTTTCTTTTGTGTATCATCCAGAACCGTTTTCCATTCTTTAAACGGCATGGCGATCGAGGTTACTTCCAGCAAATCACTGGTTGGCTCGTTACGAAGCCAGTCACCTTGAAGGGCATTCATAGCAGCTTGTTTTAAAGCCTTGTTCTGGGACAAATTCATTGCCGGCATATCCGGCTCATCAGCACTAAAAAACGGAAATTCAGTTTCTATGCCGGATTTACTGTTTACACCAACGCCTTGATACAGGCCCCAAACATCCCCGGGCGAATCTATTTCCGAAAAATCAGAGGCTTTAACATCGGACATAAAATGAACCTTATAATAGAAATTAGTGTCCTTCCAAAATAACTATCATCTTTTTCGATGACAAATAAAAGAGCGTTACATTGAATATTATTTTTGCCGATTTAAATACAACGCAATTTGTTGCTCGACTTGCCGGGCTATATCCTCAAGCGCGTTTTTGCGGGTATTTTCCTTGGAAACCCTATTGGTAAACTCGCTGTTCAATATGTTAAAGCTGTTTAGGGAGCGCAAGCCTCTCGTCAACACGACTTTACCGGTAGTTTTATCGGTCAGTTTCATTGTTGTGGTAACTTTCATCTGACCGCGCGTCGCATCGGAAGTCTTGGTAATATCCAGATCAATAACACTTTCCTGTACGGGGCTTACCGATAGGATATACCTTGCATCATCCGGATAGCCTTCCTTATAGAAACGATCAATCAATAAATTCCGTAAATACTGACCTTCCGCATCGGGGATATTGCCAATCTCGATATTGGACAGAACCTCACGCACTTGCTCTGTTTTTTGGGAATCTCCGCTCAGATTACCATACATCGGCGTGAAACCACAGGCAGAAAGAAAAAGAAAGGCGATGAGTGAGAGTTTTGATTTCATATTTCTACCCTACCACAACATTGACGATTCTGCCCGGTACGACAATGACTTTACGCACAGTTTTATCACCGATAGCGCGCTGGACTTTTTCATCAGCGAGAGCAATCTTTTCGGCCTCGTCTTTTCCTGCATCGGCCGCCAATGTAATGGTTGCACGCACCTTGCCATTGACCTGCACGCCGATTGTTACCGTATCGGCCTTGAGCAGACTTTCATCGAAAGATGGCCAAGGCGTATCGGCCAATATCTCCTTATGACCAAGGATTTCCCAAAGCTCCTCGGCAAGATGCGGCATAATGGGATTTACTAAAATAATAAAGGTTTCCGCCGCTTCGCCAAGCATTACCTTATCACCATCATTCTGTGGCTTAAAGCTGCTCAAGCCATTATAGAACTCACGTAAAACCGCCACAGCCTTATTCATGGCAAAAGCCTCAATCGCCTCACCTGTTGCCTTGATAGTTTTGTGCATTAAACGCCGGAGGTCTTCGCCTTTTTCGGAAAGGTCGCCGGAAGATTCTGTACGCTCGATTGCCTTAAGAGTTGCATAAACCTTATTTACAAAACGCCAAGCCCCTTCAATGCCGCTTTCTGTCCACTCCAGATCACGCTCGGGCGGGGAGTCGGAGAGAATAAAGAGCCTCGCCGCATCCGCGCCGTAAGTTTCAAATATAGCTTCGGGGTCGATGACGTTCTTTTTGGATTTCGACATTTTAATCGACGGGCCGACTTTCACAGGCTTGCCGCTTTCCGCATGCACCCATTTCCCTTCTTTCTTGATGGCATCCGTTGGAAAAACCCACTTGCCATTTTCATCCTGATAGGTTTCATGCGTGACCATGCCTTGCGTAAACAAACCGGAAAAAGGCTCGTCACATTCGACAAAGCCGCAATCGCGCATGATCTTGGTGAAGAACCTCGCATAGAGAAGGTGAAGAACCGCATGCTCGACCCCGCCAATATATTGCTCGACCGGCATCCAGTATTTTGCCTTATCCTTACCCACGGGCAAGCTTTCATTCTTCGGGTCGCAATAACGGAATTGATACCAGCTACTTTCAAAAAATGTATCGAATGTATCGGTTTCCCTTTGCGCTGCCTTGCCGCAAGACGGGCAATCGACATTTTTCCATGAAGGATGATGGACCAGCGGATTACCCGGCTTATCGAAAGAGACATCTTCGGGCAAAGTCACGGGCAGGTCTTTTTCCGGCACAGGAACCGCACCGCAATCTCCGCAATAAATAATAGGAATAGGGCAGCCCCAATATCTCTGGCGGCTCACACCCCAATCGCGCAAACGGAAATTGGTTTTACCAAAGCCGCTACCGTCCTCTTCACATTTCTTGATAACCTCCGCCTTGGCCTTTTCATTTTCCATCCCGTTCAGGAAATCCGAATTGATCATGCGGCCCTCGCCTGTATAAACCTCGAATTCCTCCTTGGGCAATGAACACGGCGAAGAAGAAAACTCGCGCTCGGCGACAACTTGGGTGATTTGCAAGCCGTATTTCGTGGAAAAATCCAAGTCGCGCTGGTCATGGGCAGGCACACCGAAAATCGCGCCAGTTCCATAATCCATCAGGATAAAATTCGCAATATAAATTGGAACCTCGCGGCCCAAAAGCGGATGCGTAGCTTTATACCCTGTATCGAAACCGATCTTCTCGGCCTTTTCAATGGCGGCCTCGGACGTGCCATGGGCTTGGCATTCCTTGATAAACGCCTTAAAGCCGTCTTTGCCCTCACACAGATCCTTTGTCATAGGATGATCTGGCGCCAAAGCCAGAAAACTCGCACCGAACAGCGTATCAGGACGAGTTGTGTAGACTTCTATTGTCATCCCGTTGGCGTTCTGCAGAGCAGAACCGGCACAAACGGGATCCATAACGTCAGCAGCTTTGCTGCTGTCTTTTTCTGGATTCCCGCCGTTTAAATCCTCGCTTTCTCTCGGATCGCGGGAATGACAGGGGGGGATAACATCCCATTTGAACTGAAGACCGACAGATTTGCCGATCCAGTTTTCCTGCATGATGCGGACCTTTTCCGGCCAGCGTTCCAGCTTTTTGACCTCGCTCAGGAGTTCTTCCGCATAATCGGTGATTTTCAGGAACCATTGATTAAGTTTCTTGCGCTCCACGGGGGCGCCCGTCCGCCAGCCTTTACCGTCAATCACCTGTTCATTCGCCAGCACCGTGTTATCCACAGGGTCCCAGTTCACAATAGATTCCTTGCGATACGCTATGCCACGTTCCAGAAATTTCAGGAACATGGCCTGCTCATGGCGGTAATATTCCGGATCACAAGTGGCAAATTCACGGGACCAGTCAATCGCAAGCCCCATAGATTGCAGTTGCTCACGCATGGCGGCGATATTTTCATGCGTCCATTTCGCGGGGTGCGCGCCTCGCTCGATCGCCGCGTTTTCTGCCGGCAGGCCAAACGCATCCCAGCCCATCGGATGAATAACATTATACCCCTTGGCCCGCTTATAGCGCGCCACCACATCACCCAGCGTATAATTGCGCACATGGCCTACGTGAATGCGCCCCGAAGGATAAGGAAACATTTCAAGGACGTAATATTTTTCCTTAGATTCATCCTCGGCGACCTCAAAGCTTTTAGCTTCCGCCCATTTTTTCTGCCATTTGGCTTCGGATTGCCTGATATTATAGCGCTCTGTCATGTGTGTTTATTTTAATCCAAAGTGTTTTAATCCAAGGGAAAAGGCTTAGCGGAATTTCTCGCGCAGCGCAAGATATAGTCATTTGATTTTAGTTTCGGACATCGTTGCTTCGCTTCTTACGTATGTTTGATACGTTGCGGCGCTCGCGCCTTATCCGGAAACTATTTCAAAGGACTATACCACACGCATTATGCAGAACATCTTCTCTTTTATATCTATCGAAACTTACTCGCCTAATTTTGAAATGCGCATTTCGCGGGCGCGGGTTAAAATAGCGTCCTCTAATTTGCGGGCCGTGTTTTCGGCAACTTCGGCATCTACCCATGAGCCGGATTTTTTAACCTGACGGAAAGCACGAACGCGCAAGTTCTGTGTTTTCAGCTCTTTGCCGAGAATAAATACGTTCAATTTCATACGTTCATTAGGCGTTGCCGGATCAGTATACCAATCGGTCAGAATCGCCCCGCCAAACGGATCGGCGCTGGCCAGAGGCATAAAAGACACCGTATCCAGCGAGGCACGCCAAAGATAAGAGTTCACACCTATGCCGTTATCTTCTTCTTTTTTATCCTTGCCGCCGAGCACTTTTAGCCCGTCCTTACCGAAAACACTTTCTTTTTTGCCGTAAATATCGCCTCCGGTTTGGTTGCGATCCAGACCTGTCGGGTATTTCGCTTCGGTTTTAATAGATTCGCAAGCCCCCAAAGATAGTAAAGCTGCGCCTAAAATAAGAATTCCGCTCTTGCTCTTAAACATATTTTCTTTTCCTGATTATTATAGTTTTCATTTAGCACGGCTTTGCTTATGGTACAAGACACTGTGGCAATGTTTTAATGCCTTTCAACAGGGGTTTTTAAAAAAGGCAGAAATCGTATTTGTTGCAAAAATATCACAGCCGCAAAAAATGTTGCAAAAACCCCACAAATCTAAATTGACCCCGACTCTTGTTCATGGCGTAATGTGTTCACCTGCTCTTGGCGGGTACTTTCTGTCTTAAACTATCCTTTATTGGATTTAACTTTAACTATTAATCTTTTCCGCAAGGAATTGATTAGGAGGAAACTAAAATGAAAAAACTATTACTTGCAAGCGTTGCAGTAAGCGGTTTGGCTCTTGCCTCTGCTCCTGCATATGCTGACATCGACCTTGACGTCGGTGGTTATTTCAAAGGCTATGGCGTATTCGTTGATCAAGACGAAACAGCCGGCACAAGCGTAAATGACTTCGACATTATCCGTGATACAGAACTTCACATCAGTGGAGAAACAACTCTGGATAACGGTCTGACAGTCGGTGCTCATTTCGAACTTGATGTTGATGGTGCTGATAATACTGCGACTGACGAATCATACGCATATTTCTCAGGTAACTGGGGTCGTGTGAATGTTGGTGCGGAAGATGGTGCCGGTTACCTTCTGCAGGTTGCTGCTCCTTCAGCTGACTCAAACGTTGATGGTATTCGTCAATATGTTCAGCCTTTCAACGCAACAGGTAATATCGGAACAGGCGTTCAAGGTCTTGACTATGATATGGACCCAACAGGTAAAGATGACAAATTGACATATTTGTCACCAATCGTGAACGGCTTCCAGGCTGGTGTAACTTATACGCCAGATTCTAATGCTACCACTGGTGGTGCCGCTGATGACCTTGAAGGTGCTGGTACAGAAACGACAACTGACGGCGTTGGTGATGAAGCATATGAACTTGCTGTTCGTTATGAAGGTCAGTTTGACCAAGTTGGTGTTATTGCCGGTGCCGGTTTTGCGCACGTTGAAAACAACTCAGCAACTGCCACTCAGGACGACCGCGATGCTTGGAACGTAGGTCTTGACCTTGACGTTTCTGCTTTCGGTATCGGTGCTGCCTACATGGAAGACTCAACTTTTGTTGATAATGCTGATGTAGAGACATTGGTTGTTGGTGGTGACTACACAACTGGCCCATTCAAAATCGGTGTTTCTTACTTGAATCAAGACAGCGATGCTGCTGCGTCTTCTGAATATGACCGCTACACAGGTGGTGTTGTCTATGAATACGGCCCGGGCATGTCCTTCCGTGGTTCTCTTCAGTTTACTGATGTTGACAACTCAACAACAGATGCCGATGGTACAGCTGTTATCCTTGGTACACAAGTTAACTTCTAATTTGAAGTTTTCTTAAGAATTTTTGAAAGGCGCTTTTTTAGCGCCTTTCTTTTTTGCCCGCTTCAAGAGCGTCATCCCCCGAATTTTTATTATAGCCATTTAAGATAAGAATTGGACAGTTTCCAAGCCTGTCATTGCCTGAATTTTTTAAAAAATTCTAAGGCAATCCATGATTAGCTGGATTCCCCTAGAATTTTACTGCGTAAAATTCGGGGAATGACGAGATTTGGTTTGTCCAATCAATATTTTAAATGGCTATAGAAAATTCTAGGGGGATCCATATAATGACTAAAAGCAATTATAGATTCCCTTAAAATCCACTTAACGTGGATTCAGGGAATGACGGTATGAGAAACTAGATGACCATCGCAGAAAATTTCAAATCGCTTGACTTGGAAATCACGGAAATAGCTAGAAATAATGGGCGCAATCCGGAGGATGTGAATCTGATAGCTGTGAGCAAACGCCAAACTCAAGACAAGCTTCGCGCTGCTCTTGATTATGGCCACCGGATCTTTGGCGAAAACCGCGTACAGGAAGCACAGGAACATTGGGCAGAGCTCAAGGCCGATTATCCTGATCTGGAGCTTCATTTAATCGGCCCCTTGCAGACTAATAAAATTAAGGACGCGATTGCCCTTTTCGATGTCATTCATACGATTGACCGCGAGAAACTGGCCCGAAAACTAGGGGAAGAGCTTAAAATCCAGAATAAATCCATGCCGTGCCTTATTCAGGTCAATACAGGGGAAGAACCACAAAAAGCGGGGATTCCTCCGAAAGATTTGCCTGATTTTTTGCATTTTTGCCGCGTGGAATGCTTGCTTGATATAAGGGGGCTCATGTGCATTCCGCCCATCGATGACCCAGCAGCCGTGCATTTTGCTTTTTTGAAAAAACTCGCAAGTGAACACGATCTGGCGCAGCTGAGTATGGGCATGAGCAGTGATTACCCGAAAGCCATAGCTCTGGGCGCAACCTATATTCGTATAGGTACAGCCCTTTTCGGAGAGCGGGATATATAGTCATTCCCAAGCTGCGTTTTCGCGCCTTCTGTATTGCGCAATGGAATTTCAGTAAAGGCTAACAAGGCTACCGGTAAATCCTCGTAGGCTTTTTGCTGTGTAATAAGCATATTTTGTCTTTGCGCTTTTTCCTTAACGCCTATGGCGTTCAGAGTATTATTGGCAAGATCATATCCGGTTTCTCTTTCAATGATAGCATCCACCAATGATCCCGCCGCGCCAATCGGCCCGCCAAACAAGGCTCCTCCCATGATTTTAGAGGCAGGTTTGATCTGGTCGCCTGTGATTTCACGGTAAATCATATTGATTACCGGAATATGGTGAAACGGGTTAATCATGTCGAGAAAATCCTTGAACGTGAATTTCTCTTGTTGGCCGAAACTCGTCATATCAGAAGGTTTTGACGCGGAAGAAACTCCGCCATAAGACGGCACAGTCCCCGCCATGCGCTCATTACGCACCCAGCGCAAACCATAACCTTGTGTACTGTGCTGTGTATCCAGTATAGTATTTACACTAATATCTTGCATTTTACTGTCCTAGAATTATAGAAAAGCAATATCTGTGCCAGAATTTTAAGGATATATGGATCAAAAACATGAGTGAAACCCTGGTTATCAAGGCAAAAGAGCCGATCATAGAGATAGTTTCTTCCTATGTAAAAACCCACAAAAGAGATGCAATTTGTCAGTTTGAAATTGATAATTCATTAGATAACTCTCTGATTATTATCAAGCGTGAGCATAAGGAAGAGGTAAAACTGGATTTCCCCCTTCGTCTTGGGCGACTTCTTGATCTCTTGGATGAGGAAAGTACGGTGCGTTACATTCACTTTGGTTTATGCTCACTCGATTTAGCACATCATATTTTTACCAAGGCCGATCACTCGGAAATTAATCTGACCGAGAAAGAAGTGGCTATTCTTAAATATCTCTCAAGCAAAAACGGAGAAAGAGTTTCACGGGAAGATTTACTCAAAGCTGTATGGAATTATGCGAAAGATACCGAGACCCACACAATCGAGACCCATATTTATCGACTGCGCCAAAAAATAGAGACTGATTCGTCAAAGCCTGAAATCTTAATGACTGATGCCGATGGGTATTATACGCCATAAACAGATATCTATAGAAAATCACCTGCCGTTTTGATTGCGTTTTCAATAGCCACAATCAATGTCTCATTCGTATTGATCTTAAGGCGCTTAACCCCTTTTTCATTAAGTCCCCGAAGATCCCATAACAAACGATAAATCTCATTCAAACTATATGTATTACGGCTTCTATCGAAATTTTTATCGGTCTGGGTCCCAGAAAAATAACGGTCCTTCTGAGCTGCGCGAGCAGTACGGGCATAAGCAAGAACAGCTTTCTTTCGCTCGGCAGAACTGGAATTATTATGATCGGGATTATACCAGCCACTCAATTTTTCCTGCTTTTGAGTGAATTCTGAAGGTTCCTGAACTTTTTCTTCCCCTTCTTCCAGCAAATGATCTTCAATATAATTTTCAAGATATATAATCAAAGACTGAACGGAAAAATTTTCTTTAACGGATTCGAAAACATCATTTTGATTATCTTCCTCCCTTTTTTCTTCTTTGTGACTTGAAGATGGCTTGTCATGGTTAAGACCGAGGCGCGCATCTGTCTGCTGCGTTTCATCAAATTTTGAAAATTTTATATCTTTGATTACGGGTAACATTTTCTATGCCCTCAAAGCTGCTTAGCGGCATAATAGCAAAAAATCTGCAAAAACTCAAACCTGCATCAATCCTTGAAAAGGTCGTAAGGATGCGGATACTGTCCTTCGGGGTTTTCGGCTTCCCTTATCAGGCGCTCGTAAATTTCTTTATACCACGGCGCAACATAGTCCCATAACTCAACTTTCTTATGGGTAAAATAATCTTCCTGAACACAATTAACATATCCGACTTTGCCTTCCATAATATATTGCTTTGTTTTATCAGGACTGAGAACAGGCTTTTTATGATCGGCAAAATGCGGTTTTACCCTTAAATGCAAGATTGCCGGAAATTCTTGGTCACTTGAATAATCCAACTTACTTTCCATTCTTTTGAACTGACTTTCCGATAATTCCATATGAGAGAAAAACTTAAGATCAATCACCTTCAAAGCAATAACATCCGGACCATAGGAAAAAGCAAAAACCGGATTAAAAGGCTTGCTTTTATCATCATCCGGGAATCGAAAAGAGAAAACTGCCTTTCCCTCTTCTGTTGCTGCCTTTAATTCGGCGATGACTTCCGTTTCTATTACAAGTAAATCCTCATCAAGGTTATAATTGCTAAACTGAGCACCTAATTCTATGGATTTCTGCAGAAAATATTCTTCTTTCAACTCATCGGGTACGCTTGCATAATATTTTCTGCTTTTAATCCAATGATCATAATCCGGCGCCATACCGCCCAATCTAAAAAACCCGAAAACCGCAAGTTCAAACAAGCCCGGAGGCTCCGGCTCTTTCAAAAGCATGACATCATTAGCAGCCGGAACCGAAGCAGAATTCACCCCTGTGAAGATTAAAATAACAGTCAAAAAGACAAAAAACTTGCTCTTTATATTTCTAGGACGGATCATAGACATAAGATTCATATTTTTATAACAGCAAACCAATTTCCCAATCATGGCTGACAAAGACGATAAAATCCATAATAAAAACCCTGACCAGACGCTTTGGGAAACATATACGCAAAATATCAAACCTTTGCAAAATAAGAAAGAAATAAATTTTCAAGACCCTGCGCCCCAATCACAAACCCCTCACAAGAGGAAATCCGACCCTGCCCCGCGGCCTCAAAGACCAAAGACCGAAAATAGCCCTGTCCGGCAAAATACGGATCGGCGCACACAGGAAAAATTACGGCGCGGCCAATTCAAAATCGAAGCCCGCCTTGATTTACACGGTAAGACGCGAGAGCAAGCCTATGATGCCCTTCATGACTTCATACTTGCCTCATTTGAGGGCAGAAAAAAATGTGTCCTTGTTATTACTGGCAAAGGGGGCTGGCAAAGCGCCGATGAATTGCTGATTGATAAAAAACCGGGAATCTTAAGGCAAACCCTGCCGGAATGGCTTTCTGATCCGGCGCTGTCCCCTTATGTTCTTTCATGGCAACACGCCAAACCCAAAGACGGGGGCGAAGGCGCATTTTATGTTTTGTTGCGCCGGAAGAAGTAAATTAGAATTGTGGTTGAGAGGGTTCCGGTTTCATTGATTCCGCAATCATATCCTCAAAATATGGTGATAATGTTTTGCCGCTTTCTTCGAATTGCCAAGAAGCTTCCTGAACAGAATTCCTCAATTCATCATAATTTTCATTGCCACTAAAAAGGGAGTATCCGCATAGGGCTGTTACCAAAGTTGTGAAAGCAAGTGGCGCACCAACATCCGAGCCTGAAAGTTTAGCAGTAAAAAGACCCAATGATATAAGTGCAAAAATGTATATAATTATTATTTTCCAAAATTCTGGGTTGTGGTTCTGCTCACTTTTCTCTCCCACTTCTTTAAATTTATTTGACTGTGTTGTATGAAGAGCATTAAGCACTTCACGCAAATCTAAATCAAGGACGTCTGAAACACATGCAGCATAGTTCCACAGCTTATCCTCTTCGTCTGTTGGTTTTGGTTTCGGTTTATCAAATTCACTTGCTAAAGTCATAATCACCTTAAAACTTGTTGGTGATATATATTATGCAAAAAAGATGTCGCCAAGTCAATTTCCATAGAGATCCAAGGGAAAATTCCAGAAACTGCTGCACCGGATCACTGAAAAAATTACGAGTACTGTGGATTAGGGGATTCCGGTTTCTGATTTTCAGGGGCGTTTAATTGGAGTTCAAAAAAATCAAGTAATTTTCCTTTCTTATCCCGGAATCTCTGGGAAGCCTCCAGAATACGGTCCTTTATTTTGTTACAATCCTTGCCCGCCGAATAGCTAAAATAAGCGGGGAATATTGCCGAAACAGCTAAAGCAAATGCTCCTTCAATTTCCGAGCCTAAAAATTTAGCGCCACTCAAACCCAGTGATACAATTAAAGTAGCGCCCGTAATACCTTTTGCCCAAAATCTAACATCCTCGCTCTCTTGGCTTTCCTCTTTAAATTCTTTAAATTTATCCAGCACCATTTCATAAGCGTCCTCCAGTGCCGTTTCAATATCCAACATTCCATCACTCGCCATTTCATAAGCGATATTAAGTGCTTGATCATGAGCGGCATTTAGCACGTCACGCAAAGGTAATTCAAGGATCTTTGACAGATCACTGGCCACGGTAAACAATTCACATTCCACAGCTTTTGGTTTCTCTTCACCAATCTTAATTTCTAAACTACCAAATTCATTGTTTAAACTCATGATCACCCTAAAACGTGTTAATTGTTTATCTTGTCAAAAAAACCACACTAGGGCAATTTCCATAGAGTTTCAAGAAAAATGCTGTTTTACGGATATACCCGAATACGAGAATGATTGCATTCCTTGGATTTCAGTGTATAAATGACCGCTAAAGCATTAACTTTAAGAAAAGAAGAGATACAGCGATGGGCAAAACTTCATCTACAAGCAATGTCATTAATATTAAAACCGGTCTGGCAGAAATGCTTAAAGGCGGCGTTATTATGGACGTTGTAACTGCTGATCAAGCCAAAGTTGCAGAAGAAGCCGGCGCAGTTGCCGTGATGGCGCTGGAGCGCGTACCGTCCGATATCCGCAAGGCCGGCGGCGTTGCCCGTATGAGCCCGCCGGAGCTTATCGAAGAAATTATGAAAGTCTCTTCGATCCCTGTTATGGCGAAATGCCGTATTGGTCACTTTGCAGAGGCACAATTACTACAGCAAATTGGCGTTGACTATATTGATGAATCCGAGGTTTTAACGCCTGCCGATGAAGAGTTTCATATCAATAAACAGGATTTTAAAGTGCCCTTTGTCTGCGGTGCGAAAAATCTGGGCGAGGCCTTACGCCGCATAGGTGAAGGAGCCGCGCTGATGCGCACCAAAGGCGAGCCGGGGACAGGTAATATTGTTGAGGCTGTGCGCCATATGCGCCAGATAAACGCGCAAATCAAATGGGTCAGCAATATGGATGAAAGCGAGCTTATGACTGCGGCGCGTGATTTAGGCGCTCCTTTCGAATTACTGAAAATTGTTCGCGAGGAAGGCAAGCTTCCTGTACCGAATTTCGCAGCGGGCGGCATTGCTACACCTGCGGATGCGGCTCTTTGTATGCAGCTTGGCGCCGAAAGCGTGTTTGTCGGCTCTGGTATATTCAAATCCGATAATCCCGAGAAATTTGCCAAAGCCATTGTCAAAGCCGCAGCTCATTTCGATGATCCCGCAATTGTTCTTGAAGCCTCCAAAGAGCTTGAAGGCGTTGCTATGCGCGGCACGGAAATCAGCGAGATTGATGAGCCTATGCGCATGGCTAATCGCGGTTGGTAAAAACTTTCTATGAGCAAGAAGGATGCTACTATCGGCGTTTTGGCCCTGCAAGGCGCAGTAGAGTTACATCGCCCGCATATCGAAGCTTGTGGCGCGGACTTTAAAGCCGTAAAGACGCAAAAACAATTCGAAGACATTGATGCCTTTATCCTGCCCGGCGGAGAAAGCACGACAATGCTGCGTTTAATCAGGAATTTTGGCTTATGGGATGCTCTGGCTGAAAACTTCAAGACAAAGCCCGTTTGGGGGATATGCGCAGGCTCGATTCTTATGGCTGAAAAAGTTACAAACCCCGCGCAAGACTCTTTTGGTATTCTTCCCTTCACTGTAGAGCGCAACGGTTACGGGCGGCAGCTGGAAAGCCACCACTCGGATATTAACGGCTATAAGGTTTCCTTTATTCGCGCCCCTATTATCACAGACATTGGAAAAGATGTAGAGATTCTGGCCGAGCACGAGGGCTCGCCTGTCTGGGTTCAAAAGGGTAATAAAATCGCCAGTACCTTCCACCCCGAGCTTACCGAAGATTATCCCTCCCCGATGCACAGGCATTTTATTGATCTGGTACGAAGCGGATTATCATGCCGGTTTCCGTCTTTGATTTACACCTGAATGCTTATGAAGCTTATGATGTAGGCCGCGTTCCCTTTGTCGTTGATATTGTCGCTTTCTTCCGGATCAATGATAGTAACATGGCCGCCCAGCGCGTTGAAAGCTTTCGGGAGCTTGAAGGGCAGCTTCTGGCCATCGTACAAGGCGCGGTCAGAACTATTCTGGCTTCCCATGATATTGACCGGATCATGCTTGAGCGAAGCATCTACGGCGAGCAATTCACAGAGGCTGTAAAAGACCAGCTTGTAAGCTGGGGCGTTGTTCCTGTTAAAAACATCGAATTGATGGATATTCGTGATGCAGAAGGTAACTATGTTGTCCATAACATCATGGAAAAGAAAAAATCCCTGATCGAGATGGAAAGCCGGAGAGAAGTTGCCGAAAACATAAAGAATGCTGAAATCGCAGAAATTGACGCAAAAAGAGAGCGCGATATCCGTGACGAGCAAGCCCAGCAAGCTGTGGGCGAGCGAGAAGCCGAAAAGATCAAGGTGGTTGGTATTGCCAATGAAAACGCGCAGCAGGAAATCAAGGAGCAACAGCGCATCACAAAAGAAAAAGAAATGGCTGTTATTCAGGTTAATGATGTGAAACGTGCCGAGATTACCAAGGAAATGAACATTGTTAAGGCTGATGAAGATAAAATCTCTACAATCCTGCGCGCGGAAGGGAATTTGGAAGCCAAGAAGAAAGAGGCCGAAGGGATCAAAGTTGAAGGTATCGCAAGGGCTGATGCCGAGAAAGCCATGCAGCTTGCCCCTGTCGAGGCGCAAATTGCGCTGGCCAGAGAAATCGGTGAAAATCAGGGCTATCAGACTTATCTTCTGGGTATTGAGGGCATTGATGCCAATAAAGCAGTGGGCCTGCAACAAGCCGAAGCGCTCAAAGTTTCTGATGTCAAGATCATCGCCAATACAGGTGATCCGGTTTCGGGCATGACCAACGTCATGGATTTGTTTTCGTCCAAAGGCGGAACCGATCTTGCGGCAATGCTGGAAGGATTATCCCAGACTGAAAACGGACAGGCGCTCCTTCGTAAATTCGGGATTAATCTTGGTCCCGCTGTGAATGATGATGCGGCCGCTTAAAACTTGAAGATTATGTGATCCGGAATTGACTTCGGATCACAAAGTTTTTAAGACTAGCCCTATGATTAAATACATCTCCACTCGCGGAGGCGGTGAGCCGAAAAGTTTTGAAGAGGTTTTGCTGGCGGGGCTTGCACCCGATGGCGGGCTTTATGTCCCCGATCACTGGCCGCGCCTTGATCTGGAAAGTCTTAAAGGGAAATCCTATATCGAAACAGCCGAAGCGGTTATGTACCCCTTCGTTGAAGGCTGCATTCCGCGTGAAGAGTTCCGCACGATGCTTGCCCGTGTTTACGGGCCGGAAAATTTCCGATCAGAACATGTCGTACCGCTTCATCATCTGGTTGATTACGAGCAGGACAAAATCTATGTGATGGAGCAATTTCACGGGCCGACTATTGCCTTTAAGGATGTAGCCCTGCAACTTCTGGGGCAGCTATTCGATTATGTCCTGACCAAAAATAACGAGCACATCACCATCGTCGGGGCCACCTCCGGCGATACCGGCTCGGCGGCAATTGAGGGCTGCTATAAAAGCAAACATATTGATATATTTATCTTACATCCGAAGGGTCGCGTATCGGATGTTCAGCGCAAGCAAATGACAACTATTCTGGCAGATAACGTCCATAATATCGCGCTGGAAGGGACCTTTGATGATTGCCAGAATATGGTCAAAGCCATGTTCGCCGATGAGGATTTCCGGACAAGCGTTAATCTATCAGCCGTCAATTCCATCAACTGGGCGCGGATTATGGCGCAAATCGTGTATTACGTTTATTGCGGGCTTCAATTGGATGCAGAAAACAAGCCTGTTTCTTTTGTCGTACCAACAGGCAATTTCGGCAATGTTTTTGCGGCCTTCTGCGCCCGTCAAATGGGCCTGCCGATTGAATTCCTTGGCATTTCGACCAATAAAAATGATATCCTGACGCGCTTTTTTGAAACCGGAGAGATGAAAATTTCACAGGCCTATGCCACGCTCAGCCCCTCTATGGACATACAAATCTCCAGTAATTTCGAGCGTTATCTCTATTTCCTGCTGGATCAAGATAGCGCCAAACTGGCCGAACTCATGACAACCTTTAAGGAAACAGGTTCTATGGCTCTGGATGATGATAAGATGACCGCAGCCAGAGCAGAATTTATGGCGTCACGCGCCAATGATGAACTAACGCTGACCTTGATCAAGGAATGCTATGAAATCGCCGATTATATCCTTGATCCGCATAGTGCAGTCGGTCTAGCAGGGGCGAAGGACCTTGTCGATCAAACAGAGGGAGCCGTTGTGTTGCTTGCTACTGCCCATCCGGCGAAATTCCCCGATGCGGTAGAAAAAGCGATTGGTATTCGTCCCGAATTGCCGGAACATCTTTCCGATCTCTTTGACCGCGAAGAGCGCATGGAAGAATTGCCTGATGATCTGGCACTCGTCCAAGCATTTGTCAAAGACCATATTTCAGGCTAGGGTGTATTAATGACCTCAATCCAAATCACAACCCTCCCAAACGGCCTGCGCGTGGCCACAGATAGCGTCCCTTCGGTGGATAGTGTTGCTGTGGGTGTGTGGATTGGCGTGGGTGCGCGGCATGAAGATTTAGCCTATAACGGCACGGCGCATATGGTCGAGCATATGCTCTTCAAAGGCACAAAAAAGCGGGATGCGCGCGAGATTGCCGAGGTAATAGAGAATGTCGGCGGGCATATGAATGCCTATACAGGCCGCGAGATTACCAGCTATCACATTCACCTGCTCAAAGAAGACCTGCCATTGGCTCTGGATGTCTTAAGCGATATCGTCCAGCATTCCACCATGCCCGAAGACGAGGTCGAGCGTGAACGCGGCGTTATCCTGCAGGAAATAGGCATGTGCGCCGATACGCCCGATGATATTATCTTCGATCATTATTTCGAGACAGCCTATCCGGATCAGACTTTGGGCGCGCCTATTCTTGGCACGACCGAGATCATTAGCGCTATGCAGCGCAAGACTTTGATGGACTATGTGGAGAAATTCTATACGCCTCAAAATATGGTCGTCTGCGCGGCTGGAAATCTGGACCATGAAACATTCGTGGCACAAGTGGCCGAGCAATTTTGCGACCTGCCTGCAGATAAAGATTTCGACAAAGCCGTAGCGGCTTATAAAGGCGGAGAGAATAGAGCCGAAAAAGATCTTGAACAAAGCCATATTATTCTGGGCTTTAAAGGCATTTCGCGCCTGAGTGATCAATACTACGCCGCGCAAGTCCTGTCCAATTTACTGGGCGGGGGTATGGCTTCGCGTCTGTTTCAGGAAATCCGCGAAAAGCGCGGGCTTGTCTATTCGATCTATAGCTTTCATTCGGCCTTTCTGGATTGCGGGCAATTCGGCGTTTACGCCGGAACGGGTCCGGATAAGCTGCCCGAGCTTGTGCCTGTGGTTTGTGATGAAATCGTGAAACTGGCTGATACATTGACAGAAGAAGAGCTGGATCGCGCCAAAGCGCAGCTGCGGGCAACAACCCTGATGGCTCGTGAATCCATGATGCGCCGCGTTGATCAAAACGCAAAAAGCCTGATCTTTCGTGGAAAAATCCGCGAGAGCGCCGAGATTATAGAGAGCATCAATAACGTAGATATGGGCACCACCAAGGATGTCTGCGATGCCATCTTTAACGGGCCTGTAACGCTGGCCGCAAACGGACCACTTAAACAATTAGAATCTCTGGAAAGTATCCGCAAAAGGCTGGCAGCATGAACTATGCCTGCCTGATATTTGATCTGGACGGCACACTCAGCGACCCTAAATCCGGTATTACAAAATCCATAAATTACGCCCTGAAATCTCATAATTATGATGAAATTTCTCCCGATGATCTGGAGTTTTGCATAGGCCCTCCACTAGATTTCAGCTTTAAAACCCTGACAAAAAGAGAAGATTCTAACCATATAGATTCATTGGTTAGCGCATATCGTGAGAGATACGCCTCAAAGGGTTATAAAGAAAATGTACTTTATGATGGAATCAAAGATATTCTCTTCGAGTTTAAGGACAAAAATATACGAATGGGCGTTTGTACTTCAAAGCCCGAACGATTTGCACGCCCTATTCTTGAAATGTTTGGCCTTATGGAATGTTTTGAATTCTTAAGCGGCGGAGATGTAGGTATTGAAAAATCTTCACAACTGAAAAGGCTGCTAACAGAAAATTATATCTGCCAGAATTCAATCATGATCGGTGATCGCAAGCACGATGTCATTGCCGCCAAAGAAAACGGTCTTCCTTCTGCTGGTGTGCTCTGGGGGTATGGAACTGAAGAAGAAATCGTGTCTCATAAACCTAATACAATATTAGCACATGTGAGTAATCTTCAGAATCTTCTACTTTAAGCTTCAACCAGAGCGCCCAAATGATCAATAATGCGCGCATAAATTTCATTGCCTTCAATCTGATCCTCAATACCTTTATCAATATTCGGGTTATCATTGACCTCGATTACGAAAACGCCTTGATCGTTCTCTTTCAAATCAACACCATATAACCCGTTACCCATAGGTTTGGTTGCTTTTATAGCTGTTTGGATTACAGCGTTTGGAACTTCGGGTAGAGCGACTGTCTCATGATTTCCAGATTTTTTACTTTTGGTTTTGGCATTGTGGTTATAAATCTGCCAATGCCCATCAGCCATAAAGTATCGACAGGCAAAAAGCGGCTCTCCGCCCAGAACACCAATCCGCCAATCATAATCCGAGGGCATGAATTCCTGCATCAGAAGTAGATTACTGCGCTTAAATAAGTTTTGAGCGGCATGTCTATCCTCGGCACTACTGCAAATTTTGACAACACCTTTGGAAAAGGACCCGTCCGGTACTTTAAGTATAAAAGTCTCTTCTGGATTATCCTGTATCATCTTCTTCATGGCTTTACTGTCCACCAGCCACGTTTTCGGCACATTAATATTTTTTGCCACCATCGTTTCATAAAGGAAAACCTTGTTAGAGCAACGAACAATCGAAGCTGTGTCGTCAATAACCGGAATACCTTCGTTTTCAGCCTTATGAGCAAAACGATATGTGTGATGGTCAATGGCCGTGGTTTCGCGAATTAACAATGCATCATACTCCAGAAGACTGGATATATCTTCTTTGGTTATAAGCTCGGCAAAAACGTTTTTCTTTTTGGCGATACATAGAAAATTATTCAGTGCTCCTTTATTGGATGGAGGCATGATTTCTTTAGGATTATGCAATATACCCAGCCAGAATTTCTCCGATACTTTCTTCTTTGCAGCATTCCAGGCCTTACCCGTATAAGCCTCTAGTGCCTGTTCGAAAATAGGTAATTTCTGGATAGGAAGATTTTTCAGTGACACAGCCTCTATTTTCCCCACAACCCAGCTATTGCCATTATATTTGATCTCGACTGAAAGCAGAGGAAAACGTAATGCATCAAATATCCTGCGAGAAAGAAATTCCAGCTTTGGTTCCTCACTGCGACCAAAAATGAATAAAAAAGTCTTGGCTATTTCAGCATCCAGCTTTTCCTTATAATGTCTTGCTAAAAGTGCATTTAACTCTTCCTTCAAATCCTTAGAAAGACGTGTCCAGTTCATCGTAATAATGTTATCAACGGAAGGGATACAGCGTTGCCCTCTTGCCTCTGCCATCAACGAACAATAATACCCTTTACTTAGATAGCTGTAATCCTGACACAAATTGATAATGCGTAAACTTGTATCCTTGCGAACAATCGAATTTGCACTTTCATCGGCAATGTATTTTTCCGGTGTTATCACAATGGAATTTTCAGATTTATAGCTGATGTTTTCAGGATTTTCCGTTATAATGACATGTTTGATCTGGTTATTGTGCATCTACTGTACCCCTAACCTCTTTACATATTTATAAGCATCGCCATGATCTGCATAATAATTTTTAAGAAAGTTTTTTTTCTGATACCCGCTATTTTCACACAAGTTTTGCATAGCCTTGTTATCAATACGCGTTTCAAGACTCATATAAGCACAGCCAAAACCAGCAGCCAGCTTTTCAGCCACCTGAAGTAATTTCTTTGCAAGCCCCTTACCGCGTGCCGGTCGGTCGACAGCCATTGTATAAAGTCTTGCTATATTACTATTTTTGCGAAATATTATAATAACGTAGCCAAGTATTGCAGAACCGCTTCTCGCCACCAAAGTCACTGCATTTGCACGCGTTAAAAAATAAAGGAATTTTTTTGCGCTCAGCACGTCGCTGCCATATTGCTGAAATGAAAAATTGCGTTTTTCTAAACAGGCTAACTCTTCGACATCACCTTCATCCACGTTTTGAATGATCAGTCCATCATGCAAAACACAGAGAGTTGGAATAAAATTTCCGTCTCTCGTTTTTATTTGTATTACAGGCAGAACAAAGTCACTACCCAATATGGTTGTCCTTAAAAATTATCTACACAAGCTATATATACGCTTGTTTAAAAGGACTGAATAGTCACTATTTTATATTGAAAATTTTTAGGCACAGCCTGTAAGCGTAGAGAGCATCCCCGGCTCAAAGCCCAGTTTGCCAATGGCCATCGTCCATTTTTCATTGTTATCGTTATGAAAAATAATGGCGGGGTCAGGCTCAACAACAAGCCATGAATTATGTTGTAATTCAGCTTCCAGCTGTCCGGCGCCCCATCCTGCATAGCCAAGCATAAACAGTTTTTTCTCTGGCCCCTGCCCCGTTACCACGTCTTTAAGAGCTTCGACAGTTCCAGTAACGCCGTAGTCAGGCTCGAATTTTACCGTATCTTTTTTGGAAAACTCGCTGCTATGAAGCAAAAAGCCTCGCGCTGCTTCCACGGGGCCTCCATTCATCACAATCATATCCACTTCCGGCATGTTGAGTGTGATATCGGATTCTATTTTAAGCTGGCTCACCAGCTCGGAAAACTCAATCTGGGGAATTGTTTGGTTAACGATCAATCCCATCGCACCATTTTCATCATGGTCACACATAAAAATAACGGCGCGTTCAAAGCGTGTATCACCCATATTGGGCATGGCGATAAGGAGTTTACCTTTAAGGAAATCTATTTTTCTTCTCCAGCGCTCCGCCATGATATCGCTCTTTCTTTTTGCTAATTATGTGTAGGATCAGGCTAACATAAAAAATGCGCACTTGCCAAGAAAAGTGTTTTTAAAGCTTATATAATGCGGCTGTCTGAGCTGCAATAATATTAATATCGAATTCTTTTTCGGCGCGTTCACGACTATAAACACCCATTTGCCTGCGTTTTTCCGGTTTTGAGAGGAGTTCCCCGATTGCTGATGCTGTTGCCTGCGCATCTTTGATCGGGACAAGCAAGCCATTTTCCCCGTGTCTCACAGCTTCCCGACATCCAGGATGATCAGTGGTCACGATGGCTTTTCCGGCAGCGCAGGATTCGAGCAATACACGCGGGATGCCTTCCCCGTAATAAGATGGATAAACAACCAGTGATGTCCGGCTAAGCAGTTCCGGCATATCTTCCACACGTCCCAGCCATTCCACGGCCCCATCTTTAGTCATCTCCAGCATCTCGGCGCGGGAGATTGCCTTGGGGTTGTCCGTTTCTCCGCCGGCAATCTGGAAACGGGCATTTACGCCCTTAGCCTTTAATATGCGCGCTGCTTCAACAAAAACGCTTACACCCTTCTCACGGACAAGGCGCGTGGGCATCAGGACAATCGGGACATCCCCTTCTTCTGATTCTTGCGTGAACCTGTCAATATGCACGCCCGATCCTAGAATCAGATGACAGCGCTGCTCATGCGCATATTTTTTTCTGACCATAAGCTTAAGATCATCAGAATTTTGAAAGATCAGATGGGTACAGGGCTTGGTCAGAACATAAGAAAGCATTGGTTTGACAGCCCCCCTTAAGGCCAGAGAGGATTTTGTATTGCTGCGAAAGAGGAAACCCAATCCCGCCAGCGTATAAATCTTTTTGAAATCACCCAGCTTATAAGCAGCTAGCCCCGCCAGAAACCCGTATTTGAGCGGCACAACATGCATGATGTCCGGCTTTATATCTTTAATCAGCGCCCGTTTTTCTCTCACAGATTTTAGAGGTGATAATGAATGCGGTTTAAAGCTGGGCTTGGAAAGGGGCCTTATATCAAAAGCCAGAGTATCTGTTATTTTATCGGCATTCCCGATCAGGCCGATAATGACATCATGCCCTTGCTCCCGCGCTTCCAAAGCCACTGGAATCCGGCTATCCCAATCCACAGCATCAAAGATATAAAGGATTTTTTGGCCCGTCATAACACCACCCATTGCCTGTACCAATCCTGAAACATTAAAATGGTCCAAAGCTTTTGGGCATGATTGCCGCGGCCCTTTTGATGTTCCTTCCAAATTTTCAAAATTTCCGGATAATTGAAAAACCCCTGATCACGCAAGATATTTTCATCCAGCAAATCCTCGGCCCAGTCTTTCAAATCCCCGCGCAACCATTCACCAATAGGAACAGAAAAGCCCTGTTTTGGCCTCTCAATCAACTCTTCGGGGATATGCTTTTTCAAAACCTCACGCAGCAGCCATTTGCCTTTACCGTTCCTGATCTTAGCTTCCAGCGGCAAACGCCAGACATAATCATAAATCCGTTTATCCAGCAAAGGCGCTCTGGCCTCTAAACTCACCGCCATCGAAGCCCGATCAACTTTAGTCAGAATATCCCCGTTCAAATAGGTCAAGGCATCCCAATACATCATATTTTCGGCAAAGCTTAAGCCATCGATTTGCATATCCGGATCGACCAGCGGAATAATGCGCTCATGACCATCGAGAACCATCGTCTTTGGTTTGTGCCACTGAGTTACAAAGCTCATATACACATCGCCCTCGAAATCCTTATTGAGTATCTCCGAAAATTTATGCATATGCGCTCCGAATT
>Ga0224501_10000338_pt1 | contig 40087 bp, 3 predicted proteins | sample SF_Oct11_sed_USG_4_FD_169105 | JGI IMG/M metagenome (GOLD analysis project Ga0224501, IMG submission 169105) | Sediment microbial communities from San Francisco Bay, California, United States - SF_Oct11_sed_USGS_8_1 | ecosystem: Environmental > Aquatic > Marine > Sediment | place: USA... | reverse complement strand
CCGCCCTCATGCCGATCAAGCTCCGAGACGTTCCCAAGGCTTTGGAGCGCTACTTGCAGCACCTCGGTCGCTGTAGCGACGGCGTGCGGGTTCGCCGTGCTGCCGCATTCATGCAGAATCTGCGCCACAACCACAACAACTACGACGCATATTCCATCGCACTTCGGCCGGAGAACGCCAAGTGTGCCAATCGGGCAGCAACATGCTCGCGACGACCGCTAGCGCCAGGCGAATCGCGGTCGCGGCAGCCAACCGCTCATACGTCATGCGATCGCAGCAAGCCACACCACCACCTTTTTTGAGCGGTTGATCTGTTCAGCACAAACATCAACCGCCCCATTGTTTCACGCGTCGCGTGACCCAACCTCACTTCACCAAACCTCGACACCAAACCTCGACACCAAACCTCGACACCAAACCTCGACACCAAACATCGATACCAACCCGTGTCACCGACGATCCGGATCAAAAACGACACAGAGCATGTCGGCTTCTTGACGTTCAAGCTTGATCCCGCTGGCCGAGACTGCTATCGATCGGCCTAACGCATAGCTCTCTGCGGGATTGGTACTTGGGGGGGGCGATGCAATGTGCGGGCAGGTCTGGGGTAGCCGGGCTGCGCCCAGGGAACCGTTGTGGTCGAGGCACGATCCACGAAGAGGCGTTCATTCGCCCGCTTCTGGCGCTCTCAGCACGCAAGTAGGCGTGTTGTGGCGCTCACATGTCTGTTCGCTCTGTTCATCGGCACCGTCCCACAGGGAGGACGCGCCGATGTGACCGTCGACATCCGCGCCAGCTCTGCCATCGCCGCTTCCGGCAGTTCGGTCCGCTACATCGTCTCGGTCAGCGACTGCAGCCAGCTGGTCAAGCTCGACGTCGGCGCGCTCGGCTCCGCGCTCAGGACCTTTGCCCCTTCCGAGGGCAGCCCCATTCCCAACTCGGCGGGTTGTGAGCTCACCTTTGCCGCGGAAGGCGACGCTTCGCTGACGCCGTCGGCGGTGCTGCACTTCCAGGACGGAACCGTCCTCGAACACACCGAAACATTTCGCGTCGAGACCCAAGCCCCGACGCTGCAACTCGAGTCCGTCTCCCTCGCCGAGCTGGATGGCGTTCAGCACCTCATCGCCACGGTGCAGACCGTCGACGACGTCGATATCCGTCAGGTCGGCATCTCCCTGCTCGGCGTGCGCGCTTCCCAGCTACGCGCCGCCGGCGGGATCGTCGAGCGCGTGCGCCCCCTGGCCTTTGCCGACAGCGGCGGCTTTCAGCGCATCTACCCGCGACGCGAGGGCCAGCTACGCTTCGATCTGGCGGTTCCGATCCCGGCGGGACGTGAACTCGACTCCGATGCCATCGCCCACGACGGCGTGGTCATGCTCGAGGCCGCCGTCGAGGACGCATCGGGCAATCACACCGACTTCGCCAAGATCGTCTTTACTGGCGAAAACGTCGACGAAGCCGCCACGGGTCTGGTCGCTGCCCCAACGCAGATCCTCTTCAACAGCCTGATCCAAACCGCCACCATCGTCCCCAGCGTGGACTTCCAGTTCCGCGGTCTCACCCCCGTCCCCGGTGCCGGCTCAGGCGTCAGCTACACCTCCAGCCACCCCAATCTCGTCCGCGTCGATGCCGCTGGCGTCGTGCGCCCCATCGACAGCACCGGCAGCGCCGATGTCGCCATCACCGTGACCTACGGCGACCTCCCGCCCGTGCGCGTTCCGGTCACCGTCGACGTGACGCGCCAGGTCACCGCCCTCGAGTTCCAGGGCGTGACCACCGGCGGCTTCGTGGAGTTGCCCCGCCTCAATACGCGCTACCCCGTGCCCGCGCTCACCGCGGTCTTCGACGACGGAACCCGCGTCGAGGTCACCTCCCAGTTTCCCACCGAGTGGAGCGTCGCCCCCGAGTTCGCTCCCGTGCTGAGCGTCGACGTCTACGGTCAGGTCAAAGCCTCCGCCGCCATTGACGAGGCCACCCCCGCCCAGCTCTCGGTTCGCCTCGCGGAGCTACCTGACATCACCGGCACGGTGAACGTCGTCGCGCGCGACGGCGTGCCCGAGGTTCGCCTCTTCGGCAATACCAACGTCACCGTGGGCGACGCCATCCAAGCCAACGCACTTGCCAGCGACGATGCGGCAATTTCCGAGGTGCGCTTCTTCTTGAACGGCAGTCTCCTGGCCACACGCACGACCGCTCCCTTCCAGGCCGTGATCAACACCGACGAGTCGATGGTCGGCACCCTGCAGCTGGTCCAGGCCGAGGCCATCGACAGCGCCGGCCAAAGCGCCCTGAGCACGACACTGAGCGTGCGCGTCAGCACCGCCCAAGAGCCGCAGCTTCCTCCCTACGCGCTAATCCTCCCGCAGCCGAACCAGAGCTTCGTGGAGGGCGCTCGGGCGCGCTTCCAGGTCGGCATGCCGACCTCCGCCGAGGAGCAGTACGGGCGCTTCGATCGCGTGGACTTCTACCTGGACGATGCCAAGATCGGCACCACATCGTTTCCCGTGATGCAGACGCTCCAGGCGCCGCCCTTCGGGCCACCCAAGTCGAGCTGGTGGCTCTGGCAGGTCGACGCCTCCATCCCCGAAATCACGGGCTCGGAAGCCAGCCGCTCGGTCTACGCTCTGCTGCACCAGAACGGCAAGGCCACGCCGAGCCCCGCGCGCCTGATCCGCATCGTCGAAAACCGGACGCCGCAGATCAGACTCGTCTCCCCCAGCGACGGCGCGACGGCCGTGGCCGGCGCCACCATCGGGGTGGACGTCAGCTTCGAGGACGACACCGCCAGCTCGGGCGTGCAGGTGCTCTTGCTACGGGACGGCGCCGTCGTGGGCGAGCATGGCTTCATCGCTCCCTTCGATCCCGCCAGGTGGTCGGTCCAGGCCGTCGGCTCCACGCACCGCTTCGAGGTGCCCACCACGCCCGAGGATCTCGGCAAGGTCATCCGCCTGCGCGCACGGGTGAGCGACGCCGCCGGACTCACCTCCCAATCCGATGAGGTGCGCGTCACCATCTACGAGGACCAGGCGCCGACGGTGGCCGTCTCGGCCCCCGTCGAGGGCTCACAGCACGTCTCGGGCCAACCCCTGGAACTGGCGGCCAACGCAAGTGATGACGTCGGCGTCACCCGCGTCGAATTCTACGTCGAGGACCGTCTGATCGGCTCCGATCGCAGCCGCCCCTTCACGCTGCTCTACACAGCTCCCGAGGGGATCGTATCGCCCCAGGCCCTGCGCGTGGCCGCCGTGGCCTACGATGGCTCCGGACACAGCACCCGCAGCGCCGAGGTCACCGTCACCGTCGGCCCCGACGAAAAGCCGCCAGTCCTCAACATCGTCTCGCCGGCCATCACTTCCACCGAAGCGGGCGAGTCGCTGGCGCCCGTGACCGAGGATACCGACGTCCTGTTCCGCATCACCGGCTACGACAACGTGGGCGTCAAGAGCCTGGAGCTTCGCGGCATCCAGGCGGGCGCCAGCGGCTACGTGCTCACGGGCAACCCCGCAGACGTCATCACGGCCCCCGACCTCGTCCCCGATGCCATCGGCGGCAGCCTTGGCGCATTCACAGCCTCCCGTTTCGTCCACGTGCCCCTCTTCAGCCGCGGCGAAAGTCTCTCCTTCGATCGCTACCCGGTGACGGCCACGGCCATCGACGACAGCGGCAATGCCACGACCAACGAAATCGTGGTCGCTGTAGGCGCCGACGCCGCACCCAACGTGGGCCAGATCAGCAGCGACCGCAGCGCATACCACCCGCGTCAGGATGTGGTGCTCCAGGTCCGCGCCGAGGATGACGTCGCCGTCAACTCCATCGAGGCCAAGGTTTTCGTCGGCGCCGCGACCACCCCCGTTTACGAAACCCTGCAGAGCGTCACCGCAGGCAAGGCCGTGCTGGCCAGCATTCCGCTGGCGCTGCGCCCCCTGAACCTCGACAACGCCGATCAAACGCTGCGCGTCGAGTTGGTCGCCATCGACTCCAAGGGCCTGCGTTCCGATCTGACCACCGGAAGCGCCAGCGTGCACGAGTTGAGCGTCGTCGCCGACAACGCTGCCCCGAAAGCAGGCCTCAGCTCACCGATTCCCGGCTCCACGCTCTACCGCGGCGAGCTGACCCAGTTCAACTATCGTGCAGTCGACGACGCGCGCGTCAGTTCCCTCACCGTACGCCAGGGCAGCACCGTCATACACTCGCGCACGGGCAGCCAAAACGTCCTCGAGGGCAGCTTTGGCTTCACCCTGCCCGCCACCGGCGACAGCCTCGTCTTGACACTGCAGGCCACCGACGAGTTCGGCAACACCAGCGAGGACCAGTGGCAATACGCGCTGGCCTCGGACCAGCCACCCAGCATCGCGCTCAAGCTGCCCGCGCCCGGGAGCCGTTACGTCGAGGGCGCACCGATGACGCTGCTGGCCTCGGTGCAGGACGATCGCCAGGTCAGCTCCGTGACCTTCTTCGTCGTTGACACGGGTGCCACGGTCTACGAGTACATCCTCACCGGCGAGCCTCTCGAAGACGCCCTCGCCGCCGCCGACTATCTGAGCGCGCCCATGCGCGCCCCCCACCGCCCCGAGCAAACCGGAGCCACCCTGCGCATCGGTGTGCGCGCGACCGACAGCGCCGGTCAGAGCGCCGAAGCCGAGTACAGCATCGACATCCTCGATGACCTGGAAGCGCCGCGCATCGCGCTCAGCGATCCAGCGTCGATCGAGATCTACCCCGATGGCATAGCCCAGGTGCGCGGAAGTGCCGAGGACGACACCTACGTCGGCGAGATCGAGGCGATGCTCTTCGGGCCCGAGGGCACCGAACTCGGAGCGCTGACCCTCGAGCTGAAGCGCGACGACCGCGTCGAAACCCTCAGCATCCCCAACCCCGACGCCTTCGGCACCGCCTTCTCCAGCCAACGAGCGGTCACCGACTTCAAAGGAAGCCTCAGCCTGCCCCCGGAGCTGGCCCTGCTCGAGGGCGTCGAGTACCAGGTCGAATTCCGCGTACGCGACGCCGGCTACAACTTCGCCGAGAGCGAGCGCATCCCCCTGAGCCTCGCCCGCGATGAGACGCGACCCCAAATCGTCATCTCGCGCCCCGGCGCCATCGTCTACGAACGCCAGCAGGTGGAGGTCATCGTCGAGATCAGCGACGACAGCGCCCTCGACTCCTATGCGCTCTTCATCGACGCCGACCCCACGCCGGTCTTGGCCGGTTCCGGCCTCGCCACCCCCTCGACCAAGCTGACCCACACCATCGACACCAGCGTCTACGACCCGGCCAACCCGGAACTCGACGACTTCACCCTCGTCGTGACGGCGACCGATACCTCGGGCAACAGCAGCCGCGAGACGCTGCTGGTTCAGGTCGAGAGCGACGCACCCCCGCTGGTATTGCTGGAGCGGACTTCGCCGAATGCCAGCGTCGTGCGCGGAGCGCGGACCGCACACACCTTCGCGATCCAGGACGACGTCGCCGATGCGAGCGTACCTTCGGGCTTTCTGCCGCTGCAGACCACCTTGGGTGCGGAACGGGCCGCCATCGGCAGCGCCCGCAGGCGCACCGCCCTCTCCGAAATCCTTGAGCCCACCATCGAGCTCGACTACCCCGAAGCCGCCGGCATCGTCGCCAGACTTCGCGTGGGTAACAACACCCTGCTCGAAACCACGGCAGCCGGCAAACTCGTGGTTTGGCCGCTCGTCGTCGATCCAGCCGCAAACAACCTCCAGCTCGAAGTCGACGGTCAGAGCTACGCCGTCGAATTCGACGTCTACATCCAGCCCCGCTGCGTCGGCGGTGCCTGCGGATGCCAGGCCCTGGCCGAACAACGCCTGGTCGCCGTCACCGAGACCGAGAGCCTCGCCCTGTCGGAGCTGCAGGCCGCCGACTACGCCATCGTCAAGCCGCAGCTGCGCGCCGCCGACGGCAGCCCCGTATCCTTCTTCCTGAAGGCCCTCCGCGTCGATCTCCTGGGCGGCGTCACCGCCTTCGTCGCCGACTCCGGCGCGACCTCGGGCGCCGGCCAGGTCACACTCGCCGAAGCGCAGGCCTTTGGCGCCGGCCCCGTGGTGCGCCGCAACCTGGAGCTGCGCGCGCCGATCGAAGCCTCGCGCGATCGACTCGTCACCTACGGATACGTCATCGACCGCTTCTCCGAAGAGCGCGGTCCGCGCGAGATCTTTCCCCTCGGCTATCAGGGGCTGATCGCGGACGAAGCCGCTCCGGGCTTCTGGATCAACGCCCCCACGTCTGGCACCAGCGTCGTCGCGGGGCAGTGGTTCGATCTCGACCTCTCGATTCAGGACTCCACCCTCGATTTTGCCTCCCTGAGGATCTACGACGGCAGCGGCACCCTGATCGATCAGATGCCCGGCATCTTCGAGACCGGCAACTACCGCGTCCCCTTCCAGGTACCCTCCGACATCCAGGCCGGCGAAGTCGATCTCCAGCTGGTCGCCGAAGACCACTCCGGCAACATCGAGAGCATCCAGCTGCACTACCCGGTGCTGCAGAACCAGCCCCCCGTGATGATGCTCACCGGCTTCACCGCGGCGGGCACCGACGCCGGTAGTAGCGCCGTCAATCGCGGAAGCTTCTACGCCCGCCCCGGCGACCCACTGCAGCTCAAGGTCAACGCCACCGACGACGACTCCATCGCCGAGATCGCCCTCTACGCAGCCGACGGACTGGGCCAGCCCACTGGAGTCGCCCTGTCCCAGAGAGCTTGGCCCAACGCCTGCCCCGGCGCCCCGAATGGCACCGCAACCGCAGAGCTGAGCGCGGTCTTCGACTCGACCGTGCCCAAACAATACGCCCTGGTCGCCCGCGACTCCCAGGGCAACGCGTCCCAGCGCACCATTCTCGTCGAGCCCATCGAAAACATCGTCCCGGAAATCCGCATCACCGCCCCCAGCAGCGACCAGCTGATCGTCGCCGGCACGTTCGCCATCGACGTGCGCGTGGTCGCCACCGACGACCGAGCGCTCGAAAACAACAGCGTGCGAATCTTCGCCAACGGCCAGCAGATCAGCGGCAACGGAGCGCTCCGCGACTACGTTGTGGGAACCGCAGGCGATACCGAAGCATTCGCCAGCATCTACGACTCCCTCGAGACCAGCTACTCGACCGCCATCGCCGATCTCTTTGGCCATGAGCGGTCCGAACACGCCGCCGCGGGCACCTACAGCCTGCAGGTTCCCTCGGGCCTGATCAAAGCCAGTGAGCCGGTCGTACTCTCGGCCGTCGTCACCGACGCCTCCGGCGCGATCAACCGCCACGACCTCACCTTCATCGCCGTCGCCGACGACATCAATCCCGAGATCGTGATCGAAGAGCCCAAGGCGGGTTTCGGCCCCCACGAGGGCACCGAGTTCGTCACCAGCTTCTACGCCTTCGACAACGTCAAGATCGAGCAGCTCGAAGTCTTCGTCACCTACGGCGGCCGCGCCCCCGACGGCGTCACCTACCAACAGGCCCCCTACGGCGCGCCCATTCGCAGCATCGGCGCCGTCCCCGCCGTCGACCACCGCCCCGTCAGCACGCTCAGCATCGAGACCCCGGTCTACAGCCAGCTGGTACCGGTCGCACGCATCACCGAGATCGCGAGCCTATTGCCGGACATCCCGCTGGTCGACGGAAGCCTCTATGACGTCTGGTTGAAGCTGGTGGTGCGCGACGCCTCGGGCAACCGACGCGAGCGCGAGGTCAAGTTCCCGGTGCGCGTCGACGAGCGCCCCGTCGTCGACATCATCGACCCCGAAAACGGCGACCGCCTGGTCGAAGGCAGCGTCAAGGTCATCAACGTCCACGCCTTCGACGACGTGGGCATCGCCTCCACGCGCCTGCGGGTCACCCGAGGCCCCTTGGCGACCGTCATCTACGACGAGACCCTGCGGCAGCCGCCCTATCAGTTCGCCCTCGACGTCCCCGCCCTCGATCCCGTCGACTCCACCAACAACCTGCTGACCCTCAGCGTCGAGGCCGTCGATCAATACGGCGCCCTGAGTGGCGACTTCGACAAACACCTCGCGGCCGAAGAAATCGCCGTCGAGATCGTCCAGGATCAGCCTCCGAGCGTCGCCATCGGCCTGCCCAAGGACGGCGACACCCGCACCGAGGGGCGGAAGATGCTGGTGCAGGTGGTGGCCGTCGACGACGTCGACATCGCCTGGGTTCAGCTCGACGTGGCCGGACTGGTCGGCGGCGACCGCAGCTACACCGACGTTCTCTATCCCTATGAGTTCCTCGTCGACATTCCCTATGGACAAGCCGGCAGCGAGCTGAGCCTGAGCGCCCAGGCCGGCGAGCGCCGCACCCTGGGCGAAGCGCGCGTCGCGCGCACCTCCGCGCCCACCCGTGTGCTCATCGGGCGCGACACCGAAGCCCCCATCATCAGCGTGCTGCAGCCGCCCCTGGAGGGCGCCACCACCGTGGCCGACCGCAGCCTGCCCTACGCCGCCGAGGTCATCGACAACGTCGAGGTCGAAGTCCTCGAGGTTTCGCTGACAGTTGACACCAACGCCGACGGTATCTTCGACGCCGCCGAAACCATCGCCTCCCGTATCTTCCCGGGGCCACCCCACCTCGGTGAGTTCGCGATCCCCGCCTTCGAAACCATGGCCGGCCCCGAGTCGACGCTCGAGGAGCTGATCGCGCGCGTCGACTTCTCCGCCCGCGATGGCGCCGGCAACGCCGCGAGCGACTTCCGCAACGTCACCATCGTCAAGAACGCCCCCCCCGTCGTATTGGACATCCAACTGCTGGACAACCGCGGCTTCAACCTCGGAGCCTCCCTGCAGCAGCTCACCGAAGCCCGCGATTTCATCGTCAACGTCATCGCCAGCGACCGCGAAGAGGGCATCGCCTCGGTGCAGTTCTTCAGCGCCTCGGGGCCCGACCCGGACGCCTTCAGCTACATGCCCGTGGGCGACGACATGGCCGCCCCCTTCCAGTTTCACGACACGGTACCGGTCGGACGCATCGGACAGTACGTGGGCTTCACCGCCATCGCGACCGACACCGACGGCCATGCCTCACTGCTCTCGGCGCCCCGCGTTTTCCAGATCGCCAAGGACGAGCCTCCCTCGGCCATCATCATCCAGCCGGCCAACGACGAATCGGTCATCATCGACGGCCAGGATCTGGTCATCAGCGTGGAAGCCATCGACGACCTGGGCCCCGACGGCATCGACCGCGCCGTCTTCTACGTCAACGACGTCCCGGTCGCCATCGAGTACGACTCCATCACCGACCAGAGCGGCGCCTCGGCGCTCGAGCACGTCTATCGCACGAGCGTGATCCCCCCCGAGGGAGCCCCGGGCTTCGCCGTCCATGCCGTGGTCTACGACGTGCTCGGCCAGTCGGGCCGCTCCCAGACGGTCTACATCGGCAAGATCGCCGACACTGTGAAGCCCGACCTCGACCTGCTGTGGCCACCCGAGGGCCAGATCCTCACCACCGCCGAGCCCCAGAACCTGCGGGTCGGCGTTCGCGACATCGGCGTCAGCTCCTCCCGCCAGGTCACCATGGAGCTCTTCCGCGAGCGCCAGGACCCCACCACGGGCCTCTACGAAATCCTCGATAGCCGCAGCGTCCAGCTCGTCCGCCAGGAAGCCCTCAGCGAGCCCGAAAACAACTACCACGTCTACGAGCTTCCCTTCGCCGACGGCGCCGTGCTGCGCCGGGTCGACGCCCGTACCGAACGCGTGCGCGCCCACGCCACCGTCGCCACGCCCAACCACGTGGTCGAAGACGAATCGCTGCACGAGGTCGGTCTCAGAACCGACCGTCACCTCTACTTTGCCGCGAGCGACCCCACCACCATGGGTGCCGAGTCCGGCCCCTTGGTCGAAGCCCGCAGCGTCTACTACGGTTCGGTCGACCAATTCCAGGCGCCCGGCCGCTTTGGCGCCCTGGTCTCCTCCTGGTCCAGCGTCGACCCGATGCGCATCGAGCCCGGCCTGGGCACCGCCGTACTGCCCACGTCCGTGAAGGGCATGGGGCTGGCCCTGGTTGGCGCCGAACTCACCGGCGTCTTCATCGCCGACGCATCAGACGAGGTGCTGACCGACGCCGCGGGCAATACCTATCTCTACGAGCCCCTGCTCGCCTACCAGGGCGACATCTTCACCGGCACCATCACCACGGTCACCGCGGACGACAGGCTCGTCGTCGCCTCGAAGGCGGGCGTCTACTACCCCGAGTTCGCCCCCGACTCCGACCCCAGCTCCGCAGGCCTCATCCCCAAGAGCTTCGCCGCTTCGCTCATCGCCGGCATGAACGAAAGCACCCGCGCCGCGCGCCTGCACTTCGACAGCCACAGCGGTGAAGTGCTGCTGTTCACGGTCAGCACCGACGAACAGAACATCGGCCTGCCCTACACCCTCAGCGGCCGCATCGACATGCCCTTCCGCGAAGTGCTGGGGCTTTCGCGCGCCGACAACCTCGTGCTCGCCGCCAACGGCGACGGCGGCGTCCAGGTCGTCGACATCCGCGACCTGCAGTCGCCCTACCGTGTCGGCTATATCAAGCCCTACGGCTTCGCCCGCGACGTCCTGGTCCACCGCTCCCATGCCGTCATCGCGGCTTCCCAGGAGGGCGTGGTCATCGCCAACCTGCGCGATCCCACGCTGCCCATCGTGGCGCGCATCGACACCCTGGGCGTCGCCAACCGCCTCTTCATCGACGGCGACACGCTCTACGTGGCCGACATGTCCGGTGAGGGCTTCGTCTCCCAGCTGAGCGTGATCAACCTGCGCGATCCCGCCGCTCCGACCCTGGTTCGGACCGTGGCCCTGGAGCCGGCCCGGCCAGACTTCGAAGCCGGCGGCGTCTACGACGTGCACGTCAGCGGAGGCAAGGCCTACGCCCTGGTGCACTACCGCACCGCCGAGGACCAGCCGGCCCAATCGGTGCTCGAGATCGTCGATCTGCAGGCCCTGGACACCCCGGGCTTCGACGCCACTCTGCCGGCGCTCATCCACACGGTGGCCTCCGCCGACAACTTCGCCCCCCGCGACGTCACCGTCGCCCGCGGCGCAATTCAAGTGGCCACCGGCCGCAGCGGTCTGGCCCAGATCCCCCTGAGCGAGCTGAGCGTGCTGGCCCACCAGCCCGGCAGCTCCGAGTCCGAGGTCTCCACCGCGCTCGCCGCCATCCGCATCGAGCTGTCGGCCCCCCTCGACCTCGCTGCCGACCTGTCGACGGCGGTTCGCATCCAGCGACAGGACCCATTGGTCGGCGAGGACGTCACCGCCCAGCTCTTCGATCTGCAATTCGAAGACCGGGACGGCGTGCCCAATCAACGCGTCATCGAGCTGCGCCTCAAGCCCGACTCGACCCTGGAAGCAAACGCCCAGTACTTCGTGACCGTCATCGCCGGCCTCAGCGCCGTGAGTGGCGCCGGCGCACCGCTGTCCTCGGACTACACCTTCGACTTCATCACCTCGCCGGCGGGCGCGGCCGAGCCGCCCGTCATCGCCGGGGTCGACCCCTCCTTCGGCAGCATCGGCGGCGGCACCGATATCGTCGTCTACGGCGATAACTTCGGCAGCGCCCCCGAACTCTACGTGGGCGGCCAGCGTCTGGTGATCAACAGCGTGGTGGCGGCCACGGGCGGTCCCGGCCTCGAGGCCTTTGATCGCATCTACGCAACCACCCTGCCCCACTTCGCCGGCCCCGCCGCGGTCGAAGTCGTCGCCGACAGCGGCCTGAGCGACATCGTGCTCGGCGGCTTCACCTTCGTCGACCTGCTCCAAATCTCCTTCGTCAATCCCGCCGTCGTGCGCGTCTCGCAGGCGGGCCAGGGCGACGTGGTCGACGTCGTCGGCTGGGGCTTCCACCCGGGCGTGGTGCTGCGCGCGTGGCCCAGCGGCGAGCCCGAGCGCGCGGTCCAGGACGTGGTCGACCGCGACCGCCTCGTGATCGAAACCGCAGAGCGCATGCGCTGGACGGTGCCGGACTTTGGCGGCGGCTATCGCGGCTTCGTCGACCTCGAGGTCAGCGACGACGAGGGCCGCTTCGTGCTGCCGAGCGCGCTCTTCTACGGCGGACTGACGGCCGATCGCCAGATCTTCACGGCTCTCGACGAAGGCTCCAGCAGCGACACGAGCCTACTGCCACCGGGCACCCCCATAGCGCTCACCAGCGACGCCGAGCGCGGCTACATCTACGTCCTGGGCCAGCCGCCGCGGCCGCTCTCCCAAGGCATCAGCGAGGATGCCTTCGCACTCAAGGAGCGCCCCGCCTGGATCAGCATCGTTCGCTACAACCGCGACGACATCGCCAACGCAGCGCCCATGTACGGCCTGGGCTACTACAACCTGCCCGCCGAGCTCGACCCGAAGTCGATGGTGCTGTCGGAGACCCACCTCTACGTCTCCGCCGCCGGCCGCAGCTACACGCAGTTCGATCCCCCCTACGAAGACCAACGCGTCATCCTGGTTTACGATCGCGAGACCCGCAACCAGAGCGATCCTTTCCCCGAAGGCCAGGATCGGGACATCCTGTACGCCCTGGGGCTGGACTTCACCACGCCCCCCACCCAACTCCTGGTTGCAGGCGACCTGCTGCTGGCCTCGAACCCCTACGACGGCCTGGCCATCATCAGCCTCGCCGATCCCGTCAAACCATCGGTGATTCGAAGATTCTCGGTCGCCGATCTGGGCATGAACGTTGGCAGCCTCCTCGGGACCGGGGACTTCGTCCAGGTCGGGGCTCGGCTGCACATGACCGGCGGCTTGGCGACGGGTGGCGCCCCGCGCTTCATCCACATCGGCAGCCTCGATCTCTCGGTCCCGTCCACCCCGCGCACCACCGACGGAACGGAAATCGACGGGCTACAGATCCACCGGCTGGGACAATCCACACGCATGGCGGTGGGTAAGCGCACCACAACCGTGGCGGTCAACGAAGCCGAGCGCCCGAGTGTCTTCCCGCGGCTCGGACGCTACGACAACCTCTTCGAGATCCCCGCCGGCCTGACCGCACTCGAAGCCCAGTCCTCCCTACTCACCACCATCGGCGCAGGCGACGGCGGCTACTATGGCGCCGTCTTCGACGCAAGCCGACCAGAAGCCATCACGCTACTGGACGCCATCGCCGTCAAGCCGCTTCACATGTACGAGATGCTTCAAACCGGGCATCTCACCGACGACGGTCTCTCGGTGATGGCGACCACCGACCGCCTGATCCTGATCGACACCTACCTGCGCGACCTGATCAGCTCCGAGCCGGCCCACGGCAGCCAGGGCGTGCCCACCGCCGACCCGATTCGGCTGCGCTTCAGCGCCGCCATCGACGCCGCCCAGCTCAGCGCCCTCACCCCCTACATCGACCTGCGGCTCGACGACGGAACCGCCGAAGGTCAGGCCCATGCCTTCACCACCGCCCTCGACCCCGCAAGCCCCCGCGACATCCTGCTGACGCCCCAGCCCGCCCTCACCCCCAGCTCCCGTTACCGCATCCTGCTCAGCGAGGAGCGCGGAAGTCGCCGCAGCCAGGGCCTCTTCGATCACAGCATCGAGTTCACCACCGCCAGCGACGCGTCCGCAGCCCCCGAGCTGGTCGCCATCGCCCCGCGTATGCTGCCCAGCTCCGGCGGGCTGCTCGAGGTCACACTCTCCGGGGGCGTGACCCCCATCTTCACCATCGGCGGAGCCGGCGCTGCTGTGCTTTCGGGCACCGATGAAGGGGGAGGCGTCACGCGTTATCAGCTCGAGGTCCAGGCTGCCCCCCCCGGCCCCGCCGAGCTCGTCGCCATCAACCAGAGCGGCGCCCGAACCTCCCTCCTGGGAGCACTCGAATTCGCAGCCCCGATGCTCCTCGAAGCCCTCAGCCCAGCCGTGGGCTCCAGCAACGGCGGCACCCTGGTCACCCTGAAGGGCGACGGATTCCGCCCTGGGGACGGTCAAATCCAGGTCTTCTTCGGCGCCACCCCGGCAGACCCCGCGAGCGTCCGCGTACTCGACGCCTCGACCATCGAAGTGCTGTCGCCCGCGGGCATCCTCGGAAGCGTATCGGTGACGGTTGTGCGCGACGACGGCCAGCGCGCGACCCTCGACAGCGCCTTCGAGTACCAGCAGCCGATCCAGTCCCGCATCAAGGGCGGCGGCATGATCCACGACCTGGCCCTCGACCCCACGGGCACCTACCTGGTCGCGGCAGCGGGCTCGGCTGGCCTGCTGATCTACAACATCGATCCCTCCACCTACACCGGCGACGCCGATAACCCCCTGCCCGAACAGCGCCTGCGCGACGCCATCGACCTCGACGGTCTCGGCGGCGACGACCGCATCGTAGCGAAGGTGCCGATCCCTGGTGGCGCCCTCGGCGTCGACACCTACTTCGAGCGCGGCGTCGACCGCGTCCTGGTCACCACCGGCAACGGCGAGTTGGTCGTGGTCGCCTTTGACTCGGTCGACCTGAGCCGCTCCCAGATCGTCGATCAGCTGCCACTCTACTCCGAGTTCGCCCGCGGCATTGATGCCGAAAACGAGCGCGCCGTCATCGCCATGGCCGAGCGCGGCCTCGGCATCGTCGACATTCGCCTCACGGGCAAGCACTACCTCAACCGCTCCCAGGCCCTGCCCAACGGCCACAAGGCCCTCGACGTCGACATCATCGAGTCCGACGCCACTGGCCCCCAGCGCTATGCTGTGGCCGCGGGCCTCTTCGACGTCGGACAAAACCGCTTGCTCGACGCCGAACTCAGCGACAGCGGCGGCATGTACCTGCTGTCCCAGAGCCCCAATACGGGCCTCGTGGTACGCGGCCGCGTGCCCGTGCCCTCGAGTCGCGTGGTGGTCCAGGGCGAGCTGGCCTACCTCGCGGCCGGCAGCCAGGGCATCGTGGTCGTCGACATCAGCGACCTCGACGCGCCCCGCATCGTCAGCCGCATCCAAAACCTCGGCCACGTCTACGACGTCTCGGTCAAGGGCAATACCCTCTACGCTGCGGTGGGCACCGCCGGCATCGTCACCATCGATGTCACCGATCCGAAGGCTCCACGCGTCCTCGAAGGCCTCGAGGCCTTTGCCTCCTCGGATCTGCGCGTGGTGCTGGCCACCGACTACGCCGCCGTTTCCGGTGGCTTGCACGCCGAATCCAATTTCAAAACCGGTGTCATCCAGGTCAGCCCCGACGCCATCCTGAAGCTCGCCGCCGTGGACCCCGCAGACGGCATCCTGGACCTGGATGCCATCGGCCGCCTGCTGGTGCGCCTGCGCTTCAACAAGGCCATCGACCTGTGGCCCTCGAACCTCGACCGCTTCGAGCTGCTCGACCCCCAGGGGCAACCCCTGCCCACTGCCGTCGAGATCATCAACAACGACGCCCTGCTCACCCTCGCTCCGGAGAACGGCCTCTCCCAGGGCGACGCGCTGACCGCCGTGGCCCATGCCGGCATCGCATCGGTCAAACCCGTCTCCGAAACCGAAGCCCTTACCCTCTACACCTTGGGTCAAGACCAGCGCGTCCCCTTGACCTATCGTGGAGAGCGCCCCGAAGAAGTCGAGATCGAGTCCTCGGTTCCGCGCCGCATTCCCACGGGTGAGCCCGCCGGCCTCACCATCGGTGCCCGCGGCGTGCCCCTGGACCTAACCCGCGTGCGCGCCTTCGTGGCCGACGTCGAGCTCGCCGTGATCTCCATCGAAAGCAGCGGCGGCGGCACCATCGTGCTGGCCGAAGCCCCGCCCTTCGAGTTTGCCGGTCAATATGACGTCAGCCTGCTGGTCGAAAACGGCGGCGTCTGGGAAGACGCCACCCTCTTCGGCGGCCTCACCGTCGACGCCCCAATCCGCTTCGACCGCGTGACCCCGGCCTGGGGCCCCCGCCGCGGCGGCACCACCGTCACCATCTACGGCGAAGGCTTCGAGCCCGGCACAACTGTCAGTGAAAGCCTCACGGTGCGGGTGGGCGATGTCCCGGTGCGCAGCATCCGCGTGCTGGCCAGCGACCGCATCGAGGTCGAGACCCCCTCCGGTCGCGTGGGTAGAAATCGTGTGCTCGGTTCCGACCGCTATGGGCGGCAGACCGAACTCGAGCCCGAACAGGGCTTCGGCTACGGCCTGAAAGAGCTGGCGCGGGCACCACTTCTCTTCCAGCCACTGGATTTGATCATCGACACCGAGACCGGCGTGGCGCTGGCCGCAGGCGGGCGCTTCGTCGACGCGAGCTACAGCGCGGACGGGTTGGGAGGCACAAGAGCGGCAAAGCCCGTCTTCGAATACAAGCCGAAGGTATTCGTGCCCGACAACCTGCGGGTGGCCAGCTTCGACGTCCAAAATCGCGACAGCATCACCCTCGTCGGCGGGCTGCCGGTCTCCTCGCCGCTCGAAACCCTCGACGAGCGCGTCTCCGATCCGACCTGGGCCTCGGGTGAAGACGCCTGGAAGCTGCTGGCCACCACCGAATTGGAGGATTCGATACCGCGCAAACGCCTCTACGTGGCCAACGGCGTGGGCGGCACGACGCGACTCAACCTGGACGACCAAAACGGCCTCTCGCTGCTAGACCAGCGCGGCGGGCTCGGCGAGTACCACACCGGATCGGTCGCCAAGAGCGGCAATCTGCTCTTCGCTTCCTCAGGCCAGGGCCGCCCCGGCAAAGAGTGTAAGGAGCCCCCGCCCGACTGCGGGACCTGCCCCGGCGAACCGGACGAGTACGGAGCGATCACAGTCTCGAGCTACGTCGATCCAAATGACGCCATGGACGTGAACGTGGCCGGCGTGCGAAGCGAGCGCGGCACCAATACCCCCGGCGCCCTGCTGTACGAGGACGGCATCCTCTACGCAGCCGGCGACCTCGGCTATGCCCTGCACGGTACGGAATTCATGTGCGCCAGGACCCCTCGGATCGTCGGCGCGGATCCCAACCCCAGCGGCACCGGCACCGTCCACGCCTACGACCTCCGGGGCCGTGGCGGGAGCCGAACCTACGACTTCGGCTCCGGCAACATCCGCGAGTTGCTCCCCTATGGCGACTTCCTGATCGCCTCCGTCGGCAACCGCGTCGAAATCGTGCACAGGCTGCGGCCCGAGCTGCGCGGCCGTTTCGTGCTCGACAAGGACATCCAGGCGAACCTGGGGCAGATCGACGGCCTGCGTCGTGCCGGCAACCTGCTCTTCGCCTCTGCCAAGGGCGGCGGCCTGCTGGTGCTCGACATTGCCGATCCCCTGGCCCCCTATCTGGTATCCGCAGGCAACGACGAAGTCTTCTTCGCCACCGACGTGATCAAGGACCGCATCGTCGCCAGCGCCGAGCGCGCCGTGGCCGCCTACGAGGCCCCCGGCAGCTTCGTGCGCGAGACATCGCTTCAGGAGCGCGCCTACATCGCCGACGCCGAGCCCTATGAGGTGCGCTTCAACGAAGCCATGGTCAGCACCTCGGTCACGGCGCCTGGCGCCGTCTGGGCCCGACGCACCGACACCGACGAAGTGCTCGCCACCACCGTGCTACCAATCGCCGAGGACGACGGCAGCGTCGAACGCTTCTCCATCAGCTTCGCGCGCCAGCCGGGCATCGAATACGCGATTCACATCGACGACGCCCAAAACCTGCGCGGTGGCGGCCTGTGGGCCCCCTTCGTGGGCCGCGTGCGCGCCGCCAGCACAGGCGCCGGCCGCCCACAGCTCGAGCAGGTCGTCGGCGCCGCCATCACCCAGGGCCAAAACCAGACCGTCACCCTGCTCGGCAGCGGCTTCGCCGGCGCCACCGCCCCAGAAGTGCGCATCGGCGGCCAGCTGGTCTCGGCCACCATCATCAACGACTCCACCCTCGAGCTGCCCCCCGGCGCCGTCGACCTGCTGCCGCTGAGCCCGGGCCACTATGAGCTCGAGGTACGCCGCGCCGAGCTGGTCGCTTCCATCCCGGGCGGCATCGTCATCGGCGGCGCCATCGAAGCCGGAACGCTGGCCCTCACCCAGAGCAGCGGCCCGGCCCTGGGCGGTGTCACCATCGGCATCAGCTCGAGCACCGGCGGCATCCTCCCGGGCAGCAAGGTCATCATGAAGTCGCCCGACGAGCGCGTCATCCGCACCGAGCTGATCGAGGGCGGCGACGCCATCAGCGACCTGCGCGACGACGTGGTCGCCCTCGGCGGCTTCGAGTTCCGGCTGCCGGGCATCCTGGACCCCCAGGCGGGCTTGGTGCACGAGGTCTACCTCGAAGTCGGCGGCCAGGAGCACTACGTCGGTCCCTTCGTCTACCAGCTCGAGCAGGGCCGCGACCTCGACCTGCCCAACTACCCGCCCATGCGGGTCGGCGCCGCCCAGGTCATCGGCGACCTGCTCTACGTGGGCGTGGCAGGCGGCGCCCTACCCACCAGCGAGAACCGCTTCCTCATGCCCGGCGGCCTCGAGATCTACGACGTCAAGATCTGGGACCGCCCGATTCGACTCTCCCAACTCTGGCTCGACCAGGAAGTACTCGGCCTGGCCGTCAAAGACGACATCGCCTACCTGGCCGCCAGCAGCGCCGGCCTGGTCACCGCCAGCGTGCGCGATCCGGAACAGCCCCACCTGCTGTCGGCCATCGGAGTCGGCGGCCACAGCGCTGTCGACCTGGACCTGCATCCGCTCACGGGCGTCCTGGCCCTGGCAGTCTCCGATGGCCTCTCGGGTGGCTATATCCGTTTCTTCGACACCGCCCACCCGGAGCTGGCTGCGCCCGCGGGCTATCCCGTGATCGCCCTCGACGGCCAGCCCCTGAGCGGGCGCCCCCTCGACGTCCAGTGGCTCGGCGACGCGCTCCACGTCCTGGTCGATCGCGACGGCGCGCTGGAGCTTTTGATCTTTGACACCTTCGGCGAGTCGCCCAGCCCGCGCACGGTTGCCCTGCAGTGGCCGAAGGACTCGGGTTGCACCGTCGAGTCCCCCTCCGAGCCTTCGCTGCTGGTCCAACACGGCCAGGTCGCCGTCACCATCGACGGCCACTACGCCGTGCTCGAGGACGACGGCGCCGGCGGCTACAGCGCCGCTTACTGGCAGACCTGGATCTGCCCCGATCCGCTGGAAATCGCGGCTGGCCTCGCCCCCCCCGCCGGCGTCGAGTTCCCCCAGGGCGAGCTCATCCTCATCGACGGCCAGCTCATGGTCGGCGATGCAGCCGGCCTCCAGGAGCAACCGGCCCCCAACCTGGTGGTCACCTCCGTGCAGCCCGCCTTCGGCGCATCGCTAGTGCCCGGCGAGGGCGTGCGCATCGACTTCAGCGACCTCATCAACACCGATGCAGTCGAAATCGCAAGCGACGTTCTCGTACTCGACGCCGGCGGTCTCCCGCTGCCCACGACCGAGTACGCCCTCGAGGCGATCAACACCGTCCTGGGCGCCTATGTGCAGCTCACCTTCGCCAGCAACGCGACCTACCGCGGTCTGGTTCAAGTGCAGGTCACCGGCGGCGTCACCAACCTCGATGGCATCAACCTGCGGACGCCGGTACTGGGTAGCTTTGAGTTAATCGACGGCGTGCGACCGCGCATTGACCGTGTCGAGCGCTTCACGGCCTCGGGCCTGTCCCCGCCCTACTTCCACGCCGACGGCACCGAAACCGTGGTCGTCAGCGGCGCCGACTTCGGCACCGACCCGGCCGCCATCAGCATTTACGTGGGGGACCAGCCGCTCAGCGCCGATCGCCTCGTCGCCCTCAGCGACACCGAGCTGCGCTTCAGCCTACCGGCCCTCAATCTGGGCCTGCCCACCGCTGGCCTGACCCTCGGCATCGCCCGCGCCGGCGTGCTGGCCGAACGCGCCGGCGCCATCGTGATTCAAAAACCCATCCTGCTGCAGGCCCTGGAGCCCACCTTCGGGCCTCCCGAGGGCGGCAATCGGGTACGCCTCTATGGCGTGGGTCTGGGACCGTCGGTCAGCGTACGCTTCCAGTCCTCGCCCGCGGGCGACCTGCGCCAGGTGGGCCCCGGTGCCATCGAAGTGCGCGCGCCCTCGGGTGCTCCGGGCGTGGTGGACGTGGCAGCCTCCAGCGCCTTCTTCCCCGACGAAGAGAGCGTGCTCACCGCGAGTTATCGCTACGTCGACGCGCCCCTCGGCTCCACCACCCTGGACGCCGACCGCCCCACGCCCGTCAGCGCCATCGCCCTCAAGGACCAGGTGCTCTACGCCGCCACCGGCGGCAGCTACCGGGCCTACGACGACAGCGGCCGCGCCCTGGGCACCGCCGCATCGAGCTGGGCCACGCTGATGGTGGCCGACATCTCCGACCCGGTCCGCCCCACCGTGATCCCCAAGGAAGATGCGGGCCAAAGCCAGCCCTACCACCTGGCGGCCAACCTGCCGCCCACGGGCTTCCGCGACCTGGCGCTCAATGAAAACGACCTCTTCCTGGTGGGCGGCGATCGCCTCTTCCACCTCGACACCACCCTGCCCACCGACCCTTACCTGATCGACGACCGCAGCCTACTGCACGAAGACGGCTCGCCCGCAGCCGGCCTGGCGCTAGCAGCCGCAGACGGCCTTCTCTACCTGGCGGCCGACGACGGCCTTCGCATCTACCGCATCGGCGACGACCGCGTACTCGAAGAAATCGCGCGCCACGCCACCGACGCTCTGGGTGGCGACATCGCCGACATGCTCGTGCAGGACGACCGCCTCTGGGTCGCCCTGGCCGATGCCGCCGAGATCCTGGTCGTGGACCTGATGGAGGGCCGCTTCGACATCGTCGCGCGCTACCCGACGCGGGACTTCTCGGGCAACGAGATCGTGCCCGCGCGCATCCTCGTGCTCGAAGGGCTGCTGCTGGCATCGACCGGCCCCTCGGCCAGCGTCGTCGCCTACCAGCCCACGGACGCCGCCCTGACCCCGGTCTCCGAGCTGCGCCTCAGCTCGCTGCATCCGGCCGTGCCCACCGAAGCCGGCGCCCTCGCCCTCGAGGGCCAGACCCTACACGTCGCCGCTGGCGACGGCGACCTGCAGTCCTTCCACATCGCCGACTGGATCGCCGGCCGCTTCGAAGGCCGTCCCGAGCTCAGCCGCCTGACCTCGGTCATCGGCGCTGCCCGCAGCGTGGCCACCGGGCGCCGCACGCTCTACGTGGGCTCCACCGCCTTCTTCGCATCGACCGCGGGTGCCTTCGAAAATCCCGTCGCTGGCGTCCCGCTCCAGCTCACCGGCGCCCTTAGCGCCATCGCCGACAACGACCTCCAGGTCCTCTCCCACATCCCCGAGGCCGGCGCGCTACACGCCGTCGACCAACCCCTCGAGGTGCAGTTCAACCGCATTCTCGACGACACCCAGATCCGCGACCAGGGCGCCTCCCTCTTCGAGGTCACCCAGGACGGCGTCCCGGTCGACGGCTTCGTCTCCTCGGTGGTCAACAACATCGGCACACGCCTGGTCTTCTACCGGTCGGCCGATCCGCTGCAAGCCGACAAGAAGCACTCGGTCCGCCTGTCGGCCGCGATCCGCGACGCCAGCGGCCAGAGCCTGGGCCAGGACTACCGCTTCAACTTCGTCAGCGCCCCCGGCCCGCGCCCCACGCTCGAGCGAGTCAGCCCCAGCCTTGGCAGCTGGCGCGGCGGCATCGAAGTGGAGCTGCGCGGCGAAAACCTGCGCGTGGGCACCCAGATCACCATCGGCGGCATCAATGTGGCGCCCGAAAACATCGTGGCCGCCGACGGCGAGCGCCTGGTCTTCCGCCTGCCGCCCCTGCCCCAGGAGCCCGCTGGCGACCGCCTGGTCGGCATCCGCGTCACCACCGGCGGCATCGACCACTTCCGCGCCGGCCGTTTCACCTACGTGGCCGATCCGCGCATCGAAGACATCGGCAGCTACGACAGCGCCAGCGGCTTCCTCAACACCGGCGACCTGCGCTTCGACTACGACAGCTCCGAGTGGATCGGCATCCGCGGCAGCGGCCTGGGTACGCAGACCCAGGTCACGGTCAACGGCAAGCCTGCAGAGTCACTGCAACTGGTCGCTCCCAATACCCTGGCCTTCCGCATCCCTGACCGCACCCTCGGCGCCCTCACCGTAAGCGCCAGCAACGGCGCCGCGGGCGACGCCGTCACGAGCAGCGCCCCGGTCATCGACCTCGTCGGCTCGCGCGTACATCCGGGGTCGGCCCTGCGCCGCGCCCGCCACCAGCACTTGCTGGCCCTGTGCTCGGGCACGCTGCTGCGCCTCTACGACACCCGCGACGGCGGTGCCGGGCTTCTGCTCAGCGAATACGAATTCGACAGCGCGCCTTCGGCCATCGCCATGGACGGCCGCCACGTCGGCGCGCTGCTGCCCGGCGGCGAGCTCGCCGTGGTCTCCATCGAAAACCTCTACCGACCCGAGCTGGTCAACCGCATTCCAAACCGCAGCGGCAGCGAGCATCGCGATTTGACCCTGGCCGGCGGGCGCTTCTTCTCCATCGGCACCGACGGACTGCACGTGGGCAGCCTGCTCGGCGCCGCCTTCGACACCCTGCCCCTGACCAGCGCCCCCGACTCGCTCGCGAGCGACGGCGATTACCTCTACCTGCTGGCCGCCAGCGCCATCGACGTGCGCCCCGTGGCCGACCCGGCCGTCTCCGCGCTCATCGCCCCCGTGCCCATCGCCCTCGCCGGGCCCGCGCGGCTGCGACTCGCCGCCGCGCGCCTGCTGGTGCTAGCCGGCGACTCGGCACAGCTCTTCGACACCAGCCGACTGGCCGCCGCCGCCCTCGACAGCCTCGGCACCGCACAGGTCCCGGGCAGCGCTGCGCTGGCCCTCTCGGGCGAGCTGCTGGCCGCGGCAACACCCATCGGCGGCAGCCAATACGGACTCGAACTCTTCGACCTCGACCTGGTCGAGCCCCCTGGCAGCGGCCTGACCCTGACGAAGCTCGCCGACGTGCGACCGGCCACGAGCGGCCTACCGGCGCTCCACTTCGACGGCGAGCTACTGCAGTGGGTCGACAGCGGCGGCCACTCCTCGCTGACGGTGCCGATCCCCAATGTGGTCGGCCCCGATCCCGCACGCCATATCACGAGCGAAGCCGGCGAAATCGCCCTGCGCCTGGGCGGTCTCAGCGAGGCCTTCAGCGCCGTCTCCCTCGATGTTCGCAACGCCTTCGACGCCTCGCCCGTCAGCGGCCAGAGCCGCCTGATCGGCGACCGCTTGGTCTTCAGCCCCGTCGGTGACCTCTTCACCGCGGGTGAACGCTATCTGCTGGACCTCTTCAACGCCCCGCGCCAGGTCATCGACGGCGCCGCGGTCACCTACGACCAGAGCTACGCGCTGCAGGCGGTGCCGCTCTTCGGCGCCGTCGAGCTCACGGCCACTTCGGTGGCCCCGGCCATGGTCCTGGTGGGCCTCCCCACCCGCTTCAGCATCGCCGGCGCCGGCCTCGAGCAGGCGACCGAACTGCGCCTGGGCGCGCTCACCTTGACCGCGGATCAACTCGAAGTCAGCCCCGACGGAACCAGCCTGAACTTCGACGCCACGCTCGCCGCCGCCGGCCCCCACACCCTCACCCTGCTTTCGGCCGATGCCGAACGCGCCCTGCCCGCGGCCATCTGGGCCACCGATCCGCTCGCCATCACCTCGGCCGCCGGCAACCACCCGGCCGGCCCTCAACTGCTGGCCAACCTGGGCGCGACGCGCATCGACGTCATCGGCTCCGGCATCGACTCCGCCGTCGCCGTCCACCTGGTCGAGACCGGCGTCGCCCTGCTCGGCAGCTACAACCGCGTGCCGGTCGAGAGCTTCAGCACGACTGGCCTGAGCTTCTTCAGCTCCGAATGCCTGCCCGGTTCCAGCTACGACGTGGTCCTGGTGCGCGAAAAGACGCTGGAAGAAGCGCGCCTCGCCGCCGTCCTGCTCTGCGCCGACGACGCCGGCCCGCTGCTGGTCTCCGAGCGGCCCTTTGGCGGCAGCACGCCGCTACTGCTGGGCTACGACGAAGCGGTCGTCGCCAGCGGCCATGCGGTCGAGCTCGAACTACGCGACTACTCGAGCACCCCGGTCAGCGACATCAGCACGAGCTTCGCGCTGGGCGTCAGCGGCACCCAGATCTCGCTCGGCCTGGGCGCCGGCGCCAGCGTGCTGCCCAACCGCATCTACCGCATACGCGTTGACGGCATCGCCGACTTGGCCGGAAATCCCGCGCGCTCGGGTGCGAGCTACAGCCAGACCTTCATCGCGGGCGACAGCCTGCCCCCGCGCGACCTGGTTGTGCGCGACGAGGTCACCAACGCCCTGATCGACGGCGCCACCATACTCACCCGCGGTCGCAGCTACTACCTGCGAGCCGACGCCAGCGACAACCTGCCCGAGCTGGGCAACGTCAAGAGCGCCCTGACCGTCAGCACAGGCGCCGGCGGCGGAAGCCTGGTCACCATCGCCGGTGGCCCGGATTCGGTGGAAGCGAACTTCACGATTCGCGAGAGCTACGACAGCTTAGCGCTGCGCGTCACCGCCACCGACAGCTCCGGCAACGCCGCCAGCGAGAGCTTCAGCGTCGCCCTTGCCGACGCCGACATCGCCGTCGGCGCCCTGACCACCTCCCCGGCCCTGCCGGAGGAGCAGCAGGTGGTGGAGCTCATCGCCGCGATCAGCGGCGCCGATGTGGACCTGCTTAGCGCCGGCCGGTTCCAGCTGCTGGGCCAGACCGTCGAGGGCACCCTGGTCTCCACCGGCGCCGGTAGCGCCCAACTGCGAGCCAACTACGCGCTTCCCTCCCTGGCCGAAATCCGGCAGGCCACCGGCGGCCTCGACAGCATCGGCGTGCGCAGCTACCTGCAGTTCGGCGTCGAAGGCCAGCTCAGCGCCGACCACAGCCTGCTCATCGGCGCCGACAGCACCGCGCCGGCCGTCAGCATCGTCTCGCCTCTCAACGGCGCCTCGGTCCCCATCGGCCAGCCCACCACGGTTCTGATCCGGGCCTTCGACAACCTGGCCCTCGATCGCGTCGAGGCCTCCATCGGCGGCGGCCCCTGGCAGGTCCTGAGCGACCCGACCCAGCTACAGGTTACGCCAGTCAACGCCACACCGCTGACGGTCGACGTCGCCGCCTACGACGCTGCTGGAAACCGCGGCAGCGACGCCATCGAGCTGCGCCCCCAGGATGCGCTGCTCCCGGCCACCGAGCTTTCGCTGCTGCAACCCGCGGAAGGCGCCCAGCTGCGCGAACGCCAGACGCTGAGCGTCGAGGTGCGCATGGTCGGCATCGACAGCGCCACCCTCAACCTCGACTTCGGTGGCGTCGACAGCGACCTGCAAAACCCGGCACCACTCACGCTCACTCGGACCGCGGGTGACCCCGAGCGCTTCAGCGTCGACTTCAATCTGCCCGCCGTCGACCGCGACCGGGTGGCCGTACTGCGCCTGGAGCAGAGCGGCGTCGCAACTCCCCTGCGCGATCTGCGCTCGATCACAGTGCTGAACGACGACCTGGTCGAAGCCCCGGCCCTGGTCGAGCGCCTGCCCAGCGGAGCCATCCTGGGCGGCAGCGAGCTGTGGCTGCGGGCCGACGCCCCCGCCGCCATGCAGGACTTCTCGCCCAGCTCGCAGCTCGAGGTGGAAGACCCCAGCCTAGCCCCCGCCCAAACCCTGCCCTTCGCCGAACCGCTGCTGCCGCTACCGGTGGCCAGCGCGGGCAACGAGCTGCGCGTGCGCGCTCGCCTGCAGGATCTCTCGGGCAACGAGCTTTTGACCGAGGAAGCCGTCGAGAAGCTGCCCTACTTCAGCGGCAGCCCACAGCAGCTCTTCGTGCCGCCCATCGGCGCCATCGTCGGTCCCCCCGTGGCCGCCACCGGCCTCGAGGGCGACTCGGACGCCGTGCTCTTCGCCGTCAACCAGAGCGCCGGTGGCTACCAGCTGCGCACGGCCGCCGGACTGCAGGACTCGGCCGCCAGCGGCGCCCTCCAGCAGCTGCACTGGACCGGCGCCGGCCTGGTCGCCGAAGAGCACATCGGCCAAAGCCGCAACCTGGTCTTCTGGCCGCTCGTACAGGGCGCCCTGGGAGCCGCCCTGCGCACGCCGCTGCTGGGCGAGCTTCTGGGCGGCGCCGGCCACATCCTGTTCACGCGCCACGGCGCCCTCATCGACGGCTACCTCCACAGCGAGGGGCGCCTGCTGCCGCTGCTGGGCGCGCGCATCCCCGAGGCCATCGCCGCCGTCTCCGTGCACGCCGACCGCGTCCACCTGCTGACCGAGACCGGCGGCCTGGTAGCCCTGGCCCTCGCCGACGAGCGCCTGCCGGCCCTGCGGCAGCTCTACTACACGGCCATCGAGCCCGGCGCGCTACTCGCCGTCGGCACCTCGCGCGTGGCCGTCGCCCGCGACCGCACCATCTTCCTCTACGAGCTGCTGGCGCCCGACGCCGTCGCCGGCATCGCCGAGGGCGAGCTGCTGCCCCTGGGCAGCGTCGCGACCACCGGCCCCATCCGCGCCCTGCTCCGCGACGGCGAGCTGCTGTGGGCCGAAACCGGCAGCGCCGCGGGCGAGCCCATGTGGGACGCCTACCGCGACCTCGAGCACGTCGCCCACTTCGGGCTCGATGCCCGCGCCCTGCGCCCCTCGGGCAACCGCTTCTACGACGTGGGCAGCGACGGCGCCCTGTGGGCCACCCCCACCGCCGCCGATGCCGCCATCGCCGCCCCGACCCTGCAGCTGAGCGAAGCGCCCTTCGCCGTCGTCATCACCCCCGACGCACCCGGCACGGCCCTGGGTGGCGAGCACTACGCCTTCTTCGACGCCACCAACGTCCTGCTGCCGGCGCAGCCGCACCTGGCCGACGGCAAGCTCGAGTACCTGCTGCCCCGCAGCGACCTCGCGGGCACGACCATCCGCGCCCACCACGTCGACCGCAGCGCCGCACCCTCGAACCAAAGCCTGACCTTCGACGCCAGCGCCTCGCCGTTGGTCGAAAGCCTCGAGCCCAATGCCCTGCGCACGCTGGCCGCCGGCGCCTACTTGCCCATCGCCGTCACGCTGGCCCCAACCGCCCGCGCCGGCAGCGCCGAAGTGCTCTGGGGCACCACCCCGAGCAGCGCCGCCACCACCGCGCGCCGCGCCTACGACTGGGTCAGCGCCCCCGATCCCGCCGCCGCCATCGGCCTGCAGGTCTCGCTCGACAGCTCCATAACCAACAGTGAAACGGTGCCAGTCGTCGCTCCGCCCCTGCTCGACGGCCAGCTCTGGATCACCGCCCCCACCAACAACCAGGAACGCTACGAAGGCGACGTGGTCTCCGTCGAGCTCGACGCCACGGCCACCACCAGCGCCGGCGACCTCGCCTATGTCGAGCTTCGCCTGCTGGACTTCGACGCAAACCTGGTCGACCGCCGCCTGGCCACCGCGCCCAATGCGGCCCTGTCGCTACGGCTGCCGACGGTCACCACAGCCACCACCCTCACCCTCGAGGCCCGCGCCTACTACGGCGACGAGCTGCACTACCTGACGGGCCTACCGGTCGACGTGCGCGTGCTGCCCCGGCTGCGCATCGCCCCGCCGAGCCTGCGCGGCCTCGCCGACCGCGTCATGGCCGGCTCCCGCATCACCCTGGAAGTGACCGGCGAATACGCCGACGGCGTCGAACGCAGCATCGAGGTCAAAGACGAACTCGACCAACTCATCGCGGCCGGTCCCTCGCCGCTGACGCTCGAAGTCCCAGGCGCGGCCGCAAGCCTCCAGGTCATGGCTCGCGTCGACGACGGCCTCGGCAACCAGGCCCAGGTCACGGGCAGCGCCCGCGTCATCGATCCCCTATCGCTCTCCATCGAGCCCACCGGCGTCCCCTTCGACCACGCCCTGGCCGGCGTCGGCCAGCTGTGGCTTGCGCGCGGCCAGAAGCTGTGGACACGCGCTTCCGACGGCACCGAACGCCTCGAAGCGCGCCTGGCCGCACCCATCACGGGCATGGCCGCGGTCGGCCGCCACCTCTTGCTCGCGCTCGAAGGCGTCGGCCTCGAGCTGGTCGACGTAAGCGACGGCTACCGCAGCGTCGCCGCCATCCCGGTCGGCGGCCAGCTCGGACGCCTCGCGGCCACCGAATCCCTGGCCGTACTCGAGCGCGACGGCGGCGCCCAGAGCGTCATCCTGCGCGGCCGCTTCATCGCCCTCGGCGACAAACTTCTGGTCAATGGCGCCATCAACGCCCTCGAGCGTCGCGCCGGCCACATCTGGCTCGGCACCCAGGGCGGCCTGTTCCGCGTCACTGCCGCGGCCCAGGTCGAGGCGCTCAGCGCACGCCCCATCCTCGCCCTGGCAGCCACCCCGAGGGCCCTTGTCGCCCTCAGCGAAAGCGGCAACCTGATCTCCGTCGACGCCCGCGACAACGTCCGGGAGCACCTGCTCGGACTCGACGCCAGCGCCCTCATCTCGCTACAGGGCGAGCTGCTCGCGCTCTCCGACAACGGCGCCACCGTCATCGACGCGGCCATTGCCACGGCGCCGAGGCCCCTGGGTCAACTGGCCCTGCCCCTCCCCGCCCTCGACGCCCGTCGCCCAGTGCTCAGCGGCGGCCGCATCCACCTGGGCGGAACGGGCGGCGAAGTGCTAGCCCTGACACGCCCGGCCGGCGCCATGCTCGAGCGCTACGCCAGCGCGAGCCCCCGCGGCGACATCCAGCAGGTCGCCTTCCACGACGGCGGCTACCTGGCGGCCGCTGGCGAATACGGAGCCATCGAGCTCACCACCAGCGCCGGCGCCTTCGTCGAAGACGCCTACCCCGCCCCCTTCTCCATCGCCGCCAGCGCCATCGCCACAAGTGGTCCCACCCGCTTCATCCTGCAGCCCGCCCTGCAGCGCGTGATCGCCCTCGACACCGCCGACACCGAAGTCATCGTGCTGCAGGCCGCAGCCTTCAGCCACCTGGTCGCCACCCCCTACGCCGTGGCGGCGGCCGCCGGCAACAGCCTGCACATCACCGACCACAGCGGTCTCTTCGAAGCCGAAGTCTTCGAGGTCGACCCGGCCTTCAACATCGTGGCCCTGGCGGCCGCTGGCGAAAGCCTGCTCGCCGCCACCGAAGACGGCGTCATCCACCGCATCGACGGCGGCCTGCTGGCCGGCGGCGCCGCCGGCGCCACGCGCAGCGCACCGCTGCTGACCGCGACCGGCATCGTGCGCCAGCTGGCCTTCGACGGCGACGACCTCTACTACGCCCTCGGCAGCGTCCTGCAGCGCGTCTCCCTCGCCGATGGCAGCACGAGCAGCGCCACCTTGCCCGCCGCCATCAGCGCCATCGGCAGCGGCGGCGGCGCCGTCCTGGCCGCCGTCGGCACAGACCTCTACCGCTGGCCCAGCGCCCAGCCGCTGACCGCCCCGACCGCGCCCCTGCTGAGCACCACCGCCCCCATCACCGCCATCGCCGCCCGCGACGGGCGCCTGCTGCTCGGCCACGGCGGCGCCGGCCTCAGCCTGCACCAGCTGCCGCGCGCCGGGTTCCTGGCCGACGCCGCCATCGGCGCTCCCGGCTTCGACGCCCCCATCGGCGCCGGCGCGCCCCTCTCGCTGCGCGCCGCCGGCTCCGACGGCCTGCGCGCCCTGCGCATCTTCGTCGACGGCCGCATCGTGGCCCAGCTCGACAGTGCGCCCTTCGACCTGAGCATCCCGCTGCCGGCCTACCTGGTCCCCGGCGATGCGCCCCAGGTTCGCGCCGAAGCCGAAAGCATCTGGGGTGATCGCTACGACACCGACGCGCGCACCATCCTGGTCTCCGGCAGCGCCCCGCCGGCCAATCCGAACCTCGCCGTCAGCCTCAGCGTCGCGGGCCTCTACCGCCCCGCCCCCGTAGAACTGCGCGCCGACCCCGTCAGCGAAGTACCGCTTTCGCGGGTGGACTTCTACGACTGCGGCAGCGCCACCACCGACGACGCCTGCACCTTGCTCGGCAGCGCCGGGGGCCCCGAGTACCTCATCCTGCGCGACCTCTCCCTGGGCAGCCACCGCCTCTTCGCCGTCGCCGTCGACGTCCACGGCAACACCCAAAAGTCTGACTCCCAGTGGATCGAGCGCGCGGCCGACACGCTGCCGCCCGAGGCGCCCGTGGTTTGGCTAGAAGGCCCGCTCACCGCCACCGGCCAGCCCATCGCCGGCCAGCCCTTCGAACTCTTCGTCGACGTCCTCGACCTCGACAGCGGCATCGAGCTGGCCCGCCTCTACCGCGGCACCGAGGTCATCGCCGTGGCCACCGGCGACACCACCCTGCGCTACAGCGAGCCGGCGCCCACCGACGGTCAGAGCTACAGCTACAGCATCTACCTGCGCGACCGCGCCGGCCTCGAGCGCAACGTCGATCCCCTGGCCCAGTACGTGGCCGGCGGCGACCAGCTGCCCGCCCTCAACGTCTCGGGCGTGCCCACCCAAATCCGCGCCCTCAGCCGCTTCAACGTGAACGTGAGCGCCAGCGACGACATCGGCGTCGGCACCCTGTCGGCCCGCTGGCTGGGTCAGGAGACGGTCCAGGCCATCGCACCCCCGACTGCCAGCGCCAGCCGCACCTTCACCATCGACGACGCCCTGGCCGGCGGCACCAACCTGGCGCGCAGCGAGCTGCTCGAGCTGACCGCCACCGACACCTCCGGTCAGCAGCAGGTCGCGAGCTACAGCGTCAACGTGGTCGCCGACCGCGCGCCCGACCCCGCCCGCGTCAGCGTCTCGGTGCCCCCCTACGCCTTCTTCGGCGCGTCCGTACCCATCGAGCTGTCGCTGCCGACCGACACCGACGACGGCCCCCGTTCCGAGCTCACCGTCAGCCTGCTCGACGTCACCGGCGCCCAGGCCGTCGAACTGCTGCGCCAGGCTGGCAGCGCGCGCATCGCTTACTCGATGCTCGCCCCAGCCGCGGGTGGCGCGACCACCGCCCTGCGGCTGCAGTTCCGGCTCACCGACGCCGTGCCCCAGAGCGCCGACAGCGCGGTCTTCGAAATCCCGCTCATCCGCCAGCCCAGCGCCCTGCGCTTCGAGACCGGCGCAGACCTCAGCCTCAACCCGACCGTGCTCAGCGCGGGTGCAAACGCCAGCATCCGCCTGGTCGTGCGCGACGACTACGATCAACCCGTCGCCAACCAAAGCGTGCGCCTGTGGGCCAACGGCAGCCAGGTCGGCCAAGCCATCAGCGACAGCACCGGTGCCGCCCTCTTCAGCTTCGCCGCACCGACCAGCGCCGGCCCCGTCAGCCTCAGCGCCGCCCTGGTCGACTTCCCGGCGATCACCACCAGCCACGCCCTTGAAGTCATCGCTGGCGACGCCGCCGCCATCGAGCTGGCCTACGTGCCCGAACTCACAGCCGGCGACCTCTTGAACCTCTCGCTGCGCGCCCGCGACGCCTACGGCAACCCCGTGCCCCTGGGCACCGGCGCCGCCCTCTCCATCGCCTTCAGCGACCCCAACTTCCACTTTGCGCTTCAAAACGGCGTCACCTCCCAGCCCGTCCTGGACGCCGGCTGCGGCTGCTACCTGGAGCAGGCCCAGATCAGCCTCGAGTCCGGCGTCCTCGACGTGCAGGCCGAGCCCAGCGCCGCCGCAGGCACCTACGCCGTCGCCCTCAGCCCGCTCACGGCCCTGCCCATCACCTACGACCACGACAACAACCCCGCCACCGCCGCCATCGCCGTCAGCTCCATCGACGTCGTGATCGGCCACGGCGAGCCCGCCAGCCTGCGCATCGCCGCCCTCTCCCGCACCAACCTGCCCCTGGGCGACCCGGCGCGGCTCGAGGCCGGCGAGACCGTCAGCGTGGAGCTGGCCATCGTCGACAGCTACGACAACATCGTCACCGGCGCGAACTTCGACAGCGTCGTCGCACTCAGCGGCAGCGCCCAGAGCGCGGGCCTGAGCAGCATCGCCCTGCCGCTCAGCGCCGGCCGCGCCCAGCTCGACGTCACCGACGCGGTGGTCGAGACCGCCATCGTCAGCGTCAGCCAGCTCACGGCCCAGAGCGGCTCGCTGCCGGCGACCTTCGACGCCGCGACCACCCTCAGCCTCGACTTCCTCGAGCCCCTGCCGGCCATCGCCGACGCCAGCTTCGAGCTCGCCCTCGACAACACCGACCCCGACCTCGTCTTCACCTACAACCAGCCCATCGCCGCCGCCGCCACCGGCACGGCGCCCACGCTCGAGCTCGACGGCCTCGCCGTCGCCGGCAGCTTCCTCATCGAAGGCACCGAGCTGCGCTTCGTCTTCGCCGAGCCGGTCCAGCTCGACCGCTGCTACAGCTTCGACACCACGGCAATCGCGCTTCAAGACGCCGTCGACGCCGACCCGGTCCTGGCCCAGGCCCTCAGCCCCTGCAGCCCCCAGGTCGCCGTACCCGTACAGAGCACCGACTTCGTGCTCGAAGGCGCCGACAGCAGCCTCGAGCTGGTGCTCGCCGCCGGTCTCGACCCGAGCCTGATCACCGAAGGCAGCGTCCAACTCGGCAGCCAACAGGCCACCTTCGACTGGGTGACCGCCAGCTACCAGGCGCCGGCCTTCACCGGAGTCGTCACCGTCGACGGCAGCCAACTCGAGCTACTCGTCTCCGGCAACTACGCCGGCGCCCCCCTGCGCATCGCCAACGCCATCACCGTCACCGCCCTGCTGGCCGCGGGCGACCTGGACGGCGACGGCTTGAACAACACCCTCGAACTCGCCCTCGGCCTCGACCCCACGCGCAGCGACAGCGACGGCAACGGCGTCCTCGACGGCCAGGAAGACAGCGACGGCGACGGCCTCAGCAACCGCGACGAACAGCTGCTCGGCACCGACCCGACCAACCCCGACAGCGACGGCGACGGCCTCAGCGACGGCGACGAAGTCACCTGGGGCAGCGACCCGAACGTCGCCGACAGCGACGGCGACGGCCTCGTCGACGGCCTCGAAGTGGCCACCGGCAACGATCCGACCAACGCCACCAGCCACAACGTCACGGCCTACGTGACCGCCCTCGCGGTCAGCCCCGTGGCCCGCCAGGTCTCCTTCGACCTACCCACGCCGGTAACCACCCAGCTCACCGTCACCGCCACGCTCGTCGTGGACGCCCAAAGCTACGACGTCGACGTCACCGCCGACAGCTACGGCACCCTCTACAGCAGCAGTAACCCCGCCGTCGCGGGCAGCCTCGGCAACGGCCTCTTCCAGGTCGTGGGCCCCGGCGACAGCGTGCTCGGCGCCCAGCTGGCCGGCCTCTCGGCCAGCAGCCTCCTGACCGCCTACGCCTGCGGCGACGGCCAGCTCGACCCCGGCGAATTCTGCGACGACGGCGGCAACCTGCCCGGCGACGGCTGCGACGCCTCCTGCGGCTTCGAATACTTCAGCGTCGGCGGCCAGGTCAGCGGCCTGCCCACCACCGCCCTGCCCGACGGCGACGGCGACGGCTTCCCCGACCACGCAGTCGTCCTCGGCCTCGAAGGCGAACAACTGGGAGTCACGATCGACGGGGCCTTCACCTTCGCCACCACCGTCGCCCACAGTAGCAGCTACCTCGTCACCGTGGACAAGGAGCCGGCCGGCCGCATCTGCAGCATCGAGGGCGCGACGGGCGTGATCGCCGCGGCGGATGTCACCAGCGTCAGCGTGAGCTGCCGCCCGCTGCCCAAGGGCAAGCGCCTGCAGGCCGCGCTCTCGGTGGACGCCGCATGCTACCTCGACGCCACCGGCAGCCTCGGCTGCTGGGGCGGCACCGGCCTGAGCGTGGTGGACACCAAACCCGCAGGCAGCTTCATCGATCTCGCCCTCGGCACCGACAGCGGCTGCGTGCTCGGCGACGACGGCTTGGCGACCTGCTGGGGAGCCAATGCCAGCGCCCTGGCACCACCCGCGGTGCTGTGGCGCGACATCGCCACCGGTATCAACACGGCCTGCGGAGTGCGATCCGGCGACGGCGCTCTCGAGTGCTGGGGCTCCTACACGACTCTGCTCAACAACATCCCGCCCGGCAGCTTCAACGCGGTCTTCTTGCGTCACCAGACCGCCTGCGCTCTGGGTACGAACAGCGCGCTCTCCTGCTGGGGCGACAACGTCAATACCGTCGTCAACCTCGTCAATAACGCTCCCCAGGGCCAAGCCTTCGATTTCGTCGACTTCGGCCAGTACCACGCCTGCGCCATCAACCCGGCCGGAGCCGTCGAGTGCTGGGGCAGCACCACCTACGACAAGACCATCGTGCCGCCCGAACTCGCGGGCCTGACCATGGTCGACCTGGCGCTGGGGCTCGAGCACAGCTGCGCCCTGGAGGACAGCGGCGTAGCCCACTGCTGGGGTGCCGGCTCCGCGGCCTACAAGCAGGACGCCGCTCCCCACTTTGGCCAAGCCATCCCACCGCGCACCCCCGACGCCGTGTTCGAAGAGCTGATGGCGCGTAAGCACACCACCTGCGGCCTCAAGCGCGACGGCGGCATGCTCTGCTGGGGCCAGAGCAGCCTCATCAACGACCCACCGGGCTACTGCGGCGACGGCATCGTCGACCTCGACGAGCAATGCGACGACGGCGTCGACCCAATCACGCTCGTACCGGAAGGTGGCGACGGTTGCAGCGCCGACTGCAAGAGCAATGAGCAAAAGGGCAACGGCATCCTCGACCCCGGCGAAGTCTGCGACGACGGGACCGGTGCCGCCGCGGGCGAATTCTGTAACGACAGCTGCACCATCAGCACCCGATGCGGTGATGGAACCCAGACCGTCGATCAGGTCTGCGACGACAAGAACGAGTGCACCGCGGAGAGCTGCAACGACCAATACGGCTGTGACCACACGCCCGTCGCCGACGGCACCAGCTGCGAGGACGGTGCCGGCAGCTGCCGCTCCGGCGGCTGCGTGGTGCCACAGGTATCTACGGCCAAGATATACGACACCGCCTGTGAGATCGACTTGAACGGTGCGCTGAGCTGCTGGGGTCAAGACACCCAAAACAACTTGCGCAGCGGCGCACCAGTGAGCCTATTCAAGGACGTCGCCATGATGGGCCCGAGCGCCTGTGCCCTGGATGTCGACGGGATCGCCGAGTGCTGGGGCCTCAACGCCAACAACTTGCATGTCGAGCCAAACCTGCCCTTCCGGCGTATCGCCGTCTGCCACGGGCAGTACAGCAACTCCATCGCCGCCTGTGCTATCACAATGGGCGATGGGACGCTGCGCTGTTGGGGGGGTAGCGACGACTACAACCCTCCGCCGGCCCCGCCGCCTGACGGTCAGTTCACCGATATTGCCGGCGGCAACGCTGCCTTCTGTGCCATCAGCAGCGCACCAGGCATAACCTGCTGGGGCACCGACAACAACAACATCGTAACCGGCGCCCCCCCCAACGATCTATTCAGCCGCGTGGAAATGGGCCTCAGTCACGCCTGCGCCATCCGCACCGAAGGAAGCCTTCATTGCTGGGGGAGCGATACCTACGGCCAAAGTACAGTCCCCGATCTTACGGGCCGCACCATCGTCGATGTTTCCCTAGGAGACCAACACACCTGCGCCATCGACAGTCTTGGAGTCGCCTACTGCTGGGGCGCTGGTGGCCCCGATCAGAAGACGGACACCTCCCCCCACTTTGGCCAATCCACTGCGCCAACCAGCCCCGATGCGACATTCGGCAGCATCATCGCCGGCGGCAACACCACCTGCGGCATCAAGAGGGACGGCGGTATGCTCTGCTGGGGCCAGGGCAGCCTCATCAACGACCCACCGGGCGCCTGCGGCGACGGCGTAGTCGACCTCGACGAGCAATGCGACGACGGCGTCAACCCAATCACGCTCGTACCGGAAGGTGGCGATGGCTGCAGCGCCGACTGCAAGAGCAATGAACAAAAGGGCAACGGCATCCTCGACCCCGGCGAAGTCTGCGACGACGGAACCGGTGCCGCCGCGGGCGAATTCTGCAACGACAGCTGCACCATCAGCACCCGATGCGGTGATGGAACCCAGACCGTCGATGACCTCTGCGGCGACAAGAACGAGTGCACCGCGGAAAGCTGCGACGACCAATACGGCTGTGACCACACGCCCGTCGCCGACGGCACCAGCTGCGAAGATGGTGCCGGCAGCTGCCGCTCCGGTGGCTGCGTGGTGCCACAGGTATCTACGGCCAAGAAATACCACACCGCCTGTGAGGTTGACCTGAACGGGGCGCTGAGGTGCTGGGGTCAAAACACAGGCTACAGCCTGGCCACCGGTGCTCCACCAGGCCTGTTCAAGGACGTCGCCATGATGGGCATCAGCGCCTGTGCTTTGGACGTCGACGGAATCGCCGAGTGCTGGGGCCTCAATAGCAACAACTTGTTTCTCGAGCCGAACTTGCGCTTCCGGCGTATCGCCGTCAGCGACGGGCAGTACAGCAACTACATCGGCGCCTGTGCCATCACGATGGACGATGGGACGCTGCGCTGTTGGGGTAGCGACGACTACAGCCCTCCGCCGGCCCCGCCGCCTGACGGTCAGTTCACCGATATTGCCGGCGGCAACGCTGCCTTCTGTGCCATCAGCGGCGCACCAGGCGCGATCTGCTGGGGCACCAACAACAGCATTATATCCGGCGCCCCCACGACCGACCAGTTCAGCCGCGTGGAAATGGGCCGCAACCACGCCTGCGCCATCAAAACCGGTAACGGCCTCGACTGCTGGGGCAACGACCTCTACGGCCAGAGTTCGGTGCCGCCCGCGGTCGCAGATCTCACCATGGTCGACGTTTCGCTTGGCGACTACCACACCTGCGTAATCGATGACCTGGGCACCGCGCATTGCTGGGGCGCCGGCGACCCAACCGACCCCAACGGCTCAAGCCCCCACTTCGGCCAGTCCATCCCACCGACCACCCCTGACGCCAGCTTCTACGACGTCTTTGCCCTGCTCAACAGCAGCTGCGCCATCAAGAACGACGGCGGCATGCTCTGCTGGGGCCAAGACACCCTCACCAGCAACCCGCCGGGCTTCTGCGGCGACGGCAACATCGACCTCGACGAGCAATGCGACGACGGCGTCGACCTGGTGACAGGTGTACCCGTCGGTGGCGACGGCTGCAGCGCCGACTGCAAGAGCGCCGAATACTGCGGCAACGGCATCATCGACCCTGCAACCGAAACCTGCGACGACGGCAACACCATCGCCGGTGACGGCTGCAGCGACAATTGCCAAAGCGAGGTCTGCGGCAATGGCATCATCGACCCCGGCGAGGTCTGCGACGACGGCAACACCGTCGGCGGCGACGGCTGCAGCGCCGACTGCACCAGCGACGAGACCTGCGGCAACAACATCGTCGACCCGGGCGAGGCCTGCGACGACGGTAACACCATCAGTGGCGATGGCTGCAGCGCCGACTGCACCAGCGACGAAAGCTGCGGCAACGGCGTCCTCGATCCCGGCGAAGAGTGCGACGACGGAAACACCGTCGACGGCGACGGCTGCAGCTCCACTTGCTTGATCACCGCCAACCAATGCGACGGTCAGCTTGCCGGCAGCAGCTGCAACCTCGACGACAATCCCTGCACCATTGACACCTGCGACGGGACGGGCAGCTGCGTGACCTCCGCATTCCTAGAGTACGGCGCCTCCTGCAGCGACGGCAACATCTGCAACGGCGACGAGTACTGCGACGGAAATGGCGTCTGCCTGGGGGGCCCCATCCCGATCCCGCTACCCGCAGAGTGCAGCAGCCCCCCACCCCCTACTGGCGGACGATGACGAGGAGTACAACCATGAAGCACCACCTAACATCCCTGCTACTAGCCGCCCTGCTGCTCGGCGCCTGCGGCGACAAGCAAAAGGATCCCAAGGCCGCCGACGACACCACCCTCGCCACCGTCGGCGAGCACAAGATCACCAAGCAGCACTTCGAGGCCTTCCTCGAGTCCAAGCGCATCCCCGCCAGCGACGAAGCCGCCAAAAACCGCGCCTTCGACGAGTTCCTGCGCCGCGAGGCCATGGCCGAGGCCATCCGCCGCCAGAAACTGCTCGATCCCGCGCGCATCGCAGCCGATGTCCGCGAGTACGAAAAGGAACTGCTGATCGGCGGCTACTTCCAGAAGTTCCTCGACGACCGCGTCGACGACGAAGCGATTCAAAACTTCTACAACGCCCACGCCGCCGACTACGAGGAGACCAAGGTCCACGCCGCCCACATCCTGCTGCGCCTCAATCCGAAGATGGACGAGAGCGAGCGCAAGGCCAAGCTCACCCAGCTCCAGGAGGTCCACTCCAAGCTCACCTCTGGCGGCGACTTCGCCAAGCTCGCCGAGGAGTTCAGCGAAGACCGCGTCACCGGCAAGCGCGGCGGCGACCTGGGCTGGCTGCGCGAGGGCAGCATCGACCCGCGCTTCTCAACCAAGGTCTTCGCCATGAAGCAAGACGAGCTCAGCGAGCCCTTCGAGACCACTTTCGGCTACCACATCGTCAAGATCATCGAGGCGCCCCAGACCATCAAGCGCCCGCTGCAGGCCGTCAAGGGCGACATCCGCCACCAGCTGCGCGCCCAGATCAAGGAAGGCGAGCTCAGCCGCCTGCTCGGCCACATCGAGGTCAAGCGCAGCGACGGCAAGCCCGGCCCCAAAGAAGCCAAGCAAGCCAAAGAAGCCGCCACCGCCAAGGCCAAGACGCCCGCCGCACCCACAAGCGCCAACGCCGGCACCATGGCCGCCAAGACCCAGGGAGGCTCGCCATGAGCCCCCGCGCTTGCACGACCATCGCCCTCGCGCTGCCCCTGCTCTGCCTCGGCTGCCGCATGGGCAAACCCGACGCGGACAGCCCTGAGCAGGGCGCCAAAGAACGCGACAACCAGGCCAACGGCGGCGCCGAGGTGCTGGCCGAGGTCAACGGCGAGACCATCACCGCCGCCGACCTCGAATTCGGCATCGAGCGCACCCTGGGCAAGCGCGCCCAGGGCCACATCGACGCCGAGCAGCGCAAGCGCCTCCTGCAAAGCCTGGTGCGCACCCGCGCCATGGCCCAGGCCCGCGACAAGCAGCTGACCGACGCCGAGCGCGACCAGCTCGAGCGTCACGTGGCGGCCTACCGCGAAGAACTCCTGGTCAAGCAGTACCTCTCGCGCAACGCCACCCTCAAGCGCATCACCGACGAAGAAGTCGAGCGCTACTACAAGGAGCACCCCGAGCTCTTCGGCGGCGTCGAAGAGCGCAGCTGGCAGCTGCTGGCCTCCGAGCGCGCCCTCGAAGGCCGCGCCCGCGACCAGCTTCTCAAAGCGCTCACCAGCGCCGGCGACCAGCGCGACTGGGAGCAACTGGCTTCTCGCCTCAGCAAAAAGGGCCCGGCCGTCGTCCTGCACCGCGGCGACGGCGAGATGACCGCCTTTGCCTCCAAACTTCGCCAGCTCGTGCGAGGCCTCGGCGCCGGCGAATCCAGCAAACCCATCCTCGTCGACGGCCGCGTCTACGTGGCCCGCGTGACCGAGGTGCGCGCGCTACAGCCGCGCCCGCTGTCAGAGGTGAGCGCCGAGATCCGCAAGAGCCTGGCCCCGCGCGAAATCGGCGATGCGGTCGCCGAAGTCTCCAAGCGTGTGCTCGCCCAAGCCAAGGTCTCCTATCGGTAGTCTGAGGAGCAGCTGTCCGGCCATGAAACGATCGTCGAAAATTCGCGCCCTGTGCCTACTGCTGCTGACCGCAGCGGCCTGCGGCGATCCGGCGCCCGCACCCTCGCCCGCCCACATCGGCACGCAAACGTCCGAGCTGGTCACGGAGGCCGACTGGGTCGAGGGCACCGAGTGGCCCGCCGAGACGATCGTGGCGCTGAAGAGCTTCCAGGCCAAGTCCAGGGGCCTGATCCGCGGCGATGTCGCAGTCATCACCGAAAACCAGAGCGGCGGCGGCTTGCTCAACGGAGCCCAGGCCGACCTCGGCATCACCGCCGAGCTGGAAGGCAACCTCAGCGCCCACAGCATCTTCATCGACAGCGGCGGCCACATCTTCGGCCAGGCCGCCTACAACACCCTGACAAACAACGGCCTCATCGACGGCACCCACGTCACCCCCCTCACCCTGCCCCTGCCGATCACAGTCAAGTTCCCCGGCGCCTTCACGGCGGGCACCACCTCGGTCGAAGTCCTAGCAGGCCAAGTCCAGCAGCTGGCCCCCGGCGCCTACGACCTGGTTTCGCTACTGCCAGGTACCCAGCAACAAAAAACCATTCTCGAGCTCACCGGAGGCACCTACGACCTGCGGGCGCTGCAGCTCGGCAAGTTCACCCGCGTCGAGTGCGCCGCG
>Ga0224501_10000337_pt1 | contig 40118 bp, 42 predicted proteins | sample SF_Oct11_sed_USG_4_FD_169105 | JGI IMG/M metagenome (GOLD analysis project Ga0224501, IMG submission 169105) | Sediment microbial communities from San Francisco Bay, California, United States - SF_Oct11_sed_USGS_8_1 | ecosystem: Environmental > Aquatic > Marine > Sediment | place: USA... | reverse complement strand
GTGGAACAACGTCGATGATGTTGGTGATGAGCGTGCGGCGGAAGACGGTCTACGGGGTAACCGTGGCCTCCTACGACGTAGCCGGGAACGAATCGACGCAAACCATGCTCACGTCAGTCTATGTGGGCTAGCGACCATGCCGCACGTCCCTGACGCGATTCAATGGGTGCTCGCGGCTATCGCCGTCTTGTGGATCCTAGGGATGGGTGTCCTGGCGGTGGTGGGGCCTCCGATCCTCGTCATTATTGGCATTTGGCATGTATTCATGGGGTGTTAACCGATGTTCAAGATCCGTCTCGGCACCAAGCAGAAGCGAAGGGTCATTCAAATCTACCTCAATCGGGCACAAGAGGCCCAAGGAGACGCAGCGAGCGGTGCTGCATATCCAGGATGGGGTCAAGAAGACGTCGACGATTGTCGCGCCTCCGCCAGGGTTGGTTGTCCCACCGTGGAGGGGACCGGAAGGGAAGTCGTGAACCAAGTCCCTTCCTATAAGCAAGGGTTCGATGAGGGGAAGTTATACGCCTTAGAGGTCTTTGCCGAAGCGGTGCAAGGGTACCCGGAGTATCATCAGCTCGCCATCCTGGTGCGTCTCAAGGAGATTGACGAGCGGAAGCAGAATGAACAACGATCTTGAGCAAGCCATCCGTCTCGCGCTAGAGCCCTTGACTCAGGAGCGGGCCTTGAGTATCTGTTCGGCCTGTGGGGCCTGGCGAGATAGTACGCTCGACCCGGAGCATGAATGCCGTCCAATGGAGATACCAGGAGAGGACCATGACGCCAAGCGGCGAGCCAAGAGCTATTGCGTCAGTTGAGTTGAGCCAACCGCTCATTGATCTGCTCTTCCAGCGCAGCGAGTACGCATCTCCGCAGGAAATGTGCGGCGTGTTGTTCAGTGGAGATAAGTTCTATCAAACATCGAATACCGCTGGCGATCCCTGTCATGAGTTCCATATCAACATCCATGAGTACATCTTTCTCTGCGGCATTCAGAATCGCGAACCGTTGGCGCTCGTGCACTCGCATCCGACCAAAGGGGCTACGTCGTCAGTGAAAGACTGTCGGCTACTAGATGATTTGGAACGATGTGGGAAAGACCTAGCAATGGTCATCGTCGGCCTAGACCCCCGTGAGATTCGCGTGTATAAGAAGAGAGGGCATGTGTATGCCTGCGAATGGAAGCATATCCCTGTAGCGTGAGGATGCCATGGCGTTTCGAGCGATCTCTAAAGCAGCTAACCGGCCCTATGTCTACATCTACGCAAACAATGCCGGGTCGATTCTCTCTAGCTTTGCGATTCCCTCTCACCTAACGGGCCATGAAATTGTGGACGATCCGGTCTTCCTCACCACGAATAAGGTCGGGGCCTATCGCTGGCAGTGGAACGGGAGCAGCTTTGTGCAGCAACAGTTGCCTGTCCAGTACGGCACGCACGAATACATGCTGATGCCAGCTCCGAACGGCACGGTGTATGTCTACTACGTCTCTGATGCGGGATCGTTCCTTGTCACGACGTTTACCTCTGGAGTCCCCACCAATCGGCTCCTCTCCAATACCGTGATGCACAAGGGCTCAACGGTGTGGGTGGCGGATAACCGGTTTAAGCCGATGAGGAAGTAGTTATGACTACCGCCTCAGTCCCAGAGCGATTCTTGAAGCGCGTTCAGCGGGAATTCGCTATGATCCCGCTCGTTCAAGGCAAGGTCATATTGACGTTTGAAATCAGTTGTGGTACAGGTGGGATTGTAAATACGTTCAAAGTCAAGCGGTTCACGGAAGATGAGGAGCGATAATGAAAAAGAAATCAGGCAAAAAGCCCAAATACTAAGCTAGCCTAATCCAGACGTATTGTTCTAGGAACGGCCTGTTGGGTTCCCTTCGGGGAATCTGGCAGGTCGTTTTTGCGTTTATGGGGTTGTTGATGAAGAAGAAAGCCGTACCAGCCAAAGCCAAACCGCACAAGATCAAGATTACTCAATTCAGCCGATCTGTGCCAGTTGCCACGAAAGCCGCGCCAAAAAGGCCAGTGAAGGCGGTTCAGGCACCGACGCAGACTGCTCCTAAGAAGCGCAAACCAGTTACACGTATTGTCACGAAGGCGAAAGCCGTCGAGTTCGAGGTTGAGATTCCCCCGGTCCGCAAGGAACGGGTCGAGGTAGCTAAGACAGAGCCGCGGTATGGCGGCGTGCGTCCTGCTCCACCGACCGACTAGACCACGATGAAGAAGGATGTCGTTGACATGCTTCAGATCGATTCCGAACTCGGTGAGTGCTTCTATGGCAATCCACAAAAGGAAGTGGAGCCAGAACGATTGTTACTCGCGGCGATGGTGCTGCAAGCCTTAAAAGACATCCTCGTGCGGCCAACATTCAAGCCGTTAGAGAAGCCAGTCTCGCGGGAGACGGCCTGGTATCGGCAGCATGCCCGACAATCGTACTCGTTACAGAAAAGCCAAGCGATGACATGGCTGCTCGATGAACGTAACCCACAAAAAGCGATGAGCTTCGAATGGATCTGCCACATGCTGGGCTATCAACCGGAGGTGCTACGGCGTCGGCTCCTCGTGACCTTGGGCAAGCTGGACGATCCAATGATTCGGCCTTTTAACGTCAAGGCGGTCTAAATGGCAGCGATTCGACGAGAACTTGGGCGACATGTGTGGATTCAGGGCTATATCGAGGTCCGTGGCATTGGCGATCGTCGGGAAGTGGTGAAGTGCCGGAACTGCGCCAAGGTGCATTACGCATCCCAGGCCGGTGATCCCCCTGTCACTGGATGTTTTAGCGATATCGACCTCGGGAAGCTGGGGCAGGCGGCTCAAGCCGATCAGCTAGACCGCGATTTCAAGGGAGGGCTCTACCGGGCATGAGCTTTGGCATTACCGATGCGGAGTTAATGGCGCAGATTGAAGAGCTGCGTGATCTGCCTGATGAAGAGATCGATCAGCTCTTTGACGAGCAGACGAATGAACTCTCCGATGGGCATTTGGTCGAATATCTTGAAGAATCGGTCAAGCATTGTGAGCGTGTCGAAGAGAAGCGCATGAAGCTCGATGAACAGCTCTGGAGTGCTCACGAAGGGGAAATGCCTGAGCTGAACCAAAAAGAGGACTGGCAGGCCAAGGTGACCACGAACGAGCCATTTCAAACCGTGATACAAGCGAAGATGCTGGTCAGGAAGGCTATTGTCGATCAGCCGGAATGGATCAATGCGACCACAGACCAGAAAGATAACCCCTATGCCATGGCGAAGGCGAACTTCTGGCAAGACGCGCTCCGGTTCTGGATGAAACGCACCAAGGCCACGCATCACTTCCCCGATATGACGGAAATGAGCTTTTCAATCGGGTCCAGCATGGCGATGAAAGGCATTTGGGGCGTCGATGCCGATGGGAACGAAGGCTTACGTTGGAGCCGGCTCATGCCGTGGCAGATTCGGCGCGATCCCGAGGCAATGTCTCGCGATGCCCAATCCGGCCTCTTCTGCATTCATCAAGACTATGTGCCGTATCACACGCTCTTAGAAGGGGAGAAGAAGGGGTTCTACACCAACGTCCGAGGGAGTCTCCGAGATAAAGGCGATGAAGGGACCTGGGACAGACGGAGTGATCAGCGGAAGCGCGGATTGGTCGACTACTCCCACCGATTCAACCCGCAGGTGTTTGTCAAGGAGTTCTGGGGCGGGGTGCTCGATCATAACGGGGAGCTCATCTATCCGAACGTGCGTTTTACCGTGGCGAATCGGACAGTGATTAAACGTCCGGTCCCGACCAAGTTTGCCAGGATTCGCTGGCCGATCTATCAATTTGCGGCCTTGCCGCACCTTCGGAACTTCCATGGGTACTCGCTGATCGAAGGCATGCTCAAGATGTGGAAGTTTCGGAACAACCTACTCTCGATGACGGTAGACAAGCTGAATTTCATTATGAACGGAGCGATGGAAGTCGACACCTCGAAGCTCTTGGACCCGAACGATACAGAGCTCTACCCTGGCTGCGTTAAGAAGAAGAGGTCAGGGGCGCAAGGGTCGGCGTATTCCGAGATCCAAATGGGCGGCGACTTCCTGGCCGTCTTCGACAAGATGATGGGCGAGAGTGGAAACCTCTACCAGAACGGCGTGTTCGTCACGGAGCTCCTCAAGGGTGAGCTGGGCGACCGGAAGAATATCACGAAGGGTGAAGTTGAACTCAAGACCCAACAAGCGATGGGCGTGTTTGAAGGCATTGGCCGGGATGTGGAGCACGGCGCTGAGGGCTGGATCGAAATGGCGCAAGACATTCTGACGACCTACTGGGATCCAAACGATACCCCCAGCTATCTCCAAGTGCTGGGACCGAAGCACGAACAGTTGTTGCAACAGATTGCCATGCTATCACCTGAAGAGCGGATGAAGGCCGTCCGCGCTGATACGGACATTGAAATCAGAGGGGTCTCGCTCTTGTTTGCGAAGTCGGCGTTAGTCGATCGGCTCATCAACCTCGTAAAACTGACCGATTCGCCACGGTTTCAGCCGTTTGCGAAAGACAACGTGATGATTCGGAAGCTGGGTGCCGCGATGGACGTGAGCGATGCGATTAAGACCGATGAGGAAATGCAGGCCGAAATGGCTCAACAGCAAGCTGAAATGGCGATGATGCAGGGGCAAGGCATGAATCCGTCAGGTCAAGTGATGAGTGGGGAAGGTGGAGAGATGCCGCCGGGATCAGGGGAAGGAATGGCCGAGCAAGCCATGGCTGCGGCAGGATTAGGTGGGGGAGGGGAAGCATGACCGACGAGCGTGTGCAGAGCTTAGCGAAGAAGCGGCAAGGGATGGACTTGAGTGCGTTGTTCCATGATCCGACCGATCCGCGTCGAAAGGCGTTGGTCGAAGCCTTTGGCGATCAGCTCCGAGAGTACATTGAGCTCATCCTGGCTCAGGATACGGGCGATCATGAAGTCTTGTGGGCCAGAGCCAAGGCGATGGGTGTCATTGAGACACTCACGGCGATGGGGCAGACGATGGATCAGGTGAACGAGGTTGCCGCGAAAGCCGCACAGCAGAAAGCGCGTGTGAGCTTGGGTATTTAAGGCTTGCCGCATGACGGCAGGGGAAAGGAGAGCCATTATGAAGTACGACGATATGAAGATGAACAAATCGGCCTATCCAATGCCGAAAGCCTCGAAGAACTCGAACGGCGGGAAAGATCCTGGCGTGAAGGTCATCGAGAAGCATCCGATCAAGAGTGCGTTCTGGACGAAGAAGAAGATGAAAGGGGACTGTTAACCATTCACCCGTGTGATTGCCCCATATAGGGGCCGCTTCCACGGTGACACAGGGGATTTCTGTATATGAGTCAAATGTTACGAGCCATAACCGGATACGCCGCTGAGCTGGTCCCAGCTCATGCTGTTCGGGTGTTGAGCATCAGCGGGAATGATTCGCCTGGAGGCGGGTCCGCTGTCGCTGATGAGAAAGACGAGAAGGGCGAGGACGAGCAGAACATCGTCGACGGCCAGGACTTTGAGGACGAAGACCTGGACGACGACCGGCCAAGAGGCAAACGCTCGGAGAAGGCGGAACGGGCCTACGACGAGTTGAAATCAGAACGGGATAAGACGCAAGCGAGACTCGAGAGACAGGAACGCGAGAATGCTGAACTGCAAGCCCGGTTAGCCAGTCTCGAAAGCCGGCAGGAGACGCGCCAAGAAGTCTCGGCGCGGACGAATGCCGCGATTGAGCGGGCGCGACTGGCGAAAGAGGCGATCTTAGCCGAGATCAAGAAAATCCCGGCTGACGATCCGGATCGTTCGGCCAAGGTGTACGAAGCTCTGGTTACGCGCATTTACCAAGATCAGGACTTATCGGCTCAGGACATCAGCCGGAATATGTCCATGGAGGTCTCGCAAGAGATCCGGTCTCGGGAAGAGCGGCGGCAGGCGGCGGAGACCGAAGCCTTGAAAGAGCTGGATCGACAAGGGTTGCGGAAAGAGGATCTCCGACTCGTGAAGATGGTAGCACGCGAGAAGGACGAGTCCTGGTTTCGCAGTACGCCGTCAGAGGAGCAGGTCAGTTTACTCGTGGAGGAAGCAGCGACCATGTTACGAGGCAGTAAACGCAGTAGCCGAGAATTTCGAGAGGACAAGGACCGCCATCGGGAAGCGATGGACGGGGTTATCGAGCGAGGCTCAGACCGCACGAGAGCGCGGCGTGGACGGGACGACGACGAGGGCGAGGACCGAGATGGTCCAGGCTCGATGTTGGCGGACTGGAAGCGACTGCGCGACCTCCAAGCCAAGAACACCGGCTTGATGATGCGGAACCGTGATCGGTAGAGCCTGAATCGTAACGCTTGTCGTCTCCCTCGGCCCTACAGAAGGAGATGGACCATGGCAGGCAATTTTCAATGGACGCCAGACATTAGTGCTGGTGTGTCTCGGAATCACGCCCTGAGCAGCGAGTTGCGCTTTGCGAGCATTGCCGAAACATTGGTGGTGCAGTTTGCGAAACCGGAGCCAGGGTTTGGGCCGCATCAAGGCGATACCGTTACGATTCAGCGCATTCGCAATACCGCAGAGCCCACATCGGCCATCCTCAGCCAAGCGGGGAAGGTGCCAATCGATCCCCTCGCCATGTCGACTCGTTCCATTACGGTCAACGAGTTCGGGCGCGGCATTGGGTACACGCAGAAGGTGCAACTGCTGAATAAGTTCGATCCGGAGAACGCGATTCAGAAGACGCTCAAGAAGCAAATGAAGTCTACCATCGATACCGTGGCCGGCGCGGCGGTCAAGAACGGGCAGATCCGGTTTGGTCCGACCAGTGCCATTGCCGGCACGTTTACCACGGACGCAGGCGTCACCAGCGTCACCGGGACGCACAATATGACCGTTGCCCACGTCAAGTTGATCCGGGACTACATGCGGAAGACGCTGCATGTCGATCCGTACCAGGGCCAGGTCTACATGGTCTTGGCGTCGACGAAGGCGTGCCGTGGCGTCAAGGACGATCCGGAGTTCCATTCCTGGCGGCAGTATCTCCGCCCTGGCGATGTGTTTTTCAATGCCGAGGTTGGAGAGATCGAGAAGTGCCGGTTCGTCGAAATCGACCATGACAACGTGCTCACCGAGCGCGGCACCAACAGTGCTGTCGGTGAAGCGGTGTTCTTCGGTGACGACATTCTCGCGCTCGCGGAAGTCGAAGCTCCTGAGCTGCGTGCAGCTATTGCCGCAGACTTTGGTCGGCAGCATGCCGTGGCGTGGTATGGGTTGCTGGGCTTTGCCAATACCTGGGGCGATTCAGCCTCAGACGGAGAAGCCCGGAGCGTCTACTTCACGAGCTCCTAGTCGGTAGGCGACTGAAGACACGGAGGAATGGTCATTTCATCTTTCACGGAGGGTCGATCATGATTCGCTATAATTTCAACAAGTTATGGAGCTTCCTGCATTGGGCAGCGGCTCCGCTCACCAAGTTGGTGCAGCATGAAGCAGACATTCCCCTGGCCTGTGACATCCATCGGGTGATCAATCGGGTCCAGTGGGCGCCGTCCATGGCGGAGGCAGTCGGGCGAGGCCTGTTGACGAAGCCGCTCCCCGTCTTGAAGGGCGGACTCTACGGCTATGAAAGCCGGCGCTGGCTCAATCCGGACATTGCTGGAGTCATGGACTTTAGCGGGACCGGTTCAGAAGGCCAGTTCAACATCTTCGATTGGTTCCTAGTCGATACCATTGGGTTTGCCTTTGGCATCGCGGGAACCACAACACCGGCCAAGATCGATTTCGATCTGTACCCGGCGATCAATGGGCTCGGGACGATCATTTCTGCCAACCTGGACGGAACGAATGGCACGGTGACGGCACCGAACGCCACGACCGCACAGGCGATTGGGGCCGTGGTCTACAAGAGCTTGGCCGATACAGGCCCAGTGCTTTGCCGACCAGGCAACTCGATCGATGTCGATGTCGCAACCGCGTGTACCGCTGGCTCCTCGGCCCTGGCCTTTGTGCTGGGCTCCCCGAAGCCGGAAGAGTTCACAGCGGCACGGACCGTCGATCTGTACTACGCGGGAACCTAACCTTGTAACCTTGGCATGACAGGGGGCGGCTTATCCGCCTCCTGATTCATGGGAAGGAGTCGTTATGAGTGGCATGTATATTCGAGACGCCTATCTCTACAGGCGTTCCAGGAACGCGAAGTGGAACGGAGTTGAAAACCAAATCCCCGGTAAGCCGCTCTATGTAGCGCCCAATACGGCCTACGTTGCAGGGTTTACCGTAGCAGAGGCCAGATCGTGGGCGCGAGAGAACAACCAGTTCGTCTATGACACGATCAATCTCGCCTATGCGGATGTGGTCGATGGGCGTGGGGATGCGATCGTGCTCTTGCCAGGGACCCATACCCTGACGGCCAATCTCGCCGTAGCGAAATCCAACCTCTCGTTCTGGGGGGCGGATGCCTGGGCAGGCCGGAAGGTGCGCAAGCCGACCTCCATCGTGAAGGGCATTGCAGGGTCTGCGGCCTTTGCGATTACCGGGGCCGATGTGTCGTTCCAGGGGTTGACCTGTGTGCCGATTACCGCCTTGAGCTTTGCGACCTTTACCGGCGCGGCGGATGGGTTGACGGTCGAAAACTGTTATTTCGATATGGTCACTCCGGTCGTCAACATTGCGACCGAAGGCTTTACCGGATCCGCAGCCATCGACAATCTTCTCTTCAAGGGGAATGTCGCGTGGTCGGACGGTGCCCAAGGCCCTGTGCTCGAGCTGACCGGGAACAACATGAACGGAAAGCTCGAGAACAACCACTACCACGTCGATACCGGTACGTGGGCCTCGGCGGTCAACCTCATCGATATCGATGGGATTGTCGTTGAGAACGACCTGGCGACCTGTGGTGGGACGGCTATGACGGCCTGTTTCACTGGTTCAGGTACCACGGTCATCGCTGGAGCCGTCTTCCGGGATTGTCGGAAAGGCGTTCTAGTCACCTTGTTGGTGGACGGATTTGGAACCACATCCCATGCAGAGCTCGTGAACAACTATACCGCGACAGTCGGAGGCGGGACGGGCAGCACGCTCGTGACCGTCGTTACCTAATCACCGCGATGGGAGGGGTCGGCCTTGTGGCCTCTCCCATCCAACTAGAAAGGACCGTTATGCAACGTCTAGGCGATGGGTTTTTAGTCAAGCGCATGATTCCGATGTCGTTCTCTGGTGGGGGAATGGCAGAACTCTACGAGCTACCCAGCGGCCAATGGCAGATTGGCCGAGGCAAGGACGCCACGGTGGTGACGAGCCTTGATCAAGTCGGTGGGGTGTCTGATTCTTCAGCCCTTGCCGATATCACGCGATGGGTCGAGAAGACCAAGCACGTCTCGGTGAAAGCGGTGGTTGAAGGCCCAGCGCCGGTCTTGGCCGGCCACAGTACGCGAGACCAGTTGAGCCATGCCATTGCCAATATGCCGGAAGAGGCGGTCAATCGGATTCTCTTGGCGATTACCCAAACCATGGGACCGATTGCCGATTCGGTCACCCAGCACGGCCAGACGAACCATCACGGGGACGGGTTCGGGCAGGATCAGACGTTTGCGACTCCTGGTGGGATGCCCCAGCATCAGCCGTTTGTGTTGCCTCCTGAAGCCCAGTGGGTCGATCCGAATAACCATGCGTCCGGGTACTACACCCCTTATGTGATCGTTCGGAATGCGGCGGGGGAGATTATCGAGCATCAAGTCGCCAGAGACGCGAAAGGCAATCCCACGAAGCACTGGAACCCAGGACCGGCCTTTGAAAAGTTGTTGTCCATGCCGGAACCAGCGTCGGAGATCGATGCGCATGAACCTGCGATCTATCAAGGGAAAGATGCGGAAGAAGAGTTGAAGGAAGAACGATCAAGAGAACTCGTCGGGGCAGGCGGCAGGCGCACGTCTCGACGTCGGTAAGTCTAGACAAAGGAGCCCATCATGCACGGCTATCGCTATGAATCGGCCAGTAAGTCCTGGCCCTCAAAGTTTCTCTACTCGAATTCCGACCTCATTACGATGGGGGTCCGACCAAGCAACAGTTATGGTACGCATTTTGTGATTGGCGAATTCAGCGTCCATAACCGATCCGGATCCACCGTGACAGCTGGTGTCGGGGGGCGGATTCAACCGAGCTTGTGGCGGTTCTACTTCTGGGACGAATCGGAATACGCAGCCGGGAGTGCTTTGATCGATGATACGACCGATGCGCAATCTACGGCGGCTGGAGACGTGAATCTCGATACGGTCGGCACGAATAACGACGGGTTTGCGATCGGCTGTGATGCGCCGTTTAATATCGTCTCCCTCAATGTCTCACAGATTAGCGATGCCAGCACCGTCTGGGCCGTCTATTATTCGGTGGTTTCGGCAGGAACCGGATTCTCGAACAACTTCACGGCCCTTACGAACCTGCATGTGGCGCCTTCCTTTGGGACTGGGAAAACCGGAGAACAGTTGATCTGGTTCGACGCGCCTCCGGACTGGCATCGCGTGACCTCTTCCTCGGCCATCATCAACCGGCATGGCCGAAGCGATAAACAGGCGCTTGGCTACAGCGCACCAGGGGAATATCTGCTCGTCGTGAAATCCACCACGGCGCCAGACACCACGCGAGGGCAAATCACGCAAGCCATGCTCGGGAATATCGTGATGACGCAAGCCAATGTGTTGACGAACCAAACCCTCACGAATATCGGCGGAGCGGAAATCCATCTTCCTGCGGCGTGCGATGCGGTCTGCGCGGCGATCAGTACGGCGAACGTGCAGAACCGGTGCGATATGAAGTGGCGGTATTCAGGGTAAGTACATGAACGCATTCTTTGCACGTGTCCACAACTGGCTAGCAGGGCTTATCGGCGAGTCTACGGTTGTCATTGTTCCGGTACCAAGCGCGGGAGAGGTCTTCCGCCAAACGTCGATGATCCTGGGAGGCTCGCTTCTGACGGCAGGAGAAGGCAGTCTCGAGGTCTGGGACTGTACGAGTTATCAGGCATGCCGTCTCTACGGGATGCCTAGCCTGGTCCACCCTAACCAAGAGTGAGTATGCCCATGAAGAAGATCCTCTCTAGCGCGATAATCCTAGCCTTTCTCACCGGCGTCTCACCGAGCTATGCCCAATTGATCCAGGGTGGCAGTAGTGGTAGTGGTGGGGTCACAACGATAGGAACAGGAGACGAACTCCCCTCAACGTGTACGCCTGGGGATCTCTCGGCAAATGGTCTTTTTCTTGACACCGATGACGGCGCGTTTTACTTCTGCGACACGACAGACAATTTTGTCCTGTTGTTATCCACAACACCGGGACTCTCCTCAGTACTTGCCGTAGACCGAATTGATGGCGATGCAATCAACGAGTCTACAGCATTTACTACTGGCAGTGCCGCTGCTGACAGTTACGCTGTGACGTTTTACGATTCAACCAGCGGCATTACGATTGCCACCTGCAAAATTAGCGGTACCCTGCACAACTGCCACAAGGTCATCAAGGTCATCGCCGGGAAGAAGTTTCAGATCACGGATGCCTCGGACGTGGCTATGATCAATTTTGAGCCGAACGCCGCCACCCCCAAGGAACGCTACGCCGTTGGCGCGCTCAAACCACTGAAATCTGTTTATCTTAGTGCCCGCGCCCTTGAAGGTGACGGCACAAACTGCCCAGCGCGACCAACCGTGGTCACGATCTCCAACGTGGTGGTGCCCACCTTCATCTGCACGGAAAACAATTCCTCCCGCCTCCGGTTTGCCATCCCCATGCGCTCTAACTGGGATGCCGGGGTGATCTACATCAGGCCCTATTATTCACAAACGGCGGATGATACTGGCTCCGTTGCGCTTGAAGTCGCGGCAGCGTGTCGCGCCCCTGGTACTGCTTTTAACGGCACCTATGGAACCGAGGTGGAAGTTGATGATGCTGTGCTAGCTGGGAGTGGAGCTATCGAAGCGACGCTCAGTGCGGCTGTGACCCCGAACGGCACCTGCGCGGCGGGGGATTGGCTCTTTGGCTATATCGATGTGGACGCCACCGATGACCCAACGACAGCGGCAGCGACACTACATTTTATTGGTACCGATTTGCTGTACAGCGAATCATCGCTCAGCCACTAAGGAGATGCCCATGCATTACATGCTATTGCTCATTCTACTGCTGATGCCAACGGCAGCGCAGGCAGCCTATACCGACGCAACCATTGCCTCGAACCGCACCAACGACAGCGGAGCCCGTGAGGTTCAGGTGCAATTCCGTGGCAATGCCGGGGAGTCGGTAGTCACGCGCACCTATACCGTGGTCTCTCGCGGTACCGCTGCGGACGCCTATGCAGAGCTGCGCATCTGGGCAGGCGGGGTCATGAATGAGTTAGACATCCAGCACACAGCAGGAACCGCTGCGGCTGTCCAAGCGGGGCAAAAGATTACGCCATTGTCTAAACCAACCGTTACGGCAGCGGGATGCAGCTTATGGCAAGTACGCTATCGGCTTTTGCGCCAATTTGACGGCCACGGACTGACCAATTCCACCGTGCTTTCTGAACTCACCACCCTACGCAACTGGGTCAACGCGAACTACACGGCAGGCTGCATCGCGGAGATGGAATAATGCTTCTCATTGCTTGGCTTCTTTCAGTATTCCTTCTATTTCCTCTCCAGGCGCAGGCAGCATTTACCTGTGTTGACGCAGGTACGGTAGAGGTCCATGAGTCAAGCCCCGCCAATCCTCGTACGATCTCATATACCACTCCTGCTGGCAATAACAGAATTACCTTTGCCGGGGTCGGCTTCCGCAACGGCGTTGGCGTCACGATTTCGAGTGTGACGCAAGGCGGCAATGCGATGACCGCCGATACCACTTTCCAATATGTGAGTACCATCCTTGGCGGGAACCTGTATCGGCTGCGCAATCCACCAAGCGGGACTAATGATGTGGTGGTCACATGGTCAGGGGCAGTCTCCCAAGCGGACATCATCATCTGGACCTGTCTCGACTCGGATCTCACCGAGTTCCGTTCCACAAACCAAGCAAGCGGCGTCAGCACAACCCCATCTGTGACAGCGGGGACGGTTGCAGCCGGGGATATTGTTGTCGACTTCTTTTCGTCTGATGACGCTGGGGCACCATCAGTAGGAGCCAATCAAACCGTCATTCACGAAGGCACCACAGCCTCGACAAACGGGGGGGCTTCCTATCAAGCCGGTGCGGATGGTGGGGTGATGAGCTGGACGATTGCCTCTGATGACTGGGTGATCTTTACGTACGTGGTGAAACCAGCCGCGTCTGACGAGGGGGGGCAACCGTTATGGTTTCAGTAATTCTCTCGCTGGTTATTATGCTTGCATTCCCCGCGATTGGGCAGGCTGCAACCTATTACACTGCCACAACTGGCAATAACAGCAATTCCTGTAGTGCTGCACAGACTGAATCCACGCCGAAGCTGACGATTGCTGCTGGGGTTGCGTGTCTCGCTGGTGGCGACACGCTCATTATCAAACCTGGGACCTACACCAATCAGGGCATTCTGAATCCTCCGGGTGGCAGTGCCAGTGCCTACACCATCATCAGCGGTGATCCTGCATTGGCTCGCCCTGTGATCCGTGCGGACTATACCGCCACGCAGCGCGGTATCTACTGTTCCCGTGGTGAAACCTGTAGTTACATGGAGTTCCGACATCTCGAAATTACGAACGCCCACCAAGGCCTGCGGATGGACGGAACAGATACAAACGGGTATTCGCATCACATTCGGTTCATCAACAACTACGTGCATGACAACGCTGGTACTGCATTTCAGATTGCCTCCTCAGCCTCCGGGTTCTTGGGTGGTGACAACCTGATTGAAGGCAACGAATTTGCCTACAATGGTATTCTGAATCCCGGTTACGGGCCAGGTGTAAACAATATTTATAATCCGGGTAACCGCACAGTCATACAGAACAATTATTTTCACAACTTGACGCACGGCATTGGGATATGGCCGGGAAGCTCGCCACTGCAAAACATCATCATCCGTAACAACTTGTTCCACCAGATTGGACGCTCGAATACAGACACCTGGCAACAGGGCGTCACCGGATCAAAGGTCATTCACGTCTCGACTGGTGGTGGAGGGCACGAGATCTACAATAACGTAATTCGCGATTCCTGCGATCTGTCAACATGTGATGGGATCCTTATTAGTCCACGCTCTGCGCAGACCGCCACACAGACGATCAAGGTATACAACAATACAATTTACAACCACATTTCTGGGAGCGCGAACAGCATTCGGTATGCGCGTGAATTCTCGCCAGGGTCGTTGCTCGTCCGCAACAACATTGTCTATCTCGCTAAGGCCGTTGTGACAGGGGGATTTGCGAACGGTACCTTTAGCAATACACAGACGGCCAACCCATCATTTACGAGCGCGGGGACCGGCGATTTATCCCTAGCATCGGGGAGTACCGCGATCAACGCGGGCACGAGTGCAACCGGGCTGGCATTCTGCGACACTGCCCCAGAGATTGGTGCACTCGAAGTGCCGAAAGTACTGAGTGCTGTAATGACCGGCGGGCATTTCATCGATGTGACAATCTGCACCAACGAGCCCCCTATCCGCCTCGGTACGTGGACACCAGGATGCACCGGCACAGGTTGCGGAACACCTGTTACGGCCAGTACCTCGCTGATTGGCGGCGGGATTGTGCGCGTGGATGTCGGTGGGATTACGGGCGGCAATTGTGCCGCAGGGCAAACCTGGACAGTCAGCTCAGGTTCGGGGAATACTGATTCAGCCCTCATTGGCAATACCCTCAATCAACCGCTCCACACCACGCCCAATTTTCCAGTCGATAGCTCGGCGTGTGATGGTGGCGGACCCACGCCCCCACCAACTGGAGATACCGCACTTTACGAGTGGGAAGATGATTGCAACGATTCATCAGGGAACGCCAACCATGCGACCTGCAGCGGCACGTCTTTTGTGACTGGTAAATTTGTGAAAGGGCTCCAAACTAACCAGAACGAGGCGGACTACGCCGACACGGGACTGCTGAGCGGTCACAATCCGTCGACGAACCATCTTGTCGTCGCCACCTGGATCTATATTGATCCCACCGCGATGGGGGATACTGCGGACATTTTCGGAACAGCCATCGGGACAGATCAGAGGTTTTTTGTGTTTCGTGATTCCGCTAACACGTGGCGCATGGGGGCTGGCGCAACCTCTGGCCCAGCGACGGAGTTTTCAGTCTCGTCTGGATGGACTCACGTGTGCGTGAAGGGTAACCCATCCACAGATGTCATGACATTGTACATCAATGGTCAAGCTGGAACCGTGGCCGGGGCATCAGTCATCAGTTATAGCTCCTATACCTTTGCTAGTACTCTCCGCTTCGGTCTGCCGTCCGGGTTTGCTTCTACCTTATCAGGTAACCACATTTTCGATCGGTCTTCCGTCTACACGACAGATGCCAGTTGCGCAGACTTATTCGAGGCCGATCAGCCGCCTACGTCTTCTCCCACCGTCACGCAGGTCGCGCACCAGTGGGAACACACGCATTATCTGAATGGCATTGCGCAGACCGTGGGGGCCCAGAGTGCAGCGATCATGTCAGCTTCCCCGGGCGGGGCGGCGTTGGTCGTACAATACAATAATGAGAGCGGCGGATCTACCGTTATCCAACCACGTTTTCGCTACAATGTGAACGGCGGGGAATTTATCAACCCTGTTCCGGATACCGCTACCGCTGATGGCGTGGCGTATTGGGGCGAAGACACTCATCCACATTTTAACGATGGTATGGCCGGTTCTGGGGCGTTGACAGGAGCCCTGACTCACACCAACGGGATCACTCTGACGAATTCATTAGGCATCCCCACCGTTGAGATGGCGGATAATAATTCTCGAACCATTCGCGGTGCGTTCCGCTTCGCTGCGGCTGCGGCTGGCAAGACTATATGCTTTAAACTCTATGACCAAGGTGGTCAACCCCTGGCGTCCTACACGCCGAGTGGCGGGGCGTGTGTGACAGTGGGTGGGATGCAGGCGGGGATTCAATGATGGCGTGGAACTACCGATGCCCAGCATGCCAACGACATGTGCAAAAGCACTATGCGCGGGAGGAGTGGTTTTGTGCCTGTGGCTGGCGTGGGTGTCCACCGATCGAGCAGCCGAAGGAGAAGACGATATGCGACTCATAGGCGAAGATGCACTGGCAATCGTGACGATCATGCAGGAAGCCGCCGGCGAGCCATATGTCGGTAAGGTAGCCGTGGCTGAAGTAATCCGCAACCGGATGGAGCGCAAGTACTCCAGCGATGGCACGGTGTCCGGGACCGTCTTGAGGCCGTTGCAGTTCTCCGGGTGGAACTCGAAAGACCTTGGCCGCATTCGCAATATCAGGATCGATACCGATGATCCGGTTGTTCAGGAATGTATGCGAGCATGGGAAGAGGCGCGGCATGGCTCCGACACGGTGAAAGGCGCGGTGCTCTATTACAACCCAGATCCTCGGCTGGTGCCAGTGACACCGGATTGGGCCAAGGCACACAGCGCGGTCCAGGTAGCGGAAGTCGGGCATCATGTCTTCTTTGTCCCTCGTGTGATGCGCGGGACCGGTGGAACGTCTGAAGTATGAGGTGGTATGTGTGTCGGCCTGTTCGAGCGAGCGCGGCAACCTGGCTGAATAGCCAGTAGTTATAGGTAGTTGTTTTGGGTACTATTTAGGCGCTATGTATGATTCGAAATGGGAATGGGTGGACACGGTTTTTGGTGTCATTGCTGGCGTGATGGCGTCCGTCATTTCCATGCTGGGATGGCTCGCGCCAAAGTTTGCTAAAATTGAAGCAGAGGCGGATGCCCTAAGAAATGATATGAATGTGAAAGTCGAAGCTGTACATATCCGTATCACGGGTAACGCTCAGGAGATTACGGGGCTTCGGGCACATCGAGAAGACGACCAGCGCAGGCTTGAGAGCATTGACAAGAAGCTTGACAAAATCCTTGACCGGATACCGAGAGACCCGTGGAATGAAAAAGAGCGCTGAAAGGAAGGTGCATCCATGAGTGACGAGCCACAGAAACCGAGCGTGAAGCGTATGCTCTGGTTTGTCGGTGCGCTGACTGTCGCGCTCTTGGCGAGTTTTGTCGCCTCATCGGCATTGCTGTTCTTTTTTGAAATCCCTCCCGGCAACAGAGAGACGCTGGTATATATGCTGGGGCAGCTCTCAGGGTTTACAAGTGCATGCATCCTATTTTGGGTTGGCACAACACATCAGGGCGGGCTCAAGACCGAGCTATTGTCGAAGGCTGGCCCAGTAAAGGAGTAGCGCCATGAGCCCATGGAACGGCGTGTTTGCGTGGATTCTGTACGGGGTTGCTCTGGCCGTGTTGATTGCTCTGGCTGGCGCGATTTATGTGGTGATTGTAGAGTAACTGTATGGAGGTTTTATGAACTTTTCTCAAGCACTAGAATCAATTAAGGTCGGCAAGAAAGTAAGTCGTTCTGGATGGAATGGGAAGAACATGTTTGTATTCCTTGTTCCTGGAAGCAGATTCAAAGTCAATCGTGCTCCATTGCTCGGAATCTACCCTGAAGGCACAGAGATAGACTATCACGCACATGTCGATATGCGAACTGCAACTGGCGAAATTGTGCCTTGGCTTGTTAGCCAAACTGATTTGCTCGCAGAAGACTGGGGGGAAGTTGAATAAGGAGTAGCGCCATGAGCCATGATGAGCTGCTGGACTGGATTGCACGAGGCTGTCTAGTGTTCATCATCTCCGTGACGTCCTGGCTGCTCTATCTACTGTGCTTAGTGAGGTGCTAAATGGTGCCGGTACTGACTGCGATCCGAACCGCCTCCCCGCTCATGAAGTGGGGCGTTATCTCTGGGCTCGTACTGGCCTTTGTTGGGTGGATCTACCTGAAAGGGGTCTGGGCTGAGCGAGAGCGGGTCCACGAAGCGCACATTCAAGAGCTCTTAGAGCTGGCCCAGCATGAACGCCACGCCAAGAAAGCCCTCCAAGTGGCGATGCAACAGGCTGCGGAACGTGCTCGCACAGTCAAAGAGCAGGCCGCGCCGATCCATAAGGAGACGATTCGCTATGTTAAATCCACTGAACAGCCGTGTGTGTTGCCTCCTGGGTTTGTTACTCAGTTCGATGCTCTTAGCCGGGTGCCCCAGCTATCAGAAACGAGCATGCCCCACGCCGACGAAGTTGCCAGAGGAGCTGACGACGATGGAGCCGTTGACCCTCCCGCCGTTGAGCTCGTACCGGAAGAATCCATCACCGTAACCACCGACGAGGCATTACAAGCCTACGATCTGGCGGTTGAAAAGTTGTTGGACGAACGGCTACTGAGACAGCGGATGGTTACCTTTGACAACGCCCGCTACCAGAGCGAAATGAAATGGATAGAAAAGGAATGACCATCCAATTCGGTCGACGGTTCGCACCAGATACTAGAGATAGGAAATTCCTCCTACGGAAGGCGGCGCCGATCGAGCCTCGTCCGGTTCGAAAGACCTGGCGGATCTGGTGGAAGGGGGATCAAGGGAATACGCCGATGTGCGTGGGTTACGCATGGCATGCGCTCCTCCGCGCACTGCCGAAACTCCAGCGCGATCCATCGCCAGAGATTATCTACGCCCTCGCGCAACGGAACGACGAATGGGACGGGGAAGACTATGACGGCTCATCGGTACGTGGAGGTGCCAAAGCCTTACAGTTGGCCGGCAAGATTGCTTCCTACGGCTGGGCCTTTACGGTCGAGGACGCGATTCAATGGGTCGGACTCCGTGGGCCGGTGGTACTCGGGACACACTGGTATTCTGGGATGATGACGCCGGATAAGCACGGGATCTTGCGCGTGACAGGTCGGCGCATTGGTGGTCATGCCTACGAACTGATTGGGTATGACGACCGGAAAGAGTGTGGTTTGATTCAAAATTCCTGGGGGCTCCCGTGGGCTCTCAATGGTCGAGCCTGGATCAGGTACGACGATCTTGACCGGCTGATTCGAGAAGACGGCGAAGCGTGTTCACCAACGGAGTAACCGATGAAGTGGCATGGCCGATACGGGACGACGCTGGATCTTGCCGCCATTCTCATTGTGGCCGTTGGGATCGTGGGCTTGATCTGCGTCACCTTCCTCATCCCCGTCGCCTCGTTTGGCGCGTCGTGCCTCACGGTCGACATCCCGCCTCAAGTGGTCGTGGGCGTGATGGATGGTGATACCTTTGCCGTGTTCAATCTGTTCCCGCCTGGATACGTGAAGATCCGCGTGCAAGGAGTCAACGCTCCGGAGCGGAACACGCTAGGGTTCAAGGAGGCTCGACAGTTTACTGCAGATTGGCTCGCTCAGCGTCCATTCACGATAGAGACGTGCGGGAAACATACATTTGAACGGATCGAGGGCGTAGTGAGTAGAGACGGAAAGACGCTGGCTGCTGCGTTAATACAGGCCGGGATGGCCAAGGAGGAGTAGCGATGGCTTCTGCAGACTTAATTACCGGGCTTGATATTCTCCATGCGGTGCAGTCCGACTGTAGCGAGGCCGAGAATGTGAGCGGCGAATATGGCTCCGACGTGAAGCGATATGTCAGGCAAGCCTATTGGAGGCTCTTAGGCTGGGCGCCGTGGCCCTGGGCACTCTCCCCAACTCCTGGCGTAATCACAACGGCGGCAAAGCAGTCAGTGTCAGTATCGACCATTTCCGCTGCCTCGCCTGCCGTAGTCACCCTCTCGGCCACGATTACCGCCAGCCAAGCCGGTGCTAAGTTCTATGTGGAAGGCAATCAATCCGTCTATCGCATTACGGCGCATACCGGTGGGACAGAAAACCTCACCCTTGATGCGCCCTACGTCGAACTTGAGACGTCCGGGTCGGCGGTGATCTTCCAAGATGAATACACCACACCGGGGAGCGTGTTGAAAATCTGGGATCCTCTCTTTGTCCGAGGATCGTGGTATGGAGAAATTAGGATTATCGATAAGAAGCTGTTCGAACAACGCTATGGGCGCGGGTCCTGGTCGCTCGGGTTTGGACCGATTGAAGCGGCGTGTGAAGTGGCGCCTTCGGCCTACTCCGCCTCAGATAACGGGATTCTTCGAAAGCTGAGGCTGGCGCCATGGTCGGAAGATGCCCTCAACATCGAGTACGATTATGCGGTCTTCCACAACCTAGACTTCTCCGGGTCTGGCGATGCCGATACACCACGAATCCCACGTGAGCATCGGAGCGTCTTAGTCCATCTTGCCGCCTATGAACTCTTCGTGAACAAGGATGACTCGAAGGCGGATCAAGCCATGACCAAAGCGGTTCAGCAAATCGGTACCATGATCGATCTCTATATCCCGAACCGCGGCGGGCAGTTTCACGTCCAGGCGAAACATTCCGCTGCCTTGGGGTGTACCTAATGCGGCAGTTCGACACTCTTACGGTTACCTGTGGTCAAGGGGGGCTTAATGCGTCGAAAAGCCCGGATCTCGTGAGGGATACGGATCTCACGGCCATGAACTCTATCACGTTCGAGGATGACACCTGGAAGAAGGGTGGCGGGGCAACGAAGTTTAATAGCTCAGCGGTCACAGGGGCGGATCCGGAGATTCGCGCCATGCACCATTTTCGGATGGATGACGGAACAGAAGAACTTGTCTGCAAGACGCCAACACGTATCATTACGGTGGGAACAGGCGGACTTGTGAAGTCGCTGCTAGGCCCAGACGTGACTCACTCCCATGCCCCATTTGTGGAGGGGTTTGACGGGACCAGCAAGGCGATCTACTACTTCGCTGGGTTTGCGAATGCAAGCCCGTATGTCTATACCGGCGGAGCCATTGCTAGACCGCTAGGGGCGAGCGTTGGAACCGTCACATTTGATCATACCACGGACACATGGACAAGGACATCGCACGGCCTCGCAAACGGCACGGCTGTCCACTTTACCAGTACTGGATCATTGCCAACCGGGCTTGCCGTATTGGGCAACCCGCTATATGTAGTCAATACCGCAGCCAACACCTTCCAAGCCTCATTAACCATCGGCGGGTCAGTTGAAAATTTTACGAGTAATGGCTCAGGGACTATTACCGTGTACCGCAACACGAGAGCGACTGACTGGAATTCCTCACCAGTAGGGCCTCGCTGGGGGTTCCTGCATTTAGGGAGGATGTTTGCAGGGGGCAATAGTAACCGGCCACATGGCGTCTACGTTAGCGTGCTGAATAATCATAGCGATTTCATCAACAGTGGAAATCTTTTCTTTCAAGTCTATCCCGGTGAAGGGGATATTACGATCGGCGGTGTTTCCTGGCGCAATAAGGCGTACTTGTTCAAATACCCGAGCGGAGTGTACGTGCTTGACGATAGCGATTCGGATACCTCTACCTGGGGATGGCGGCGTGTATCCAAGTATGTTGGGGCGATCTCTCCAGGCGCGATTGTGGAAGCCGATGATGAGGTCTTTTTTGTCTCGCCGAACGGCTATTTCCATGCACTCTCGGCCGTACAGGAGAGCGGCGATGTTCGCTCGTCTGCGGTGAAGGGGTTGGAACTTGGAGAATATATCAGGAGTAACACAGACTTCGCTAAACTGCCGGTCGATCAACTCAGCGCATGGCTCCAATATCCGAATGTCCAAAGCGTCTACTACCCCAGGAAGAAAAAGGTGCTGTTCGCGTTTTCGCCGAATCCGAATGTCATTTCCGGGCAGTCGCTCCCGACCAATAAAACGATCATTGGACTTGATCTCCATCGCTCCGATCCGTCAAGTGGGATTCGTGATGTGCAAGCATTCGTCTCGACACGCGATGAATGCGAATCGCTGGCGCTCTATCGGAACTCCACGACCGGGCAATTTGATCTCTTAGCCGGAGCCTCGAACGGGTTTATCTATAGACTCGATCAAACCGCCAGAACAAAAGACGCGGCGGGGTACATGGGCACCTTCACGACGAAAGAGTTCTTTCCCTATGCCGACGATAAACTCGCGAGCATGCGCGAGCTGCAAGTGACCTTTGCGCCAGGGAGTTCGAATAACAGCATTGTGATAAAGATCTACCAAGACGGGACGCTCTCGACCAGCAAGACCTTGACCGACGCAGACCGAAGGATGCGACTTTACGGGGATTGCAGAAAGTTCTATATTGTAGGGGAAAACGATACGAATAATAGCTCCTTTTCGGTTGCCACGATCTTGGTGCGGTTTCAACCGGGGAATCGCCGATGAGACTGGATATCTATCAGATCAAGCGGGACCGGCTTGATCGGTATGGGCTCCAGCCGCATGAAGAATGGCCGTTGTTTGGGATCGAAAAGCGTATCTCTCCGTCGGATGGAAATGTATGGGTCTGGCTGACGAGCTTGCCACCGCTTGACGGACATCGGGACGGACTTCGACGCTTGCTGGGAGAGATCCGACGGCTCGAGTATCGGTGTGAATCGGAAGGTATCGCCGGATGGTTGCAGGCGATCAGACGAGAGAATCGATCGATGTGCCAATGGGCCGAGATGATCGGCGCGGAAATCTATGCGGAAGATGACGACTTTTGGTATCTCAAGAAAGAAGCAGGTCTGGCTAGTCTCCCCGCAACGGTGAAGGAAGCCGTCTCACGCTATCATGGAGGGCATCACTATGGACGCGCTTAAGCTCTATCAACTGCCTGATGGGTCCTGGCTTCCAGAGCTACGCGGCGGCGATGGGCCGGACGTGCCTCCTCCCGATCCTGGATTGGTGAGGCGTCAGAACGAGATGCTTGATTTTCAGATGGATCAAGCCAAGCGGTTTCAGCAACTCGAACCCCTCATGCTGGCAGAATCCGGGCTCAAGTACAACCCTGAGACGAAGGCTTATGAATATCTCAACCCTGGCCAGCAGGCGAACAAGCAGGAAATCGAACGCCTCCAGACCGAACGCAGCTTGAAAGCCCTCAAGGGCGAACTTCCAGTGAGCGAAACCCTCAAGAAGGAATTGGAGCTGGGCGAAAATAAGATGAAGGAAAATCTCTACCGCCAGCTCGGGCCAGGGTGGGAGCTCTCGACGCCAGGACAACAGGCCATGCGGGAATATCAAACCATGGCGACCTCGCTCAAGGAAGGCGAGCAGCGCGACATGTTGACCACGGCGGAGGCCTTGGCATTGAACCGCCAGAGTAGCCGATCAACGACGCAGAGCCAGATGGAAAACCCCTTTGCCGCACAAGCCCGGGCCTATAGCCCGTATCAGAATACGCTCAACAACGCGATGCAAGGCGATCAATTCACTCGAAGCATGCAGTTTGACAGTGAAAAGGAGAAGGGACGAGAACGGGCTGGTTATATCAGCGGCGGGGCGTCGTTGGGGATGTCCGGGCTGGCAGCCGGGATGATGTTCTCCGATCCTGCCATGAAGGAAGACGTTGAACCGATTTCAGACGGGGAAATGCTGGCGGCGGTGCGGGGTATCCCTGTGAAGAAATGGCGCTACAAAGGCGAGGCGGAGTCCCATATCGGCGGGATGGCGGACACCATGCCGGAGATTGTGTCAGATGGGCGGAAGGTCGATGTGATTAGTTACTTGGGGATGCTCACCAGTGCTGTACGGGCTCTGGATAAAAAGTTTGTGGATAAAGAGGAATCAGTGGAGATAGCCCCAGGAATGGCCCTCGCGTTGTAGGCAACGACAATGGATGGACGCCTAACAATCGAGCGTCGAGTTCTTCTTGGACGGTATTCGTGGGTTGTTCCTCATGGAACGCTTGGCCTCTGGTATAGGCGGTGAGGCACGGGATGTTATTGAGGCAGGCCTCGAATTCCGCAGCAGTCATCGACTCAGCGAGCGCGAGTGATGGAATGAGAAGCAGAATGGCGAGTAGGGTTTTCATAGGTTCAGCCTACCTCCCACTAGGGAGAGAGTCAAGGGGGTCACGATGAGCAGCTATGGCATTGGACAAGGCTTGGCGCAGGCAGGGCAAACGGTCCTCGGAGCCACGATGCAGATGGGCCAGATGAAACAACGGCAAGACTACATCGACGCCTACAAAAAGAGGCAGTCGTTATCCGCCTTTGCCGGTGCTGAGGGCTGGGATCCGCACGTCCTAATGAACTACTACCAGCCAGAAGGTCCGCAACCGATGCAAGCGCAACGACTCGGAATGGAAGTGCCGCAGCTTACAGCCAACGTGCCCACGGCTCAGCCATCGCCACATGGCGGGATCCGCGCCTACTCTCCAGGCGGAGGGCAGTTCAGGACCGATGGGCACACGGCACCAAAGCCAAACATGCAGATGGAACGTATGGGGATGGGTTCGCCGAATCTTGCCCCTCGGGTAGGGATGTCGGCACCCCGCATGATGAATACGGACAAGATCATGAAAGAATTCCCGTCTCCCGGTAGATTTCTCGCACGGTAAGGAGGATCGATCATGGCGTACATGCTTCCGAATGAACGACAACGGCCTGGGATGGCAGGAGGCACGGCCTTGGCTGAGCCTCCGGTGCGGCCAGGACAAGTGACCGCTCCGCCTCCGGGTGCCATGCTGGCTGGTAATCCTGGCCCACCGTCCGCGCCGCCTCCTATGGGCGGCATGCCGAGGCCGAATGCGGTGATCCCAGCGCAACCGGTGCATCCTGGCATGATGCCGAATCCTCCGCAGCTGAAGCCGCAAGCGCCGAAGCAGATGTCGTTTCAAGATCAGGAACGCGCCTATCGTCGAGCGATGCGTCAACAGTTCCCTGACATGGACGAGAAAGACTTTGAGATGCACGTGCAGTACGGTATTGCGAAGCAGCGGGGGCGGATGGCCGCGCAACGCTCTAAGGAACTCACGAAGCCCTTCTCGCGGTATATGTCGGAGCTGGCCAAGAAAGATGCGGCTGAGATGCAGTATCAAATGCTGGGGGAAAAACTCAAGTCGAGGAAATCCGAGTTCTTGCGCCCAGACGGCACCATGGACCCAGGGTTTGCCCCCTACAAAGACCAGCTCGACGCCGCACGGCTCAAAGTGCAGAAGCGCCGGGAGAAGGTCAAGCAACATATGCAACTCCTGAACAAGCTCGGGGTCAAGGAGAGCGATATTTCCAACCCGGTGACCATGCACGAGTTTATGCGCTCGCTCGCCTCCGGTGATCCGAAGTCGATGCAGATGGAGGACGACGACACCGATCTGATGGACTATGGTGATGAGGAGTGAATCTATGAAAGCTTTGGCGCGATCCTGAATTTCTGTTGATGTTCTCCGAAGTCCATCCGTTTTATGACGTTGCAGTTAGCGCAAAGAGGCTGGTACTTATCTTGATGTCCAAGAGTCACAATAGATCGATAAATTCTGTAGTTACCGACAGCCCTACGTTCAGTCCACCCATCTCCATTAATATGATCGACTTGGATAGCTCGAAAATCTTTATCATATCCGCAATGCGCACATTTTCCGCCAAGAATGGCGATAGCCTTATTTCTCAGTATGGCGACTCTTATCTTGTGAGCTGCAAGTATTTTCAGTCTATACTTTCTCCTGCTTTTTCTTCGTTGCTCTCTTACTTTTTCAGGATTATTGCGAAGTCGCATGCGTTGTGCGGCCAACACTTTATCTCTGTGTTTCTTGTATCGCTCCTTAAACTTAAGCAACAATCGTTCGCGGTTGTCCTTGTAGTAATTCCTGCTACGTGTAACTCTGTCCATGTGATTATTTTACAAAACAATATAACTTCAGGCAACTGAAAACTATGACCTTAGAGGAACTAGAAGATTTCCACCGCTCCCTCGACGATCAGTTCTCCGTTCCTGAAGAGGAACGCGATGAGGCAATCGCTACGCTGGAAGTCGGCAAGTACCCTGGTGACGATCCGACCCCCTTTCGGAAGGCCAAGCGCGAAGACTTCGACAGAGAGACAGGGAAACGGCGCGAAGTCATAGGCAATGTTCATGCCGCGCAGCAGTTCAAGAAGGATCTTGAGGAGCAATACACCCCCTTCAACCGGGCGAAGCGGTTTGTTAAGGGGCTCTTTGCCCCTGATGAGGCGGTCCCCAAGCCGCGAGACCGACCTAAGACAGCCGCTCCCGCTGCCACAACTGCCCCCAGTAAGACGCAACCCAGTGTAGACGTTCCAACGCTCGACCAACTCCCCGTAGACGCGCCACAGGTCAAGCCGCGCACGCTCAAGGCCACGAAACCGCTCAGCCGTGACCAGATAGAACGGCAGATGGTCGAGGCGGGGCAGTCGTTCGACCTCCCAGAGCCCAGCGTCCTTGATCTCTATAAGCAGATGCCGGGGATGGGTGAGATTGCGAACCTGACCGAACAGCGGAACGCTAAGACCTTAATGGAGGCGCAGCGGCCTGGGGCCAAGTCGTTAATTCCGCCGAAGGGGCCAGGGTTTACAGATCCGAAGCAAGAAGCGCGGTTTCAGCGTTGGTACAAGCAGAACTTCGCCGATCGTGGGTTGAACCCCGATCCAGACAACCCGAACCATTTCTATGACTACCGGCGAGCGTTTGCTGACAATATGCAGTTGGTGCCTGATCCAACCGACCTGGACGAGCAAGGCCGGCCACGGCTCCACGGCAGTTCGAAATATAAGCTCCCTGGACATCCCCGTGAGTTCGTAGACACTCCGGACGGGCGACTGAACACCATCACAGGTAAGATCGTAAACAAACCGCAGCCCGGACACTCCATCATCGGTATGGACGGTGAGGCAATCCCCCTGCCCGATGAACCAACGGCTACAGAGGAAGACGTCCTAGACGTGCCCGAGGTCCATGTCTCCGGTAAGGTGCCGACCGCCGAAGAACTCGCAGGCCAGTTTACTGCCGATATCAAGCAGACCGGGCAAGACATCCAAGACGCTCCGCCAATCCAGAGTGTACGGCAAGGAGTGGAAGAGGCCGCATATAATTTCATGCAGGGGCTTGCGCAGATTCCAGCGGACGCGCTCAAGTCCATTGCCGTGGCCTCGAAGAGCCTGGATCGAATCCTGCCAGAAAGTCTCCGTGATGATCGTCCGATTGAACAGCGGGGGAGTTATCAACTCGGCGTGACCATCGACAAAATGGCGAAGCGGCTCTTCCCCGCCGATCCCGCCATGCAGAAGAATTTTGTGGCTGGTGTGCTCCCGAGAGCCGTGGGCAGCATGGTTGGGTTCATGGCTGGAGGGGTCGCAGGTCTGGCCGCGAAGGCTCCACTTGCCACAACCGCCGTGCTCGGGGCTGGTGTCGGTGGAGTAGAGCAGTACGAAGACGCCAAAGAGAAGACCGCCTCTCCGGACGTGCAAGAGAAAGCCTTTTGGTTAGGGTCTGCCGTAGGCTCCAGCGAAGCCTTGCCGATTGCTGGGATTATCAACCGGTTCAATAAAGCTACGGGCGGACGATTTGTGACAGTCCTGAAAGAATCAGGAGTGACCGCCGCACAAGAATTTATCCAAGAGTATTTCCAACAGACCGGCTCGAATATCGTTGCGCAGCAGCTCTACGACGAAAACCGCTCCTGGTTTGAAGGGGCTGGGATGGGTGGAGCTGCAGGGGGAGGCAGTGGGGCGATTGTTGGCTTTCTGTCTGGCGTCTTACAATCCAGGAAGGCACGACGGCAGCAGGAGCAACCACAAACCGAAAGTCCGCTCTTCACCGAGCCGGAGCCGGTCTCCGTCCAGAGTCACGTGTCGAGTCTCCCTGATGAGATGCAGGTTACCCAACCGGGACAGCGGCCACCCTTCTTGATGAAGCAGCCACAAGCTCCTTCGGCGCCCCCGTCTTCGGTCCCACCCCCGGAGATGGCGGTGTCACCTAATCAAGAAGTTAGTGGTCGCCCTCTTCAGACGCCAGAGGCAGCGATAACGCAGGAACCCATAGCCACGCCGAGCGAGCCGCTCGTGGCGGAACAACCTCCTGTTACGCCCACGATAGCCCCTGATCCAATCGACGACGACATGCGCGAGGCGCTTGACCAGGATCTTGACTTCCTTGAGGAATCCCCTGGACAGACTCCAGGCCTTCCTGAGCCTGTGCCACAGGTAGAACCGGAGCCCGTCGACGCGACCTATGCGCTTCCCGACGAGCCCGTGACGGAAGAACTACCATCAGAACCGCGTATCATTCCGACGCGAGATGGCCGATTCCAGGTGCAACGGCCAGACGGCACGTATCTGACGAACCCAGCAACGGGCGGGAATGAATTCAAGACAGAAGCCAAAGCGAGGGCCGCGCTTGAGCAAACCATTGATGTTAAACCGAAGAAGCCGAAGCAGCAGCAGCCGGCGCTCCCGGCACCGGACGACCCGATTCAGATGGCCGACCATGACGAAGTGCTTGAGGTGCCAGAGGTCACCGTTGAAGGCACGAAGCCTACTCGAACTGTGGCCGACATTCACAAGTTGGCCGACGAGAAGGGGATTCCATGGGACAACAACCCTGCCTTCATGGATTTCACGGAAGAGAAGACTGGGAAACGGCACCTCGACGAGCTCTCCCCGGACATGCTTGAAGAGCTTGCGATTGCGCTTGAAATTATGCAGGCGCCGAAGCAGGCCAGCAAGCAGCCAGAGAAAGAGCAGGTCCCAACGCCAGAGACGGTCACGGCCACGGAGCAAGTCAGCCAACGTGATCCCATGGTTGGTCCGCTCCAGCCTGGCGAACTCTCGTTCGAAGACTTCCTCCAGCAAACCCGCTTCTATCGCTCTGGGAAGACCAAGAACGCGCAAGTCCCAGGCGGCGAACGGGTCATTCTCAAGGACGATTCGACAGCAGGCAACTTCCGTGAGAAGAGCCGAAATTTCTTAAAAGGCGTCTACGGGAACTATATCGCCAAGCTCAGAAAGGGAAAGACAGAAGAGAAGCAACCACAACCAAAGGCAGACACACCGGAAGAGGTCACGAAGAAGACGCCAGCCTACACGGTCACGTCGGCTGAATTGGTCCCGACTCGTGGACCGGATGGGCGGATCCAGTGGGTTGCCAAGAACGTGACAGAAGAGCAGTTTCCTGAGAAGGCTGAGACACCACCGAAGGCTTCTGCTCAGCCTACACCAGAGGAAGCTGTAGCGAAACCTGCGTCTTCAGACTTCGCGAAGCACGATCGTGTCGAGTGGATGCACGACAGGAAGAAGCTCACTGGCATTGTGCGAACCGTGTCCAGCGGCGGCAATATCGAAGTCGCACGGACCAACGGGCAGACCGTCATCCTGAAGCCGTCCGATCCAACCCTTCGCAACCTTCGCAATGTCGAGGCAGCCAAACCCACCCATCCCTCCCTGGAGGCGCCAGCAGAGAAGGCAGGGGTTGTGGCGCCAGCAGGAGTCAACTTTGACGATCTCCGCTCCTCTGCCGTAGACGCACAGAAAGCCTTTAATCAGGCGAAGACGATCAAAGAGAAATCGAAATGGGCCGAGAAGGTTCGGCTACTCAAGAAGCATTTCACAGATGGACCTGGCCTCGTTGGGGGAGAAGCTTACGCCAAGAGGCTACGATTCTTCGACAATATCCTCTCGAAGATGCACCAAGCCCTCGAGGACGGCAAGCCGATCGGGGTGAGTCTATTGCCACAATCGGAACCCCAACCCACTACGCCCGAGGCACTTGCACAAGAACCGAAACGTGATACACTGACAGTACCCCCCACACCGGAGGAGGTGGCCAATGAAAGGACTCAACAGCCTCGGGTGGACGCTCCACGACCACCTGAAAGAGCACCGACCGACCCAGTTTCAAGCCTTGAAGAGCCAGGGGCAACTCAACAAGTATCTCCTAAGCAAGCAGACCGAGATCAACGAGGAACTGACGTTTCTCGAGGAACAGGGGATGCAGCCCCGCGAGGCAAGAGAGATGCTTCAGAACGAGATCTATCCGCCGAGCGAGGAGGACGTGAAGACGCTGGGCGGGACGATGAGGCCGTATCAGGATCAGATCAGCCAGCTGGAACCGACTTCACCATCGGCGCTGACTACACCATCCCGTCAGGGCAAAAGACCAAGTACAAGGCCAACGTCTCCGCGATCAAGCTCCTCAAGCAACTCGAAACTGAAGGCCGTCTAGCGAGTCCTGCCGAACAGGCGGTGCTCGCGCAATACACTGGCTGGGGTGGACTCCCGCAAGCCTTCCAGTGGTCTCACGAGTGGCAGAAGGAATACCGCGAACTCGAAGACCTCTTGACCGATGAAGAGTACGCTTCAGCACGCGCCTCCACACCCAACGCGCACTATACCGATCCGGACACGATTCGATCGATCTATACCGGCCTGGAGCATTTAGGATTTACACATGGGCGAGTACTCGAGCCTGGTGCGGGGATCGGCCATTTCTTCGGCGTGATGCCAGCCAAGATGGCAAGCCGCTCTCAGCGCACGGCGATTGAAAAGGATTCGATCAGTGCGCGGATTGCCGCACAACTCTATCAACGAGCGAACGTCCGTGAAGGCGCCTACGAACAGCAGGCCCTCCCGAATGAGTTCTTCGATGTGGCCGTGGGCAATGTCCCGTTCGCCGACGTGCGGCCTCACGACGCGCACAATCAAGACCTCAATAAACTGCATTTGTCCCTCCATGACTACTACTTTGCGAAAGCGATCAGCCAAGTAAGGCCTGGGGGGCTCGTGGCCTTCATTACGTCACGGTTCACCATGGACAAGCTCAACGGGAAGTTGCGAGACTATCTCGCCAAACGTGCCGATCTTGTTGGAGCAATCCGACTTCCGAATACCCAATTCAAAGCGATTGCGAACACGGATGTCACCACCGACGTGATTGTGTTGCGTCGACGCCAGGAGGGCGAAGACCCTGGTGGAGAGGCGTGGGCCACGACGGAGACACAGGCAACGCCTGACGGGGATGCCTCGATCAATGAATACTTCGTGCGGCACCCTGAGCACATCATGGGCACGCTCTCACTTGAAGGTACGATGTATCGAAGTAAGGAAGTCACGGTCAAGCCAGACGGGCGGAACGTGCCGTCAGCAATGGCGGACGCCTTTCGGAAGATGCCGGCCGACATCTACCAGGCGAGAACGCGACCGGTCAGCACGACGCCTCGCGGTCTCCTGGAAGCCTTGGAGGCGAGCGACGATGTGAAGGAAGGGGCCTATACGATCCAGAACAATGCGCTGTATGTGCGGCGAAGTACGCAGTTTGTCCCAGTCGAGGATGCGACCGCGACCGACATCGAACGGGCAAGGGGCTTGATTGCCATTCGTGAACAAGTCAAGAGCGTGCTGAAATCACAACTCGAAGATACTGGCGCTCCGTTCATGGCGGCACAGCGGAAAGAGTTGAATAAAGTCTATGACCGGTTTCAGAAGAAGTTTGGCTTTATAAATAGCCGCGCCAATAAAGCCTTGTTCCGGGACGATCCGGACTACGGAACGCTGCAATCCCTGGAGCGGGACTACGACAAAAAGGCGAACACGGCCAACAAAGCCGACATCTTCTCAAAGCGCATTATCGAGTATCGGCCATCGGCGACTAAGGCGGACACCCCGAAAGAGGCCATGCTCATCAGCCTGAACGAAACTGGGCGGATCGATCTGGATAAGATGCAAGCTTTGACCGGGCGCCCACAGCATGAACTCATTCGAGACCTGAAAGGGCTGGTGTATCAGAACCCTGAAGGATTGACCTGGGAGCCAGCCGATCAATACCTGAGCGGGAACGTGCGGCAGAAGCTCCGCGTGGCCGAGGAAGCAGCGAAGACAGATAAGCGGTTTAATGAGAACGTGGAGTCTTTAAAGCTCGCCATTCCGGAAGACCTCAAGCCTGAGCAGATTGCCGTCAAGCTCGGCCATGGTTGGATTCCAGCCAACGATTACCGAGACTTTATCGCACACCTCCTGGATATCAATACCTATAACGTCAAGGTGAATTACTCCGCAGTAGTCGGCGCGTTTTCCGTGAAGGCATCAGCCGGGATGCAGAACGTCAAGAACACGAAGACCTTTGGGACTGATCGAGCCACGGCGACCAGTCTCCTTGAGGATGCGCTGGCCTCCAAATTGCCCACGGTTTACGACGCACTGCCCGATGATAAACGGATTGTGAACGAGAAGGAAACCATCGCCGCACGGGAGAAGCTGCAGGCTATTCAAGACGAGTTCCAGAAATGGCTTTGGGCGGATCAGAACCGGGCGGATCGGCTGGCACGGAAGTATAACGACGAGTACAACAATATCCGAGTGCGCGAGCACGATGGCTCGCACTTATCCCTCCCTGGCAGTAACCCGTTGATTGTTTTGCGTCCGCACCAGAAGAACGGAGTATGGAGAGCCCTCCAGGAAGGCAATACACTATTGGCGCATGAAGTAGGCGCCGGGAAGACCTATACGAAAATCGCGATTGCGATGGAGTTTCGTCGGCTCCGTATGGCGAATAAGCCGCTGATTACCGTGCCGAACCATCTCGTGGAGTACTGGCGGGGTGCGTTCCTGGAACTCTACCCAGCGGCGAAGGTGTTGGCCGCGACGAAGGAAGACTTTAAGGCGGAGAACCGGCGTCGGCTCGTGGGGCGGATTGCAACTGGCGACTGGGATGCCGTGGTCATTGCCCATTCGCAAATGTCGAGAATCCCAATGAGCTATGAATCGTTCGAAGCGTTTGCGAAGGAACAGATCGATCTTCTCGACGAGTATTTGCACGAGCTGAAGGCCGATAAGCAAGGCAATCGGAACATAATCAAGGAGATTGAGAAGGCGAAGGCACGCTTCGAGGGGAAACTGAAATCCCGGAAGGCTCAGATCGAAGAGAATGCGGATAAAGGAGTCACGTTTGAAGAGACCGGCGTAGACATGATCCTCGTCGACGAAGCCGATCTCTTTAAGAACCTGTGGTTCCCCACGCGCATGACGCGAGTGGCCGGCTTGCCGAACACGGAAAGCCAACGCTCCTACGATATGTTCTTGAAAACCAACTATCTCAATAAGCTCACGAACCAGCGAGCGGTGATCTTTGGCACGGCGACGCCGATCAGCAACAGCATGGCGGAAGTCTTTACGATGCAACGCTATCTCCAGCCGCGAGAACTGGAACAAGCAGGGCTCTCCCATTTCGATGCGTGGGCGAGGCAATTCGGCAATACCGTCACATCGTTGGAGTTGTCCCCCGACGGGAGCGGCTACCGACCGAAGACCCGCTTTGCAGAATTCGTGAATGTCCCAGAGCTCACGCAGATGTTCCGGCGCGTGATGGACGTGAAGACAGGCGAAGACCTCAAACTCCCCGTGCCAAAACTGCGGACAGGCAAGCCGATCAATGTGACGGTGCCCCCGAGCGAGGCCTTGAAGACCTATGTGGCCTCGCTGATTACGCGAGCGGAGGCCTTGAAAACCGGGCGCGTCGATCCCCGCAAAGACAACATGCTTAAGATTACCGGAGACGGGCGGAACGCGGCGCTCGATGTGCGGCTCCGGGTGCCAGGAGCACCGGAAGACAAACACGGGAAAGTCGCAGCGATGGTCAAGCAGGTCGTCCAGGAATACAAGGACTCGGCCACGGTGAAGGGAACACAGTTGATCTTTCTGGATCTCTCGACTCCTAAAGCGAAAGACACCAAGGATAAGAAAGAGACTGAGGACGGCGCGGCACAGGACGAGGAGGTGGAGCTCGCGGAAGAGCAGCAGCTGCGCGGGAGCGTCTACCAAGACATTAAGAAGAAGTTGATCCGTGGCGGGATTCCCGAAAAGGAAATCGCGTTTATCCACGATGCGAAGACGGATGAGAAGAAGACGAAGCTCTTCGAGGATGTCAACGCTGGCACGATCCGCGTCTTGATCGGCAGCACCGAGAAGATGGGCGCTGGTACGAACGTCCAGAAGAAGATGGTGGCGCTGCATAACCTGGATGCCCCCTGGCGTCCGCGTGACATCCACCAGCGGAACGGACGGGGCATTCGCCAGGGGAACGAACTCTATCGGGCGGATCCGGACGGGTTTGAGTTTGCCGTCTTCAACTATGCCACGGAGGCGCCGAGCTTCGATGTCTTTATGTGGGGCACGCTGGAAGCCAAAGCCCGCACGATTACACAGATCATGAAGGGCGATCCCAACATCCGCACGATTCAAGACGTGGACACGGCGGTGATGTCGTTTGCGGAAATGAAGGCGGTGGCGTCAGGCAATCCCATGGTGCTCGAAAAGGCCAATAAGGATATTGAATTGCGGAAGCTCTCGCTTCTGCGTGCGGCACACCAAGACACACAGCGACGCATTGCCTACGAACTCCGCACCATTCCAGACCAGATCAAGTTTGAGAAAGATTCGATTGCACGGTTTGAGAAGGCCGAGGAGATTGCGGACGCACATCCCGCAGATCCGTTCACGGTCACGCTTAACAAAACGGCCTATACCGACAAAACCGAAGCTGGGCAAGCAGTTCTTCGGATGATCCAAGACGCGCTAGACGCGAACCCGAAGAGCCGATCAGACATTCTCCGATACCCTGGCATTGGCACATACAGAGGGTTTTCGCTCCACCTTAACGTCCATATCGACAACTCGGCCTATTTCTACGTGGGAGAGAATCGGCTCCTCACCACAACCAGTTTTATGCTTGACGAGGTGAAGCCTGAGAACGTCATGGTACGGTTCGAGAACGCGATTGCTGCGCTCGATAGCCTGATGGCCAAGGGCAAGAAAAATATCCTTATTTGGGAGAAGAAACGGCAAGACATGCTGGAAGAGCAGAAGAAGCCCTTCGAGCACGAGGCGAAGATTCTGGCCCTCGAATCACGGATTAAGCAGATCGACACGGCCCTCGACCTCACCAAGCGGGACGAAGGCGTGATTGCTGAAGCCGCTGGCAAGGACGACGAGGGGCCGCTCGACATCCTCAAGAGCGAGCGCGGGAGCATTCCGGCTTCCCTCTTGGCAGGAGGAGCCGGGACGGCCAAGGACGCGGAGGCCTACCGGCAGCAACGGGCACGCGAGGACATCGGCTTTCAATCGGCGGACCCCGAGATTGATCGGCGCGTTCGGGCGGCGAAGCGCGGGATTCAGAAAGACTCCCTCTCCGGCAAGCTCAAGGAACATCTAGGCCATGTGTGGCGGTTGATCTCGCGGGAGTTTGCCAATCTTCCCGATACGGCGCAGTTTGCGCGGCTCCGGACGGATCTGTTGAAGCTCCAGAAGTACAAGGGAATTGCCGCTGACGAGATTCAGCGGGAGCTGGCGGCAATCGTGAAGCCCTTGAATCGCAAGCAGTATGACCAGCTCGAATGGAAGGCGCTCTTAGCTGACCTCCAGCGCGAGGCGGACGCCGGGCGAAAACTGCCGTTTGGGTATACGGCGGAGAAAGTGGCTGACGACCTGGAAAGCCTCGATGCGGCGATCTCCCTAGATCAGACCGTCCAAAAGTCATGGGAGAAACGGCAGCAGCTCTGGAAGCGGCTCAAGAAGGAGTACCAGGGCGCGATGAACGACATCGGGTTTGATGTCACGAAGAAGCTGACCAAAGAAGACTACTTTCGGCACCAAGTCTTAGACCATGCCCGAGAACGGGCGATGAAAGGGACCGGATCGAAGATCCGCACTCCGACCGGGCGCGGGTTCTTGCAGACCCGGCACGGCTCGAGCGCCGATATCAACGCGAACTATGTGCAAGCGGAGTTCGAAGTCATGGCGCAGATGGTCTACGACACCCAAGTGGCGAAGGTGATCAAGGGCGTCGACCAGACCTTAAATATCCGAAAGTCGCTCGAAGCCCAAGCCAAAGACCAGAACAATAAGGCAATTCAGGCGATCATCGATGAAGGGAGCGACCGATCCGCGATCGTGGCGGCTACCTTGAAAGACTTTCGGAAACGGCTCGGGATGCACATGAGCCGCATTCGGAAAGCCATGCAGTTGAGCCAGGACGATCGGCTCTCACTCCCGGAGATTGCGGAGATTGCCGAAGACGTGGAGAACGACGCGCACCTCTCAGCGCGAGGGGTGTTCAAGGTGATCAATGAGCGGAAGGTCTTCGTCGACCAACTCCTCGGGAAAAAGAAAGTCACGTGGGAACAGCTTATCCCCGACACGCACGACCTCTGGCAACCACGTGAGGGGAACGTCTTTTATATGGCGGACTCCATCCCGGCCCAACTCGCGAAGGCGCTCCAGGAGTCGATGCTCGAAGATGCTGGGCTCTTGGCGGACAAGCTCCGGAAGGTCTTAGCGATGGGGGCTCCACGCGAGCAGTACGTCATTCCCATTGACGCGAAGGAGACCCTCGACGATCTCTCCCATAAAGAGCATTCCTGGTTTGTCGACATGAACCGACAATTTCTAGGGCATTGGAAGCAGTTGATGCTCATCGCGCCTCGGAAGTGGGGACGGTACAACATTCGGAACTTCACGGGAGACGCCGACGCGATGTTTGTCGGGAACCCTGGCGCCTTTAAGAAGCTCCGCCGAGCGGCGAGCGATCTGCTCCCGGTCATGTTCAGCGAGGAGGTTTTGACCGGCGAGGCGAAGGAATGGGTGAAGCGTGGGGGCTACGGGACCACGATGCAGTATCAGGAACTCGGCGACTTGAACGAACTGAAAGCCTTCAAGCTCTCGCTTGATCGGGCGAGTAAGGGTGGGGTGCTGGGCCTGCCGGCCAAAGCCTGGAATACCTACTGGAAGGCCGCTCGGCTATCGACGGACTACCGGGAAGGGCTCATGCGGTATGCGGCCTATCTCTCTTACTTGGAGCAGATGCAGGAGAACAACGGGGTGCCCAAGAACTTCGGCGCGTCGAAGAAGGAAACCGTACTCGCAATCCCAGACGTTCGCGACCGGGCGTTTAAGCTCTCCAACGAACTGTTGGGGGCCTATGACCGAATCAGTGAAGCGGGGCAGACCGTCCGGGCCTTCTGGATCCCCTTCTTCTCGTGGATGGAAGTCAACGCGACCCGTTACGGGCGCCTCGTCGGCAACGCCTTAGACGGGGGACATGGCGGGACGGCGCTGGCAAAAGGGGCCTTGATTACAGGGAAAAATGGTGCGTCGTTTATGATCCGGCTGGCCTTCTTCTGGTCGACGCTCCAAGCGTGGAACTATCTGATGTTCGGAGACGACGAGGATGAATTACAGCAGACGAACCCCACAGTCGCGAATCGTCCGCATATCCTCTTTGGGCGGGATGCCGAAGGCAAGATCATGTACTTGGCGGGGATCGGCGCCTTGGGCGATCTGCTCTCCTGGTTTGGGTTGGATGAGTTTCCTGGCCTGGTGGGCGACATCATGCACGATCGGCTCACCATTGGGGAAGCGGTGAAGAACGCAGCGAAAGCCCCGGTCAATCGTCTCTGGCAAGGGCTCACGCCACTGGTAAAGATGCCCCCTGAGATGTTCATGCGAGAAACGTCGTATCCGGACGTCTTTCATTGGCGCCCAATCCAGGACCGGGCGGAATACCTGGGCTATCAAACAACCCTCGGGCCGGAAATTAAGGCGTTGATGGGCAAGCCAGGGAAGCCCCTCTATGGCGTCGAAGACCTCTCTGGGCTCATCGTGCAAAAGACCGACCCCAAGAGCGCGGCCTACTACTCGTGGCAAACGACGGAGCGGAAGTACTTGGAGCGAATGGGCAAAGATTCGAACGCTGTCTTCTGGCGGAGCCCTCGCGGGGAAGCCCTCCATAACTGGTCGTTGGCGTTACGGCATAAAGACGCTGATGCGGAAGCCGCGTGGCGCGAGCGGTACGTCGAGATGGAGAAAGAGAAATATGGCAAGCGGTATAGTGAAACCCTCATGTATAAAGACATTGAGCGATCGCTTCGCTCGAAAGCTCCGCTGTCCGGTATGACCAGGGCAGAACGGGACAAGATCCTCGCGCAACTCGACGCCGAGGAGCTCCGCACGCTCCATCGGGCCGAAGACTACTACAAAGACGTGATAATGCAGATCCTCCCTGAAGTGCGTCGTTCAGGACTCAAGCGTAAGCTAACCTCGCAAGGGTGGCTCACGAAACACGAGCCCTCTCTCCTCGCCGACCTCGAACCCTAACCTCGCTATCCCCGTGCGCGCCAATTCATAGTGCTACACGAGTTTGACAAGTGTTGCACGATGATGTATCATGCGAGCCATTCACAAGGAGGGCTGTCATGGCACACACTAAGAAGCGACCGAAGAAGACGCATGTTGGCGTCAAGATCGAGGGGCCACTATTGAATCGGCTCAAGGAGTCGGCGGCACGCAATGGCGTGAGCTTGAGCGAAGAGATTCGCCGATGGCTCAACGCACATCGGGAGGTGACACATGCGTAGAAACGTCCGTGTCTCAGACGTGGCGGCGATGCAGCTCGAACGGCGGCGGCGAGCAGCAGAGGCGCCGGAGCATCCGGAAGACATCACAGAGAAATGCACGGCAGTAGTAACCCGTGATCGTAGCGTAGTCTTCCTTAACGTGGCCGGGGCGAATGTGTTCTTGATGGAGCGAGAATGCCATATCCGCAAGATCGACGGCATGCACAACGGACCGGCTTTTATTATTGAGAGGAGAAAGGCATGATGGAGACAGAGATCCTCATAGACGAGATCCCGCTTGATCCAGGCATCCAGGTCAAGCTGGCGGAGTTCGATCAGCACGTGAAAGAACTAGAGCAGAAATCGCACGAAATCACCGTAACCGATGATGTCGGTGAAGGCGCGGCGGTGATCTTCATTGCCGGCATCAAGCAAGTCTCCAAAGACTTAGACGACTACCGTGATGGGCTCGTGCGGCCTCATAACACGTTTGTGCGAAAGGTGAATGATTCGGTGCGGAACATCAGCACGCTAGCCTCGCAACTCGTCTCGGCGATGGATGGAAGGCGGAGCCAGTACCTTCTAGAGAAACAACGGCAGATTGAGGAAGCCAATCGTAAAGCCGCAGCCGAGGCCGAGCGGATTCGGGCCGAGAAGGAACGGAAGGAACGGGAACAACGCGAAGCAGCGGAGCGAGCGAGGCAGGAGGCGGAACGGTTAGAGACGGAGCGGATTGAGCGGGAAATCAAGGCGGAGATGGAGAAGCAAGAGGCCGAGCGGAAACGGCGCGAAGCTGAAGCCGCGATTGAAGCCGCACGGCTCAAGGCCATTGCCGATGCAGAAGCCGCACAAAGGGCGATTCGAGAGGGCCATGTGCGCGAAGCGGAGAAGGCGAAGCGGCTGGCCGAAGAATCAAAGCGAGCCGAAGAGGAGGCCAGGCAGAAGGCGGAGCAAGCAAAAGCCGAGGAAGCCGCTCGAATCCAAAAAGAAGAAGAGGACCGGAAGGCGTCATTGGCCGCGCAAGCGAAGCTCGAAAGCCAAGCCAATCGGCTCGAAGTGAAAGCTGATCTGGTGGCCTCCGAAGCGTCCGTTGTTTCTCCTGAGATTCAATTCAACACCCTCTCCACTGTCCGCACCCTGGCGAGTGGGGCCAAGGTGAGCACCCGAACCGTGCAAGAAGTGACCTGCTGGGAGAATGGCACGCCGGTGTATAAAGATCCCATCAAGCGGAAGTATGACGAGTTCATGCGGACCGATAAATGTATCCCCGAAGAACTCAAGAAGCCGGAGTTCGATAAATACTGGGTCTTCGATATTGCGGCAGCGGTGCGGGATGTGAAGGGCAATCATATCGTGCCTGGACTCTCTGCGCGAGAGGCGAAGAAGACGGTGGGAGGGAAACGGGCGTGAAGCTGACGGTCACCAGAGGCCGCACCGGGGAGTATGAAGACGAGAACCGCAATCGGTTCTTTTCGGTGTCGGAACACCTGGCAATCCTTGATCCATTCGCGTTCTCTGGGGTTCCGCCTGCGGTCCTGGCCGCAGCGGGGATGCGGGGGGAGAAGCTCCATTTGTACTTTGCGCAGATGTTGTTTCATGTGGCTGGACTCGACGGGTGCCTCTGGCCGACGCGACCGCCAGGGATGTTAGGGCTCTACTTCGACAGCATGGCGCGGTGGGTAGAGAGTCGGAAGCCGCAGCCGCGCAAGGTCGAACAGAAGTCACTCAACGTGAAGATCCGGACAGCCGGCCAACCGGATACCGAATGCCTCCTAGATAGTGAGGTCTGCTTGATCGATCTCAAGACCGGACTCCCGAGGCCTGTGCATTCGGTGCAGCTTCACGCCTACAAGCGGTTGGATGGGTATGGGGAGTCGAAGCGGTTGTTCTCCCTGTACGCCAAGAAGAATGGGGAGATGGCGCAGTTGATCGAGCACACACATGATCATTCCGACTGGTCGGGATTCATGGCAGCAAACGCAGT
>Ga0224501_10000336_pt1 | contig 40135 bp, 36 predicted proteins | sample SF_Oct11_sed_USG_4_FD_169105 | JGI IMG/M metagenome (GOLD analysis project Ga0224501, IMG submission 169105) | Sediment microbial communities from San Francisco Bay, California, United States - SF_Oct11_sed_USGS_8_1 | ecosystem: Environmental > Aquatic > Marine > Sediment | place: USA... | reverse complement strand
CACCGCTCCAACACAGCCCGAGCGTGCTTCTCATCCCAAGCTTGCTTCGACCACCGATTCGCCATCCCCCAGCGATACGACGGCTCCGACAGCTCGCACAACCACGTCATTCGCCGAGGGCTTACGCAGCAGCGGCAGCGTCAACATCAGCTGAGCCTGCCAGGAAATCGTTCCTTCAGCCGCAGAGGCTCCGGCGCGCACCCCGATCCAGATGCCTTCACCGACGAAACTGTCGACGCGCAGGGTCGGCAAGATTGCCATCGATGGCGCATTGACGCGCGCTCCCAGACCCAAGCGCAGCGGCACCTCGCTCTCGACTCGAAAGAGCAACTCGGCGGAACACAGGGCGCTTTGAAGCGGCGGCTGATCGAATAGACCCAGATGCAGAGACCACGCGTCGAGACGACCGAAGCGCAGCGAAAGTGCGGGCATCACCTGCTGGACGTCTTTGTAGACAGCCGCCCCGAGCCCTGCGCCAAAGTAGCGCGTGTCGAGCCCGACTTGACCCAGCACCTCGCCCTTTAGGGCTCGCGAAAGAATAACTTTCCCCTTTGGCCCGCACCGGCGGGCACGCTCGGGCCGTGCGTTCTCGAAGAATTCCTCGATGTACCTCGGGTACGGCTGCGGATTCTCCTCCGGGCGCCGTCCCGACCGCACTCCGCCGTCACGCACCAAAAGGGGAAGTTATTGTTTCGCGAGCCCTTACCGCCGTCTTGACCTTGCGCTCGGTCTCCACGACCGCGATCGGCTGCCCCGCGGCGTCGAACTCGCCGGTCTCCACCAACCTGTCGCCGTCCTGCTGCTCGCGCATGAAATTTCCGCTGCCAGCCACCCCCAGGGGTAAGATCAAGGTGGGTCGGAAATTAGTGGTTACGTTTCATGACGCTCACACGCGCTCGAGTGCAATCGCCGGCCCGGGTGGCAGGGCGACTTCGATGGAGTCACCCGGGTGTACGATACCGCCCGCGATGACAACGCCCATGACGCCTGCCTTGCGGACCAGGCGCCCCTGGTCGTCGCGAAAACTGACCTTCCTTAGCAGGCCGGGTTGGAAGTCGTCGATCTGACCGCATGGGTTGCGAAGTCCGGTGATGGCGACGAGAGCCGTTTCTCCAAGCCTCAAGATGGCCCCGGTCGGCAGATCGACTAGCGACAGCCCGGCGGTGGTCACGTTTTCTCCGAGCTGTCCGGGGCTCACTTCGTGTCCTGCGCTCGCCAACTCCTGCAACAACTCGATATGCAGCAAGTGCACCTGGCGCAGGTTGGGCCGCGTCGCGTCGACGGCCACGCGCGAGCGGTGCCGGACGCGTGCTCCAGAGTGGACGTCGCCCTCGACTCCGAGGCCTGCCAGTAGGTGGATTTGCTCGGCGTCATTCTTGCTGAAGCTGTGGGTTGCAGATCGGTGAACGGACACGACGGTCGGGGTAGGGAACTCCATGGTGCTGCAGCATAGTCCGTCAAGGCGCTCACGCCCGCAGGCCATGCACATCGCCCCAGACTGGGCGCCACGCGCGGTCAATCCCGCCCCCGATCCCTCTCCCATCGACTCCCCAATTGTGGGAAACTCGAGGCCGCCGATTCGGTACGCCAATGTCGCCTGTCCTGCGACACAAAGCTGCCAGGAAGTTTTCGCCTGCGTGATCGCGGCGACCGCGCCCAAGCTGTCCGCAAAGCTTCAGACCCGGATCAGCAACTTTCCGAAGCTGCGACCGTCGGAGAGCATGGGGAAGGCTTCGGGAAACGCTTCGAGCCCGTCGACGACATGCTCACGGGACCGCAGCTTTCCCTCGCGCATCCAGCCTGCGATTGTCACGCGGGCCTGCGCATAGTGTTCCTGATAGTCCGCCGCGAGAAAGCCCTCCATGCGGGCGTGTTTGAGCAGCAGCATCCCGTAGAAGCGCGGTCCGGCCGCTGGTGCGGTCGCGTTGTACTGGGAGAGCATTCCGCTGACAACGATGCGTGCGCGCTTGGCCAGCAGCAACATGGCGATGTCGAGTAGCTCGCCGCCGACGTTGTCGAAGTAGAGATCGATACCGTCGGGACAATGGCGCGAAAGGGCCGAATAAACGTCGCCCTGCTTGTAGTCGACCGCTGCGTCGAAGCCGAGTTCATCGACGAGGTAGCTGCATTTGTCGGCGCTCCCGGCGATTCCCACCACGCGGCAGCCGTATAGCTTGGCGATTTGGCCGGCCACGCTGCCGACGGCGCCAGCGGCGGACGATACGACCACCGTGTCGTCCGCGTGCATCTGGCCCACATCGAGCAGGCCGAAGTAGGCGGTCATGCCGCTGGAACCCAGGGCGCTCAAATGGGCAGGCAACGGCGCAAGGTCGAGATCCAGCCGGGTGAGCTGCTGCGGCGGAGTCGGCCCCGGGCGAATCATCGCGTAGGTCTGTACGCCCAGCATGCCGTGCACGTGAGCGCCTTCCGGGTAGTCGGGGTGGCGCGAGGCCACGATTTGCCCGACTGCCTGGGCGCGCATGCAATCGCCTTCCTCGATGCGCGCGGTATAGGGCGGATTTTCGGCGAGCCAGCTGCGCATCGCCGGTTGCACATCGATGTATCGAACCTTGACGAGCACTTCACCCTGCGCAGGTTCTGAGACCGCCGTTTCATCGACCGCCCAGGCTGAAGGCTGAACCGGACCAGCTTCAGGACGGCGCGCCAGGACCACCCGTCGATTGCTTGCGTTCGTCGATCCCATGGGACGACGCTAGCACAACGGTTGCGCGGAGGCCCCCATAGTGAGTGTTGGCCTACGGCTCGGGATAGGAGGGAAAGTGCGAGGCTGGGATGTTTCGCGAGCCCTTAGACGTTGCGAGCGTGGCTTTTGCCTAGTTGGAGGTTTGAGGGCAGAGTGGTGAAGTAGGGTAACAATTCCGAGTCTGAAAACCTCTAGATGTGCTCGGCGGGAGTCATGATCCGCTCTCGGGACCGCTACGGCGCCAGCTGCGGCGTCCGGTCCCCTTGAAATACACGGAGTATTCCGGCGGAGTCCGTCCTTGCATCTGGCATCGTATCGACCCCGATCATCGGCTCAGCACTTCCGCCGAGCACATCTAGGCGTTTCTTGCCGCGGGTCGGAGGGATCGCCCGGTGGACAGTAGATAACTTGGTGTGGCGGATCCGGATTGGTGCGTGTAGGCTCGGGCCATGCGATGGACAGGCGGGTCCCGGGCGGCGGGGCGCGCGGCGCTCATGCTGGCCGTGTTCGCGCTGGGAGCGTGTGCTCCGAAGGCGCAAACCGTGGCGAATATGTCGGTGGGTCTCACGGGATGTCCGGCCGAGGATTTGGCGGTCTTCAACTACGTGCCGGAATCCCGTCAGTGGCGAGCCGTGTGCCACAGGGTTTTCTACGTGTGCGCGGTGACCAAGGGCGGCACCAGCTGTACCGAGCAGCAGGCAGCTACGCTTGAGGCGGGGCTCCCGGCTCGGGTCCAGCTGTTCATGACTTTGCCCAAGGTCAAACGCGACCGACTGGTAACTTTCGATCTGGTGGCGCGCTCCTGGAATGAGGTCGCCCACGACCTTGTCTCCTACGACAAGCTGAGCGTCGACCAGTTCGACAGGGTTGATGAGCTAGGCTCGCTCTTCACTGAGTTCACCGCGGATTTCGATCGCCAATTGAAGGAATGCAAGGGAGACGGTGCGGTCTACCCGATTCGGTTTCGCAGTGACGGCACGGTCGAATACGCCGAACAGCTGAGCGTTTGCGAGCGAAAGCTGGCGCGCCATGGGGACCTGGAACCGCTGCGAAAGCAGCCCGGCGAGGATTTCTACATCGTCGCGGGGGTCTATGGTGTGCAGATTCCCCCGGAGCCTGTGGCCGCGAAGCCCGCGGCGGCGCAAACGTTCGGGGGGGAAGCGCACGCGCCGCCCTACGACCAGACGGCGGTGCGAGCATGGATCGACGCAGCAGCCGCTGATCTGCTTGCGTGCTCTTCAGGCGAGAAGTTGCTGGTGCACGTGGCCGTCGATGCCTCAGGTCATGCCCAGGTGACGCTGCGCGGTGCGCAGGCAGACGGTCCCGTTGCCGGTTGCGTCGCGTCGGTACTTCCGCAACAGACCTTTGCGTCCGGACCTGCCGAGGTCCTGCACCTGGTCAAGCCTGCCGAGAAGGCGGAGTAGAGAGCGTTCCGGCGTAGCGCAGCAGGGTCGCCAGTGACACGCTGTAGTGGTAGCGCATTTGCTCTGCCCCGTAGCGGAAGTCGCGCCCCACCGGGCAGGCGTTGCGCGCGGCGCATTCGTAGGCACAGGGGCTGTCTTTTTTGAGCCGCTGGGCGATGCAGCGATCGAGTTCGAAGGCGCTCGCGGTCACGGCGGCGGCCGGACAGGCGGCCTGGCAGGGGCGTTCGGCGCAACGCGCGCAGGGGGAGGAGTCGGGCGCGAGCTTCGGGTAGCGCTCTTCGATAACTGTGAGTTCGCTCGCTTGCAGCCGGGTGCGCAGGGCGGCGCGCACGGAAACCCAGGGGCCGCAGTCGGGCCGTATGCCGATGCCGAAGGGCGCCGGGTGCTGGGCGTGGGCCAGAGCCAGCCAGCTTCTGAGGTCGATGGGCTCGCTCGCGGGATAGACGAGGGTGGCATTTCGGTCGCTGAGGGCCGGCTTCAGCAGCTGCTCGACCAGCGCCTCGCTGCGGCGGTCGAAGGGATGTTCTTGCCCGCCACGAAAGTCCGTGCGCTCGCCGAAGCGCGAACCCATGGCGAGCAAGAGCAGCAGGTGGGCGGAGTCGGCTGCCGTGCCGCACGCAACCGCTGACACCCAGTTGATGCCTTCGGCCGCCAGTGCATCGAGGGCCTGCCCGAGTGGCTTCGTCATCGCCGCCCTTTGCGATCGAGCGCAGCCGAGCGCGCCCTCATGGCGTGATCAGCACGTGGCTGCCCTCGAGCTTGGTGTCCACTGTGGAGGCGCCGTGCCAGCCCTCGGGGATCTTTGGCCAGGTGGCGCCGAAGATGCGATGGGCGTCGTCGGGGGTGAGGTTGATGCAGCCGTGGGAGCGCGGCAGGCCGAAGCCCGTATGCCAGAAGGCGGCGTGCAGCGCGAAGCTGCCCTCGAAGTACTGGGTGTAGGGCACGTCTTCGATGCGGTAACGGTCGTCGCCGGCGTCGGGGCCGATGTCGGCCATGGTGTCGGTGATGCGCTTGCGCTGGATTTGAAATAGGCCCGTGGGCGTGGCGTGATCCTCGACGCCGCTCGAGACCAGTGTGGTGTAGATGGGCGTGTCGCCCTGGTAGAGCACCAATACCTGTTCGCCGAGGTCCACGTGTACCCAGGGCTCGTCGGCCGCGACTTCCTTGGGCCGCGCTATCTTCTCGGCCACGGCGGCAAACCAGGCCTTCAGGTAGCGCGGGCCGCGCTCGGTCTCGAGCTCATGCATCACGTGGCCACCGAGGTTTTTGCGACCCTTCCAGCCCGTCAGGTGCGTCTGGCGCGCGATCGGCTCGCCCTGCTCGTCCTGCTTCCAGGCGATGGAGCCATCGTCGCGTGGGTCGAGGATCAGCGGCCGCGCCGTGCGGCTGGTGAAGGCCAGCGGCAGCGTGACGTCTGCCGTCAGTTCGATGCCGTGGAAGTCGTGACCTTTGCGGGTCTCGAGCTGCGCTTGCTTGATGTAGCGGCCCTGGGTGGTGCGCACGAAGCGCCGGAAGGCGCGCACTTCGGTGCCATTGGAAGCCACGTAGAAGCCGCGATCCAGGTAGCGCGCGGCGATCGCCGTGCCCGCGGGGCCGCCCGTGCCGTCGGCCATGTAGGCCTTGGCGCGCTTTTCGTCCTTCTGCAACAGCTTCAAGAAGTGTTCGGTCTTGGCCTGGGCCGCCCGTTGCTCGTCGCGCGAGGGCAGTCGGTGGTATTCGGGGACCGCTGGTTCCTTTACGTAGTAATAACTGTAGGGCAAGCGCTCGTCCCCGGCCGGCGGCGGCAGCACCAGGGCCTTCTTGGCCGCGGCCTTTTCGATCTGGCCTTCCTTCCAGCCATCGTCGCTCGGTCGCTCCACTTCGATGGGCGTCTTGCGCACCTCCATGCCGTCGCCCTTGCAGACCCAGCCGTAGGGGTGCAGGCGGTGGAAGCCGCCCTTGCAGCCGGCCACCCGTTTTTCCTCGTCGGCCAGGCGCGCGCGGGCGCCGATGCGCAGCCATCCGATCACGGTGGCTTCGGGCTGCGGTTCCGACAGCACGCGCAGCTCGGTGGTGGTGACGGCGCCATGGAGGGGAAAGTCGGCGTCGATGCGGGCTGCTTCGGCCTTGCGCGCGGCTTCGGCCGCCGCCTTGGGGTCGGCCCCACTGGCCGCTTTCCCAGCCGCCGGGTCGCCGTCTCCGACGGCCTGCTCTGCACCTGGCTTCGGGCCGCTGTGTTCGGAGCCGCACGCGGTCAGCACGGTCAGCACGGTCAGCACGGTCAGTATGGTCAGTATGGTCGGCATGGCCGGCAAGCTCAGCGACAGGAGCGATGAGGGCCAGCCTGGCGAGGGTCTGTGCACGGGATTGGACATGGGCGTGACCGATCAGGGTAATGGCTGCGAGAGCCCCGGGGCGCCGTGCTCGAGCCACTGGCACAGGGCCTGTCGCGTGGCCTCGGCCGCGGTCTCGCGGTGGGCCAGCCACTGGGCCCGCCCGGCGGCTCCGACCACGTTGGTGCAGGCCAGGAGCACCCCGAGCGGTACATTCCACAGTCGGCAGGCTTCGGCAACCGCGAGCGCTTCCAGATTCTCGCCCTCGCAGCCCGCCCTGCCGAGCCGCGCTGCAAGCGCGTCGTCGGTGGTGATGGCCAGGGTCGTTGCCAGCCGGGTCGCCGCCGGCGACAGTGCGAGCGCTTCGATGAGGCCGCCGCGCAGGTCGGCGTCGAGCTCTAGGCGCTGCGGCATGGGATCGGGTACGGCCGCGCGCCCATCGAGCAGGGCTCCATCGAGCAACTCCAGCGCCGATGGAACCAGGAGCTGGCCTGGCTCGAAGTCTCCATGGCCCCGATAGCGTCCGTAGCTGCCGACCAGAATCGCCGCGTCCACCGGCCCCTGGCGTCCCAGGGCGCGGGCGCTACCGGCACCGGCGGCCGTCAAGCCCACGCCGACGCTCGCGAGCTCTAGCGAAAGCCCGTCTCCGGCCGCGGCGGCGAGCGTCGCAAGCGGCTGGTGCAGGGGTTGGAGTTCGAGTTCGTGGGCCGCGAGGATGAGGATCTTGAGCATCGACTGGAGCGTCGACCGGGCGCGCCCGCGATCGCCGCGGATTTGCGTGGCGCCCGGCGGCCATCCGCTGTAACACGGGCCCCTTGGGCGAGGCGAGCCATCGGCGCTGAAAAGACACTCTCAGATCCTCCGAGCGCAGCGCTCGACCGCGGCCGCGTGGTCTACCGCTGGGATCTGGACAAGACCTATTTGCGCACGGATTTCGACACCCTGCGCGACCTGCTCGCCCGCGCCGTCGAGCGCGCCAGCGAAAAACGCACCGTGCCCGGCGCTGCCGCCCTCTTGCGTGAGCTGCGGGCCACGGAGCCGGCTGGCATCTACATCCTGTCGGGAAGCCCCGAGCAGATGCGCCGCGTGCTCGAGGCCAAGCTGCGCCTCGACGGGATCCAGTGGGACGGCTTCACGCTCAAGCCGAGCCTGCGCAACCTGCTGCGGGGGCGCTTTCGCTTTCTAAAGGATCAGGTCGGTTTCAAGCTTGGTGCCATGCTGGCCCTGCGCGAGCAGCTCGATGCCGAGCTCGACGAAGTGCTCTTCGGCGACGACGCCGAGACCGATGTCTTCACCTATTCCCTTTACGCCGACGTCTGCGCCGGCCGCGTGCCGCGCGACACGCTGGTCGAGGTACTGCGTCAGGCCGCCATGGCGCCCCAGGATGTGCCCGAACTCTTGCAACGGGTGGACCGTCTCGAGCTGCGCGATCACTGCCGGCGCATCTTCATCCACCTCGATCGCATTTCGTCGCTGGATACCTTCGAGGCCTATGGCACCCGCGTCTGCCCCTTCTACAACTACTTTCAACCGGCCCTGGTCTTGCTCGAGATGGACGCCATCGATGCGGCGGCGGCGCTGCGGGTGGCGGCCGACCTGGTGATCGATCAGGCCTTCACCGCCGATGCGCTGGCGGCGAGCTTTCAGGAGCTGGCCCACCGCGGGCAGGTCAGTAAACGTGCACTGGGCGCCCTGCTCGACGCCCTCGACGCCGTGGACGAGACCGGCTTTGCCACCGCCACCGGCACGCTCTTCGACCTGGGCGACCTTCTGGCGCGCCAGGGTGGGCAGTTCGCGGCCGTCGCCCCCATCGAGCAACTCGACTATGTGGCGATGCTGGCCCGCGAGCGCGCCCGGGCCCACGCTGCCAAGCGCCGCGTGCTGGGGCGCTCGTGAAGCGTACGGGTGTTCACCATGGGTTGATGATGGGGCTGCTCGCTTTGTGGGCCCTGGCCTGTGGTGGCGACGATGGCGACGATGGCGACGGTGGTGGCGGAGGCGAAGCGCAGGCCGAGGCCGGGGCCATGACCGCCGACGCCAGTGCTGCAGCGCCGGCCGCGGCCGAGGATGCAGCCGGCTCCGACCGACAAGCCGGCGCCCCGCCGGAAGTCATCACCCACGCCCGGGACTGGCCCATGGCCAATCGCGACTACGCGAGCACCCGCGCCACCTTCGACACCGCCATCGATTCCGAAAACGTCGGTGAGCTCGCCGAGTGTTGGCGCTTTGCGCTGCCGGGGGCAAGCGTCTTCGGCTTCGTCACCAGCAATCCCCTGATCCTCGGCGACCTGGTGCTGATCCAGGACATGGCCAGCAATGTCTTCGCCCTCGACCGACGGGACGGCAGCATGCGCTGGCAGGCGCTCTACCAGCTGTCCACGGTGGGCCCCAACGGGGTGGCCGTCGGCTGGGGCAAGGTCTTCGCCAGCCGCGGCGACATGGGTCTGGTGGCCCTCGACCTGGAGAGCGGTGAGGAACTCTGGCGCTTCGACCCGCCCTTGCGCAGCAGTGAGGGGCTCGATATTCAACCCCTGGTTTTTGACGACATGGTCCTGATCAGCACCGTGCCCGCCAGCCTGCGTGGCGCCTACCTGGGGGGCTCCCGCGGGGTGATCTACGCGCTCGATCAGCAGAGCGGGCGCGAGATCTGGCGCTTCGACACGGTGGACTCCGAAGACATCTGGGGGAACGCGAGCGTCAACAGCGGCGGCGGCGCCTGGTACCCGCCTTCGATCGATCCTGAGCGCGGGCTGAGCTATTGGGGCACCGGCAACCCCGGCCCCTTTCCCGGCACGCCCGAGCACCCCAGCGGCTCGAGCCGGCCCGGCGATAATTTTTTTACCAGCGGCCTGCTGGCGCTGGGGCTACGCGATGGAGCGCTGGCCTTTTTTCATCAGGAGCGCGCCCACGATCTGTTCGACTGGGACTTCCAGAATCCGCCGATCCTGGTGAAGCAGGGGCTCGAGGGGCCGCGGGAGGATCTCGTGGTGGGTTCGGGCAAGACCGGGACGGTGGTGGCGCTCGCCGCCGACGGTGGCGCCCTGCGCTGGCGCGCCGAGGTGGGAGTCCATGAAAACGACGCCCTCGAAACGCTCTCGACCGAGCCGATCACGGTCTCGCCCGGGGTCTTTGGAGGCGTGCTCACGCCGCCGGCCTACGCCGAGGGCGTGGTCTACGTGCCGGTAGTCGATCTGCCCAGCGACTTCACCGAAAGCAGCGTCGTGTTCGATTTTGCCGAGGGCCGCGGGGCGTTGACGGCGCTGGCCATCGAGGACGGCCGGGAGATTTTCAGCTTTGCGCTGCCGGCACCGGCGCTGGGCGGAGCCCTCGTGGTCGGCGACCTGGTCTTCACCAGCGATGCCAACGGCGGCGTCTACGGGCTGCGGCGCGCGGACGGCCAAATGCTCTTCCATCGGGACATGGGCGCCGGCATCAACGCGCCGCTCGCGGCGGCCGGTTCCATGCTGCTGGTGCCCGCGGGCTACGCCACCCTGGAGCCGGCGCTGGTCGCCCTGTGTCTGCCTTGAAGCCTACTGTGCCAGGCAATAGGCCGAGGTCACGTCGTTTTCGGCGCACAGGCCGCCGCGGCAGGCCAGGCTCAGGCATTCGTTGGGCAGCTCGCAGGCCTCGCCAGCGGCCTTGCGCGGCAGGCAGTCGGAGCCGGTCAGCAGCAGCTCCGGGTTGTCGCAGAAGAGCCCGGCCTGGCAGTTGACGTCGGTGAAGCAGGGCTCGCCGCTGGCTGAGAGCGGCCGGCAGTTCCAGGGCGGCACCAGCGTGGGCCGGCAGGCGAACTGGTCGGGGTCGAGGCAGGAGGCCAGGGCGGCGCCGGCCATGGCCTTGTTGGTTACGTTTGCGGGCGTGCAGCTGCCGCCTCCTGCCACCGTGCCCTTGAACATGCCGCGCAGTCCGTCGAGCGACTCGCCGAAGCTGGCGACCGCGATGTCGCAGGTCGTGGCCAGCTCCTCGAGCTTGGTGAAGGCGGCTTCGGCGTGCACGGGGTCGAAGCCCGTGACCGGGTCGGCGGCGATCACGTCGGCCATCAGTTCCGAAGTGCAGCCCGCTTCCATGGTGGCCTTGCAGCTCGCGAAGTCGCGGCCGGGGCTGGGGCAGCAATCCTGCTCGGCCTGGCACTGGATCTCGGCCAGGCGCGCGCAGATGGTGCCGGGGACGACGGCGTTGGGGTTGCTCGGGACGGGCTCGCCTCCGGAGCTGCCGCCAATGCCGCTGGCGCCGCCCACGCCGCCGGTGGCAGTCGTGCCACCGCCGGTGCCGCCGGTGCCCGCCGCGACGCTGCCGCCGGTGCCGGTCGTGCCGCCGCCGGTGCCGCCGGTTTGGACCGGTGTGGGAGGCCCGTCCATTAGCTTCCGCGGCTCCTTGTCGTCGGCTTCGCAGCCCCAGCCCAGCACCAAAACCGCGGCCACGGCCGCCACTTCAAAACCACCAAAAGTCCGAAAGCGCACCATCAAGCTCCATCGCTCCCCACGGTTAAGGTGTAGCCCACCAGCCACACTCGGGGTAGCGCAGGGCCCATCTTGGCCTGCGATGGGGAGTTGGTCCAGGGGGGATGTGTTCAGATGTGCAGGGATCTGCGCGTCGCGCGTCAGTCGACCGACTGCTCCAGGGCCTCGATCGCCTCGGCCGCCAGCTCGCCCAGAGTGCCCTGCTCGAAGCCCGGATCCTCGGGATCGGGGGGCAATTGCCGTTCGTCCTCCTCGAAGGCTTCCAGGTGTTCGATGGCCGCCGCATCGCCCAGCGTGACCAGCGCTTCGATGGCCGAGGCCTGCACGCGCACGTCGTCGATTTTCAGCACCCGGGCGATCAACGGCAGCGCGCTGGGCTCCTGGACCTCGGCCAACAGGAAGGCGAGCTCGCCCATGGCCGACAGGTGGCGTTCGTTGTCGAGCGCCCGTTCGATGCCGCGGGCGACCTCGGCGTAGCGGTCGTAGGCCGCGTCGAGCAGGGCGTCGTAGGCCTCGACGCGGGCGGAGGTGGGTGCCAGGTCGATGAGGGCGATCAGGGCGTCGACCATGGCCGGACCCGGCACCTGGGCGCAGAGATCGGCCAGGCGCTGGCAGCGCATGGAGGACTCTTCCAGGTCTTCGAGCTCGAGGGCTTGTTGCACCTCCCGGGACAGCAGCTCTGCCACGCTTTTTTCATCGCCCGCAAGCAGCTCGCGCTCCCTGAGCCGTAACTGACGGTCGGCGTCGAAGATCGCTTCCAGGGTCGCCTTGGGGTCGGGTCGTTTGGCCATGTTTCGCTCCACCGCAGGGGTAGGAGCGCGGCTTACAGCAACGCGAGCAAGCTGTCCAACGTCTCCCGCGCCCGGTCGATGCCGCTTGTGTCCTCGTCACGCTCGAACAGCAGGCTCAGCCGCATGTCGGGGCTGAGCTTGACGCCGCGGCGGCCCGCGATGAGGCGGGCGAGCTTGTCGGGCGAAAGCTCGGTGTCGCCGCGGAAGTGCAGGGTCACGCGCGTGGCGCTGGCCTCGCAGCCCAGGATGCGCAGGCGCCTCAGGTCGGGTTTGAGCGCCATGGCGGCGATCAGCGTCAGCGCCGGCTGTGGTGGCGGCCCGAAGCGCTCTTCCATCTCCGTGGCCAGCGCCTGCACGCCGTCGCCGTCGGGGGCCGAGGCCAGGCGCTTGTAGAACGAGAGCCGCAGGCCCACGTCGTCGACATAGTCGTCGGGGATGAAGTGTTCCACGTCGAGGCTCAACTCGGGGTCCACCTCATGGACCAGCTGCTCGCCGCGGGTCTCGGCGATGGCTTCTTCGAGCATGTGCACGAAGAGGTCGAAGCCCACCGCTGCCAGGTTGCCGCTCTGATTTTCGCCCAGGAGGTCGCCAGCGCCGCGCAGCTCCATATCGAAGGAGGCGACCTGAAAGCCGGCGCCCAGTTGGCTGAAACGCTCCAGCGTTTCGATGCGGGTGCGCGCCTCGTCGCTCATCACGCTCGGTGGCGGCGCGATCAGATAGCAATAGGCGCGCTCACGGGAGCGGCCGACGCGACCGCGCAGCTGGTAGAGCTGGCTCAGGCCGAAGATATCGGCGCGGTCGATCAGGATGGTGTTGGCGCGCGGGATGTCGAGGCCGTTTTCGATGATCGCGGTGGAGGCCAGGATGTCGTACTCGCCGTCGACGAAGTCGCCCATGATGCGCTCGAGGGCCGCTTCCTTGAGCTTGCCGTGGGCCACGGCGATGCGGGCCTCGGGCACCAGTTCCTGTAGGCGCGAGGCGCGGTCGTAGAGGCCCTCGATGCGGTTGTGGATGAAGAAGACCTGGCCACCCCGCGACAGCTCGCGCTCGATGGCCTCGCGCAGCACCTGCTCATCCCAGCGCGTGACGAAGGTGCGCACCGCGCGCCGATCGGCCGGTGGCGTGGCGATCAGCGAAAGCTCGCGCAGGCCGCCGATGGCCATGTGCAGGGTGCGTGGAATCGGCGTGGCGCTCAGGGTCAGCACATCGACCTCGGTGCGCAGCTTCTTGATGCGCTCCTTGTGGGCGACGCCGAAGCGCTGTTCCTCGTCCACTACCAAGAGCCCCAGCTGCGCGAAGTGCACGTCCTTGGATAGTATGCGATGGGTGCCGACCAGGATGTCGCAGCGGCCGTCCTTGAGTTCGGCGACGATCTCGCGCTGGCGCTCGCGCGGCACGAAGCGCGATAGCATGCGCACCCGAAGCGGGTACTCGGCCAGGCGCTCGCCAAAGGTGTGGAAGTGCTGCTGGGCCAGTACCGTGGTGGGACACAGCACCGCCACCTGGCGCCCGGCCATGGCCGCCCGAAAGCTCGCCCGCAGTGCCACCTCGGTTTTGCCGAAGCCCACGTCGCCGCAGACCAGGCGGTCCATGGGGCGGATGGCGTCCAGGTCGTCCATGACCTCGTCGATGGCGCGGGCCTGGTCGGCGGTTTCTTCGTAGGGGAAGTGGGCCTCGAAGTCGGCGTAGAGGTGATCGCGCGCCGGGTAGGGCGGGCGCTCGCGGGCGGCGCGGGCGGCGTAGAGCGCCAGCAGCTCGTCGGCCAGGATCTTGACCGCCTGGCGCACGCGGGCCTTGGTGCGCGCGAAGCTCTGGCCGCCCAGGCGATCGAGCTTGGGCGCCTTGCCTTCTTTGCCCGAGAGTTTTTCGACCTGGTTGAGGCGCGTAACCGGTAGATAAAGGCGATCGCCGCTGGCGTACTCCACCACCAGCACTTCCACCTGCCGCGGGCGCATGCCCTGCAGCTCCTCGTAGCGCGAGACCGGAAGCTCCTGGCGCGCCAGGCCCCGGTAGACGCCGACGCCGTGGTCGATGTGCACCACATGGTCGCCCACCGAAAGCTCGCGCAGATCGGCGATGAAGGCGGCGCTCGTGTCGCGGCCCTTGCGCGTGCGGCTGCGGCGACGGCGCGTGGGGGCGCCGAAGATTTCGTCTTCGCTGATGAAGCAGAGCCTGCGCGCGGCGAGCTCGAAGCCGCTTGCGAGCGTGCCGTAGACGACCTCGGGACGCCCGGGGGGCGGCGCCCCGAGCAGGGCCGCGTCGAAGGCCTTGGGCTCGGAGATCTTCAGCTCGCGGCCGCGCAGCAGCGTGGCAAGACGCTCGGCCTGGACCCGCGTGCGCAGGCATAGCAGCACGCGTCCGCCCAGCTCCAGGCGGCTCTTGCAGTGGCGCACCAGGGGCAAGAGCGGCTCCTTGGGGCGGTCGGCGCGGGCCTTGCCGCGCTCGGCCTTGAGCTCGTTTTCGAGCGTCAGGTGATAGCTGGCGTCGATGCGCAGGAGTCGGTCACCCTCGGGGGTGGAGAGGGCGGCGAGCTCCGGGCGTTCGTCGTCGGCCTGTTCACCCAGAAACGGTAGGCGATGGCATAGCAGTCGGCTTCGGCTCCCGAGCGCATCGTCGAGTTCTTCGCGTCCCAGGTAGAGGCGATCGAGGGCGAAGGTCGGGGCCTTGCGCTCGAGACGCGCCTCGCGGTCGGCCGCGGCCCGCTGCAGATCGGTGAAGAGGGCGGCCTCCAGGGCCGGCGGATCCACGGCCACGCAGCCGACCTCGGGGGGCAGGTAGTCGAAGAGCGTGGCCAACGCTTCGTGAAACGCCGGCAGCAGCGCCTCGATGCCCAGGAAGCTGCGACCGCTGGTCAAGTCTTCGACCAGGGCGCGGCGCTTGCTCGTGGGCATGCTCAGGTCGTCGCATAGGTCGCCGATCCGATCGCGCGCCCGCGATAGCTCCTCGGGGCCCAGCAGGATCTCGCGCGCCGGGTGCAGCTGGGTGGCTTCGACTTCTTCGCCGCTGCGTTGGTCGTCGGGGTCGAAGCGCCGAATCGAAGCCACCAGGTCGTCGTCCAACTCGATGCGCACGGGGCTGGCTTCACCGGCCGGGAAGATGTCGAGCAGGGCCCCGCGCACGGCGAAGCTGCCCGGATCCTCCACCAGCGGCACCCGCAGGTAGCCGCCCTCGGCCAGCAGATCGATCAGGGCCCTGCGCTCCAGCGGCTCGGCGACCTCGATGCGCAGTGAGCGACGCGCAAGCGCCCGCGGCGGGATCACGCGGCGCAGGAGGGCACCGATGGGGGCCACCAGGAAGCGAAAGGGGCGCTCGCGGCGCAGCCGGTCGAGCACCGAGAGTCGATCCATCTCGGCGCGCCGATCGGGGGCGACCTCGACGAAGGGGGAGGTCTCGGTGGCCGGGTAGGCGAGCACCTGCTCGGCGCCAGCGAAGAATGCGAGGTTGGCCTCGAGCGCGGCAGCCTGCTCGGAGTTTTTGGCGAGCACGAGAAAGCGGCGGTCGTCGCGCCGGGCCGCCTCGGTCAGCAGAAGCGAAAGCGCGCCCAGGGGCAGGCCCTGCACATCGAGGCGCGCGCCGGGCGCGATCGCCGGCAGCACCGTGGCGAATTCGGCCGTCTGGGGCTCGGGGGTGGACTGTGCTCGGCTGCCGCTCACGGCGGCGGTCTACCCCGGATGGGGCGACAATGCAGCCCGTGTGGGGTGTCAGCTCTCAGAGCACCCAGACCAGCGCCAGAATGGTGGCGACCAGGGCCAGCGGTAGCGCCAGTGTCATCAGCCAGAAGCTGATCGCATCGTCGTGGGTCCGAAAGTCTTCGTCGTAGTCGGGCCAGCCCGGGGGCCGGTGTTCGTGGTGCAGCGCCTTTGACATGGCTTCCTCCTGCGCTTGGTTTGCGTTTGCGTGTGCGCTCGACCCCGGTGCCGTGCGGCTGTCGTTGCGGATTTCGTCCTGGGGCGTCATGGGTCGTGCTCGTGTGGGCGCCGGCTGCGCGAGCCCGCTTTCCCACCCGAATGGGGTGCAAGATGCACGCCGCGGGCCGGGCAGCCCCTTTTTCCCGGCCGGTAGCCCGGTGCCCGTCCAGGGCGGCGAAAATCCTGCGCCCGGGCTCCCGAATTTGCGCCGCGGCCACTGTGCGGATGTCAGGCATGCCGTCAATTCCCACCTGCGGTGTCGCGCCTGCTAGAATTTCGGGTGATGTCCCCCGTATTACGCGTGGGCCTGTGGACCCTGCTCGTGCTCGTCGCGGCTTCAGGGGTCGCCGGTGCCGAAGAGCCGCGCGCCGGTGAGACGGCAGCTGCGCTGCCCGGGGCCGTGCGTTTGCTGCAACCGCGCCTCGGTTACCAGCGCATTTCCGTGGCTGCCAGCGCCGAGGCGGCCTACACCGAAGCGCGCCCCGAGGCCGATGGCGGCCACCCGCGCTACGGCGGTCGCCTTGCGGTGGGGGCGGGCTTGCTGGACTTTCTGGCCGCCTCGCTTTCTGCGCGTGGCTATGCCGTCAGCCACGATGCGGGGCAGCCGGCGGAGGTCGGTTGGGTGGGGCGGCTGCGGCTGGGTACCGTGATCGGCACGCGCGTGGCCGAGGCCGCGCAACTCGGGGGTGAGATCGCCGCCGAGCTGCCGCTGGCCGACGGTTTTGGCTTCGAGCCCAAGGCGATCTCACCCGAGGCGCGCTTGCTCGGCGGATTCGGCTTTGGTGGCGGTCGCTCGGGCTTCTTCGGATCGGTGGGCTTTCGCCTCGATCGCAGCGCCCAGCTGGTCGACGACGTGAGCGCCGTTGCGCCGGCCGATCGCATCGCGCTCGACGTCGGAGGCGATGACGCCTTTCTCTTCGGCATGGGCCTGACTCACCGCGTCGGCGAATTCGAGATCGTCGGCGAGTTCACCAGCGATCTGATCGTCGGTACCAGCGCCTCGGAGCTATCCCGCTCACCGCTGCGCCTGGACTTGGGCTTGCGCTATTTCCTGAGCCCGACCGTGCAGCTCGAGTGGCTGATCGAAGGTTCGCTGTCGTCGCGACCGGCGCTCTCGGCCGACGAAGCGCTGGCGCCCGTGCCGCCGCGGGTGGCGTCGCTTTTGGGTGTGCGCATGGCGATGCCCGAGGCGCCCCCGCCCGAGCCCTGGGTCTCCAAGCGCCGGCGTCGGGCGAAGCCGCCGCCCACGGATGCCGGGCTCCAGACCGAGCCCAAAGCCGAGCCCAAGCCCAAGCCCGAGCCCAAGCCCGAGCCCAAGCCCAAGCGGCCCAAGCCCGAGCCGAAAGATCCGCCTCCCCAGGATCCGAAACCCGAGCCTCCGGCGAAACCCGAGCCCAAGCCCGAGCCGGCCCCCGATCCGGCAGCGAGCGCCGCCGAGGCCGATCCCGAGGCGGGCAAGGGCGTCATCCGCGGCCTGATCCGCTCCTTCGCCGGCGAGGGCCTCAAGGCCACCGCCAAGGTCTATCCGGGTGGTGCCAAGGCCACCACGGGCGACGACGGATCCTTCGAGCTGGTGGTCGATCCCGGGCGCTACACGGTCAGGCTGCGCTCCTACGGCTACGAATCCCAGAACCGCACCGTCGTGGTGAGCGAGAATGGGGTGACCATCCTGAACGTCGATCTGCGCAAGGAGAGAAATCGGAAGTGAGACTTCGCCCCGCCCTGATCGCGCTGGCGGTACTGTGCGCGTCCTCCTGTGAGCGTCTGGAAGCGGTGGCACCGGTGCTGGGTTGCGGGCCCGCCGGTCTGGCTGAGCTGCGCGCGGTAGACGGGCAGGTCAGCCGCGACTTTGCCGCCCAGCTCGAGCAGTGGAAAGCGGCGCCGGTGGGGGCGAGCTTCGACGAGGGCGACGGGTTGCGCACCGGCAGCGGCGCCGGTGCCGAGCTGCGCGTGGGCGGCGGTGGCAAGGTGGTCGTGGAGAGCGACACCACGATTCGCTTTTTTTCCTCGGTGCGCGAGGGCGGCGACAAGACCGCGGGCATCGACGTCGAGGCGGGCCAGGCGGTGGTGGAGGCGGGCGACGCCGAGCTGTCGCTGCAGACCCAGCTGGGCACGGCAGTGTTGCGCGCCGGCACCCGCGTGCGCCTGCAGGGCGACGGGCGCGGCCAGCGCTACGCGGTGGAGCTGGGTGGCGCGACGATTCAACATTCCGACGGCTCCACCCAGACGCTGGAGAAGGGCCAAAGCGTGAGCGTCGGTATCGGTCAGGCGGTGCTCGACGACGGCACCCCCGACGCGGGCGCGGCCGCGGCCAAGCCGGCCGCGGCGACCGGAGCCGAGGGCGAAGCGCAGCAGGCGGCGGCTGAGCTCGGTCCCGATCAGGTCGCGGCCTCCGTGCAGGGCAAGGTGCGGCGCCGGGCCAGCGGAGAGGACGATTGGTCGAGCGTACTGGCGGGTCCGACCCGCTTCGACGCAGGCGATGAGCTGAAGGTGGGTAAGGGCGCACAGGCCCAGCTGCGTCGCGGCAAGCAGCGCGCCACGCTGCGCGAGGGTCACTACCGGGTGGGCGGCGCCGACGACGCCTTGGTCGAAGCCCTCGACGGCACGCTGCAGGTGACCACCGACGATGGCGACTTGAAGGTGCAGGTTCCCGGCGGCGCCATCATCGCGCGCGGCGTCGACGGCGGCAGCGGCGCCAAGCTGGTGGTCGGCGACGACGGCAGCACCCGCGTCGAGGTCACCCGTGGCAGCGTCGAGGCCCAGGACGGTAGCGGCAGTCAGAGCCTGGGAGCCGGCGACCGGGCCACCCTGGGCGCGAGCGCCGACTCCGAGGGCGAAGCGTCCGAAGCCGAAGTCGCGGCCAAGGCCGAAAGCGGCGAGCCGCAGCATTACGGCGAGGGCATGGCCTACTCGGAAGTGCGCGTGCCGGTGGGCGAGACCTTCCGGGTCTACGATCCGAAGCCGCCCACGGTGGTGGGATTCAAGACCACCGCGGTCTGTGCCGGTCGCCCGGCCCTGGTGCGGGTCTCGGGGTCCGAACCCGTGCTCACCTCGCGCTGGGCCAACGTTTCGATTACTCCCGGTCGCCACGGCTACACCGTGCACTGCATGGAAAACGGCCGCCCCGCAAAGAAGGTCGTCGCCCGCGGCGCCGTGCGCGTGGTGCGCAATTCCGGCCTCTCGACGCTGCCCCAAACCGCGCCGCGCAATCAGGTGGAGACCGACGGCCGGCGCTACACGCTGATGTATCAGAACCTCAAGCCGATCGTGGATGTGCGCTGGAAGGGCGCACCCAAGGCGTCGGGCTACGTGCTGCATCTGGTGCCCGCTTCGGGGGCGGCGCGGAAATTCAAGACCAAAGCACCGCGCTTCACCGTCAAATCCAGCATGTTGCGCGACGGCAGCTCCAAGATCTTTTTCGAGACGTCCGACAAAGTGCGCAAACGCTCGAAGCAGACCACCATCGACGTGGTCTTCGACAACGCAGCGCCCACAGCCAGCCTGAAATTACCGCCGCCGAGCGGCTTCGGCGGCGGCGGCAAGGTGAAGGTTGCCGGTGTTGCGGTCGCGGGCTCCCAGGTCAGCGTGGAGGGCAAGGTGCTCAAGCTCGGCGCCGGCCACCGCTTTTCGCAGGATATCCCGCTGCGCGCCGACCAGCGCGCCATCGCCGTGCGTTTTCAACACGCCCGCCATGGCATACGCTACTACCTGCGGCGGAAACGCCCCTAGCACGCGCGATGAATCGCCCAGTGGACACGATGATCAACCAGAGCGTCCTGGGGCGCTACCGGATCGTGCAGAAGCTCGCCCATGGCGGCATGGGCACGGTCTACCTGGGGCGCACCGAGGGCGCGGCCGGCTTCGCCAAGCCGGTGGTGATCAAGCGCGTATTGCCGACGCTGGTCGACGACAAGGAAGTCTCCAAGATGTTCGTGCGCGAGGCGCGCATCCTGTCGAACCTGGAGCATCCCAACATCGTCTCGGTGCTCGACTTCGGCCAGCAGGATGATGGCGCCTACGTGATGGTGCTCGAGTATGCCCACGGCTTTCAGCTGGCCGAGTGGCAGCGCTTCGTCAACCGCGAGCGCGGGCTTCTGGACGTGGACTTCGCCCTGCACATCGCCAGCAAGGTGCTCGAGGCCCTGCACTACGCCCACACCTTCAAGCGTTCCGACGGTCTCGAGATGCGCATCATCCACCGCGACGTCTCGCCCAGTAACGTGGTGTTGACCGAGCAGGGCGCCGTCAAGCTGCTCGACTTTGGCATCGCGCGCGTCACCGGTGACCAGGCCGAGTTCAAGACCCAGAGGCCGCGGGTCAAGGGCAAGCTGCCCTACCTGGCGCTCGAGATGTTCAAGGGCGACGACCCCACCCCCCAGAGCGACGTCTATTCGGCGGCCGTCATGCTCTACGAAATGCTCACCGGTCAAAACCCGTTCGTGGGTCGCGACACCGCCGACATCTACTTCAAGATCCTCAACACCGTTCCCCAGTCGGTCCATGCCGTGCGTGACGACGCCCCCGAGCGCATCGATGACGTACTCTTTCGCGCGCTCAGCAAAAAGCCCGAGGAGCGCTACTCCAGCGCGGGTGAATTCGCCGGGGCCCTGCGCGCGCTGCGCTCGGACTCGGAAGAAGTCGTGGCGCGAAGGCTGGCCGAACAGCTGCGCGCCGACTACACGGGAACGATGCCCGAGATGCTCGGCCTCGAGCGCCTGAGCGTGCGCGAGGAGGCTTGGCGCACCGGTGAGGCGCGGGCGACCCAGCCGATGTCGGTCTCGGAGTTGATGGACGAGGACACCGACGTCACCGGGCCCATGGACAGCGTCGGACCGGGCGACCACGGCGCGGTGACGGTGCAGGGCGATGTGGAGTCCGATGCTGCAGCCCCCGCCCCCGCGGCGTCGGTCACACAGCCGGCGCCCGAGCTGCGGCAGAAGCCGGCTTCAGGCGCGGCAGCCGGCCTGGGTCGGGCGGGCGTGGTCGCCTCGGCCCTGTTGCTCCTCGGGGTGATCGTCGCCGGTGGCTTTTGGGTTCTGACCCAGCGCGCAGGCTCGCAACAGGTGGTGGTCATCGAACGCCAGTCCACGCCGACCACGCCGTCTGCCCCGGCAGCCGAGCCCGACGAGCCCGACGAACCCGCAGCCCAGGCGGGTGCCGAGGCTCCGGACGAGTCCGAGCCGGCCGCGGCCGACGAGCCGCCGGACCAGGAGCCCGAGGCGGCAAACCCGGACCCCGCGCCCGCGGCGCAGGCCGAGTCGGGACCGGCGCCGCCCGATCCCAGGCGCCTGACCCGACGCTTCAGCCGTCGCCAGAACCACATCGAAGCCTGCTTTGCCCGCCACGCCAAGGGCCTCGAGGGCTCTCCGCGACTGTCGGTCTACTTCACCATCGGCACAGACGGCCGCGTCGACAGCGCCAAGCTCAGCCCCGCGGCCCTCTCGGGCACCCCCCTGGGTAAGTGCATCCTGAACGTCGCCCAGGAAACCCGCTTCGGCCCCCAGCAGCGTGAAGTCTCCTTCTCGATCCCCATCACCGCGCGCACGGTCGAGTAGTTTCGGTCACTCCCGCTGGGATCGGCTTCGGAGTAGTCTCCGGCCGTGTTGCCGCGCCCGTACCGAATCCCTCTGATCCTCGCCCTGTGTTTGGCTCCGGCCCCGCCGGCGCGTGCCGACGACCAAGGCGATCTTCCGCGCATCGAAGCGGGCCTTCGCGTCATCGCCGGCTGGCAATACGAGTCGCCGCGCGCCACCGCCACGCAGCTCGCCCTTTTGGGCACGCCCGAGACCGACGACAGCTTCTTCCTCGACCAGGCGCGGCTGCGCCTGGACGCCGATTTTGGCGGTCGCGCCCGCGCCGTCGTCAGCGCCGACCTCGACTCGGTCCCCATGGTGCGCAATGCCTACGCCGGCTACCGCTTCACGCGCGAGCTGAGGCTGCGGGTCGGCCGCTTCCGCCGCCCCTACTCGACCATCGAGATGACCAACCGGGGCCGCCTGCCGTTCCGCGAACGCGGTGTATTTAACTCTGAGGTAACACGCGGGTCCGACTGGGGGGATCGCGCCCTGGGTGTGATGCTCTGGGGCAAGATCAAGAAACCGCGTCTGCGCTACTACCTGTCGGTCAGCGAAGCCAGCGGCGAGGCCAACAACTGGCTCGCGCGCCTGGAAGCCCGCCCCTTCAAATGGCTGCGCATCGGCGGCGGCGGCGGTGTGAAGACCGACTACCAACCCGTGGGCCGCGAGCGCGTCTCGACGCTGGCCGCCTTCGGGCTCGACCTGCGCCTGCGCTCATCGTCGCTGGAGGTCGGCATCGAAGCCCTGGGCGCCCAGAACGTCAACCCCCCGGGCATCGGCGCGGGCAGCGGCGAAGCGAGCGACGAATCAGCACCCGAGCTGCGCTTGCCCTGGGCCGGCGGAGTGCTCGGCTACGTCACCTACGACATCGCCCTGGGGGGCGAGGCGGTGCTGCAGCCGATCGTCGTGGCGGAGCTGGCCGACACCGATCTCGATTACAGCCGCGACGAGGCTTTCCGAGGCGTCATCGGGATCAACCATCTGTTGACGCCGAAGCTGCGTCTGATGCCCCAGCTCGAGTGGATCGAACCCCTGGCGCCGGCGCCCTTCGCGCGCGAAGCGGGCTTCGACAGCGAGCTGCAGCTGCAGACCCAGCGCCACGTGGACGCCGAAGTGCGGGTGTCGGTGATGGTGTCGATGGAGTACTGAGCGGGGGAACGCGAAGGAATGGCATCGGTCTCTCACACGGCCCGAGCGTGCCCGTCGGTGTGGCCCATTGCTGTTCTACAAGGCGTTCGGCAGCATCGAGATGCACAACGCACGTGCGGTGGTGGACGTGCATGTGCCGCGCGCTGGCGAGCGCTCCGTGCTTGTGCGTTATGACTTGGAGTTATTAGGTGTTGTCGTCTGACAGCGGACGCCCTCCTTCGAGGGCCGAACTCCAACGCGCAGCGCCCATTCGTTTGGCCTATTCGATGACCACCACCACCACCGACGCACAGCTCGCTACGCCAGGATGCGGTGCGCCGCCCCAGTCGTCTGCGCGGGGGGGGGGGCAATGCCACGCCCTGCGCGCCCGATGGCGGTGGCTGACTCCGATGGCGGCATGGAGAGCACGCTCGCACGCGGCACCACCCAGCCCATGTCCCTGGCCGCCGACGGCAGCGGCGTGCACTGGACCACCGCGAGCAGCGCCTACACCCTGCTCGCGCAACCGGGCACCGAGGGAACCGTCATGGGCGTGCAACCCGCCCACGGCGACAGCTTTCCCCTCGCTCTCGCTCATGCCGATCCCGCGTCGGTCGCCAGCAATGGTGAGCAGGTCTGCTGGGTCAACAACGGCGCTGCCAGCGTGGTTTACCTCGCTCCCCGTTCCGAAGGCGTCTGTCCGTGATGCAGAACCCTCAGCCGGGATGGCTGTCGTCGTCCCGACCATTTTGCCGCTCGAAGCCGTGGTCCGTGAGCCATTGCTTCGCCTCGTCTTCGCACTCGAGGTTGATGAGCAGGCTCACCTCGTCGCCGCGCTTGAAGCGCGTGCCGTCGTCCACGGGCGCGGCCGTGCTACCCCGGTGGTAAGCCAGCGCCAGCAGCAGCCCGTCGTGGGCGTCGGCCAGCAGCAACTCGCCGCCGTCGTCGTCGCGGGCCTGGCGCGTCAGCTGCCAGCGCTGGACTTCCGCGATGCCGCGCCGAAGGCGAATCGCCCACAGGTCCACCTGTTCGGGGCGACCGAAGAGCAGGTGTCCACCCGCCTGGTAGACGAGTTTCTGCGCCGTGGGCGCCCGGGCGCGTCCGATGGCGACGAGCAGCTGCAGCCGGCGCGCCTGCTCCCTTGCGCGCTGCATGAACAGCAGGTTGACCTCGGTGTTGGGGCTCAGGGCGATGGCGCCGCGTCGGGTGTCGATCTCGGCCTCTGCGAGTACGTCCTCGCGTAGCCCGTTGCCGACCACCGCCCGCAGGCCGGCCTGCTCGGCGGCTTCACAGGCGCTGGCGTTGGTATCGATGCAGACCACGTCCTCGGTGCCCGAGTCGAGCGCACGGCCGAGGGCCACCGCCAGCTCGTTGCTCCCGAGCACGAGCCAGCCCCGGTCCTGGGGGCGTCTTAGTCCCAGCGCCCGCGCCAGTAGCGGCCCGGCCAGACTTGCTGTCAGCACCGTAACCACGATCACGAGAAAGACCAGCGCCCGCAGCTCGCCTCCACCCGCGATTGAAGCCGCTTCGAGTTCGGCCGCGAAGAAGGCCGCGATTGCGGCGGCCACGATGCCGCGCGGGCCGATGGCGGCCAGGAAGGTCTTCTGCCGGGTGCTGAGCTCGGTCCTGTAGGTGCCGACCAACACGTTCAGAGGTCGCACCACGAGCATCAGCAGCAGCGCCGTCAGCACCCCGCGGCCGCCCAGCGCCTGCACCTCGGACAGGCGCACGTCGGCTGCCAGCAGGACGAAGAGCATGCCGATGAACATCACCGTCAGCTGTTCCTTGAACTCCATCAGCTCGCGCTGGACGTGGCTCCTGGAGTTGCCGACCACGATGCCCGCAACGGTGGCGGCCGCGATGCCGCTCTCGGCCATGGCGGCATTGGCGACCTGAAATAGGGCCAGCACCAGCGACAGCGTGAAGATGTTTTCGAGGCCCTCGGGAATGACATTGCGGAAGCGCAGTAGCAGCGCCAGCAAGAGCCCTCCCAAAAGCCCCATGGCCGTGCCCGCCGCCAGACTCGCCGGCACGTGCAAAAGCCCCAGGGCGAAGGTCTTGCCCGTGGGGCTGAGCGCGACCTCGAGGGCGACGGTTGCGACCACGGCGCCCACCGCATCGATCAAGACGCCCTCGGCTTCCAGCACCGTGGCCGTCTTGTGCTCGACTCGCAGCCGCCGCAGCAAGGGGGTGATCACGGTGGGGCCTGTGACGATGACCAGCGTTCCGAAAAGAATCGAGCGGGTCCATTCCCAGCCCATGATCACGCGGGCGGCCAGGCTGCCGCCGACCAGCGTCACCAGGGCGCCCAGGGTAACCAGCTGGCGAATGGCGCGATTTTCACGGCGTAGGCGCTCGATGCGGAGGTTCAGCCCGCCCTCGAAGAGGATCACCGCGACGGCGAAACCCACCAGCGTGAGCAAAGCGTCGCCGAGCAGATCGGGCTCGATCACCGAGAGCCCGTCGGGTCCGAGCAGTACGCCCACCGCCAGCAGCACGACGATGCCGGGGATGCGCAAGTGTCGTGCGAGCGATTGGGCGATGACGCCGGCGGCGAGCGCGAGCGCGACGGTCATCTCGGCGGTGGCGAGAGCGGCGGGCATGGTGCGAACCCGCAGTGGGACCCGAGCGAGTGCGGCGCGTCAAGGACGAACGCCGTCGAGTCAGCTTCGACGACGATGGCGCCGTCTGAGCGCCGTGCTCGATAGCAGGTGGTTGGCCAGGTCCAGGTCGCTGATGACCACGGCCTCGGTGCCCGGCTCGGCCTCGGCGGTGGCGTTGCTCGGAAAGGCCGCATTGCTGGGGGTGCAGACGGCCGCCTGGCCGTAGTCGAGCAGAAACGAACGGCCTTGCGGCAGTGTGCTGACGTGGCCCGCAACTGCCACGTAGACCATATTGGTCACCGCGCAACCGTGGGCGCTATAGCGAATCCGCAGCTAGCCCCTAAACAAGCGCATGTTGCAGGCGATCTCCACGAATCTCTTGCGTTCAGGCGCTCGCGAAAATGCTCAACGCTCCTCCTGGTGCGCCTGCGCTTTTCGCAAACCCCTGATTCACAACATCTTTGCGCAGCTCATCCTCCACATGCGCTTGTTTAGGGGCTAGATGGGCTCGGCGGAAGTGCTGAGCCGATGATCGGGGTCGATACGATGCCAGATGCAAGGACGGCCTCCGCCGGAATACTCCGTGTATTTCAAGGGGGCCGGACGCCGCAGCTGGCGCCGTAGCGGTCCCGAGAGCGGATCATGACTCCCGCTGAGCACATCTAGCTGCTGCGCTCGTCGGTGCTGAACGGCACGAATATGACCTCGGACCCTGCCAGCGTCAGCAGCCACGTCAGCTCCGGAAATTCGATGTCGCCTTCGGTCCAGCGGCGGACCGTTGCGGTGGGGCGTGTGCTTATCGCGCGGGTGGACACCTGTCGGGCCCGTGGGGTCACCCACCAAATGCAGCGCCACTCGACTCTTCGTCCGCCGGTGCGGGCGCTGTGGCGAAGAGGTCGGCGTAGTGGGCGCGCACGGCGCTCAGGTCGATCTGGTTGAAGAACGAAGACAACCCGAGGTGGGCGGCCAGCCAGTCGGGCGAGGCGAGCCACGGGGGCACGAAGCGGGCCGGCGCGATCAGTCCTTCGAGGCGCGCCTGGGCCAGGGCTGGCAGGTCGTCGATGGCCACCTTGCCGGCGAAGAGCAGCTCGAAGAGGTCGAGCCGTCCGTGCAGTGCGCTGGCGCGAAAGAAGTCAAACGTGCGCATGAAGTGGTCGAGATAGGCGCTGTCCTTGGTGAAGTAGGCGCCGCCCTCGGGCAGACCGCCGCGGAAGACCCGGTGGGCGGCGTCGTAGGCGCGTTCAGGGCTGCGGCCCAGGGACAGAGCATGCTGGTAGAGGTCGATGAAGTCCGCACCCTCCTCGGCCAGGTGCACCAGCTGCACGCGCTCGGCCAGGCTGCGCAGGCGCGCGGCGGTCAGCGTGCCGGAGGCCCACTCGCCGAAGACCGCGAGTCCCTCGTTGTGCTTGACCGACCGTGGAGAAGCCTTGCCCAGGATGTCGAGCACGGGCTGGGCTGAGCCGTTCAGCGAGGTGGCGATGTGCACGTAGCCCTCGTGCTGCTCCAGGTAGTCGACGGTCTGCCGGGTAAACTCACCGTCGCGCCGGATGCGCAGGCGCGATGCACCAGCGGCGGCGTCGGCGGTCAGCGTGGTCGAGATCTGGACCCGCACCGCGCCCCGCCCGAAGAAGCGATCGAAGCGTTGCGAGAGCGTGCGCACGACGCGCTCGGCCGGCCACACGCGCGGGGTCTGTCGGCGTAGGCGATCGAGGGCCTGGCCGTCCAGGCTCGATAGCAGGTGGTTGGCCAGGTCCAGGTTGGTCTTGGGGCCGCCCAGAAATGGCGCGCCTGCGGTTCCATAGAGCGCGCGCGAGTGGCGCGTGTAATCGCGGGTGCCGCGCGCTTCAAGCATCGCCAGCACCCGGCGGTATTGCTCGGCGGTGTCGCGCAGGATCAGCTGCAGCGGGTCAGCCCGATCGCAGTTGCGGGCGATGGCAGCGAACGTGGCGTCGTGGGCACGCAGGTCGAAGCGCGGGCGCGCGTAGCGCACCTTGGGCAGTCGCGGCTGCTTGCGCGAAAGGAAGCGGTTGCGCTCGCCTGTCGGCCAGGCGATGAGCGCGAGCACGCGCACCGGTCGCTGGGCGTCGATGAGCTTGCGCGAGAGATCGATCAGGGTGCGCCGTCGCGACTTCCGGGGCATGGCGCTTGAGCCTTAACTCGGATGAACGACGAATGCACGCGCCGATTCCGAAAACGGCGCGCGTGTGCAGCGTCGATGCTGCCGTCGCCAGCGCCATCGAATGGCGCGGCTCAAGGTCGGCGGCGGCCAAAGATCGCGCGCAGCACCGCGCCCGCATTCGGCCGCACCGACCACAGCCGCATCATGGGGCGCCGCAACTGGGAAGGCCAGGGCAGGTTCGGCAGTGCGCTCAGCAAAAGGGACAGGGCCAGAGCGCGGCCGGCGCCGGACAGCCAAAAGATGTCGCGGTAGCCGAGCCCAAGCCGTTCGATGAGCTGGCTGCCAAGCAGCGCGCCGGCCACCTGCAGCAGGCCCGAGAGTGACCCGGCCAGGGACAAGAACTCGAGCCGGCAGGCGGGCTGGGCGCTCGAGAGCAGCAGCTGGAAACTCGCGTATTCGAAGCCCGCCCACACCACGCCGCCGAGTCCCTGGGCGAAGGCGATGCCCGCCGGCGTATCGACCAGCGCCCAGACGGGCGGCACGGTGGCGATGCCGACACCCGAGGCGATGAGCACGGGGCGCAGACCGATGCGACTCGCGAGAGGATGGCACAGCGGAAAAACCAACACCTTGCAGACGATGGACACCGCCGTCAGCGTGGCGAAGCTGCGGTAGTCGAGCTGTAACTCCCTCAACATGTAGGGCGTGAAGAAGGGGACCGAGATCTGAGCGCCGAACATCAACGCGCCCACGTACAGGGCGGTCCTCCACTGGGAGGTCGAGATGGCCAGTCGCAATGGGCTGCGGGCGATGTCGGGGTTGGCCTCGGGTGGTGGTTCGATGCGTCGGGCGCGGGCCTGGGCCAAGAGCGCGACGGCGCTGGCAGCTCGCAGCATGGCGGCCACGCCGAAGAGCATCCCGTAGACCTCGAGGGTCTGGCCCAGAGCGCGCGCCCCGTGCAATGCCTCGCCAGCCGCGAGGAAGGCCAGCAAAAGCGCCACCTGGGTGGCGGCCGAGCGCCACGCGAAGTAGCGCTGACGATCGACTTCTTCGGTCAGGACCGCCATCCACTCGCTCCAGGCCGGCGCGATCGCTGCGCCCGAGACCCAGAACAGGAGCTTGACTGTGAGCAAGGCCGCAAGGCTCGTCGAGCCCGTGCGGGCGATGGCGATCATCGCGACCAGGCTCAGGGCCTGCAATGCGGCGCCAGCGACCACCAACCGACTGCGGCGCCCGAGCCAGCGCGACAGGGCGGGCGCCGCCAGCTGTGACAGCGCACCGCTTGCGATGGGCAAGGTCGCGAGCAGGCCCAGCGCCATGTCGCGATGCCCGAGTTCCACGGCGAAGGCTCCGAGATAGCTCTCGGCCGTCCCGATCATCGCCGCGTGGAGCAGGCCGTCGATCAGCGAGAGGACCAGGGGAGACACGGGACCTTGGTGCTAGCACGAACCGCGCGCGGCCATCCATGGGTTTGGTGTCACGGCTCGGGTGGAGCGTCAGCAGCCGGGCGCATTGACTCGCCCCCGAAGGTTTCGGTTATCCTCAGCCCGATGACAGCCAATGCCCTGCTGCGGGACGCTACCCTATTGGTCGCCTTTAGCTTGACGATGGTGGCACGGGCTCAGCCCTCGGAGCCGCCGAGCGCGACTGAGGGGCTGGAGGCGAGTCCGGAGGCGGCGGCCGGTGGCTGCCAGGTCGCTTGCCCGCCGGGCTATCACTGTCAGAATGGCAACTGCTACTCGGCCTGCAATCCACCGTGTCCCGTCGGCACCCAGTGCATCGATGGGGGCAGCTGTGCGCTCCTGGAGCTGCCGCCCGCTGCTCCGGCAGCCACCGCGCCAGCACTGCCGGCACAGCCGCACGAGCCAGGGGCCGCGCGCAGCACCGAACTTGGTCCAAAGTCGCTGCAGTATTTCGACGGACCGGTGCCCGACGGCTACGTGGTTCAGGAACTCACGGTGCCGGGCCTGTGGGTGCCTGGCCTGATCACATTCGGTGTGACCTATGGCGTCCCGGCTTTCATCGGTCTGATTTTCAGGCCGTTCGACACCGACGACACACTGCGGCCGCTGCTGCTGCCACTGGCAGGGCCCTTCATCGTGGCCGCGAGGTGCGACACATGCGAAGTCGCCCCTCTGATTTTCGTGGGCCTCGGTCAGATCGTTGGCGTTAGCCTCTTCACCCTCGGTCTGACCCTCAAGCGCCGTCGCTTTCTTCGCGAAGACCTGGCCAGCTGGAATCTGCAACCGGCCCAGCTCGGGCGCCACACCCCCGGGCTCTTGCTGTCGGGTCACTTCTGAAGGCAGCGGCCGTCCCCTCGCGTCAGGAGCTGGGCTTGCTGCGATAGACGGTGCGCAGGATCGCCGGTGCGATCATCAGGTCGCTCAGCAGCGCGAAGACCACCGAACACGACACCAGCAGGCCGAACGTGTGCGAGGACGACATCTCGCCGCTGAGCATCACCAGGAAGCCGCCCACCAGGATCACGCTGGTGCTGACCATGGCGCGGCCGGCGTGTCGGAAAGCGCCGTCAATGGCCGTGTCCACGTCGCCGCTGACGGCGTAGTGGGCCCGGAACTGGTGCAAGAAATGGATCGTATCGTCGACCGCGATGCCGATGGCGATCGAACCGATGAGTAGGTTGTTGACGTCGATGGGGATGCCGGTGAAACCCATCAGCGCGATCAGCCCGGCGATGGGCAGCAGGTTGGGCAACATGGAGATCAGGCCGAGTTTCAGATCCCTGAGCAGCACGATCATCATCACCGTGATCGCCAGCAGCGCCGCCAAGAAGCTCTGCATGAGGTCCTCGAGCAGTTGGGCCACCACGCGGGTCGAGTTGTAGACGGTGCCGGTGAGCACCAGCTGAACCCGATCGCCGAAGATCTCGTCGATCGCCTGCTGCAGGTAGAGCGTCAGCGGCACGTAGGCCTGGGCGGGAAGCCAAGTCACGCGCAGGCTCATCAGGCTTTGGCGCCAGTCGACGGTGACCAGTCGCTTGAGCTCGTCGGGGCTCGCGCTTTCGAAGAGCGTGAGCACGTCGACCACGCCCCGTTGGGAGTCGGGAATGCGATGGTGTGTTTTATCGCCGCCGTTGAGGGCGCGCCAGGTCTCGCGCACCACGTCGAGCAGGCTGGTGGCGTTGCGCACGACCGCCTCGCCGCTGTGCGGGTCGCGGTAGGCGAAGGCGCGCCGCTCGAAGCGTTCGAGGCCAAGCAGCACCTCCCGGTCGCGCAGGTCGCTGCCCTCCTGGGCCTCGATGAGCACACTCACGTCGCCGGTGCCGCCCACGTGCTCACTGAGAGTTTGGACCGTGAGCTTGACCGGTTCGTTCTTCGGAAACCACTCGATGGGATCGTGGTGGAAGGTCAGCCGCATCGCCCCCAGGAGCGAAATTCCCACCAGCAGGAGCGTGGCCGCGAGCACGCGCCGCCGGCCGCCGTCGCTGGCAGACATGTTCGCGCAATAGGCCAGAAAGCGATCGGTGCGCGTGAGAGCCGCGGGCGCTTTGCTGCCCGTGTTGATGGGCGCGCGGCCGAGCAGGCTGGTGTGGTTGAAGGCCAGCAGCGAAGGCAGCAGCGTCAGCGACAGCACGAAGGCGTACATCACGCCGAGACCGCCGAAGGTGCCCATGTGTTGGATCGGCTCCATGTGGGCAAAGCGAAAGCTCAGCAGGCCGCCGGCGGTGGTGATCGAGGTGAAGAGCACCGGCATTCCGGTGGTGGCCACGGCGCGCTCGATGGCATTGTGGTTGCTCACGCCATGGGCGCGCGCGTCGCGATAGACCGACAGCAGGTGCACCGAGTCGCCGATGCCCACCACCATCAGGAAGGCGCCGAGCACGCTGGTGACCATGGTCATGGGTGTGCCGCTGACCGCCAGCGTGCCGATGGTCCACAGCGCCGCCTGCACCACCACGAGCACGGGGCCGACGACGCCCAGCCAGTGGCGGAAGAGGAAGGCCATGACCAACAGCAGCATCACCGTCGTCAGCGTCATGCCCAGACGCATGTCGCTGAGCATGGTGGCGTTGAGCGCCGCGAGAATCGCGGGCATGCCCGCGGCGCTGGGCTCGAAGCCGGGCTTTCGGTGGCGCGCCAGGATGCGCTCGATCTCGGCGTGCACCTCGGCCGAGTCTTCTTCGCTCATGAAGCCGGTGCGCACCGCGACCACGCTATGCTTGCCGGCTTTGCCCACCAGTTGACCGACCAGGGCCGGATCGGAGAGCACGTGGGCGCGCAGCTGGGGAAGGGTGGCGGCGGTGGGCGGCTCGTCGAGCAAGCCGTCGACGCGCAGGCCACCATCGACCGAGCGAGTGCGCCGGGCGTTGACAAGCGACAGCACCTGATCGATCACGCTGCCGCCCGCCTCCTCGCCCCAGCCCCCATCGTTGCCGAAGTCGCCGAAGTCGCCGAAGTCGCCGAGATCTTCGCGCGAGCCTTGGGCGGGGGCAGAGCTCGCAGCCGCCGCAGGTTCGGCGCTCGTCGCGACGCGGCCCCGCTCACGGTCGCGGTCGGCCTTGCGCTGGCCCAGGGATGAGAGCGGCAGGTCGATGGTCTCGAGCGCTTCGTGTAGGGCGCGCAGGCGCGTGAGGTAGTCCAGGCTGAAGACGTCGCCTTCTACTAGCACCAGGAAGAGTTCGTCGCGCCCAAAGGCGTCGCGCAGGGCCGTCAGCCTTTGGTCGGCTTCGGAGCCGGCTTCCATGAAGGCCTCGTTGCTGTTGTCGACCAGCAAGGCGGTGAACATCTGGTGCGTGAGAAAGGCCGTGAGCCCGAGGCAAAGCACGAGCACCGGGAAGCGCAGGGCAATGGCAACGCGGGCCCAGGCGCGAAACAGGCGGCTCTCGGCCTCGGGCGGATGTGGCGGGACGCTCGATCGCATCGGGCTCGGCTCGCGGCGCCGAGCATAGCGCGAGGCGCGCGATGGCGGCGATAGCTTTTGGTCGGCGCTGCGCAGGCGTTGGCGCTGCGCTTCGAATGCGCACTCGCGGGCCTGCGGGCGAGCGACTCAGAGGCTTTCCACGTAGGCCAGCAGATCGTCGACTTCAACCGACGTCAAGCCTTCGATCTCGCCGTGGGAGTCGCCGCCGCGGGCCGGATCGAAGGGCCTGTGCAGCGTGCGTGCAGCCGTCATGCATCACCTGGAGCGCCGATGCCGACCAGCGACGGAACCTGAAACATGCCGCCCGTGCCCAGGTCATGGCCTTCGTTGTTGCTCAGGCTTGCTCCGCCGTAGCAGTTCGGGCAGTCGACGGCGCTCGACTCGAGCACCGCCTTGCCCCGCTGCGCCGAGGTGTCTTCTGGCGAGCGGATGGGGGCCGGGGAACGCAACGCAAACAGCCAGCGCGACAGCGACACCTGCGCGTCGTACGCGAGCGAGCGGCGGCCGCCATTGCGGTCCGCTCTGCGGCGGTTTCGACGGCGGGCTCCTGGGCCGGTTCTTCGGTGGGGCCCGTGCAGGCGGCGAGCCCGAGCGGCAGCGCGGCCGCGTCGCGGTCCTCACCGGAGCCAATTCGGGCATCGGACTCGAAACGGCCCGCGAGCTCGCGCGAGCGGGTGTCCGCGTGGTGCTGGCCTGCCGCGATGGGGACAGGGCCGAGAGCGCGCTCGTAGACATCCGCTCAAGTGTGCCCGCGGCCGAGGTGCAGGTGCTGCAGCTCAATCTGTCCGATCTGGAGTCGGTGCGGCAGTTCGCGGGAGAGTTTGCATTGCGCTTCGATCGACTCGACCTGCTCGTCAACAACGCCGGCGTGATGATGCCACCGAAGAGTCTGACCAAGCCGAAGTGAAGAACGGTGACTACTTTGGGCCACACGGCCCGGGTGAAATGCGCGGCTATCCCGTGCGCGTGGAAGCGACCGAGGCCGCGCGCGATCGGGACGCGGCAGCGCGGCTGCGGAGCCTGTCGGTAGGGCGCACCGGCGTCGACTTCGACTCCGGCCCAGCGATCACGCCGGTCTGACGGGCGGCCATGGGCGAGTCACCCTCGCCGTGCCGTGACGCGCTATGTCTGTGCGATTTTGCAAATGTATCTTGCAAAATATGGTAATTTATTTGCTCAGACGAACGGCTTAGGATGGATCCCATCGACGGCGCGGGGGCCCTCGGGTCGCCCTTCCGGGCGGCCGGCCCGTGCCCCTGCGCCCCCATCCCAAGGAGACCGTCCCATGATTCTTCAAACCGTCCGTTTCGAGTCCAGCCTCTCCGAAGCAGAAGCCCTGCGCATCGCAGCCGAGCGCGCCGATGCCTATCGCGCGGTGCCGGGCCTGCTGCAGAAATTCTACGTCAAGCTCGACCTGCCCAATCACTACGCCGGCGTGATGCTGTGGGAGTCGCGGGAGGCGCTGGCGGCGTTCCGCGAGAGCGAGTTGGCGAAGACGGTTCCCACGGCTTACGCCGTCAAGGGGGAGCCATGCGTGCGGCTCGGCGAGGTCTTCGATGTGCTGCGCGGCGGTTCGGCACTGTCGAGTGCGCAGGCCGGAGTCCGCGTCGCCGGCTGACCCCCGCCCACAGTCGCAACCGCAAGCCCCATGGAAATGAACATGAAGCGTTCACTCTTCACCGCCGCGGCGATCGCTCTACTGGCGTTGTCGCTGGTTCCCACCTTCTCCGGTAGCGCCCAGGGCACGAGCGCGCCGAAACTCGAAAACCTCCTACGCAGCCAGCTCGCGCGCGTCAGCGACACGGAGGTGATCGTCAGCCGCGTCACGCTTGCTCCCGGCGCGGCGCTGCCCAAGCATTGGCATCCCGGCGAGGAGTTCGCCTTCATCCTCGAGGGCAGCGTGAGCGTCAAGCTCGACGGCAAGGACACGATCATCGCCAAGGCCGGTGAGGCCGCCGCCGTGCCGTACAAGGCGATCCACAGCGCCAAGAGCGGCTCAGAGGGCGCGGTGATCCTGATCTTCCGGGTTCACGAGCTGGGGGAGCCGGAGCGGGTGCTGGTGAAATAGCGGCCCGCCACGGGACTGCGAGCACGCCGCCCGAGGCCCATCTCCGATCGCTTCATCGTCGATGGGCCTCGGGCGGCGTGTTCCGCTCATCGCTCGGTGGGCAGGCCGGCGTCCAGCCAGCCCTGGGTGCCGCCGTCGATGTAGCTGACGCGGCTGAAGCCCAGCTTTTGCAGCTCGTGGGCGGCGATCGCCCCCATCGGGCCGCCCTGGCAGGAGGCGATCACACGCGTCGCCCTATTTTGCAGCGCGGCCGGAAGTTGGCCGCTCTCGATGTCACCCAGCGTCACGTTCTTGGCGCCGGGGATGATGCCGGTGGTCGCGGCGATGGCGTCGGCGGGCCTGGGGTCCACGAAGACCACCTCCTCGCAACCGCCCCGAAGGTTGGCCGCATCCTGGGCGCTGACGGGGGTGACGGCCTGCTTGGCCTCTGCAACTCGCTCGCTGAATGACTTTTCCATGATCGTTTCTCCGTACTCGTTTGGGGGCTTGCGTGGGGGTTGATGTTTTGGGGCTCTGGCGGCTCAGAAGCTGAGCGTGGCGGCGCCTTCCTTGATCAGCGCGTGCAGGGCGGCCGAGCCGACGATGGTCACGCCGTCGATCAGGTGCTCTTCGGTGTAGCCGCGGACCTTGGCGCAGGGCGGGCAGGCCAGGATCTTGCCGCCGCGGGCCAGAAAGCCTTCGATGAGTTCCTTCATGGGCGGGTCGAAGGGGTTCATGCGCACGTGGTCGACGGCGCCCTTGCGCACCAGGTCGATGCCCGAGCTGACCAGGAACATCGTCACCTCGAGCCCGGCGGTGAGGCCGCCGTTGGCGATGGTCCACGAAACCGTCGCGCGCTCGTCGTCGTGACCACGGGAAGCGACGATGACCAACTTTTCGTTTTTTTCTGCCATGGGAGTCTCTCTTGGTTGCTGTGTTTTGTTCTTGCTGGGCGGCTCCGTGCTGCCCGACGCTGACCAAGTTGCCCCCAGGACGTGGGCAGGCCCGTGTGCAGGTCCGTGGAAAAGTGGTAGCGTCGAAGCATGTCGCTCGTGATCATGGAAAAGACCTTCGAAGAGCCGGCTTCGGACGAGCTCGTCGACATGATGCGCAAGGCCACCGAGGCCTGCTTCGAGATCAACGACATGGAGCGCAAGGTCACCTACGCGTCCGCCGACCGCCTGCGCTTCATCTGCGTGATGGAGGCGCGCGACCTGGAGACGGCGCGCCGGGCGCTGGAGTCGGCGGGCATGACCTACGACCGGTTGTGGCCTGGCTCGTCGTTCTGAGCGGCGAAAACCGCCGGTATTTCGGGCGCTTGCGAATTCACACGGCGCTGCACACGGATGTCGTGTCTTCTATGGGTGCAAGGCCCTTCCCGAGACCGGGGCCGGTGTCCACTCCGAGATGAAGCGCCGCCGAGAAACCCCTGAGCCCACCGCCTCCAGCGCGCTTGAGCTGCGTGTTCTGGGCCCCATGGAGCTGTCGTACGCCGGCGAGCGCATCGCCCTGCCGCGTTCGAAGAAGTGCCGAGCGCTGCTGGGCTACCTGGCGGTGACCGCCCGTCCCCACCGCCGCGAGCGGCTGTGTGACCTCTTCTGGGACGTGACCGACGACCCGCGCGGCGCCCTGCGTTGGACCTTGTCGCGTCTGCGAAGCGTGCTGCCCGAAGCCGCCACCACGCTGCAGGCCGACCGCGAATCGGTCAGCCTGCGTACCGAGCGGCTGCACATCGATGCCGCCAAGCTCGCGGCCCTGCGCGGCCCGGCGCTCTCCGAGAGTTCTGACGAGCAGTTGGAGGCCGCCGCGTCGCTCTATCGCGGGGAGCTGCTCGAGGGCCTGGAGCTGACGGACTTCCTGGACTTCACCGCCTGGTGCGTGGCCGAACGTGAAGAGCTACGGCGCGTGCAATGCGGGGTGCTCCACGAGTTGACGCGCCGTTTTGTCTCCGAGCCCACGCGGGCGCTGCCCTGGGCGCGGCAGCTGGTTCAGGTGGATGCCTTCGATGTGCAGGCGCACCAGAGCTTGTTGTCGCTGCTTCTGACCGAGGGTTTTGGCGACGAAGCCAAGCGACGCTACGAACACGCTCAGCGCCAGTTTCGTCAGGTCGATGCGCCGGAGGCCGAGGCCCTCGAGCGCGCCTGGAGGGCGCTGCGCGCGGCGGGCATCCGGGCGATCGTGCCAGGCCCGGCGGGCCCGGTGGCAGCCAGCGAGCCGGCGCCGCCTGCCCTGGCTGCCCCGTCCGCTGCGGCCTGCGCGGACGTCTCCACTTCCACCCCCTTCGTCGGTAGGCGCGGGGCGCTGGCGCGGGCCGGCGCGCTGCTCGCGTCGACGCGGGCCACGGGAGCGGGCTCGGCCCTCTTGCTCACGGCCGAGCCGGGGGCGGGCAAGACGCGGCTGCTCGAACGCATCTGTTCGCAGGCCGTGAGCGAGGGCTTTGAGGTGCTGTCGTCGCGGGCCTTCGACCTGGAGCGCGGGCGACCCTTCGGGCCGTGGCTCGACGCGCTCGAAGTCGCGCCCGATAGGCTGGTCGAGACCGCGCAGTCGGGGGGACGCGCGCAGCTCTTCGAGCAGCTGGCGCAGCTGGTGCGCGCGCGCGGCGCCGGCAAGAGCGGGGTGATCCTGGCCTTCGACGACATCCAGTGGCTGGACCGGGACTCCGCTGAAGCCCTGCATCATCTGATGCGGGGCCAGGGCGGACTGCTCGCGCTGCTGGCCGCGCGCGCCGGCGAGCTTCAGGACAATCCAGCGGTTTACAACGTGCTCCGGGGCCTACAGCGCGACCGCAGGCTCGAAGAGCTCGAACTCGAGCCGCTCAGCCCAGATGAAGTACGCGAGCTCGTCGGTGGATCGCAGGACCTCGACATCGAGCGCATCATGCGGGCTTCGGCCGGCAATCCGCTCTATGCCCTGGAGCTGTCGCGCGGTTCGCTCGACGGCGAGAGCGGGCCGCCACCCACCCTCGTGCAGCTGGTGCGCGAGCGCGTGGGCCGGCTCTCGGGCGCCGCCCATGACGTGCTGCGCTGGGGTGCGGTGCTGGGCTACACCTTCGATGCCGTGCGGCTCGAATCGCTCAGCGAGCTGTCGCAAATGGATGTGGTCGGCGCCCTGGAGGAACTCGAGCGCCATGCGCTGCTAAGAATCGACATCACTCGAAGTCAAGAGCGCTACGCCTTCAGCCATGACATCGTGCGCGAGGCCGCCTACAGCGAGCTATCCCATCCGCGCAGGCGGCTGATGCACCGCAAGGTCGCTCACCTTCTGGAGGCCGGCGCGACCGATCCCGCCATCGCCTACGAGGTGGCGCGTCATGCCAGCCTGGCCGGGGAAGTCGAGCTGGGAATACGCGCGTGCGTGACGGCCGGGCAGTACGCGCTCAGGACCTGCGCAAATTCCGACGCCGAGGCCCTGGCCAGGCGTGGTCTGCACCACGCGGCCGAACTCGACGAGCCCGCGCGCGTCGCGGCTTCGCTCGATCTCTTGCACGTGCTCTACAGCGCGCGCTCGCCCGACCACGCCGAGGCTACCGCGCGCGTTCGGGTGTTGGCGGAGCGGGCGCTCGATCTGGGATTGACCAAGTCCGCCCGCATCGGCTTCCAGATGCTCTCGTTTTTGCGCTGGGAGAGCGCTTCGATGGCCGATGCCCACGAAAACATCCTGCAGGCCGAGCGCGTCAGCCGTTCGGCCGACCCCGACGAGCGCAGTCAAGCCCTGGCCCACGCCGCCCGCTGCCTGGTGCTCTTGGAGAAAAACCTCGGTCAAGCCGAGGCCTTCATGATGGAGGCGAGCGGGGTCAGTCAGCGCAGCGGCCGCGCCCATGCGGCCGTGGCATTCGCCCGCGCCATGATCGCGACCCACCGCGGCGAGCACGTGGAGGCGGAGCTGGCGTTTCGCGAAGCGCAGGATCTGGCCCGCGCCAGCGGCGAGCGGCTGGCGGAATTCGGAGCCCTGGAGCACCGCGCGATGCTGGCGCTAGACCGGGGCAGCGAGAACGCCGAAGCGCTGACCGAGAGCCTGGCCGAGTTGGCCACGCGCGTGCGACCGGGGGCCGAAGTGGCCATCGCGGCCGCGCTCTTGGCACTGGCTCGCGTCGTGGCCGGCGCCGACCATGAACAAGCCTCGCGCATCGAGGCGCTGCGCGAGGCGGGCGAGGCCCTGCGGGCGGCCGATGCCAAGTACGAGCTTTCCTTCGTGCTCACGCGTTGGGCCAAGCACGAACTCGAGCGCGACGACCTGGAGGCCGCGGAGGGCGTCGCACGTGACGCGCTTGCGGTGGCCCGCGCCATCGGACGCATCTCGGAGGTCGTGATCGCCACGGTCATCCTGGCCGAGGTGGCGCAGCGGACGGGGCGGGATGAAGAGGCGGCGGTGGGGCTAGAGAGCGCCGCCCAGGCCGCCGAGTCCGATCTATCGGCCACGGCGCGTGCTCTGCTCGGGCGCGTGCGATCGGCGCCTAAGTCGTCCTCAGAGCCATGCACATCGCCGTGAATGCGAAGACCGACACCGGGGCGAAGAGCACGCTCGGCAGCAAGCAGCATGACATCGAGAGCACCGCGATCGCGCCCAGCGCCAGGCAGGAGAAGAACCAGGCGACGGGGCGGCGGCGAATGTTGGCAATGCTGTTCTTTAGCGCACCGATCGCGCTGGCCTGGCGATCGAGGACCAGCTCGACCGTCGCCGTGTACCAGAGAAAAATGACGGGCCAGCTCAAGAGCAGGCTGAGCCACAGTCCGGGGCTTCGGTAGGGCGCGAATGCCGCGGCGAACGAATCGCTGGGATCGTCGGGGATCTCCGGGGCACCCTGGAGCAGGGAGATGGGGCCGGTGACGGCCATGATGAGCACGACCAGCGTCGCGTAGGCACCGACGCGCGATAGCTGGGCGCCGATTAGACCGAAACCGGCTGGCCGGCCCTGCAGGCGGGCGGCCGCGTAGGCGAAGGTCGCCAGCAGCAAGGGGGAGCCGATCGCGTATGCGACGACGGTGAGCGCGCCGCTGGCGAGCCGGAAGCGGGGTGAGTACATGTCCTGCATCGAGAAGTCCCCGGACTGCAGCATCGGAAGAATCGCGAAGACCGGGAGCGCGATGACGACGAAATAGGGGATCATCAGTAGCCAAAAGTGGCCTAGGATTGACCACGGCTTCGCCATGATGGTTCGCCAGCCGAGCTGCAAGACGTTGCTGAGCGTCCAACTGGTGCGTTGAAGGACGAAGCCCACGCTAGCCAGGGGATCGCGCTGCATACATTCATTGCAGATGCGCTCATCGGAGGGCGCGACGCAGTGCTCGCAGGCGAAGCTACCGCAGCGCTGGCAGGTCAGCACCGCCGGGCTTTCGGGGTGTTGGCTGCAGACTGCGCCGGCGTGAGGGTTTGAGGCGTCGAGCGTTTCGTCCATGGTTCAAGCAGAGCAACGGGCGCGCGCGGCTGTCAACACGCGATGCCCAAAACTGGCTCCCATGGTAACACCTTCGTGTCGACTTGATCGGCACGTAACCAGCGGCGAGACTGACCGCTGGATGTCAATCGCCCCCGTCATTTTCGGTCTGCCAATGGTGCCGCTGCGGCGCGTGGGCATCCTAGATGTGCTCGGCGGAAGTCATGATCCGCTCTCGGGACCGCTACGGCGCCAGCTGCGGCGTCCGGTCCCCTTGAAATACACGGAGTATTCCGGCGCAGGCCGTCCTTGCATCTGGCATCGTATCGACCCCGATCTTCGGCTCAGCACTCCCGCCGAGCACATCTAGATGTCGGCAACCGATGGCCAGCCTCGGAACTGAACACACAGGCAGGTAGAAGGTGGGCCCCCGCGGCGAGCTGAGGTCTATGCCTCATTGAACCCACTGGGGGTTGGTTGCCATCGAGTGGCAGCATAACGCTCGAGCGTTTGCAAAAGCCGCACGCGGAGGCCCGCCGATGACTATGCCAAAGACTGCTGCCGAAGTCCTTGCCGAGCACGTGACCCTGCAAGTCGAATGCGTCGACCGGATGTACCTGAACTTGTACGTGCCGAAGCTGCAATACCCCGCGGGCTCGGCTCACTTCTTCATCAAACACTGAGGGCAGCGCTTTGCCTCGTCGGCGCTGATGTATCCAATGTCGAAGAAGTTCGTGGCGGCGATCGAATCGTTCGCTCAGCGCGAGTGCATCGAGCTTGTCACCTTTAGACCAGGCCAGCGCAAGGA
>Ga0224501_10000335_pt1 | contig 40328 bp, 40 predicted proteins | sample SF_Oct11_sed_USG_4_FD_169105 | JGI IMG/M metagenome (GOLD analysis project Ga0224501, IMG submission 169105) | Sediment microbial communities from San Francisco Bay, California, United States - SF_Oct11_sed_USGS_8_1 | ecosystem: Environmental > Aquatic > Marine > Sediment | place: USA... | reverse complement strand
TCCTTAGTGATAGAAGAATGGATCTCCTCCAGAAAACAAAACGCCTCCTTCGTCGTTTCGGTGTACATCCTAGAAAACGTCTGGGACAAAACTTTGCGATAAGCACCGCTCTTTTACAGAAGATGGTTTCTTACGCATCTCTGAGTAGGGAGGACGTTGTCTTAGAGGTTGGAGCTGGACTAGGCTTCCTCACAAAACTTCTCTCTCAGAAATGTAGAAGGGTTTTTGCTGTAGAAGTGGACGCTGGATTGATCAAGATACTGACGGAGGAGCTGAAGGGGCTAGAGAATGTAGTTCTAATAGAGGGCGATGTCTTGAGCGTTTCCATCCCCCCTTTCGACAAAGTCGTGTCCACCCCGCCATACTCCATATCATCCCCCCTACTGTTCTGGCTCTTGAAGAGAGATTTTGAATGCGCGGTTTTGACTTTCCAGGAAGGGCTTGCGGAGAGGCTGGTGGCGCCAGTGGGCAGCAAAGACTATGGCAGACTGACTGTTGCTACCTATTATCACGCCGAAGCGGAACTCCTCGAACACATCTCTAGGGAGACGTTTTATCCGCAGCCAGATGTAGAATCCAGGATCGTAAGTCTAGAGCCGAGGGAGCCCCCCTTTCCGGTGAAGGATGAGGCGGTTTTCTTCGAGCTCGTGCGCACGTTGTTCACTCAGAGAAATAAGAAGATGAGAAATGCTATCCTCCCGTTTTTACGAGAGAGAGGAATAGGCGGAAAAGAGGCGAGGAAGTTCGCGGACTCCCTACCCTTTCACGATAGAAGAGTACAAAGACTCGCACCCGAAGACTTCGGGCTTCTGGCAAACGAAATTACACACAGGAACAACGAGAAAGTATTCTTCGATGACCGCACTTTTATCGTTATGAATGATGTCTATAAGCCCGCGGAAGACACTTACCTACTTGCGGAGAACCTAACCGTAGAAGCTGATGATGTTGTTCTCGACATGGGAACCGGCTGCGGAATTTTGGGGATTCTTGCCGCTAAGAAGGCTGGGAGAGTTGTTGCTGTTGATGTAAACCCTTATGCAGTGCAGTGCGCGAAGATCAATGCAAAAATCAATCAAGTAGCAGCAAAGATGGATATACGGCGAGGAAGCCTCTTTGAACCTTTAAAGAAAGACGAAAAGTTTGATCTAATAATTTTTAATCCCCCATATCTTCCCTCAAAAGCAGACAACCGAAAAACGTGGATAGAAAAGGCATGGTCTGGAGGACCCGCTGGAAGGAACATCATTGACGGATTCCTATCTGAGGCGCCGAATCGCCTGAAGAAACGCGGTCGAATCGTTCTGGTTCAATCATCCCTCTCTGCCATAGGGGAAACTGTGCGAAAACTTGAAGAGGCGGGATTCCAAGTAGACATTGTCGCCGAGAGGAAGGTTGCTTTTGAGAGAATAGTCTTGATAAAAGCTAAAAGGTATTCAGCAAATAGTCGAAAAGAAGTATAAACGTGAAGACGCACTAGCTATCTCAGCGGTGAAAACAGAATGTGTATCCTCGGTAAGGACAAGTTGTTTGAACTCATTGAGAAGTATAAGTGCATCTACCCCTTTGACTACAATCTCCTAGACGGCGACAGCTACGTTCTAACCGTGAAGGAGGAAACTACACTGCATTATCTTGAGCACCAAAACCTCATCTCCTACGAGATCGTCTTCACACCACTACAGTACGTCGCCCACTTAACAGCGAAGAGCAAGTACGGAAGAATGGGGCTGTCCTTCCTCAATGCAGCGAAGGTTCACAGCGGCTTTGTTGGACGGTTAGCATTGGAACTTGTCAATCTCAGCAACGACAGACAGCCTATAACAATCAAGAGGGGAGACCCCTTCATGCACATCGAATTCCTCACAAGAACAGGGGAACCTTCACCCTACACTGGCTCTTACCAGTTTCAGTACGTGACCGAAGACGAGAAAAAGATGTATCTCCCGATCCTGAAGAGCGTTTTTCCAGACTTCGACGAACTGGCTAAAATATGGTTTAAGAATAACCCCTCATAGACGCGAAGAAGAAGCATTATTATTACGATAACTCTCCTTATGCTCAATTCATATTTCCATTATGCATGGTGATATTCCCCTGAAGCTCCCTCTTATGGGTTCCACTAGAAACGTTCGGGTTTTGGGATATACTAGAATAATATACTCAAGCAGCGCTGAGATAAAGAAGCCCTAGTTGAACCATGGTAACTTAATGAAAATTCATAATTTTAATAAAGAACGACTATAAACAAACTGTTTAAATACCGCGGCTTTTGTATGCTGAGGGGAAAAGCCGTGAAGGCAAAAAACTATCGAAAGGTGAAGGGGCAGGCCTACACTAGGAAGAAATACATTCGAGGCCATCCTTCGCCAAGAATAACAAAATTCACCATGGGAGACCCAACAGGTAGTTTCGAGTATCAGGGTCTCTTGATCGCCCAAGAGGCGGCCCAAGTTCGTCATCTTGCGCTGGAGGCAGCGCGCATAGCAACAAACAGACTACTCTCCACCAAACTAGGAGAGAATTACTGTGTACATATCAAACCTTATCCCCACATTGTGCTCCGAGAGAACAAGATGATCTTTGGGGCACATGCAGATCGACTGCAAGACGGTATGAGGAAGTCCTTCGGCAAAGCCGTCGGAACAGCTGCAAGAGTCAAACGAAACCAGACGATCATAACCGCTAAGATAAACAAGGAAGGCGTCGAAGTCGCCCAAGAGGCACTCAGGCGGGGCGGCACCAAACTTCCGATGCCCTGCCGGGTAGTGATTGAGAAGATTGCAGATTAACCTGGGTGAATGATGTTGCAGGCTTCTGAAAGGGTGAAGAGTACATCAAGAGGAAAATTTGTCATCTGGTTCGAAGATCTGAGAAAAGAGGATATCCCCCTCGTTGGTGGTAAGAATGCGAACCTTGGCGAGATGACCCAAGCCGGGATACCTATTCCCCCAGGATTCGCAGTTACTGCCCAAGCCTATGAGAAATTCATCACGGAAACAGACATCGCTGAAAAGATATACAAAACCATAGAAGAGACCATAACAGATGCTGAGAGCCCCAAACAGTTTGAAGAGGCATCCCAAAGTGTTAGAAAAATTATTGAATCAACCCTCATACCAGACGAAATCCAAAAATCCATCAGAGAAGCTTATAACAAGCTAAGTAAAAAGCCAAATATGGCTGAGGCATCTGTGGCTGTTCGGTCAAGCGCCACAGCTGAAGACCTGCCTGACGCCTCCTTCGCCGGGCAGCAAGAGACCTACCTGAACGTGAGGGGCGAAGACGAACTCGTTAGCAAAACCCTGAAGTGCTGGTCAAGCCTGTTCACGCCAAGAGCCATCTTCTACCGGACTGAGAAGGGCTTCAGACACGAGGATGTTCTCATTAGTGTTGGCGTTCAAAAGATGGTGGATGCAAAGGCTGCAGGCGTCACGTTCACCATAAACCCCGTGACAGGAGAAGAAGATCAGATAGTCATCGAAGCCAACTGGGGACTGGGCGAGACAGTCGTCGCCGGAGAGGTCACCCCAGATCACTACGTAGTCGATAAAAAATCACTTCATATTATAGATAAGAAAATTGCAAAGAAAACAGTGGAGCATATCGGGAATCCAAAGACGGGCGAGACAGAAAAAGTCAGTGTGCCAGAAGAAAGACAAGAGAAACCATGCCTAACTGATGAAGAGATCGTCAAGCTCGCCGAGCTTGCCAAACGCATTGAGGAATATTATGGAGTGCCTCAAGACATCGAGTGGGCTATCGATCAAAATCTTTCCTTCCCAGAGAGCGTCTTCATCGTTCAGTCCAGACCCGAAACCGTTTGGAGCCCGAAAAGGAGGGCCGAGGTCGAGGTGCCAAGATCCTTAGAGCCTTCACCACCCTCTGAACGAACAGTTGTTGTGAAGGGGATAGCGGCTGGCAAGAGAGCTATAGGCGCGGGTCCCGCAAAAGTGATTCTCACACCCGAGGATGCTTCAAAGGTCATGAGAAAGGGAGACGTGTTGGTTACCACCATGACAAACCCCGACTACGTTCCATTCATGAAACAGGCCAGCGCGATAGTCACAGACAAGGGAGGCGTCACGTGTCACGCAGCCATAGTAAGCCGAGAACTAGGCATCCCCTGCATCGTCGGCACAGAAAACGGAACAAAGCTAATGAAAACCGGACAAGAATACACGGTGGACGCAAAAAGCGGAGTGGTATATGCGGGCATAGTAAAAGAAGTCGCAAGGCCAACTGAGCTGAAAACGTCAACTGTACCGATCCCAAGCGGGTTAGAATCGGCTCCGGTGACCGCCACCAGGATTTACATGAACCTTGGCGTTCCAGAGATGATTGATGAATACAAAAACTTGCCCTTCGACGGGATAGGGCTCATGCGCATCGAGTTCATTCTCGCAAGCTACATAGGAGAGCACCCCCTCTATCTCCTAGAAACAGGGCAAGCGGACAAGTTCATAAACAAACTAGCCGAAGGAATAGCCACCGTTGCGAGAGCCATACAGCCACGCCCAGTCGTGGTGAGATTCAGTGACTTCAAAACAAACGAGTACAGAGAGCTCAAAGGCGGAGAGAAATACGAGATATCAGAGGCGAATCCTATGCTCGGTTGGCGTGGAGCCAGCAGATACATAAGCCAACAATACGAGGAGGCATTCAGACTCGAGTGCAGGGCTATCAAGAAATGCAGAGATGAATGGCAGCTCAATAATGTATGGGTTATGTTGCCCGTAGTGAGAACTGTGTGGGAAGCCAAGAAATGCCTAGAAATCATGAAAAACGAGGGACTGGAAAGCTCTAGAGACTTCCAGGTGTGGTTCATGGCCGAAACTCCCTCCATCGCCATAATGGCAGACGAGTTTTCCGAACTCTGCGACGGCTTCTCCATAGGCTCCAACGACATGACACAAGGCATCCTGATGATCGACCGCGACTCAGAAAGACTGGGAGCAATGGGATACTTCGACGAGAGAGACCCCGCAATAAAGCGTATTCTGGCCCACATGATCAGAGTGGCTCACGAAAACGGTCGCACGGTCTCCATCTGTGGAGAGGGACCATCAAATCTACCGGACTTCACAGAATTTCTAGTCCGTTGCGCCATCGACAGCATATCGGTAAACGCGGATGCCGTGATTAGCACAAGACAGTTGGTCGCCAGTATCGAGCAGAAGATCTTGCTGAAACAGCTAGCAGAAATGCGAAAGCAATCCACAGAATACGAAGCTGAAAGGTCCAAGAAGAATCGAGAATGGACACCAGAGTGGGAGTAGATCTTAATCCCTATTTTGTCGCAGTTTGCTGACGCATAGTGATCAATGTGCATAGAGCGACAAGCCATAACCTCGAAGAGAAGAGGCTGAAGGAAGAGATAAAGAAACGCCGAGCCAAGCGGGTTTTGATACAGCTCCCGGAGGGACTGAAGCCAGAAGCCCCTCGACTAGCATCCGTAGCCGAGGAGGCTGGAGCAGTTGCTATCGTTTCAGCCGATCCATGCTACGGCGCTTGTGATTTGGCGCTTCTGGAAGCGCAAAGTCTTGATGTGGACTTGCTTATTCATTACGGCCATACGTCAATGACTAAACAGGAATACATACCTACCATGTACATTGAAGGAAGAGCGAAGGCAGAGGTGGGAGAAGCTGTGGAGAAGGCTATAAAACATCTCAAAGATTGGGAAAACATAGGATTGGTGACAACAGTCCAACATATTCACAAACTGGATGAAGCAGAAGACCAGCTTCTCAGAGCTGACAAAAAGGTCATGGTCGGAGATGCTGGGTACGTGAAATACGCCGGACAAATCGTCGGCTGCGACTTTAGCAATGCTAAATGTGTTTCAAAGGATGTGGAGGCTTTCCTCTTCTTGGGAGGCGGCAGGTTCCACGCCATAGGCGTTGCCTTAGACACAGGAAAACCAACCATAATAGCTGACCCATACGAGAGAAGAGCGTTTACTATTCATGACGAAGCTAAGACCATACTTACGCAGAGGTGGGCAAGCATATGCGAAGCAAAGGAGGCGGAAAGATTCGCCATTCTGATCGGCCTAAAAAGCGGGCAAAAGAGACTTGGAGAAGCCCTGGAGCTGAAAGAGAAACTGGAGAAGATTGGAAAGAGGGCTACAATGCTAGCGATAAGGGAGATCACACCTGAGACGCTGATGCAGTTTCCCGAGATAGACGCCTTCATAAACACCGCCTGTCCTCGACTGTCATTGGACGATGCGAGAAACTTTCGAAAGCCTGTTATCGCGTTAAATGAAGCACGCGTTCTACTGGAAGAGATCACTTGGGAGCAGCTATGCAGAAGAGGCTGGTTCGAAAGCTAGACCTAGAGAAAGCCATAGCGAAGATTAAGCCTCACCCAGCGCCTAAGGCCTATCTGGAGCAATACACGATAACGCCTCAAGTCGCTGCGGAGATGCTCTATATCGCGGCGTACATCCATGATGACATAATCAAAAAGACAGTATTAGACTTGGGCTGTGGCACTGGGAGACTAGCGATCGGTGCGGCGCTTCTGGGAGCAAGGGAGACTATTGGAGTCGACATAGACAAGGCAGCTGTGAGGCTGGCGCGGAAAAACGCGGAAAAAATGGGTGTAGAGGAGAAAACACTTTGGGTTGCTGCAAATCTCGGTGTCATACACGGCACATTTGATACAGTGTTACAGAATCCACCCTTTGGCGTACAGAGAAGAAGGGCAGATCGGAAATTCATAAAGAAGGCTCTTGAGTTAGGAGATAGAATCTATTCGTTGCATAAAAGTGGGGAGAGTAACCGAGAGTTTATCAAAAGGTTTATTGAGAAGCATGGGGGAAAGGTTAAGGGAATATGCCCAATGAAAATCGACATTCCAAGGCTTTTCAAGTTCCACACGAAAAGAAAGCGTAGCGTAATGGTTGATCTGTATAGGATAGAAGGGAAAGCTTGTGAGTCCATCTGAGAGGGAAAGTGGACAATTCGTTGTCCCTGGGAAGCGCTTAGGGGTTATCGAGGAATTTATGGCGGGTCCAGGAACATACGTGAGCGACGGAACCATATACTCCGACACGACTGGGCGCGCCCTCCTAGACATGCTGAACAAGAAAGTCTCGGTGTATCCACTGGGTCATGGGGTAAGTACCCCCAGAACAGGAACCACGGTCACCGGTCAGGTCTCAGGCGTGCGAAACAAGAATGCTGTAGTGCGCATATTTAGCATTGGAAGGAGATCGCTCTCTGGCTTCTTCACAGGCATTCTGCACATCTCTGATGTGAGCCAAAGCTACATCGAGACCATGTATGGCGTCTGTAAGCCAGGCGACCTCATGAGGGCTAAGGTTGTCTCTGATCTGAATAGAACATATCATCTGTCGACTGAGGACAAGAATCTAGGAGTTATCTATGCGTTTTGCTCACGGTGTGGGCATCTTTTGCAATTGAGAACAGAAAAAATGCGGTGTCCTCAATGTGAGAACGTTGAGACGCGGAAAGCTGCTCAAGACTATGGAAAGGCGATGATTTAGAGGGGGATCTATGAAGATTAGGCTTCTGCGAAGCGAATCTAACGAGCTGCGGATAGAGATCGAGGGGGAGGGTCACACGTTCTGCAACATGCTGCAGAAGGCTCTTCTGGAAGACGAAACCGTTGAAATGGCTGGATACAACATACCTCATCCTCTCATAACGAAATCTACCATCTATGTCCGCACCAAGGGAAAGCGGAGGCCAGAAAGCGCTCTGCGGGATGCTGCAAGAAAATTGCAGGAAACAAGTGGAGAATTGAGGAAGGCCTTAGAGAAGGCTTTTGAAGAACATAACAAATTGGCTAGCAGTAGTTGATGACCTTATAAGTTGAGCTTCTCCATGGCTTTGCGGATGAGGGAGCAGAAAGCTTCAGCTTGGTCTTCATGCTGTTCTAGGATGTTAACCCCCTCCTTTATTGTCATCACGTCTCGTATCCATGCGTATACGATCAGGGCTTCTGCGGCGTCCGCTTGTTCGTGGCGGTTTGTTCTTGAGGGCAAGAGTTCCCTTAGTCCCGCTTTCTTGAGAGCACTGGCTAGCAGGTTGTTGTCAACCCTCGCGCCCACTGGTTCACCAATCTTGTTTGACTGCGCTAGAGAGAAAATGAAGTTCACATATGCGTCTCCTAGAGCGGCGAGTTTGTGATCTGTTAAGACTTCATGAAGAGTATTATACTTTGGTGTGAATTCTAACATAATTTCTCCCTTGTATACGTATTTGCTCATTACCTAGGCAAAGTGTCTGAAAAGCTTAATTATTCTTCTAAATCTTTCTTGGATCATGCTTGGTGTAACTGATGAGCGAAAAGGAAGTTGTGAAGATTCGTTATGTGAAGCCTGAGATTAGGATGCTAGGCATCGATGATGGATGTTTTCAACCTCACACGAAGGGGATGGTGGATGTGGTCGGGGTCGTTTTTAGGGGTGGATACTGGCTTGACGGGGTTATGCGGACTGCAGTGGAAATCGACGGGATGGACGCCACGGACAAAATAGCGTCTATGATCATGAATTCGCCCCATTACGAGCAGCTTAGAGTGGTGGTTTTGAACGGAGTTACTCTCGCGGGCTTCAATGTGGTTGACTTGAAGCAGCTTTTCAACAAAACTGGACTGCCAGTGATAGCTGTTGCGAGGGATAAGCCTGACTTTGAAGAGATAAGGAAGGCCCTTGAGAATCTTGCTGAGTCTGGAAAACGCTGGAAAGCGATGGAGAACGCTGGGAGGCTAATGGAGGTGAAGACACGCAATGTTGAGGAACCTATCCATGTGCAATTCGTAGGAATATCGGAAAAGGATGTGAGGAGGATTCTGAAGAAGACATCTACTCGGAGCACCATTCCTGAAGCACTGAGGGTAGCTCACATCATAGCTTCTGGACTCACGAGGTCAGAAGAAAAGATTTAAATGAGTCGAGATTATCGGAAAGGAAACGACAGGTGATAGCATGGAGTTCTGTCCTAAATGTGGAACAAAGTTAACTCCAACTAAGAAAAAAAAGAAGGGAAAAGTCACCATAGTACTTTCGTGTCCAAAGTGTGGCTACAAGAAACCAGCCGCTTTGGCGGCCGTGCCAAAGCTCATTGAGCATACGCCTGAAGAGCGCATTGCCGTGATTGGGAAAAAGGAGCAGAAGTTGAGGACTCTACCTACGGTTAGGGTTGAATGTCCTAAGTGTGGGAATATGAACGCTTATGTCTGGCAAGTTCAGACCAGGGGAACAGACGAGTCTTCAACACAGTTCTTCAGGTGCACAAAGTGTAGCTACACCTTCAGAGAGTACAGCTAGAGTTCTTGTGTACACGGATGTGAGACTGCTTCTGCAAAGAGGAGTTCACAAAGAGTTCTCTAAGTGAGTCTTCTCAACTGCTCGACTGTGCCTATGAAGGTACTATCGAGAAGAAACAACTCAGCGCCCTCTATATCGACGCTCTTGGAACGCAGGATCGGACCAATAAATCCCCTTGATCTCGCACCTTTTCCTACACTTTTTGTGTTAATCGTTTGTCCTCCTAGAAAATCGTTGAACGAAGGCATTATGAAGAAAGTCTTCACCCTCACTTCCACATCAAACTTCTTCTCTAACAAGCCAACAGGATTGGTATCGACTTTGATTCCCAGATATTTTAGAAGAGACCTTGCCAATCGAGCTGTATCACATCGGGTCTTAACCCAAACCTGCCTCCTTATCCTAAAACCCAGAGGGCCACGAAAGGCAACCACGGGATGGACATGACCCATGATGAGAGTCTGACACTCAAGAAGCTCTGGAGCCGGCCAAGCATGTCCGTGGAAAAGCCCCACGTCTCCGACCACAACTCCCTTTGTGGGCAGTACGTCTACACCTATGGGCAGTAGAGCCATGAGGTTTCCATCGTGGTTTCCTGGTATGACCTGGATATCTGGAACCTTCTCACCTAGGGTCTCAAAAAAGTCTGGAACATCTCGCCATTCCTCCGTCTTGACCCTTGCTATCGCATGTTTCACGTCACCGAGAAAGATAACGCCTGTTGGTTCGCAAGATTTGATGAGATGCAGCATCTTAGTCAGAATCTTTAGTGTCTGAGATGGAACATGAATCCCCTTCTCTGCTAGTGCGGCTTCCCAGCCTATGTGGAGGTCCGCTACCACTAGGATTCTTTTGGAGTCCTCTTGTAGAAGCAGAGCTGGATAGGGTTCTATTGGCTTCAACTAGGAACACTCTACTTGTTACCCACACACTCTTAGTTAAATCTGTGCGAAAAGAAGATTTCTGCAATCTACTATGCACACATGTGAATTTCGTCAAATAACAATTGCGCAAGCGAGGGTTCTAGACTAAAAATCTTCTGACAACTTCATAGAGTTGTTTGTTTGCCGCGGCTATGAATGACACTTGTTGAGTAGGCGTTAATGGAGCACTGAGTTCTTTTCCTTCTGGTGAGGTCATCGTTCCTCCAGCTTCGAGTAGTATTAGGTAGGCTGCGGCTACGTCTGTAACTCGTAGTTTGCCTCTTATGTCGATAAATGCATCCGTTGTGCCGTCAGCTACGTAACAGATTTCCAGAGCATTGGCTCCTAGATGTCGGAGATGTTTCGTTTTTTGGAGTAGAGTGATGAAGTGAGGTGTGAGTTCCCCCTTCTTAGGTGTGCCCAAGTCCATGCCGATCACCGCTTCGTCGAGCGAGGATTTCTTGGAGGGGCCAATTTTCTGCTCATTTCGGTACGTGCCTTGACCGCGTCTTGCGGTATATGTGATGTTGTGGAGTATGTCAGATACGAGCGCGGTGTCTATGTCTCTGAAGTTTCTGGTTTTTGATGTCGCCAGTGATGTGGCTACGAACGGCAATCCACGGAGAGCATTCGTTGTGCCGTCTATTGGGTCTGTTGTGAGATAGTATTCAGAAGGCTCTCGACCGATTCTGTTGGTTCCAGACTCTTCGCTGATGAGGATACATGATGCCTCGCTTTTCTCCAAGACTTCGATTAGGGCTTTCTCTGCGATCAGGTCGATTTTCTTCATCATGTCCCCACCGGCGCCTCTGCCATAAGTTTCAGCGGCTTCCGGTTTTGCGATGAGGGGCAGAGCCTTTTTTCTTATGTTTTGGGCGCAGTCTTTCAGGATTGGTAGCCAATTCATCGCTATTCTGCCCTTACACTGAATGTGTCTTAGCATCTTTTAAACATGAGCGATGGATGGCTATTCCAAATACATTTCTAGCACTTTTGAGCTGGCTATTTTGAACAAACAGACTATCTTGAACGAAATCTTAGCCTTGTGAAAGGCAAAATCGTTAAAAACCATCTATCCGTATCTTCTTGGGTATTTGTGTTGAGGTGATTTGTTTGAGCGATTTATTAGGGATATACCTGCTGAACCTAGTGATTACGGTGGCTATGTTTGTCGTTTTGGTGTTTCGTGCCTGGGTAGAGTTTAAGAATTATAGGATAATGTGGAGGGAAATGGAGTGGAGAAAGACCTATGAGACGATCGGAAGAATCGTGAGAGCTGAAAAGGACATGTTCACAGGAGTCAAGGGCGGAGAGGAACTTTACAAAATACTCTGCGAAATATTTGGAGAACCTGAAGAAGTCTAGATTTACAGATTCTAGGGAAAGTGCCAATCGCCAATCATCTTTTTTGGCATACCAGATTTCTCTTTGCCATACCTGCACAGGGGCTTTGTCAGGTGTCTCTGAGATCTTGGGGAAGTAACGTAAATCTTGGGATCGAGATTCCGCTTGTATTCAACAGCCACCTTCTCTAGCCTCGAGGATCGGAAGCCGCATTTCTCGCATCTGAAGCCCTTCTTCAAACCCATAGACTTCATCCTCCTCCCACATCGGGGACACCTCGGATTATGTAGAACAACCCTCGGAGCCAACTTCAGAATTCGCATCTTCTCCAGATTAATGGTTATTGGATACTCGGACGAAGGAGGTCGAACACCGCCGTAAACTTCGACAAGATCTTCTCCCACAAGCTTTCTCGCAACAGCCTGAAGCGTACCTGTCGGTTCGTAGGCTGCACAATCAATCTTCCCAGTTTGGTCTCGGATTGTGAAGATAACATGACCTCCAGTTATGACCTTCGGCCCTCCTGCGACAAGCCCTTGAACCGCCACGGGGTTGAAGGGGTCTACCTCGCTGATTGATCTAACACTCCGCAGATGAGCGTCTGTTCCATGATTCGTCCTAAAGATCACCCATCTCTCGACTGGTTCCTCTGAATGAACAATCTGATGGGCTCTTCTAACAGCGCGGGGATTCTCTCCTCGGATTCCGTAGAGTATCGGATCTGGACCGCGGGGCGTTATGAGTACTCGTGATGTCTCCGGGTCTATGTTGTTGAATGTTAGTGGTAGAGTTCTCTCGTCCATTTCAACAATTGATGATTGCTCTATTCTTCGAGGCGTGCCGCGGTTTTCCGGTGTTCGATATGCCATAATCTCGTAGGTGTGATCTTCTTCAAGATTCTCTCCTATCGCTGCCAAGCCCCCGATTATGCCCCGCCCCTTTTTGAAACCTACAGCCTCAGCCTCAAACTTATCAACAAGCTTCAAAGCTTCCTTCAACTTGACCACCCCTTGTATGGTTCTCTTCGCGAAGGCTCTGACCTGCTTTGGTATGTGATTGAAAAGAAAGACTACCCCTGGGTCTGTCCCGTCATATCTGAGGTCGGCGTTCTCCTCAACCTCTTTGATTACCGTGTCCTTAATCTCTTCCACAAGTTTCTCATTGCATCTGACTCTTAAACAGAGGGCACCGTTGCCTCGAGTCTTCCAGGGAACGTTTGGATTGAGCCGAACAAGGTTTGGATAATCTGTGAATAAAGCTCCCAGTCTCTGCAGTTTCTCAACGAGTATCGCCGCTACATAGGTTGTGCAGCCCATCCTAGGCGAGTCTGTGTCATCGAATCCAATGTACATCCTAGTCATTAGTACCCAGCACACATTTATGAGAAGAGTCAACTGATAAGAATCTTCTTTGCCAATGACAGCGCAAAAAGAGGAGGAGGGGGATTAAGAGGGTTCCTCGATCACAATCATAGTCAGCGTGGATCGCACCTTGTCTAATCGTCGGATATGCCAGGTCACAATCTCCTTCAGCTTATCCATGGTCTCAGCACCGATTTTGGCAATTATATCGTAAACTCCGTAAACGGTGTTGGCCTCTTCTACACCATCAACCTTCTTCAGCGCTGTCAGAACCTCACTCTCAGACCCAATCTCCGTGTTCACTAGCACAAATGCCGTTGGCATGATATCCTTCTCCTTGGCTTATGAATGGGTTGATACCCTAAAAATCTTTTTGTGTATAAGCAGGGGTCTTAGTTAGTGACATTGCCTTTTGCTTGTTCAAGGATGCTGTAAGTTATTGCTATCAGAGGTTCTTTTGGATTTTTAAAACCCAGTATAAGAGAGGTAACACCCAAAATCTTAGAACCAGACCTCCACTGATAAGTAGAACACCGGCCTCCCAGCCAAAGATAATTGAGACATTAAACCTCGCAAACATGTACCATTGCAAGATTAGTAGCCCCCCCAATAAGATCAGAAAGTAACCTACCGGGGCAAGGGTCTTGTAATGAGGCAACAGCTCTTTTCTCACGTAATCCTCTCCCTTCTTTGAAAGCTTTATGTCATCTCCCTTTGTCTCAAAGAAACCAGAATAGTTCAGAGCGTAGTCGATGCCACCTGCACTATATCCGAGAAGATTTTTCAATGTTGAAATTCTAACATCAGGCCTTAGATCATATTTGCTTCTCAGGTAAACGAGAAATATGAGTTCGCGTAGCATGTCTCCTCTGACTCTCTCTTTCTCTCCTTTTCCCATAACCTGCCTCCTAGATATCGGTTAACCGACATGAGATTGGTGTCACAGTCGGTTAAAAAGTTTATACGATATCCACACTTATTTTATTAATGGGAAGGTTACCTCCTCTAGGACCAGATCCTTATTCTTTCTCGCCGTGGAGGCGGGAAAGACAGGTAATCTTCCTGTTGCTATAGTTTTTCTTTCAATTGCTAGTTGAGAGCTTTGGTGTGCCGCCGAATCTTATCCTACAAAAATGCGGATTCGCATTTCAGCGACTATAGAGTCTCTAATGGTAGTTCTCGCATGCCTTCTAATCCTTGGTCTTATCTAGACGAGCATATGTGGCACGCTTGGTGTCAATGGAGCAGTGGCCAGACTCATGCGTAAGGCTTTCTCCTTGTCAGCTCTTTGTTCCCACAGAATTTTAGATGAGTCGTCGATGATGACTAGATTCTGATCAATGGTGTCTTCGAGGGTGTCACAATTGCTTATGAAGTAGTTGAAGAACGAAAACAACAATGGATACGTCTATAGCATACAAAAGTATGGCTCCAAATATGTAATATGTATAGCTGGCTCTTCTCAAAGGGGCGGATAGCCACCAAGATCTAGCTTCATATTGAATGTAGAGTCCAAAAAATATAGGTAATAAAGCTAATGCTACAGCCTGTAAATAGAACTTCAACCTTGACGTTGATTTCACAATTCCAACACCTTCAAAACCTCACATTCTCTTTTCCTGTCTCGCACTCATAGTTCATACTTTCATCTTTATGTCTCCGTCATACAAAAAAAGAGGGGAGATATTTGTTCGTTTATCACCCTATACATGCTCTCTTGGAAAGGCGTGTTGGCCACTGTATTTTCACTGATGTCACTGTTTTGAGGAATACAACCGCGATCGTTACGAACACAGCCACGGGGAGTGTAACTCTTACGGCGAAGTTTAACCATGAAACTACTGATTCGAGCAAGGTGGCCTCATATGGCTCTACGCAAACTCCTTTGAAAGGAGTGTTTATGATATTGTTGGTTGTCCATAATGCAGATTCCCCTGAAACTGTACTTGCTTCAGCATAGATATAATACGAGCCAGCAGAGGCGCCTGTGGTATCCCAAACGAACGATAGCGTGACGCGATCTCCTGCAGCCAAATCCTCAACCGTTTCTATTCCAATGAAGAGTTCCTCGCCAGAACCTCCCATCTGAACGGAGTACGCTTTGACATCGAATGCTTCTGTGAAGTCTCCCAGGTTTTCAGCTATGACGGTAATGCCCACAGGATCCCCTTGAACACAGTAGTAGTCGTTCGTTGAGATATGAGTGACGGCTACATCATGAACTTCTGCGTTAGCAAAGAAGCCATCTTCAAGAGTTGATGTTATCTCGTCTGCCCACTTATCTGAAATTCGTGTGTCTTCTCCTAGAACTATACCGGATTTACCATAGTCGACGACTTTGAAGGTGACGGTAGCTAGGATTCCTGAGCCATCAGCTAGATACCCATCATTGGGTGGAGTAGCCTCAAACTGGATGAAGGCTCCGTAGAGTTTCAGTTCGCCAGCTTCGTTGTCGAAGCCAGCGCCAGGAGCCACCTCCACTGGATGCCTGTCGGGGTCGGTGTCTTTGCCCAAGAAGGGGCCGTTCTCAACGCTCACTCCTTGTATGACATTGGGGTTGAAGCTTAACCAAAACTGATATGCCCAAAGATTTTCAACATTTTCGACTACTATGTTAACCGTGAACTGTGTGTCTGGTACCATGGCTGGATCCGAGATACTCGCTGGATCAACATAGACTGTCGCTTCGGAAGAAGCTGCTGAGTAATCGATCATCATTACGCCAATTATGGCCAGCGCGATAAAGACAGTGAACACTAGGTTTTTTCTTCTCATCTCGTCACCTCCTCAAGTTTGTGTTAGGTTGGTCCAAAAGAGCAAGGAGCTTAGAGCGCTCATCTTCATCTGGAAGATATTTTCCATAATTACTACCTCTAGGACCAGAATTATTTTAAACTCGAAAAACCATTTAAAGTTTTCCTCTGGTATTTTGATAACCTCTTCTGGATGTCGGTTAACCGAAACTAGTTTTATCATCCTGATCGGTTAAGAGAAGTCTGACTATCGAACGAGCGTATTATTTGTCTCCTTTGATTGAGTCAATCGACCTCTAGTTACGACTTGTAGGTAGAAGGTCTGGATTTAGGTTTAGCTGATTTAGGGCTGAATTTGATTATGTGATCGAAATACCCCAAAATATTTTTCTTACGAACCCTAGATGGAAATCAGAGGGGGCTATAACATGATAACGAGTAGGCAAATGAGAGCCTTAGAGCTGAACTCTGAATATTTCGGGGTCTCTAGACTCCAGCTCATGGAGAACGCTGGGAAAGCTGTAGCTGATGAGATCGCTTCGCGTTTTGAACAGAAAGATACACGAGTCACTATCGTATGCGGTTTGGGCGGGAATGGCGGGGACGGCTTTGTTACGGCCCGCCACCTCGTCTGCCTGGGCTTTGAGGTTGAGGTGATGCTTTTAGGAAGGTCTAAAGACATTGTTGATGAGGCTGCACGAAAGAACTGGTTTGCCCTGCAGGCATTGAAAAATACTATGGCCTTTTGTGAAATCTATGATTCCACACTCCTTCCAAGGGTCGAAGCCGATGTCGTAGTGGACGCGCTACTGGGAATAGGGTTAAAGGGAGTCCTACGTCCTCCCTTATCGAAGGTTGTTAAGAAGATAAATGAGGCGAAGGCCTTCCGGATTTCAGTGGATGTGCCCACAGGGGTGATCTCTGACTCTGGCAAAATACTAGGCGAAGCGGTGAAGGCCGATCTAACTGTCACGTTTCACAAGATGAAGCCGGGCCTGAAGAAGGCCAAAAAACATGTTGGGGAGCTCGTGGTAAAAGACATAGGCTTGCCCGAAGAGCTTGAACGCTTTATAGGTCCTGGAGATGTTTCCTTGGTGGTTAGGTCTCGCCCCCCTGAGGCCCATAAAGGGGATTTCGGCAGGCTTTTGGTTATTGGCGGAAGTGAGGTCTTTTCAGGTGCTCCTGCCCTAGTCGCCCTTTCCGCTCTTCGCGCTGGTGTGGACTTGACTTATATTGCCACTCCCGAGAGAACGGCATATGCTGTATCTTCCATGGCCCCTGATCTTATCACTGTAAAGCTTGAAGGAAGCCATCTCAATCCGCGCAACACCGCCGTTATTAAGCGGTACTTGGAGATCTCGACCGCCGTTGTCATGGGTCCTGGTTTGGGCCTGCACAAAGAGACTAAGGATGCGGTGGTGAGTGTTGTTGAAATGATAGAACAGGATGGGATTCCGTTGCTTCTGGACGCTGATGGACTTAAGGCTTTCGCTGAGTCTAAGCGGAAGATAGGGACGCCCCTTGTCTTGACACCCCATGCAGGGGAGTATCGATTGTTAACGGGTAAGAAGTTGCCCATGGACTTTGAGGAGCGGGTGGAGGAGGTGAGGAATACCGCGCGCAAGCTGAAGGCAGTGATTCTATTGAAGGGACACGTAGACGTAATCTCAGATGGAGAGAACATCAAGCTCAACTTTGCGGGTAACCCTGGAATGACTGTGGGTGGAACGGGCGACGTTCTGTCCGGGGTTGTAGGTGCCTTCTTGGCGCAGGGAGCTAATACATTTGAGGCTGCAGCGGCTGGAGCCTTCATAAACGGAGCAGCCGGAGATTTTGTGCAGAGCGAGAAGGGCTATCACATGGTTTCAACGGATTTAATTGAGTGGATTCCACGGGTTATCGACAATCCCATGTCTCATATGAAGGTGCGCAAGAGTGCACTCTGAGAATGTTGAAATTACAGTCTACAACGCGAGGCAGTGCGACCCAAAAAAGTGTACCGCCCTAAAGCTCAAACGCCATCAACTCGTCAGAATCGTTCGTCAAGTCAGATGGCTGCCACGAGGAGCTGTTATTCTGAATCCATTCTCCAAGAGGGCTTTCTCTCCAGCGGATAAGGAGAGACTAGAGAGTAGAGGCTTAGCAGCCTTAGACTGCAGCTGGGTGCATGCTGACGACGTTTTTGAGCTCTCAGTGCATGGTGCTTCGCGTTGTCTCCCTTATCTTGTTGCTGCGAATCCCGTTAACTATGGGATACCTACTAAGCTGAGTACGGTGGAGGCATTAGCTTCAGCTTTGTACATTGCTGGTCATAGAGATGAGGCGAAGTGCCTGCTCTCCATATTCAAGTGGGGTCCAAACTTTATTGAGTTGAATCGTGAGCTTCTGGAAAGCTATGTCCATGCTAGGGATAGTGCTGAAGTTGTCGAGCTGCAGGAACGGTTTATTCCCTAATCGCGACCGACAAGACAAGAAAAAGGATGGAAGTCGCAATTCAGGATTTCTATTGATTCGGTTCACGTTTCACTAAACATTTAAGAACTCTTTGTCCCTTTTTAATCAAAAGGAAGAGAGCGTGTGATCTTGGTTTTTGGCTGGCTTAAGGATCTTTTGCGAGTCTACACATGGAAGGAGTTTTGGATGGTGATAAGCGTGCCGACTGCACTTATGGGTGTCTGGTTTCTATTCTGTTTCTTACTAACCATCCCCATCATTGTCATCAGAGCTATAGCCATCTGGTCACTGATATTCATCTTGACGTTGGGAAGTATCACGGTTGATGCCTTAAGGAAGCAACAAGCCAAGAAGTGATCGTACTTACTCCTGAATCAGTTAATTGATTTTCATTCAGTAAAGAAGGGCTGGTGTGCTGGTCGTAACCCGTCTTTGGGCTAAGTAATACTCCTTCATTCGTTTCTCCATAAGACTTTTCATTTCTTTTCTCTCCTATGAATCTGGATAATAAAAGCTCCAGAGGGTTGTTTTCCCGTTACAAGGCGATATTTCCTTAACTCTTCCTCTGTAAAACTCAAGTGAAGAATCAGTTTCTTCTTCTTTGTTTGTTGTAGTCGTGCCTTCATCTCGTTTCGCCTATGTATAAAATACCATAGTCCTTTATAAACATCGATTGATCGATTTTGTGTGTGCTTTGGTCCCTGAGAGGGGGGCGCATCGCATATCAGGATTGTTTCTGAGGATGTTTAAAATGCGATTGCGGGCGGGAGTGGCGGATGACACTCCCCCCTTTGTTTGTCGTTTAGGTATGGATGTATGTTGTTGTTCGTCTTTTCAAGAGGACAGAGTTTGTGGGTGCGTGCATGCATAAAGTTTATAGCAGAAGTGCTGCAAACGGCACTCGCAAGGAGTGTGAATGAATAAATGGTAGTGAAGGCAGGAGAGAAGGCTGGTCTCTCGGTATTTGGCTTTATCTTTGCTTGGGCTGCTTTGTTCTTTATGCTTTCAAACTTCTTTGAGCTGTTTCCCAAGGAGAGCATAGTTTGGTGGATATTTTGGGTACTTTTTGCACTTTGCGTGCTGGGCTCTTCTATCTTCTTGGGAGTAGGGTTTGGAGCAAAAATAGTAGAATCAAAAGCAGCGTGAGACAGCTAACCTTCCCTTTTTTCTAATAAGTTTGGACAGCGCGCGCAATCATTTCTCTTCTATACAGAAGCAGATGCAATCTACTTGCCTAAGTTTCTCTTTGGCTCTTTCCAATTCTTTCTTGGTCAGATGGCATCCTATAGGTTTGAATAATTCAACTTTGTAGTTCTTTGACAGATGCTCAAGTATTCGTCTCCATTCTTTCATTGTGAAGTATCCTCCTTTTCCTCTGACCTTATCATTATCCTTTTCATTCGGGTCAAAGTATTCGTAAACTATCACTTTTTCCCCATACTTGAAGAAACGCTCGAAAATCTCCGCCTCCTTGAATTCGTAGATGCAACATTTTTCGTCTTCTCGATGTTGTTTATGTTTCGAAGGTTCATGTTTCGAACCACGTTTGCCCGCAATGCACTTTCCGGTTCTCAGATGGTGCAGAGTTTTGCTAATCAGAATGATGTCGAATTTATCTTCACCGATTACTTTATTCCGGATTTTCGCGAGTTTGATATCATCAAGGAAGTCACAGGTATAGAAGTGGATTTCTGTTTCTGTTAGAAGTCTTGAGTCCTCTGCAATGTTTCCAGCGAATGGGGGTTTATCCAGAGTTATGCCTATGATTTTTTGAGGTTCATATTTGAGAGCAAGGTAAAGTGGCTTGACACAATCGGTTCCCACATCCAAAACAGTCTTTCCTTTAAGACCTTGTTTTTCAAAGGCGTCAACCATATCACTTAATTCTTCTAAAGGGTTCGTCCACCATACCCAATCTTCCCAATCTTCTTCCTCAGCTTCTTCCTCACACTCCTCTCTTTCTTCTTTTTCGCCCTTCTTACTTGCCATAGATTTCCCTCATGTCACAAACAGTTAGGTTTTGAAACACTCTTGAGCCTTTCCGTTCACCTATCAACGTGACGTAGTGACACACCACAAAATGCACCACAACTACATATATGTAACTTACTAAGATGTTAGAAAATCTCTTAGGAAAATTGAGATTTTTGTGAGTTTAGTTTTGAAAAAACCCTTATGCGCGCGCACCTGTGGGTAAGGCATTCATTGTGGGTGGGGGAAGGGGATATAAGGGGAAACTGCACTTCGGGGGGTTTCCCCCTGTTTTTGAGTGCGGTTCGGTGTGGGGGCGGGTGGTGGGTTTGAATAGCAAAGCGACCAGCTTTGCAGATAGCATTGACAAGATGGTTGGCGTTTCTTCGCCCAAGTCTCACACTTCACTTGATAGTTGCATACATGATGAGCGTTTTTTGAAGGAACGTCTTTGCATGCATGGTTCTTATCTAATAAGTTTGATCTCAAATGAGAACTTCTTGCCAGTTTCTGTGGTTAACTCTATTTTCGCCATCTCCGCCGATCTTTCATACCAATTGGACAGAGTTGGAGAAATCTCAATGTCTTTCTGTTCATTCGGTTGTAAGGTGAAATTCTCAAAAAGAGACTGACCCCCTAGCTTTACTTCGGTAACTTTGGTTGACGTACCACCTGCATTTGTCACAACAACGACCATGGTGTGTTTCTTGAAATACACATCGGAAGTTAGGTTTTCTGCTTCAAATGCTTCTCTATGAGATTTGAACGGCTCTGGCAGCGAGCCATAATACAATTCCTTGTCGATGTCAAACCCTTTTGTGTCTTCATCAAATTGAGCAATCACAATCCGCTTCCTGTCTAAGAAGCTCATGATCGACGACCTATCTTTGACAAACCGTCTGATCTCTTCAGGGATCGCCTTGGTGGACACCAATAGTGAGTATTTCGCGTCAAAGATTTCTGCTTGTTCTTTCGCTTGAAAAATATCCCTAATCGTGATGGCTTTTGCCTTTACTTCAACGGTGATAAGATCTGTCGCATATTGGGTCTTGACAAATCCTGTTAGATCAGGAAAGAAACCTTCAACTTTTATGATATAAAGAGTGTCCTTTGAAAAGTGTCTTTTCAGCCTATTCGTAAAACGTTTGTTCGCAGTTTTTTCAAGGTAACAATCACCCAAGCAACAAAAAGCTCTTTTCAGAGCTAACATTATAGGTTCATAGAAAGGTTCTTCCTTTTCGAACGCTCGCTTAGGCATATCGGTTAGTCTGTGAAGGAGTCGATAAATGTCTTGCGCGCCCTCAGGAGAGAAAGCATGATCTGAGGTGGACAAGCGTGGAAAGAGAATTTATTATGTAGCAAATAAATTCTTTACAGTTAGAGTGAATGGAATATGGTAGAACACACATACTTTGTAAATGGGATTCCCGCACTTTATGAAGCACTGAAAAAAGCAGGTAGAGAAGAAGAAGCCAAAGAGTTGGTTAGGAACTTTCTAAGCACATCCTTTTCTTCAGATTTGGAAAGGAAAGTGGAAAGGCTTCGTCGATTACCTACGGGCATATTTCCTGCTGACAAACCGTACTTTAGGCTTTTTTGGGAATTGAATCAGGTATTCATCAGTGGATTATACTACTTTACTGTGGTCGCAGCAGGAGTCTTGTGTGAACGCATGTGCCATGACATACTTGACAAGCACTCAGTCGTACCTAAGAAGAACGCTTGTCTCCACGACCTAATCGCTCTTCTGTCAAAGAAGCATCTGATAAAGAAGGATTCTGAAGTGGAAATGATTGAAATAAGGAAAATGCGGAACGCATACGTTCACCCAAGGGAGAAGAAGAAGGATGTCGAAAAAGACGCCTTGGAAATGATTGAAAGAACAGCGAGGATTCTGAAAAATGAGTTTCAGGTTTAGATTCTTTAAAATGAGTCTAAGAAAGCAGAAATCAACGTTGGAAACGCCCTCATATCTTTTCCTTACAGACTCCTCGTTTGTATGACAAATGTACTTCTTGAGCGGGTTTCGTGCCTCAAATATTTCTCTCTTCTTACCTTCACACTCTGATTTTTTTGCCTTGAGTGGAGATGCAGAAACTAACAAATTTAATCCATGCATGCTTCTTTTTGTGCCTGCGAAGGGAGCGAAGCGACCTGAGCTTTGTTGCATTGAATCAATTGAAGAAAAAGGGGGGATTAAGTCTATTTCCGTTTGCGGAATAGTTTGAATCCGTCTTGTTCTGTCACGTACTCGAATCCTGCTTCTATGAGTTCGGTGGATTGTTTGACGGTGGCGGCGGTTCTGCATGTCCATTCATCGTCATTAAGGTTAATCAGTTGGGTGTAGATCAGGGTTGTCTCTATCTTCTTATGTCCTAGCTGTTGCTTGACAAGTAAGATGTCTCTTGTTCTTGCATAGAGCATGGTTGCGAAATAATGCCTAAGATCATAGAGTCTTATGGTTCGTAGTTCTGGCTTGCCTAGTTTCTCAGCTAGGTTGTTTCTCATCTGTCTGTAGTATTTGCTGTAGTTCTCTGCGTTGCCCTTGAACAAGTTATCTTTTGGGGTTAGCTTTTTCTGGTCTATGTGTCTTTGTAGCATTGTCTTGGTGCTGGTGCTTATCTTCAATTTTCGGGGTGCGCCATGCTTGGCGGTTGTGGGGTAGATAAGGCGTTGTTCAAGGTCTATGTCTCGCACTTTGAGGTTGGATAACTCGACAGGTCGTAAGCCTGTTTCTTTGCTGATTGACAGTTTTAGGCTCATGGTGGCTCTTGCGTTGGCTATCAGCATTTCGACTTGTTCTTTGGTGGGTATTCGTACAATCTTGCGTTGTTGCTTGTAGCTTGGCATTTCCCATTTGATGTTATAGTAGTCACAGTATTTGTTGTAGGCTAGGCATAGGTTCTTTTTGTATCCGTCTGAGATTTGCAGGCTTGCGATAAACTGTTTTACTGTTTCAGGTTTCTCTAAGTCGGCGTGTTTGCCTAAGCGTATTAAGGCTTTGTCTGTGAGTTCTATAGTGTAGTCGCTGTATCCGTTGTTCTTCATTTTGACTAGCAATGGTAAAACAGCATGGGTTACGGTTGAGAGGGCTGGTGTGCTGGTCGTAACCCGCCTTTTGTTCGAGACGGCATTCAGCTAAACGGGCTACCCGCGTCTCCCACAGAAACTCACGGACGCCTATTTGCCCTTCCACCCTGCAGGTCAGCCGTTTCAACGCTCCCATCTAGCATCCTCAACGACTTAACACATATCATAGTCCTATCGCGGATGGACGTTCCGTTTCTGTTCTGGAGCCAAGATTCTCGTCTTATGCCCTTACGGGCATTACAGTTCTGTGTGGTGGGCGGAGTTTCCTCAAACGCTTCATGCGTTCGAAAGCCGTCCGCCAGCTCACCAGCCCATATGATAGTTGGAGGCGGCAGGCAATAAGAATTGCGCGTGTGTATTATGAAGTTTCTCTGGCAACGGTCAAGATTCTCACGTAGTCGGCGGTGTCGTCGCAGCTGTCAGCTACATGCTCCATTTCCTCGATCAGATCCTTGATCAGCATGATTGTTGCAGCATCCATCTTATTCGAATGTTTAAGCATCAGTGCTTTTCCTTCCAGATATTTCTCGTCGATCGTGTGCTCTATGTCGTCGATTTTCTTCGCTAGCTCCATAGCCTTAGGTGGATCTGTTCCTAGCTTCTCGATTGCGCTACGCAAGGTGGTCGCGCACTTGACTAGTTCCGTGGAGGTGTCGGCAAAGTGTTCCCACATCTCCCGTGTAACCTCTGCTTCCAAGAGAACAAAGACTGCTCTCGCGGCGTCTTTGACGTGGTCCGCCATGTCGTCCAGTCTCTTCACTAAATGCATAATGTCTTCTCGGTCCTTGGAGGGCAAGCTGCCTCTCGTCAGTTCCTCGAAAATCGTTCTCCTGAGTTCGTCAATCTCATGTTCTACGGCAGACAATCTCTCGAAAGATGCCTTTGCTTCATCTTTTTTACCTTTTAAAGCTGCCTTTATCTCCTTTTCCAGTTCAACTACAGTGTCTATCGCCAAGGTCATCTGCCTGTCTGCGATCTCCAGAACCCTTGACTTGCGCCTTCGACGGAACCATCTTTCCATAAGATTTATTCTCCTGGATGAAAATCACGTTGATTTTTATCTATCAGCAGCCAGTATATTTAAGAATATTCTCATTCAAGGGCCAACTCCTCTTTCAAACCTTTCTTCGGATACGCAAAGACAAAGTTTTTCTCGACTGGAAAGCTAACCGTGACTTTCTCTCCAATGTCAAGCCATTCCGTCATCAATGCTGGTCGAACGACCACAAGCAAATCTCCGTTTTCAAGTCGAATCTCACATCTTGTATTGGTTCCCTCAAAACTAAACCTTTCAACTTGGCCGAAGAATGAATTCTCTCCTGCTTTTTTACCCCTCTTAATCGTGAGGACTTCCGGTCTCACAGCTACGACCACCTTGTCATTCCTTTCATGCATCTTATCTAAGGTTCGAACCAATAGTCCTGCACGGAGTTCAACAACGGATTCTTCTTCAGTCACCATTGAGACGTAGCCTTCCAGAAAATTCGATTCCCCAATGAAATGAGCTACGAATAAGTCTTGTGGCTTCATGTACAGCTCTTGTGGTGTTCCAACCTGTAGAATCCTCCCCTTCCTCATCACCGCTATTCTGTCGGAAATAGCCATGGCCTCTGCCTGGTCGTGGGTTACATGTATGCCAGTTAACTTGAGGTCTTTCACGAACCTTCTCAGGTCGTACCTTAGTTCATTCCTGATCCTAGCGTCCAACTGGCCTAAAGGTTCGTCTAGCAACAGTAGTCTGGCACCAGCGGCAAGCGCTCTTGCTAGGGCAACCCTCTGCATCATCCCGCCGCTCAACTCTGAGGGATAGGCATCCAACCGCTCGAAGAGTCTGACCATCTCCAACATCTCGCGGCCAATTCTTTCTTTGTCCTCATCTTCCCACGCCTTCACCATTGGACCATATGTCACGTTGTCCCAGACATCCATGTGGGGAAAAAGAGCGAATGTTTGAAAGACGAATCCTAAACTTCTGTCCTCCGGTGCAACATCAGTAACAAGTTTGTCACCAATGTAAATTTCACCTTTATCGGGCTCCACTAGACCCGCGATCAGCCGAAGCAGAGTTGTCTTGCCACATCCACTTGGGCCGAGAAGAGAGAAATACTCATTATCCTTAATACGGAAACTTACATTATCCACTGCAACGATTTTTCCTCTGTCAAACGTCTTAGTCACGTTCACCAGTCGAACTTCTGGCATCATGAAGCCTCCCGGAGCTGATCCATGTGGGTGTTGAAATACCTTATCATCAGTATATTAGGCATGCTAACGTCTTCCTCTCGCTATAAACCTTAAAATTAACAAGATTATGAAGGAAAATATGACTAGAAAACCACAACCAAGACCCATGTCTAAGGAAGTGATTTCGCCCTGATTGAGCAGGTTTACCCAGTCCACCAGCAAGACCGGAGCCGTCCTCAACTCCTTTACTACCGCAATAGTAGCGCCAGTCTCATCTACGCTTCTTGTAAACATCATAATGGCCCCCGATAGCAGGGAATACTTTGTCAAGGGTAAGATGATGGTTTTGAAGACGCTGAATGGTCTAGATCCAAGCGTTCTTGCTGCTTCTTCTAGTTCTTCGGGGATTCTTTCAACGGCCGCTGACATAGACCTCACGAAATAGGGATACGTAATGGAAAGGTGTGCGAAAATCAGTAGCCAGATTTCAGGTACGAATGCAAAGTTTTCTGTCCAGAAGATGCTAAGAGAAACTCCCAGAGCTGTTGAGGGGATGATCATAGGGATATTGACTAATACGTCTAAAATCGTGGAGGGTAATGCGCCGATTCTTCCTCTCGCAATAAGAATGGCCATTGGAAAACTGATTGCAACATTTAGGAGGGTTACGACGGTCCCCACGAGATACGACAAGGCGAGACTATGCCAGTATCCTTCCCAGGGGTATACGCCTGCTAATGCCTTGTTTAAGGTGCCACTGAAGATGGCATATCCTGTTGGCAGGGTAACGAAAAGCGCTGGGATGAGAACCATAAGAAAAAATGCTAGAAGGGTTAAGCCGTTTCTTAACGTCACAACGCCAGAACTACTGAGTTTTTTCTCGGTTTTTGGCCAAACTTTCTTGATGGGCATTTTCAGTCTGGGAACCAAAAATCTGATAGCTGTATATATCAGGCAAGCAACCGCTATCAGAATGAAACTGACGAAGACCAAAGCCCCCTCATAGCCCAGCTCTTTGGCGTTCTTAATGAAAATCGGCCCGTGTTGGAAGGCACCTGCAACCATCATTGTTGCTCCGGTTTCTGAGATTGACCTTGCAAACGCTAACGTGAACGCCGCAACTAAAGAATATTTTAAGAGTGGAAAAGTGACAGTTCTGTCGGCTGTGAAGGGCGTTGCACCTAGGGTTCTGGCTGCTTCCTCATATTCTTGCTTGTAGTCAAGGAGAGCCCCAACCATTACCCTGACTATGGATGGATATGAAAATGCAAAGTGAAGCAAGATGACGAGAATCCAGCCTGGCGAGATCAAGCTTTGGACTCCGAAGAGTGAGGAAATGCCTTGAGGTTCGCTCCAGAACAATAATAAAGAATATCCAAGCGTTACCGTTGGAACGATGAAAGGAATGTCCGCGAGCGTGTCGAGAACATTCAACCATCTGGATTGTCCCCTTGCTATAAACCAAGCCATTGGCAATCCAGCGATGATATCGATAATGGAGACGAAGATGGCTATGGCGAAAGAGGCGTAGATGGCGTTCATCGCGCTTGCCAGCAAGTCAGAATCTTCGAAGATCTGGGGTATCGTGTTCCATTTGAGAATTATTCCAAGGATGGGGGGGAGCAGGATTAATGCGAAAAAGAAGGCAACAGAAGATGAGTAGACCATGTATCGGATACCTCTCTTAGAAGATAAAGAATCAAGAAATCTTGTGATACCTGAGCGCGCCAATCTATTGTTCCGCCTTAGCTTTTTCTCATGTGTCGTGGCTTCCAAACAGCCTCTAGTTCCTTCCTATTAAATTGCTGTTCCCTTAAATCTTATCATAGAAGTCAGTCAACATAGGGAGATTGCTGGCTCCTGGCCTACCCTATGGGGGAAATGATAACAAAGCAAGACAGCCCGCTACCGTTTCAAAGTGTACTGCATAAAGACGAAAGCCAGCCAAAACATCAGCCTTTACGAATCACGAACCTCACTAAACTAGCATGCTCCGCTCTCTACATCGCGGGTTCAAAATTGAACATTCTTAACAGCCAAACCTCAAAATCCTTCTCACCGTCAGACCCGCCAAACAACGCACATAGACAGTTAGGGATCAAAAACCGTAAACACCACACTTATTAGGAACAAAATTAACAGATAGTAATGCAAAGGCGCCTTTGAGGTCGAATTCTATACAATAGACCTCATCTTTGCAGATGCAATCATCTATGATTGCGTAGATGATGAAGGGGAAAGTGATGCAAGACATCACGATGAAACCATGCAAAGGCCCACCTGAACGCCACACAGATACAGAAGGGTTAACCGATTAAGCCCGACATGTGACGCCGTCTGGTGGATGACTAGGCTTGAGTGCTGAAGAAGGGCGTGGCAAGCTGCGATAAGCCACGGGTAGCCGCATGCAGGCGTAGATCCGTGGATACCTGAATGAGACTTCTTGTTGCAGACTGCTAAGGCGGTCTGTGGCGCTCCCACAAGGGAGCGGGAACCCCCCGAACTGAAACATCTTAGTAGGGGGAGGAAGAGAAACCAATACCGGGATTCCCTGAGTAGCGGCGAGCGAAAAGGGAAGAGTCCAAACCGAACCTCCCAAGGAAACTTGAGAGGGATGTGGAGTTGAGGGTCCAGCCGCTCTTCTAACCAACTAAGCCGAAGTAGCCTGAAAAGGCTCGCCAAAGAGGGTGATGGCCCCGTAGGCGTAAACTGGAAGAAGGATGGGCTGGAATCCCAGAGTACCATACCTTGGCATGGGTTTGGGAAGCTGGAAGCCACTAACTTCCAAGACTAAATACGACTCAAGACCGATAGCACACTAGTAAGGTGACCGAAAGTTGAAAAGCATCCCGGAAGGGAGATGAAAAGAGCCTGAAACCAGATGGTAAGAGACGTATGCAGCCCGAAAGGATAGATCCCTCCGAAAGGAAACCATGGCAACATGGCGGTACGAGGGAGGGGGACCAGGGTTGCATTTTCCGTCTAGAAACACGGGCCGGGGAGTTCATGGCTTTGGCAAGCCTAAAGGTCAAACGGCCTGCAAGCAGAGGGAAACCAACAGGCGCACAACCAGCCTTTGGGCTGGCGAGGCGCGAGGTCTGAAAGGGCCTGGAGTCAAAGCTTTGAAACTAGAAACCGGGCGATCTAGCCCTGGGCAGGGCGAAGTCAGGCGAAAGCCTGGTGGAGGCCCGAAGGGGTACTGACGTGCAATTCGTTCCTCAGACCTGGGGCTAGGGGCGAAAGACCAATCTAGCCCGGTGATAGCTAGTTCCCTCCGAAGTGGGTCGCAGCCCAGCCCTGAGTGAGGCAGCCGAGTGGGGTAGAGCACTGATTGGGAGGTAAGGAGTCGGAAGACACCGCTTTCCCTTCAAACTCCGAATCCCTCGGCGCCATAGACCTCAGGAGACGGGTTCTAGGGCGTAAGGTCCTAGTCCGAGAGGGGAACAACCCAGACTGGGGTTAAGGCCCCAAAGTGCTGGCTAAGTGTTAAACTGAAAGGTGTCATCAGCCCCAGACAGCGGGGAGGTAGGCTTAGAAGCAGCTATCCTTTAAAGAAAGCGTAACAGCTCACCCGCCGAGGCTGATGGCCCTGAAAATGGACGGGGCTAAGCCAGCCGCCGATACCCTGGGGTGCAGCTTAGCGCTGCAATCCGGTAGGAGGGCGTCCCGACTGGGCGGAAGCTGGGCCGTGAGGTCCAGTGGACCGGTTCGGGATTGTAGATCCCGGTGGTAGTAACAGCAAAGAGAAGTGAGAATCTTCTCCGCCGAAAGGGCAAGGGTTCCCCAGCAACGCGTCGTCAGCTGGGGGTAAGTCGGTCCTAAGACCAGAGCTAACCTATCTGGCCGAAAGGGAAGCAGGTTAATATTCCGGCACCATGGAGATACACGCGGTGACGCAAGCTCAACGTCTAACGCTTTGGGGTAGGCTGAGCGAGGCCGTCGCCTTGTTTAACCATACTAAGCCTGGGGAGTGCCGTAATGGCGAGAACCAGGCTAAAGTGGGAATAGCCGCCCGTATTTAGGGCGGTTCAGCTGATCTCTGGAGTCCCTGAAAAGGACGCTGAGAAGGATTCTCCGTGGCCGTACCCAGAACCGTCACAGGTGTCCCTGGGCGAGAAACCCAAGGCGTGTCGGGTGCACACCAAGCGAGGGAACTCGGCAAATTAGCCCCGTAACTTTGGGAAAAGGGGTGCCTGCGTTTCTGGTTTCGGCTGGGACTGCAGGTCGCAGTGTCAAAGGGGTCCCGACTGTTTAATAAAAACACAGGGAGCCGCAAGCCCGAAAGGGTGTGAACGGCTTCTGAATCCTGGCCAGTACAGGTACCTAAAACCTGGGTTCAACCGGGCTAAGGGCCTGCAAACGCCGGGAGTAACTCTGACTCTCTAAAGGTAGCCAAATGCCTTGTCGGGTAAGTTCCGACGCGCATGAATGGAGCAACGAGGACCCCGCTGTCCCCGCTTGGTACCCGGTGAACCCACGTAACGTGGACGAACAGTCCACGAACTCCCAGCGGGAAGAGAAGACCCCGTGGAGTTTTACTGCAGCCTGCTGCTGGGATATGGCTGTGGATGCAGAGTGTAGGCGGGAGCCGCTTGATCCCGGTCTCTCCGGGGACTGGGGTAGGCAACCCTGGAACACCGCCCTTCCGCAACCGTGTCTCTCACCGGCGCCTTAAGGCGTTGGGACAACGGTAGGTGGGCAGTTTGGCTGGGGCGGCACCCCCTTGAAAAAATATCGAGGGGGCCCAAAGATCGGCTCAGGCGGGACAGAAATCCGCCGTAGAGTGCAAAGGCAAAAGCCGGTCTGACTGGATCCTCCATGGCAAGGGATCCAGAGGCGAAAGCCGGGCTTAGCGATCTTTCATGTCCTTATTAGTGAGGGCTGGAAGCGACAGAAAAATTACCCCGGGGGTAACAGGCTCGTCGCGGGCGAGAGTCCACATCGACCCCGCGGCTTGGTACCTCGATGTCGGCTCTTCCTATCCTGGCCTTGCATAAGGGGCCAAGGGTGAGGCTGCTCGCCTATTAAAAGGGAACGTGAGCTGGGTTTAGACCGTCGTGAGACAGGTCGGACTCTATCTGCTGGGAGTGCTGGTCGCCTGAGGGGAAAGGGTCCCCAGTACGAGAGGAACGGGACGTTGTAGCCAATGGTCTACCGGTTGTCCGATAGGGCACCGCCGGGCAGCTACGCTGTTGTGGATAAGGGCTGAAGGCATCTAAGCCCGAAGCCGCTCCCGAAAATAGGCGGCCATTCCGTGGCAGGAGACTCTGGCAACGGAGCCTCAGCCGACGGACGAGGGCCACCATAGAAGATGGTGTTGATGGAGCCGGGGTGTACGCGTCGAGATCTTATGGTCGAGGCGTTTAGCCCGCGGCCCCCAATCGCTCGAGGTGTCGGGCTGAAAAAGTTCCTTTTGTGTCTGGACGATATTTGGAGTGGGCTTTTGCATGTTCTTTTTCTGTCTTTGCTTGTAGGTTGTTTTCTGTGTATACGTTTTGAAAAGAGGCTCTTTCCGATTGTGCACGCCAAAATTTGTTTCCTATGGCGCTTTCTTGAGTGCTTCTATATAGTTTTGAATGATTCTTTCAAAGTCTTTTTCCCTCTCGTAGGATTATACTTTAGGAGTTTCTTGCTTTGTAATATCAACAGGTATCATTCGGTTAGTTGGGCCAGAAATAGCTTCAGATGATGTTATTAAGCAGGTGTGATGTGCAGAGAGCAAGGTGTCTAGAAGCCTATACGTATTATTTTTTGGGCGCAGTTAGTGATGAGCTTTAGGGTTTGTTTGGGCTGTTCGTTAGCTGATACATGGTTGTCGGTTCATCGTTTATTCTCTGTACTTTTGTTGTGATTTGGTCTTTCTCAAAGAGAGATTTTAGGGCGTTGTAGATCTGTTTCTTCGTGTTTTCTGGTAGTTCTTGGTGGATTTGGTTGAGGCTGAGTTTTTCGTGTTCCCGTAGGAGTTGAACGATCAGTTTCTCACGCTTCTTCTTAGAAACCATCCATAGACACCATGATTCCGTGATGCTTGTTGCCACTTTTACTATAACAATCCGACTATCAACGTCCATTTTGTATATAAAATAACCGCTTAGACGGAGATTGTTTTCCGGCAAATGCCTTGTGTGACGTCCTATTTTGTGAAAATGCGCGCACGTAGCGACAATGATTAATAGGTTAGATTTATTGATATTCGGTGTTGCATCCGTAGGGATGGGAAATTGAATATGTTTCAGTTGCTCGAAATCGATTTTCCAGATTTGTTCTCTCTAGAAAATCTGCTACTTATTGTCAGCGTAGCGATCATTATCCTGATCACTGTCATAGCTGACAGGTTGGTTCGAGGGGTTATATCGAAGTACTCGAAACGAGTAAGGCTGCAGGAACACGCTGAGAATATTCTTCGATTAATAGCTAGGCTTGTCATCGTTGCCGTTGGTGTCGTTGCTCTCCTTCAACATCTCGGTGTGGGGGTGGAGTGGTTTGTGGGACTCTCCGCCCTCACAGGAGCAGCAATAGGCTTCGCCTCAACTCAGACCGTTGGAAACTTCTTGGCTGGGCTCTACATCATGATCTCCAGACCCTTCATGGTTAGAGACTATGTGAAGATAGGGGATGTGGAGGGGGAGGTGCGGGAGATAACAATCAACTACACGAAGATATACACCCCAACCTACAACATCATGGAGATACCGAACAGGAAGGTTCTAGATAGTACTATACTCAACTACTCCACAAAGAAAGGTACAATCGACTATTCCCTCCAGATTGGTTTCCCCCATTCAGAAAACATAACGAACAAAGAGCTAGTCGCGGAATGCATCATGCCAGAGGTTGAAGAGTTTTACAACAAATACAGGGACATCCTTCAAAAGAAGCCGGAGTTGGGCATGTATAAAATGACCCGGCTGGAAAGAGGATTTCTAATCCGACTGTTCTTTCCGAAGGGCAAGATCAAAACCTTCTATGACATTCAGCCGGAGCTGATGCAAAACATAGTGAATAGCTGGGATGTTTACAAAATACATAAAATGGAGGCTGAGTAAGAGCGTCATTCAACATGAATACATACCGCATAAATTCTGAGTGCGAGGTGGAGAGCCAAAGACATACATTTTTTCAGTAGCGTGAAGTTCTCGAAAATCCTTATTAACCGCGAAAACAACGTTTATATTTGCAATACTAAAACGAATTGCAATGCCGTAATCATAAGGCGGCTTCAGCCAGACAGAAGGGCGAAACGCCCTTGGATGAAGGAACTGACCTCCATTTACGGCAACAAAGATGAAGACTTAATGCGTGCGCATTAGGTCTGAAGAAGGCTTTGGCGCAAATCCCCAATTCCAGTTGGCCAAGCGGCCAAAATTTGCATTAGAACTCCGGTTGATCCTGCCGGACCCTACTGCTATCGGGGTGGGACTAAAACATGCTAGTCGAGCGTCTTCAAGCTATGGTGAGGACGCGGCGAACGGCTCAGTAACACGTGGCCAACCTACCCTTAGGACGGAGACAACCCCGGGAAACTGGGGCTAATCCCCGATAGGTGAGGACGCCTGGAATGGTCCTTCACCCAAAGGATGTTGAAAGCATGCTTTTCGGCGTTGCCTAAGGATGGAGCCGCGGCCGATCAGGTTGTTGGTGAGGTAAAGGCTCACCAAGCCTATAACCGGTACGGGCCATGAGAGTGGGAGCCCGGAGATGGGCACTGAGACAAGGGCCCAGGCCCTACGGGGCGCAGCAGTTGCGAAACCTCCACAATGCACGAAAGTGTGATGGGGCTAACCCGAGTGCCGTCCGCTGAGGATGGCTTTTCTCCGCTGTAAGGAGGCGGAGGAATAAGGAGAGGGCAAGACTGGTGTCAGCCGCCGCGGTAATACCAGCTCTCCGAGTGGTAGGGATGATTATTGGGCTTAAAGCGTTCGTAGCCGGCCTGGCAAGTCTCTCGTTAAATCCAGCGACCCAATCGCTGGGCTGCGGGAGATACTGTTGGGCTTGGGAGCGGAAGAGGCCGACGGTATTCTCGGGGTAGGGGTGAAATCCTGTAATCCCGGGAGGACCACCAGTGGCGAAGGCTGTCGGCTAGAACGTGTCCGACGGTGAGGGACGAAAGCTGGGGGAGCGAACCGGATTAGATACCCGGGTAGTCCCAGCTGTAAACGATGCGGGCTAGGTGTCGGTGTGGCTACGAGCCACTCCGGTGCCGCAGGGAAACTCATAAGCCCGCCGCCTGGGAAGTACGGTCGCAAGGCTGAAACTTAAAGGAATTGGCGGGGGAGCACCACCAGGGGTGAAGCTTGCGGTTCAATTGGAGTCAACGCCGGGAACCTTACCGGAGGCGACAGCAGGTTGAAGGCCAGATTGAAGGTCTTGCTAGACGAGCTGAGAGGAGGTGCATGGCCGTCGCCAGTTCGTGCCGTGAGGTGTCCTGTTAAGTCAGGCAACGATCGAGACCCGCGCCCCCTGTTGCTACCGCTCATTCGTTTGGATGGTGGGCACACTGGGGGGACCGCCGCCGACAAGGCGGAGGAAGGTGCGGGCTACGGCAGGTCAGTATGCCCCGAAACCTCCGGGCCACACGCGAGCTGCAATGGCAGGGACAATGAGTTGCGACCCTGAGAGGGGAAGCTAATCTCCAAACCCTGTCGTAGTTGGGATCGAGGGCTGCAACCCGCCCTCGTGAATCATGGAATCCCTAGTAATCGCGTGTCATCATCACGCGGTGAATACGTCCCCGCTCCTTGCACACACCGCCCGTCGTTCCACCCGAGTGGGGTTTGGATGAGGCGTGGTCCTTGTGGCCATGTCGAATCTAGGTTCCGCAAGGGGGGAAAAGTCGTAACAAGGTGGCCGTAGGTGAACCTGCGGCCGGATCACCTCCTAAGAAATAAAGCCATTGGCCAGCTGGAGGGGAAAACTATGCGCCACAGCCAATAACTATTTTTTTTTTTGAGTGTGTGTGTTTGCGCGGTTTGGACCTTAGGTCTTCTATAAGAGCTGAATAGATCCTAAACAGGTTTGATTATTCTCTGATTTTTGATGTTAGTCCCAGTATTGTCAGCACTGCTGCAGTTGGAATGAAAACTAAGAATGGTATGTGGGGTGACATTTCGTAGATTATTCCTCCTGCTAGGGATGCAGCTAGACCTGCTGTTGTTGCTCCGGTGTGGGTTATGGAGATCCATCGTGCTCTTCTGGTTGGTGGGGTTAGTGGTCCTACTATTGAGCCTATGAGTGACCAGAGGGTGTAGGTTGCGCCCATTAGGAGGGCGTTCAATAGGAGGATGGTGTAGTTGCTGGTCGTTATGAGGATCGTTATGGCCAGGGTTGATGTGATGAGGCCTATGGAGAGGGCTCCGGATTTTCTCCATTTGTCTCCTAGTTTTCCTAGTACTATGCACCAGACGGTTGCACCGGCGAAGGTTGTTGAGCCTATTAGGCCTATTTGGAAGTCGCTGTATTTGTAGTGGTCTGCCAGGAATTGGGGGATTATTGGGCGGGTCAGCAGGAGGGTGAATACGAGTATGCTTAGAAAAAGTGTCCAAGCTAGTATGGATTTTATCGAGTATTCTTTGCTGTCTTTCTCCGTTTTGATGGTTTGTTCATCTCTTGCGTGTTGACTGGTCAGGAATGATAGGGTTACAACTGTGACTGTGAAGAAGAGTGACGTCAGGTAGAAGACGGTGTTGATGTTGGTTTTTTGTGAGATGTAGGCTCCGATTGATGGGGAGAATGTGTATCCCAGCCAGTATGATGCGGAGATGGCGGTGTAGGCTCGTGTCATCTCTTCTGCTTTTGTGGTGGTGGCTATGTATGCACTTGTTGCGGGTCCGCTGAGCCAGAGGCCGTAGAGGAACATGCTGGGTAGCATGTGGGTCCAGTGTGTGGCGAGTGAGAACAGTATGGGTATTGGTAGCCAGATTAGCCATCCTAGGACTATGATTTTTTTGCGGTCGTATTTGTCTGCGAGGAAGCCTCCTGGGATCGGCGTTATGACTGCTGCGAATTGGAGGACGGCGTAGGTTATGCCTACCTGGGTTGGGGTGGCTTCTAGGTTTCGGATGATGTTGGGTAGGACGTAGACGTAGAGGCCCTCGCCGAAGGCTGCTATGAAGTTTGCGATGCAGAGTATCTGGATGTTTCTGTTCATTTATGGCTCAGCCTTTTCACGTAACATCGCAGTAAGAGTATCTAAGAGTTACGTTTAGGTAGGATTGGCGTTGGGTATATACAGTAGAGGGGGTTTTTTGTGTGAGTCTGTCGTTGCGTTTGAATGAATACTAATTTGAAGATGAATTGCGAAGACGATAGGTTAATATAGATAGAGATTTTTGTTAAGGAATGAAGCAGGACTTAAGGTAAGAAAGACTCAGAAGGTTGCTACGGCTTCTTTTTGACTTCTCTATCCTAGCGGGCCTACTTCTATAATGACAAGTGAGGTGAAAAGATGGCATATTCAGGTAGAAGCGGCAGTGGCTATCGAAGGTACGGCTTTAGACCAGCACCGGTAGAGATGGGGAAAGAGTACGAAGCTGACATCACTGAGATGAGTCGCAGAGGAGATGCAGGTGTCGCAAAGATTGAAGGGTTTGTGATTTTTGTGTCTGATGCAAAGGTTGGTGATCATGTTAAGTTCAGGGTCACAAGGGTTGGAAGACGATTCGCAACAGCCGAGCTCGTGAAAGCTAAGGCAGAAGCTGAAGCAGAAGACGAAGCAGAAGACGAAGCAGAAGCTGAAGCAGAAGACGAAGCAGAAGACGAAGCAGAAGACGAAGCAGAAGACGAAGCAGAAGACGAAGCAGAAGACGAAGCAGAAGACGAAGCAGAAGCTGAAGCAGAAGCTGAAGCAGAAGACGAAGCAGAAGACGAAGCAGAAGCTGAAGCAGAAGCTGAAGCAGAAGACGAAGCAGAGGAAGCAGACTAGTCTAAGATGTCTTTCTGTTCAAAATAGGGTCTTTTTTCTTTCAATTTTTTTCTCATTTACATTCTATAATTAATATAAGAAGAATGTGAGTGTGTGAGGATTTTTGTGGTGGTTGAGGTGAATCATGAGGCTGTTGTGGGATTGGTGAGGGAACAAGGCAGATTGCACAGGAATCTGGGCATTCAGGATGTTTACAAGTTGTTGTTTCAGGGGGTTATGGGTGTGGCTCATATTCTAGAGGATAGAGAGAAGGCTTGGAGAGAGCTTGTGGAGGAGTTTGAGGGTTTGGATGCTTCGGAGTTTTTGGGTGAGCCTTTGTTGGAGAGGGTTAGTGCTGATGGTAGTGTTGTGAGGCTAAACTTGAGACCCTTCAAGAGGTTGGGGTTGTCTTTGGATGGGCTTCTTGAGGTTATTTTAATGTCTGCTGAGAGGAGTGGCGCTGATAAGGAGAGGTTTGTGAGGCTGTGGAAGAGGTTTACAGAGCTTGTTAAGGCTGGCAAGTTGGATTTTGATTATGAGCGCCTAATAGAGTTTGATGGGGTGGTGAGGGCTGGAGGGTGTCCGCCTGTTTATCACTCTAGGGCGTATGCAAAGGCCAACAAACCAGCCTACAGAGTAGTACAAAAGAAAGCCTACCAAGAAATATTCGGATGACCACCTTTTGATTTAGTCATGGTTGATGCTAGTATTCTATATGCTCACACTCACGTGCAGTTGTCGAGATCAGATGTTGATGTGGATCTCCTAATTTGATTCTAGTTTGCGAAGTGTGTGGGGCAGGTGGGGTCTTTGTTGTGGTGGGAAAACCTGCCCGAGCCTCGCCTCAGCCTAGGAAGTAGTTGTGGTGGTGCGCAAATTTCGGAAAAGTCACCACAACTGCAGCCGCCCGATCAGCCATCCATTCGCGCGCCTCAACCTTTTAAGGATCGAAAATAACTCATTGCCAGCGAAAAATGGAGAATAAAAAACCATTATCAGTAGAGCTGGAGCCTTCCTACTTTCAATTGCAGGCTTACTTGGGCGCCACAAAACACATGGGAGGTCTAAAAGCCACAAACGAACTCATCCTAGACATCGGCTGCGGCACCGGAACAACCCCCACCCACCTCGCAAAAACCCACAACACCACCGTCACCGCCCTAGACATCAACCCAAAAATGATCCAATGGACGAAAGAACTAGCAGAAAGACAAAACGTAGCAGACAAAGTCTAACTAATTGTAGCATATGCCCAGAATCTACCATTCAAAGACAACGTGTTCGACGCTATCATCTGTGAGTCCGTAACCGTATTCCTAAAAGACAAACAGCAAGGCCTAAACGAATACATCCGAGTCACAAAGCCAGATGGCTACGTCGGACTCAACGAGGGAACTTGAATAAAGACACCGCCCCCAGCAGAACTCATTAAATACATGTCAGGCATTTTCGGCACTCAAGCGGAATTCCTAACCTCCCAAGAATGGGAAAAACTGCTGGAAACCTCAGGATTAAGAAAAATAACAGTTAGAACCTACCAAATCAGCCTTCCAAAAGAGTTCATCTACAGATTCAGGCAGCTGGATCTCAAAGACTTCTCAAGAGCCCTATACAGATTCCTAGCCCTCTACATCACAAGCCCAACCTTCAGAAGCGCCATAAAAGAAAGATACACAAAAGAGCTGCCCATAAGAGCATTCATCGAATACCTAGGATACGGAATATACGTTGGGAGAAAATAAGTGGTGTAAACGATCATCCTACTCTTTCGCGGCAAGCGGAAGCTTCGCCTGATCCTCCAACCACCCTGGATGAACCCCCACAGACTTCTTCAATTCTTCGCAAGGAAATTCAGTGCATTCAGTGCAGAAACGCAACTTCTTCTCTACCCTACAACAATCAAAAATCTTGCAACCCTCCCTATCTTCACTGCCACAACCCCTGCATTCACCCGTCATATAATAGCGACAAGAACCACAGTAAAGCAAACAAGGAGTAGCCAAAGAATCCACCTCCATGGCATCATCCCCTCCTATACGCCTCCGCAATCCTCCTCTTAATCTTCGAAGAACTATTCAGCTCCTTCTTCCCAAACCGTCCAATCCGCACAACCCGAATATCCAAGCCTTTCTCCTTCACGGCCTTCCGCACCTCCCGTTCAATCCCCTCCTGATCATGCCCTACCGCAATCACATCTGGCCTAATCCTCTCAATCACCCGCCCAATACTGAAATCCTCAAAACCCAAAATCGCTTCATCCACCACATCCAACGCCTCCACCAACGCCCGCCGCTGATCCTCAATCATCACAGGCCGCTCAGCTTTCCGGTCTATAACCGTGCTGTCCCTAGCCACAATCACCACTAGTTTAGCGTCTTCTCCGCCAGCCCTCTTGGCCTCTTCCAAAAACCTCACATGCCCAAAATGCAACAAATCAAAAGTCCCAGATGCCAAAACTACCTTCCTTCCGGCCACGAGAATTTCACCACTCCTAACAACCGCAAAGCATCCAACAAACCCTCACAATAAGCAACCGAAGCCAAACCCGTCTCAAGCTTTCCCCTTCCTCGATAGTACTTGGCATCCTCCAAATACCGCCTCGCAGTTTCAATAACGCTGTCGACCTCCTCCCTATTAACCTGTCCCACGTCTCGGATGACGCTTAATTCTTCTAGAACCGTCTCAGAGTTCCGAATATACTTCGCCGTCAGTTCTTCGAGTGTCACTCCACCATCTCCTTAATCTCCTCAGGTGCCCTCGCTAGCACGACAAGCGCCTCAGCCTCCATGAAGTGAAGCCTACCCGGAACGATCAGGCTATGCGGAGGACCGCCGAACTCATAGTCTGTCAACTCCCCTACATACCCTGCTTTCACTATTGGATCTTCGGAGCCAGCTCTTGCAACGCCCACAACAAGCGTGTCTCGAGTGACCACCCCCTTCTTTCTCTTCTTCTCCGCCTCCATAAGCCCCTCCAATCCCTCCTTCACAGTCATATACCGCTCCTCGTCAGCCTTAATGTCCAAGAAACAAAGCGTGTGAAGCCTCCTCTCCTTGTTCTCCACAATCACCCTATACGGCGTCTCAGAAACAAAACCCGCCTCAGGAAAAGGAATCGTGACGCTTCTCCCATACTTATAGTTCTGCAGCCCAGACAAGCCCACCACCGCTGAAAGAATGGACGACCCATGAATCACCCTAGTTCTTATCCCCTCCTTCTCCGCCCGAAGCCTCAAATCCACATGAGTCGTGGCAATCAACGGATCACCAGGAACTAGAAACGCAACCTTCCCCCTTCTAGCTTCCCACAAAATCTCCTTTCCCCCCTCCTCCTCCAAAGCCCGCCTTGAAACCACAACAACCTCCCTCCCAATGAGCTGCTCAAGCCTCCCAATTGAAAGCCCAGACATCAGGCTCGTGTAAAACTCTGCAAAAACCGCCTGCACATCCCTTATCTCCTCAAGCCCACGGAGAGAGATGTCCCTCTCGTCATACAAGCCCAAACCAACGAAGACCAGTTCTCCCAAAGCCATCCACTCCAAAGCCAATCTACATTTTAACGATGAAGGATATTAGAATAGCCATGTGAACGGTCAGTCGCCACTACACACAGATGTTGAAAGCAAGAAAATACTGATCGAATCCAAGTTTAGAAAAGATTATTAGCGATTTCGAGATACGCTTTATGGCTGATCTTGGGCCCGTAGCTCAGCAAGGTAGAGCGGCGGACTAGTACGGGAAAACTAGGTTGAGGCTCTTAACCCGTAGGTCCGGGGTTCAATTCCCCGCGGGCCCGCCACCTCCCTGTAGAATTCAATAACTCTTTAATTTTTTAGGAGGATAAATTAGGGAAAAGTTAAAGCATGCCTCATAAAAGTAGTCTATTCCATCTCCCTTATGAGGTGACCAATTTACTTGAAAACAACGTATAAACAGACCCTTCTCCTAGCTCTTTTCATTGCACTTTTGACACTTGGGATTCTTGAAGCCGAATATGGACTTGTGAGGAGTTTTGTTCGGTTCATCTGTGCCTCTTGCATAGGAC